>Ga0105047_10009509_pt1 | contig 15999 bp, 16 predicted proteins | sample MAT04_FD_78384 | JGI IMG/M metagenome (GOLD analysis project Ga0105047, IMG submission 78384) | Freshwater microbial communities from Lake Fryxell liftoff mats and glacier meltwater in Antarctica - MAT-04 (megahit assembly) | ecosystem: Environmental > Aquatic > Freshwater > Ice > Liftoff...
CGGAACTCGTGCGCAAGTTCCCACCACCCCGTGAAATCCTCCCGCCGCCCCGACCCGCCCCCGAGAAGAACTGATGCCCCTGCTCGAGAACCGCTTCGAAGACAGCCTCGTGATGACCTCGCTCGACCAAGCCATCGACTGGGCGCGGGCATCGTCGCTCTGGCCGATGACCTTCGGGTTGGCTTGCTGCGCCATCGAGATGATGGCGACCGGCGGGCCGCGCTACGACATCGACCGCTTCGGCGCCGGGGCCTTCCGCGCAACGCCGCGTCAAGCCGACCTGATGATCGTCGCGGGGACGGTGAACCTGAAGATGGCGGAGCGAGTCCGACGCCTCTACGACCTCATGCCCGATCCGAAGTTCGTCATCGCCATGGGTGCCTGCACCTGCGGCGGCGGGCCGTACTACAAGTATGGCTACAACGTCGTGAAGGGGGTCGATCTGGTCGTGCCGGTAGACGTGTACGTGCCGGGTTGCCCGCCCCGCCCGGAAGCGCTGCTCGAAGGGCTGATGCGCGTGCAAGACAAAGTCCGCACCATGCGAACGCTGCGGAAGGAGAAGGTGATCGAAGACGTGCTGATTCCGAAGCGCACTGGGAACGCGGAGATCCCACCGGAGTTGGCCGACCTCGAAAAAGCGAACGCCTATAAAATCGCCCAGAAAGAAGCGGCCAAGCCGGCGAAAGCCTGAGCGGACACGGAAATATGGGCCCGGGGGATCGCCCCCAGGCCCATATTCGTTTCATCGTTCGTCGGACTCAAACTCAGTTCGATTCGGTCTTCGACTTCGGATCTTCCTTGGGCTTGTCCATCGGCTTCGGCATGTCTTTCGGCGGGGTCATCGGGGGCATGGTGATCACGCCGCCGGTGCAACCGGTCGACATCACGGGCGGGCAGCAGTCGTAGGCGACCGGAGTACCGTGGCACGAGCTGTGACAGCTACTGCCGCCGAAGAGTTTGGCGCGGAGGCCAAAGATGCCCGCTTTGCTGCCGTGGCAGGTGCTGCCGTGGCAGGTGCTGCCGGCGCAACCCGAGGCGACGACCGTCCCGGTGCAACCGCTCGGCATGCCGGTGCAATTCGAAGCGACGGCCACGGTGCCGTGGCAGCTGGCCGGGGCGCCGTGGCAACCCGACCTGTGCCCGAAGCCCGACACGTCGCCACTCGACGTGACGGCCATCATGAGAACCATTGTGTACATCTGCAAGCCTCCTGAGATCCGGCTCAGCCGAATCCGTTGTGAAAAAAAAACGGCAAGATCCGCCCCGAGCCTTAGCTGTGGGACTTCGACGCGGATCCATCCAGTTCGAGTCATTCCGGGCGAACTCGCGCCGGTCGGAATGAGATGGTTCTTGTGAAGTTTGGCAAAACAGGTAGTTCTTACGCTTTGGGCAAGCCCTAATCAGATGTTAGAAGAGCCATCCTAAGGCGTCAACGGGAAACTGGGTAGGTTGCGGGATTTTGTCCATCATTTTTGTCCGGGAACCAGAATGCCGGCGCCGCCCGCGTTGTCCGCACCAACACGCGTTCGACCTGCGCGTTGTTCTTGGGGGGTGACCGAAGACATCGCAGCGCGATTCGCTAACTTAGCTGTCGGCGCCAAGTCCTCGGGCCGATGCGATTGAACAATCCTTGAGGCTCACCCATGGATCGGACGCCCGAGCCGCTTTCGCCCGCCCTCGACGCCCTGCCGCCAGTCTCCGAGAAGACTGCGTTCACCCTGCAAATCGTGGGTGTCGGGGCCGCCGCGCTCACCGCAATCCCTGCGATCTTCGGCGGCGTTTCTCCCGGCCTCCTCTCGACCGCGATGTTGGTGCTGCTCGCCCTCGGCCTGCTCGCGGCCGGGTATGGCTTGACGCTCCGACCGGGCGACTGGCGCGCTTGGGCACTCGCTTCGGCGACGGCCGTGTTCGCCAACTTCGGCTTCCCGCCGCACTGGGATTCGTTCGCGATGGTCTGCCGTGTCCTCGGCGTCGCAGCGGTGGTCGGCGCCGTGCTGACGTTGGCGAAGCCCGTGATCCGGTACGCGGTTCTCTCGGCGCTTTTGATGATTCACTACGGGGCGATCTTGACCGCGACGACTTGGCCCGATCCGGCGCCGTGGGTGACGTCGCAATCGGCGCTGCGCATCTACATGCCTTACTACAAGTTCATGTACCTCAGCAACGCCTACCATTTTTACAGCCCCGAGCCGGGGCCCGCGAGTCTTCTCTTCGGCCTCGTGACTTACGAACTCGAAGAGATCGATCCGAAGACGAACAAGAACAAAGTCGAATCGGCTTGGATCGACCTGCCGAACCGGGCGACGCAGTTCAAAGATCCCCTCGGGTTGACCTATCAGCGGCGGCTATCGCTTTCGGAACTCGTCTCCACGACGACATCCAGCAATTTCACGCCGATCAGTTTCGAGAAAAACGACGCGGTCAACCGACGTCGGCAGGCCGCGGTGATCCTCGACGACCCCGGTAGCCGCATCCCGCTCCAAGACCTGCCGGGCGATTCGGTGGTGTCGCAGTACCGGGTGCCGACGAGTCCGAACACCCGCTATCTGTTCCCGTCGTACGCCCGGCACATCGCGGCCGAATTCGAAGCCGAGTTTTCGTCCCCTCGCCGAAAGGTGCTCTCGGTGAAGCTCGTGCGCGTGGAGCACCGGGTGATTCAACCGGGGCAGTTTTTGACCGGTGACAACCCGTACAACCCGACGACGTTCCGGCCGTATTACATCGGGGAATACAACCGCGACGGGGAGCTGTTGAATCCGACTGACCCGATGCTGTATTGGTTGTTGCCGATCGTCCCGCTCGATTCGCCGAACGCGCAGGGGCGCTATTTCAAAGATTACATGTCGCTGTATTTGAAGCACGAGTATCCATGGACGGGGGGGTTCAAAGGGGCGCCATGACAGCACCATCAACGGGCACGAGCTACTGGCGGAGTTGGGTGGATTTCTGGTTCGCCGCCGCCGACCCGAGCACGATGGGGTTCATCCGCATCGTGACGGGGCTACTGGTGGTCTACATCCACCTCTGCTACAGCTACGACCTCCATTCGTTCTTCGGGAAAGACGGCTGGTACGACCTCCGCACGGCCGACCGCGAACGCCATGAGTCGCCCACGCGTTTCCCGTCGCTTTGGAACTGGGAATGGAACGACCGGGCCCGGTCGGCGGTGGTGCCGGAAGAGCCGCACCGCCGGAAGGCCGTGCTGGAGTGGATGCGTGCGCTGCCGCGCGACAAAGCCGAACTCCGCAAAAAACTGCGACTGCTCGACCACCGCGGCGTCATGACCCGCAATGAAGGGAACGGCTACGGCGACACGACGATCCACGCCGGTGCGGCTTACCTGTTCAACCTCGGGCCCGACCCCAAAGTCCGCGCGGGAACGTTGGCCGCGCTCGTCGACAAAAGCCAGCGCGATAACAAAGAACAATTTCCCCAATCGCTCGATTTGATCCTCGATTCCGAACGAACAGCGCTCGCCTCCGACCTCGAAGGCTTGGCGAGCACGCTCCCCGGCACCATGACGACCGGGATCGACGAGCGCCGGTACCTCGCGAATTACCTCTTCGAAATCGACGCCGATCAGCGCTACAACCTGTTGAAGTTCCTCTGGGATCTTCCGCCCGACGAAGCCGCGCGCGAAGGACAGATCGAATACCTCGGGTATTGGAATTACGAGAAGCGGTACGCCGACCGCGTCGGCACATCGACCTTTTCCATCTGGTTCCACATCACTGACCCAACCGAAATGGCCTTCGCCCACGCCTTCGTTTTGGTCGTGATGGTGATGTTCACCCTCGGGTTGTTCACGCGCGTCACCTCGGTGCTGACGTGGTTCGCGGCCGCTTCGTATTTGCACCGGAACCAGCAAGTACTGTTCGGGCAAGACACGATGATGAACTTGTTGCTGATCTACCTCATGGTGGCCAACAGCGGGGCGACATTCTCGATCGACCGGCTCATCGACCGCTACCGCGCGGCCCGGGCGAGCCTCCACCGCTCCGGCTCGATCGACGGGGTCGCCAAACGCTACTTGGAAGTCGCCCCGCTCTCCCCGTCTTGCGGATTCGCCCAGCGGATGTTGCAGGTCCACTTCTGTTTCATCTACCTCGCGTCGGGGTTGTCGAAACTGAAGGGAGTGGGTTGGTGGAATCACAACGCCTATTGGGACACCCTCGCGAATCCCGAATTCACGATGATCCACTACGGCTGGTATCAAGAGATGGTCCGGATGATGGCGACCTCCCGGCCGGTCTACGCCGCAATGGCCGCGGGCGGGGTCTACTTCACACTGTTCACGGAGATCGCGCTGCCGTTCCTCGTCTGGACGAGACGCCGGCCGTACATCTTGATGTTTGGGTTCGCCCTACACATGGGCATCGGCGTCTTCATGGGCTTGCTCGTCTTCAGCCTGTTCATGATGACAATGTTGGTGTCGTTTCTGCCGGGGGCGATGATCCGCGCCCAGTTCGGTGGCCCGCGGCCGGTGCAACGGAAGGTGTTCCGGTTCAACTCGCGCTCGCGTCCGCAGAGCCGCGCCGCCGCGATCGTCGCCGCGGCGGACCTCGCGGGGGCCGTCGATTGCGTCGACGTTTCGGGGACCGATGCGACCGCGATTCACCCGGTGAAGTGGAGCGTCCCGGGCCGGCCTGATGTGGCCGGCAACGAGGCCGCGTCCGCCGCCTTCAGCTCGGTGGGAGCTTTGTTGCCGCTGTGGCCATTGACGTTCGTCCCCGGACTCGGGGGGAAATTGAAGGGCTTGCTCGCGGGGACTTAAGCTCTGGGTACGGTCGGCTTGGTTTTTCGCGAGCCAGTCGCTCGCTGAACTGGGCTTGCGCGATTCCGCCGGGGATTGCGCAAGCCGTGTATATTTCCGTAGCGCCCGAATCGATGTCCGACTCGACCCCGAGTTCCTCCGAGCGTTCCGTTCTGGGTCGCAAACTCAAGCGCACCGGACGAACTCGCGCCCGCAAGGGATTTTGGTAACTGGCTTCTGGCGGGTCTACGACGGCGCGGCGCGGATGAACCAGAAATGCTGGACTCGCCCGTGGGCCGTTTCGCCATTCGATACCTGAGTTTTTTCGTCGCCATCGCGGCCACGGCTAGCCTCGGCGCCTGCGGCGGTTACGTCGGTGAAACGGCGCTCTCCGAAAGCGGGGCCACCCTCGAAGGAACCGTGAAGTACGGGAAAGACGAGCTCCAGTTCGCCGTGATCGTGGTTCAAACCCCGACCGGCGGAACGACCGGCACCATCAAAGATGGAAAATACAGAATCGAAAACGTGCCCCTCGGCGAAGTCATGATCGGGGTGAACACGGACGCCGACCGGGGCGACTATCAGACTGCCGCTATGAGCGGAACTTACAAAGGACCCGATGGGAAAGGTTTGGGCAAGACCGGAATTCGTTTCATCGAAGTGCCGGCCAAGTTCGCCGAGCCGACGACTTCGGACTTGAAGACCGTGATCAACAAAGGTTCCAACACCTACAACATCGAAATTCCGAGGTGAGACGCGACGGCGAGCAGTATCAGCTCGCCAGACCGAAGCTCCGTTACCTGCTCTTTCATTTGGGGAATGCGAACGAACGCGATCGCGCCCCGTACCTCCGCCCCTTCCGGCTCATGGCGGCGCACGGGCATCCGTGGCCGATCTTGAAGAAGTTGATCGGTCGATCGTGACGGAACGCCCGCGAAACTGATAAGTTGATACGATGCTGCTTTCCGCCGAACCGACCGACCCATGAGCCAGAAACACTCCAACCCCGGCCTACCGCCGACCTCGTCGTACCTCGTTCGGCACGGGTCGATGCGCTACGTCGGCGAGTTCACCACGTTTTCGCAGGCCGGCTTCAACCGCCAACAGACGGTGATCCTCAAGACGGACCGCGGCCAAGAAGTGGGCACCGTCCTCTGCCCGGCCACGCCACAAACGGTCGCGGCGATCCCCGAGCCGACCCACGGGCAGATTCTGCGGAGCGCCACCGAGACGGACCGGCAGCAGATGTTGAACATCGCCGAGGCCCAGAAACGCGAGTACGACATCGCCACGCGACTGATCCGCGAGCACCGCCTCGCGATGCAAATCGCCGACGTCGAGCACCTCTTCGGCGGCGAACGGGTTATTTTCTACTTCCTCTCCGAAATCCGCATCGACTTCCGCGAACTCGTCAAGAGCATGGCCCGCGAGTTCCACGCCCGCATCGAACTACGGCAGATCGGCGTCCGCGACGAGGCCAAACTGCTCGCCGACTACGGCGACTGCGGGCAGCCCGTCTGCTGCAATTCGTTCATGATCGTGATGCCGCCGGTGTCGATGCGGATGGCGAAATTGCAGAAATCGACACTCGACCCCAATAAGATTTCCGGACGCTGCGGGCGGCTGAAGTGTTGCTTGCGCTTCGAGCAGGACGTTTACGAGGCGCACCAAATGGAACTGCCGCCGATCGGCAGCCGCGTGCTGACGAAGAACGGCCAAGGGAAAGTGCTGGCGCAGGAAATCCTCGCCCGGCGTTTGCTGGTGGAGTTCGAGGACGGCCGGCGCCAACCTGTGCTGGCCGACGATGTGTTGACGAAGATGTAAAGTGGCGAAGTCGGTCCCCGCTCGGAGTCTTCACGGTGGAACAAAAACTGTACGACCTCATCCGGGACGATGCGCGCTACCCGGTCGAAGCGTACGAATTCCTGTGCGAGGCCGTGTCGTTCACCCAGGATTTACTCGACCGTTCCCCGCGCGAGGAAGACGACCCCCAGGCCGATTACCACGTCAGCGGGGCCGAGTTGCTGCGCGGGGCTTGCGACATGGCCGTGCGGGAATTCGGCATGATGGCCCCGGTGGTCTTCCGGTTGTGGAATATCCGCAAGACCGACGACATGGGGAACATCGTCTTCAACCTCATCCGCGGCGAACGGCTCAGCAAGTCCGACCGCGATGTCCCCAACGATTTTCACGAACTATTCGACATCGATACGGCCCTGCGCGAGGGGTTCGAATTGACGACCGTCCCGCACAAGCCGGCCAAGGGGAAATCATGACCGGTGCGCGGATTCGCCTGTATGTCGCGGCGGCGGCTTTTCTCGGCTGGATGGTCTGGCTATCCTTGGCCGTCCTCGACAAAGGCCGAGTGACACCGGTGTCGCGGGCGCAATTGACCGAAGCGAACATCTTGGTGGTGGCGGAAGTCTCCGATTCCGCCGGCAGACCGGCGAGCAAGGTCAAAATCGTAGTGCTCATCGGTGCCAATGGACCGGCCGAGGGCGCCGAGATCGACGTGGCGAACCTCCCGCAAGCGGGGGTGCCGGGCCAAGGCTTCCCCGGCCCGGGGACGTACCTGCTCCCCCTCCTATCCCGTGACAACGCGACCTACAGCATCGCCGGACTCCCCCGCTCTCCCGGGTATGAGGCCGCGAGCAACCCCATCCAACCGAGCATTTATCCCTGGACCGACTCGCTGCAAACTCAGTTGCGCAGTCTCGGCTACGGATGGTAATCCAACGTGACTTCGAACGGAGGGCATCATGTCGGCGGTCGCCACCAAACTGATCACAGCGGAAGAATTCGCCCGGTTGCCCGATCCGGCGAATGGATCGCGCCAAGAACTCGTGAAAGGGGAGATCGTCGAAGTGCCCCCGCCGCAAGGTCGCCGCGGGTATTTGCAAGTGGAGTTCTCCGCGATCCTGCGGCAGTACGTCAAACCGAACAAGCTGGGTTGGGTCGTCACCGAATCCGGAACGCTCCTCGAACGCGATCCCGACACCGTTCGCGGTCCCGACGTCTCATTTTATTCCATCTCCCGGCAACCGGAACCCCCGGAAGCCTACTTCGACGTCGCGCCCGATCTCGCCATCGAAATTCTTTCCCCCAGTGATCGCCGCAAACAAGTCCGCGGGAAAATCGAAGAATACATCCAGAACGGTGTTCGTACGGTCTGGCTCGTCGATCCCGACGCAAACACCATCACGGTTTACAACGGGACGATGCGCGGCATCGAATACGGCCCGGCCGATACCGTCGACGGCGGCGAGGTGATCCCCGGCTTCAGCCTCCGCGTCTCCGAATTTTTCAGTTGAACCGGGTCCCTGACTCGGGCGAATCGTTTCTGCCGCGTGACGCTAGTCCGAGTGCTTTCTACCGGGTATCGTGATCCAATCGCTTTCGCGCTCTAGGGAAACTCAGCTATGGCACCCCGATTTCGATGTCTTGCCGCCGCCTTGTTTGCGGCGCTAATAGCCCCCGCCGCCCGCGCTGACAGCGGCCCTGCCGGTAACTGGAAGTACCGCTTCACCGAGCGCGCGGAGAATCGTGAGACCACCATCACGATGCTGTTCCTGTTCTCCGAGTCCGAGAAAAAATGGGTCGGCGACTACATCGGCGCTTCGCAGCCGACCCGCGTCGAACCGAAGATCACTGCGCTGACCGTCGACGGGGATACCGTGAAGTTCGTCCTCGAAATCCAAGGGCGAGAGTTTTTGAACTTCGACGGCGCCCTCGCCAAAGACGGCAAGAAGCTCGTCGGTTCTTTGAGCCAAGGTGGCGGGGCCCTCAAGCTCGTCGAACTTTACCCCTCGAAATTGAAGAAACTCACCGATGCCTTCGAACTGGCCCGCGAAGATTTCGCCCAGGTCGAGGGGGGCAGCGAACTCTTCGAAGCCGGGTTCACACTCGCGGGCAAAGCGACGGAGAAGAAACTGAAAGTCGAAGAGGCCCGCGGCATCGCCGATAAGCTCGCCAAGGTCGCGGCGAATTACGGGCCGCGCTGGGAACGCACCGTGGCCCTGCGTCTCGCCGAAGTGTTCGTCGATCAGGAAGGCTTCGCCGAGGTCGCCCTTGCCCAAGTCCGCCGGGCCGAACGCATGCTCGCCGACACCGACCCCGCCGCGCTCCAAATGGCCGTGTACGAATCCCTCGGCAAGATCTTGGCGAAGGCGAACAAACCCGACGAAATCAAAAAGTACACCGCGATCTTGGCGAAGCTCGAAACCCGCGACGCGGCCGAGTACGAGAAAACGATGCTGAAATTCGAGACGCCGGCGTTCGCGGGCCGCAAGGCGAAGAGCGACCGCGTCGCCCTCGTCGAAGTGTTCACCGGAGCGGAATGCCCGCCATGCGTCGCCGTCGATGTCGCCTTCGACGGGCTGCTGAAAACCTACAAACCGACCGACGCGATTTTCTTGCAATACCACTTCCACGTCCCCGGTCCCGACCCGCTGACCAGCCCGGACGCCATGGATCGCGCCGAGAATTTCTACGCCAAAAAGATCGGCGGCGCCCCAACGTTCTTGCTCAACGGGACCCCGGTCGGCGAGGGCGGCGGGCGAGTCGATGGGGCCAAGAAAAAGTACGGCGAATTCCGCACTGCCATCGACGAAGCCTTGGAAAAAGCACCGTCGGCGAAGATCGCGCTCACCGCGATGAAGGACGACAAAGGCACCTCGATTAAAGCGACTGTGTCCGACCTCGAAAAGCCGGGCGAGAAAATCATACTCCGGTTCGCTCTCACCGAAGACCGCGTGCGTTACCCCGGCGGCAACGGCGTCCGCTATCACCAGCAAGTTGTCCGGGCGATGCCGGGGGGGCCGAAGGGCTTCGCCCTCACCAAGAAAATCCAAGAGCAAAGTGTGACGGTGAACATCTCGGACGTGAAAGGAATGCTCGTCAAGTACCTCGACGATTTCGCCAAGAATGAAAGCCCGTTCCCGCGCGCGGATCGCCCGCTCGCTTTGCAGAATCTGAAGATCGTCGCGTTCATTCAAGACGACGCCACGGGCGAAGTGCTCAACGCCGCGCAGATTGAATTGAAATAGAGGTCCAACCATCACCGCACTTGGGGCATCGCCATGAAATGGGCCGTACTCGTCGTCCGCATCCTCGTCGGTCTCCAGTTCGCCTTCGCCGCGATCGCTTACTTCCTGAAGCTCCCGATCGCGGAGGCACCGACGGACGAGAACGCCCTGAAGTTCATGGGGGCCATGATCGCCACGCACTTTTTCGACGCCGTGAAAGCGCTGGAATTGCTCGGTGCAGTCCTGTTGCTCAGCGGTCGGCTGACCCCCTTGGGCCTCGTGGTGCTCGTGCCGATCACGTTGAACATCGCCCTTTGGGACATCTTCATGGTGAAGTTGAACGGCCCGCCGATGGGACTGATCTTCCTGGCGCTCGAAGGCTTCGTGATGTGGGGATATCGACCGTACTTCGCACCATTCTTCAAACCGGTCGCGAAACACAGTTGAAAGCATTTCGACGAGTCGAAATCCAAGGCGGGGTTCGGGTCGGCGATGTCTATGCTCTACGGGTTCAGGAGTGATACATTGTCCCAAGTTTGAAAATTGTGGGTCAGCAGCGTCGCCAGTTTTTCCTGGTGCTTCGGCAGCCAACAGCGCGATCACATCCGGTGCTCGCGGCGCAGTCAAACGAGCAGCTACCAGGGCGGGGTCGGGGTATTGGAGCTATGCGGTATTTGTGTTTCCCAAAGGCCGCGAAAGAGCTGGCTATCGGCAGAATGCTGTCACGGAGACTTTCGAGCATCAAGGGGTGGGTGCAGCAACGATTCTAGGAGTTTCGGGGAAATGGCTGCTCGCAGAGTGGGCTGAGTCTGCGAGTCCCACCAAGCTCCGCAAATCGGACGGTGGGGCTCGCAGACTCGGCCCACCCTACAAACAACCTCCCCAGAACTGTCGCAGGTTTGATGAACGACTGACGAAGCCGAGTCCGAGGATTTCACCCGAAATCGGACGTAAATCCTTGTCCCGTCATGGTCGTTCCGCATGGAGGAGTTCATTTCGCGGTAGGGTGGGTGGGTGAACGCCGGAATGACGACTCCCAGAATCGTTGCGACATCCTCAAGGGGTTATCCGCTTGACACGGGGAACTCTGCTGCGATGGTGACTATAATTTTTCCGGCCGGTAAGCCGGATGATCAATGGTTCGGCGGCAGAGGCAGAGACACCTAGAATGTTCCCATGAAAACACGTCGCGGATTCACCCTGATCGAATTGCTGGTGGTGATCGCCATCATCGCCATCCTGATCAGCCTGCTCCTGCCCGCCGTCCAGAAAGTCCGCGCCGCGGCCTCGCGGGCGCAGTGCGTCAACAACTTGAAGCAAGTCGGACTCGCCCTACAGAACCACCACGACACTGCGAAGTCGTTCCCGGCCGGATACACGTCGAGGTTCGACGCGGCCGGGAACGACACCGGCCCCGGATGGGGTTGGGCCGCGTACATCCTCCCGCAGATGGAGCAGCAAGCGATCCACGACGCCATCCGGTTCGACCAGCCCATCGAAGCTCCGGTCAACGCGAACGCGCGGGTTCAACTCGTCAAGTCGTTCACTTGCCCGTCGGATAGTCCGGGGCTGACGTGGACGGCCAAGAAGTACGATCCGTCCGGCAATCCGGTCGCTGCTGTCTGCGACGTGGCTTCCGCCAACTACGTCGGCGTGTTTGGCACGACCGAGCCGGGCGTAGATGGGGACGGCGTGTTTTACCGCAACAGCAAAACCCGCATCGCCGACATCCCGGATGGCACCATCAGTACAATCATCGTGGGCGAGCGGTCGTTCCGCTTGGGCCAGACGACTTGGGTGGGGTCCGTTACCGGAGCCAATCTGTTCCCTCAGCCGCCGTCCACTGCCCCGCCGATCTTGAACAACGCTTCCGGCATGGTGTTGGGGCACACCGGGGACGGGAACGGGCCGGGGGTGAACAGCTACGTCAACCAGTTCTCCAGCCAGCACACGGGCGGCGTCAACTTCCTGTTCGCCGGCGGGCATGTGGACTTCCTTAAGGCGTCGATCAACTACCCGGTCTACAATACTCTCTCCACCCGACAGGGCGGCGAGTCGGTCGGAGGGGATTATTGATGCGGTATGCCTCGATGCTATTACTGTTCTGCATCGTCGGCTGTGGCGGTTGCTCGGACAAGCCAAAAGGCGAGAACGTGGCACTCGATCTAGTGCCCGAGCCGGTGATGAAGGTCGCCAAAGAGAAGCTGCCCGGCGTCGCCTTCGAGCAAGCGTGGAAGACGCCCAACGGCAACTACGAGGTTCGCGGCAAGGCCAAGAACGGCAAGGTCGGCGATATCCAAGTCAAGCCCGATGGGACGGTTGTCGAGGTCGATTGACGCCGCATGAGTTACCTCGTCATTTGTGTGGTGGCTCTCCTGGCGTCCGGTCTCACGTTCTTCTCGGGCTTCGGCCTCGGCACGCTCCTACTCCCCGCCTTCGCCCTATTCTTCCCGATCGAACAGGCGGTGGCCATGACGGCCATCGTCCATTTCCTCAATGGCCTGTTTAAGCTCGCGCTGGTGGGGCGTAACGCCGACCGGCGGGTCGTTCTGCGGTTCGGTCTGCCCGCGATTCTCGCCGCCTTCGCAGGAGCGTGGGTTCTGTTCTGGCTCTCCGGCGTCGAGCCGCTCCTGTCGTACTCCCTGTTCGGGCGGGAGGTCCGGGTCACGCCAGTCAAGTTGGTGATGGGGCTACTGCTCCTCCTGTTTGCCCTGGCCGAGTTGCTTCCCCGATTCCGCGACGTGTCTTTCGGGCCGCGGTATCTGCCGGTGGGCGGCCTGCTGAGCGGGTTCTTCGGCGGCCTGTCGGGGATGCAGGGGGCGCTGCGGTCGGCGTTTCTGGCCAGGTCGGGTCTGTCGAAAGAGGCCTTCATCGCCACCGGGGTCGTCGTCGCCTGCCTGATCGATCTCGCCCGCCTCGGGGTGTACTCGCGGTCGCTCCTTGAGGGGCCGCAGCTCGATTACGGTCTGATAGTGGGGGCCGTGCTGTCGGCGTTCGCGGGGGCGTATTTGGGCAATCGGTTCCTCAAGAAGATGACCATGCGCGGCATCCAGCGGATTGTGGCCGTGTTGCTGTTCGTGGTGGCGGTTGGGTTGGCGTGCGGTTTCTTGTAGCGGTTGGGGGTGGGCAGCCAAGACGCCGCCCCAGGCACTTCCCCTTGAGTTGTGACGGAGGGTGCCCCCGTCGTCACCCTGAGACGGCCGAAGCTGCCGGGTGAAGATCAACCCGTCCGCAGCCGCTTCTCCGCGACTTCCGCGGCGAACAGCGCGATCACATCCGGCGCTCGCGGCGCAGGCAGTTGCGGAGTTGATCGAGCAGCTACGAAGGCGGAGCCGGGGTATTGGAGCTATGCGGTATTTGTGTTTCCCAAAGGCCGCGAAAGAGCCGGCTATCGGCAGAATGCTGTCACGGAGATATTTCGAGAATCAAGGGGGTTTTCGTTTGCGGACGGGGAACTCTGCGGCGATACTGCCGGGAAACAATCCGGCTGTGAGGCCAGAGAATCACATGTTCGGCGGAGGAGGTGCGGATGGCTCTACTTGCTGAAAGTTTGGTCGAGGAGTGGCTCAATCGAGCGGGCTACTTCACCATCCGCGGCGTAAAGCACGGCCTTGGCGAGATGGACCTCCTCGCCGTGCGTCCTCAGCCCGATGGCGTGGCCGGCTGGCACGTCGAGGCCACAGTGAGCTTCCGGCCCATCGGTTACATCGCGCGTGAGCCGGCCGGGAGTGCCGGAGGGAGAGGGAGCCATGTGCGTAAACGCACCCCCGAACAGGTCCGGGCTTACGCCACCGGGTGGGTCGAAGCCAAGTTTCGCGCTCCGGACAAGGTTCGACTACGGGCGGATCTCTGGCCCGGCGTCAGGTGGTCATTTCATCTGGTTCACGGAGTTGTCCGTTACCCGGATGAGTTGGAGGCCATCGTGAGTCAAGGGGTCGTTTGCCATCCGTTCCATGCTTTGTTGTCGGATTTGTCGGAGCGAGGTGGTCGTGCGTTCTCCGGTTCCGCGGGTGGCGATCTGGCGGAGATCATCAGCTACTACAAGACATACGATACTAAGATCGCTGCTCCAAGCGTTGCGGCAGACCGCAGGACATGATTCGTTCCTGTGAATTCGTAGTTCATCGCTGCCCAGCCGATGCTATGTTAGTCGCTAGCGGGCAAGACCATCGGAGACGTCGATGTCCTCAGTCACCAGCAGAAACTACGTTCTCCCCGATGACGCCGACGCCTTCACCAACGGGCTCTGGTTTAACCTTTGGACGAAGAAGCTGTGGCCGTACAACGAGCTGGAACCTGGCAATACGCTCTACTGGTACGAATCGCCCAGCAAGTGGATTGTCTGGAAGAGTCGAGTCGTCGCGGTGCTTCGTTTCGCTTATCAGACGAAGAAGGAAGTCGAGCAAAAGCTCACATTGACCTCCGTGCAAGCGGCGCAGGATTACTTTGTCGATGGCCCAGAGAAGGGCTACTGTCTTTCGTATAAAGTCGCGGCAATCGCGCGAGTGAGCTTCCTACGGCCAGACGATGTCAAGTTTCCTCACCAAGGCTGGCTGAAGGTTAGCCCGGAAGTCATCGCCGCGTGGCCCGCGCTGTCCGCAGATTCATGAAGGTTCAGTCGGCCTCGGCCTGACGGATCGCATCCGCATTCTGCCCCGCCCCTTCTTCGGCAAGCCGCAGTACGACGAATGGCTCGCGTCCCAGGCACTTCCCCTTGAGTTGTGACGGAGGGTGCCCCCGTCGTCTCGTTAGTTCCTGGACTCCCGGTGTCTGCCTGAGACGGCCGAAGCTGCCGGGTGAAGGTCAACCCGTCCGCAGCCGCTTCTCCCCCACTTCCGCGACGAACAGCGCGATCACCTCCGCCAGCGGCTTGGGGCCGAGATCGCGTTTCTTCAGGTCGGGGATGACCTCATCACGGACGCTGACCGTCCCGTTGGCCGCGTCCTTCTCGCCGACGACCAGCAAGTACGGCACCTTCTCCTGCGAGCCGACGGCGACTTTGCCGCCGATCTTCTCGGGGCGGTAATCGCCGGTGACGCGGAAGCCGGCCGCCTTCAGCTTCGCTTCGACCTCGCGGCCGTAGTCCGCCGACTTGTCCGAGATCGTCAACACGCGGGCTTGCTCGGGGGCGAGCCAGAGCGGGAAGGCCCCCGCGAAGTGCTCGATGAGGATGCCGCAGAATCGCTCCAAACTGCCGAAGGGGGCGCGGTGCAGCATCACCGGTCGGTGCGCGGCGTTGTCGGAGCCGGTATATTCCAGATCGAAGCGCGCGGGCAAGTTGTAGTCGAGTTGCACGGTGCCGAGTTGCCATTCGCGGCCGATGCAGTCCTTCACGATGAAGTCGATTTTCGGCCCGTAGAACGCCGCTTCGCCGACGCCGATGGTGAAGTTCAACCCCGGCGTCGATTCGACGATGCTCTTCAGCGTCGCCTCGGCCTGATCCCACTGAGCCGGATCGCCGACGTACTTGTCGCTGCCGGGTTCGCGGACGCTGACGCGGACGCGGTATTCGTTCAGACCAAGGGTGCGCAGCACCAGCAGTACGAGGTCGATTTCGCTGCGCAGTTCCGCTTCCACTTGGTCCGGGGTGACGAACAAGTGGGCGTCGTCTTGGGTGAAGCCGCGGACGCGGGTCATGCCGCCGAGTTCGCCGCTTTGTTCGAACCGGTAGACGGTGCCGAACTCCGCGAGCTTTAGCGGGAGGTCGCGGTAGCTGTGCGGGGTCGCCTTGTAAATCTGGATGTGGTGCGGGCAGTTCATCGGCTTGAGCAAGTAGCCTTCCTGCCCGCTCATCCAGTTCTTCAACAGAGTCTTCTTCGCTTCGACATCGACCGCCTTCGGATACTCCAACCAGAGGGCGCGGGCGTCGAGCGCGATCTGCCCCCAAGTGTGGCGCGGGTAGTCGTCCTCGCCGCTGGGGAATTCGCCTTCGCTGACGCTCTCGATGAGTTTGAGGAACGCCGCTTCGCGCACCGGGGTCAGGTGTTTCTTTTCGAGCAGGGTGTACCAAGTCTCCACCGTTTGGACGACCGGGTTGAAGTACATCGGCGGGAACTGGGCGTCGGCGTAGTAGGGGAAGTGCCCGCTGGTGCGGTACATGTTCAAGTTGCCGATGTGCGGGGTGTACACCGGCTGGTAACCGCGCTTGACGAGTTCCTCGCGGATAAAGGTCTCGAGCAAGTAGCGCAGCGTCGCCCCTTTGGGCATCCACAGGATCATCCC
>Ga0105047_10009511_pt1 | contig 15995 bp, 9 predicted proteins | sample MAT04_FD_78384 | JGI IMG/M metagenome (GOLD analysis project Ga0105047, IMG submission 78384) | Freshwater microbial communities from Lake Fryxell liftoff mats and glacier meltwater in Antarctica - MAT-04 (megahit assembly) | ecosystem: Environmental > Aquatic > Freshwater > Ice > Liftoff...
ATTCTTTACCGGCGTCCCCCTTTTTGTGGGCCCACACGAGCACCGGCACCGCGAGCAGCCCGGCGTCGTTGATGGCCTTCAACCGCGCGTCGAGCCGTTTGTAGAAGGCTTCGTTCAAACTCAATTTACCGTCTTTGATGGTAAATGAGACGTTCCCCTCCGCGTCGGTCGGCGCCGTGCGCCACGGCGAGACCATGTTGAACTGCACCGCGGTGAAGCCTTTCTTCTTGCGGTCCGCGAGATACTTGTCCCAACCCTTTTCCTCGCTCAGCGCCGGCCCGGTCCAACAGGTGTCGGCGAGGAAGAAGAACGGCACGCCATCCGCGTGTTCGAGGTGCGTGCCACTTTTGGCCACGCGGATGCGGCCGTGCTTCTCGAAGGGCGTCTCGGCGAATGCCGTGCCCAGTGACAACGCGATGACACCGGCGAATAGGAACTTCATCGGCGCGACTCCAGGAAAGTTGAGATTCAATTAGCGTTGCACGCGGGCGCTGCCGCCCTTGGCGAGGGCTTCGACTTCGTCGAGCCGGGCGTTCGTCACGTCACCGGGGAAGGTTGTCAGCAACGCGCCGTGGGCCCAACCCAGGTTCAACGCTTCTTGGGTCGGTCGGCCCGCGAGCAGCCCGTAGATCAACCCGGCGGCGAAGCCGTCGCCGCCGCCGATGCGGTCGACGACATCGAGTTGGCAAGTCGGGCTCGCGAATTTTTCCCCGTTGAGCCAGAGCACGGCAGCCCAGTCGTGGCGGTTGGTCGAATGCACTTCTCGCAGCGTCGTCGCCACGGCTTTGACGTTCGGATACTTTTGCACGGCTTGGCCGATCACGTCAAAGAACGCCGACGAATCGAGCTTCGACTCGGCCTTCTTCTCGACCTTCGGCCCTTGCAGGCCGAGACCGAGTTGCAAATCTTCTTCGTTGCCGATGAGCACGTCAACGTGTTTCACGATCTTGCCGAGGACCTCCTGCGGTGAGCGATTGCCCCCGGCGACCTTCCAAAGCTTGGCCCGGTAATTCAAGTCGAACGACGTGATCGCCCCCGCGGCCTTGGCAGCTTGCATCGCTTCGAGGATGAGTTCCGAGGTCGTGTCCGAGAGGGCCGCGAAGATACCGCCGGAGTGGAACCATTTCACTCCACCGGCGAAGATTTCCTTCCAGTCGAAGTCGCCCGGTTTCAGGAGTGCCCCGGCTTCGTTGGAGCGGTTGTAAAAGACGACCGGGGGTCGGACGCCGGCGCCACGGTCGCTGTATACGGTGGCGAGGTTCGGCCCGCGGACTCCGTCGTGCTCGAAGAACTTGTACAGCGGGGTCACGCCCATCGCGCGAACGCTCGCTTGTACGAGTTCGCCGATGGGGTACTTGGGCATCGCGGTGGCGATGCCGGTTTTCAGCCCGAAACAGTCGGCCAAATTCGCCGCGACGTTGTACTCACCGCCGGAAACGTGGATGTCCAGCGATCGCGCCTTGCGGAATGGGAGTACGCCGGGGTCGAGCCGATGCACGAGCGCCCCGAGCGAGAGAAAATCGAAGGCGGCCGGGCCGGGGAGGATCGAAAGGGCGGGCATGGGAGCGCCGTTGTTAAATGTTAACTGGGGTCAGGGCTTCGCTCGAGAGCGACTGGTTCAAGGAGGACTCTTCGATGTCTGCCAAGGCGTTGCGGAACCGTCGAACGAGTGTCCGTTCCAACTCCCGGATCCGTCTTTGGGCATCGCGGAAAAGTTCGCCGGAGGCGATCTCGCGGCGTTGGGCTTCCGTGGTGTCCACGGCCAACCTGCAAAACAACCCCAGCGGAGGACTGAACAATTTGTTCGACAGAATCACCGCGTGTTGTTCCGTTGCGATCAGATTCCGGATCGCGCCTTCCAATTCTTCTCGTTCGCTTATCGGTGGATCTCCTACACGAATTTGACAGAGGTATTGTACTGCAACTCGAAGTAGATCCACTCTTGTGTCGTTTTCGCCTTGAACCTTGCGACGATACCCCTCAACTCGGTGACGCGAGCCTCGTCGAGGATCACGAAATAGGACCAGAGTTCGTCGTCCATTCGACGACCGTCCGCCATGAGATACGCACCCGTCACGAGGCCGGTACGAGTAAATGCGACGAAGGTCGCGAACTTCTCGAACTCGAGATCGGAAATCTCTCGGGAAAGTTCACGCCCGTCGTTGTCGAGCAACGTAGAAAGAAATCGCTTTCACCGTAACCATCGTAGTTCACACCACCTGATTCCACGCCCGGCCTTCGGGGGCGAGCAGCGCATCGGCGCAGTCCGGGCCTTGGGAGCCAATGGCGTACTCCTGCGGTTGCGGCGAATCGGCCCCGGTGGTGGAGGTGATGATCGGATCCATGATTTCCCAAGCGCGTTCGATTTCGTCGCTGCGCATGAACAAAGCCGCGTCTCCTTGAATCGCGTCGAGCAGCAAGCGTTCGTAGGCTTCGGGCATGGCCTTCGTGGAGAACGCTTCTTTGAAATCGAACTTCAAGTCGCGCGGCTGGAGGTGCACCCCCTCGACTTCCGGTACTTTAGTCTGGAAATTCAAGTGAATTCCCTCGTTCGGTTGCAGCACCAACTTCATGTGGTTGCACTTCAAGATTTCCCCCGGCGGCAGCGGGAACATGAGGTGCGGCGGGCAGCGGAACTGGATGAAGATTTCGCTGTAGCGATCCTTCAGCCCCTTGCCGCTGCGGAGGTAGAACGGCACATTCTTCCAACGCGAGTTTTGGATCATCAACTTCACCGCCGCGAACGTTGGCGTCTTCGTGTCGGCCGGGACGCCCGGTTCTTGGCGGTAGCCAGCGTACTGACCCACGACCACGTTCTTTCCCGCTTCGCCCGGTGGGGGGATGGTGATCGACTCGAGGACTTTGACCTTCTCGTTCCGCAGTGTGTCGGCCGAGTAGCGGTTGGGGCTTTCCATCGCCACGAGCGCCATCACTTGCAGGATGTGGCTTTGGAACATGTCGCGGAGGACGCCGCTGCCGTCGTAATAGGCCCCGCGCTTGCCGACGGTTCCGCTCTCGGCGACTGTGATTTGCACGTGGTCGATGTACTGGTAGTTCCAAAGCGGCTCGAACATCGTGTTGGCGAAGCGGAAGATCAGGATGTTCTGCACGGTCTCTTTGCCGAGGTAATGGTCGATACGGTAAAGTTGATCTTCGCGGAAGCTGGCGTGCAGGGCTCGGTTCAAATCCTTCGCCGTTTGCAAGTCGTGGCCGAAGGGCTTCTCGATGATCAATCGACGGAACCCGCCGAGTTCTTTGTTGAAGCCGCTCTCGCCGAGGGCTTGGGCGACCTGTGGGTACAACTCGGGGGAGATCGAGAGGTAGTAGAGCCGCCGGCCGCCACCGGTGCCCTCGTTCGTGTCGAACCACGCCTGCAACGGGGCCATGCCACCCGGCTTAGTGACGTCCGCGGCGACATAGTGAATCCGCGCCGCGAACGCCGTCCACTCCGAGTCGATCCACTCTTCGCCGGAGGTTTTGAAGGCGTCCTTGCCCTTGGTCGCCAATTGACCGCGAAAGTCGTCGTCGGTGAACTCGGTGCGGGACACGCCGAGGATTTTGGCCTCGGTCGGCAGGCGCCCTTTGCGGGCGAGGTTGAAGAGCGCGGGGATCAACTTGCGACCCGTGAGGTCCCCGGAGGCACCGAAAATCACGACGGTCAACGGCTGCGGCATGGGTCGGCTCTCCCCTGGTATCATTCGGGTCATATTAGAGAATGCCACCGAAAAGGTGGACGAAGGCAGCGTCGGAATCGACTCGCGGGCCACTCACTCGACAGCTAACACAGTCACCAACGGGACGTGCCGCCAAGATGAAATTGAATCCGCTCTGACGCGAACAACCGCACCGGATCCGGTGCGGTTGTTCAAGTGCACAAGTATAACTCATGCTCCGGCGGATGCAAATCGGATTTGCCGAATCGACGCAAGCCGTTACTTCGCCTTCACTTTGGCGTCGACCGGGTCAACCCACCGCTTATGCTCGGCCCCGTAGTACAGGTAGACCCGGCTGGCCGGCCCGCGGAATTCACCGGGGAAGTCGGCGATCAGGTCGATGGTCACGTCGACGGTTTGCTGCGGGGCTAGGCCGCGCCAATAGAGGATCAACTCGCGGCCCCGGATTTCGAAGTAGCTCACCGTCTCCTTGCCACCCTCGGGGCGTTCGGTGAGGGCCTTCAACTGCTTCATGTCCTCGGGGATCTTTAGCCCGGCGGGGATGCCGAGGATCGCGGTCACCATGCCTTGTTCCTTGTCGGCCGTGTTGGTGACCTTCGCGGAGAGGCGGAGCGTCTCGCCTTCGGTCACGGCGGCTTTGTCGAGGGCCGTGGTCAGGGTCAGCGGGCACTCGGCGGAGCTTTGCGGTTTGCGGGCACGGGCCTCCCAAGAGACGGTGCACGGGTACGACTGCTTGGCATCGGTTTCGACGCGGATGTCGACGATCCCCTTCGAGGTGTATTTTTCGGCGTCAAGGACTTCGATCGTGATCGGCCCGACGCTTTCGGTGGTGAAGTTTTTGCGGGCGACCTCGGCCCCGTCGATGACGACGCGGATGACACCGCTCTCGGTGGCGCGCTTCTGCGTGCGGGCGTATTCGATCAGGGCCTTCAGCGTCAAGATCGTTGATTGTGTCGAACCGTAAGCGCCGAAGCCGTTTTTCTGGCTACCGAGCCACTTGCTCGACCGGTCCAAATTCGCGCGGAACTCGCCGGTCTCGTTGACTTTGATCCAGCCGAGCATGGCGAGGCCGGTGGTTTCGATCACCAGGGCTTGGCCGGACGATTTCGTGATGCTCGTCTCGGCACCCGCAACGGCCCCATCTTTGTCTTGCTGCTTCGCCAGGTTTTTCAGGAGCACGATCCCCTCGGCTTTCTTGCCGCGATTGATCAGCGAGTTCGCCACGAGGCCGAGATAGTACGAATCGGCGCTCCATTTGCCTTCTTTGGCGAGTGCGTGGATCGCATCGATTTCCTTCGTGAGGTCGGACTGGTTCGCGTCTTTGCGTTCCGATTCGGTGAGCGCCCAGACGATGTATGCATTGGTGATTTCGACCGGGGCGTAGCCGAAGGCGTCGAGGGCGCGGGCGTTCTTCTCAAAGCCGCCTTTGCCATCGCGGCGGCTCAGCAGGTAGGCTTTGGTGCGCGCCACCATCGCGGCGTCAACGGGGTGGACGCGGGCCATGTCGGTGAACTGTAGCAAGCCGTAGGCGGTGAGGGCTTCGTGCGGCGGGGCGGTGCCGCCGAACCATTCGTAGCCTTTGCGGCCCGGCTCATTCGGCACGGCGCACTCGAAGCTCGTGAGCTTCGCGTAGCCCTTGTCGAGCAGATCCTTGGCCCGCTTGCTGACGTCCGGTTTGGCTTGATTGGTTTCGTTGAGATAGTCGAGGACGAGGACGTTCGGGTAGTTCGACGTGCTGGTCTGTTCGAAGCAACCGTTGGGTTCGCGGAGCAAGCCTTCGAGGCCAGCTTGGACTTCGGAGAGTGTGTTCGGATAGACCGCCACGCGGAGTTGCAGCGTACCGGGGACGAGCATTTCCGGCAGTTTTAGTTTGGTGCCGACGCTGGTTTCGAGAACGTCCGAGTGCGACCCGGACGCGGGGAAGCCATCGGCGACGACGGTGAGGTTGCGTTCGACCGAATCGCGGTAGGCCCCGGCTTTCCCTTCCAATTTCAGGCTCAGTGGGCCATCGAGCTTCTCCGGTGAGAGCCGGACGACCGTGCGGCCGCCACCGTTGGCGGGGAGTTCGACGGTGACCAGTTCATTGCCGACGAGTTTAAGGCCCTTCGGCAGGACGGTCACTTGTCCATTGAGCGCGCCGTCGGTGTTGTTGGCCCCGAGGAGCACGACATCGAGCTTATCGCTCGAACCGATTTCGACCGGCAGTTTCGGATCGAGCGAGAACGGTTTGCGCACTTCGATAGTACCGGTGATGGCCCCGATCCGGCCGTCGAGAGTGTGCCCCGCGACGAGCACGCGGTACGGGTTGATGGCGTCGCTTAGGGTGAACTCGACGGTGGACTTGCCGTTTTTCGGCGTCACGAGAACCGGCTGCCAAAGGAGCGTCTCGGCGAAGTCGGTGCGGGTGGCGTCGTCTTCGTTCACGCTCGCTTCGCGGCTGTGAGCGTATTCGCGGACGAGCAGCGACGGCACGCGCGGGAGCATCGATTCCATCAGCCCGATGGCGGTCCCGTTTTGGAAATCTTTGCCCGCAGCTTTGCCATCGGCGAGACCGGTGTTGCGCTTCTGTAGGAATTCACCGAAGCGGTCGTTCGCCGTCGGCGGCAGCTGGCGACGGTCGACCAGCATACCGTCTCGTGGCTCACCACGACCCATCTTCTCGCCACCCCGGCCGGCAAACTCTACCTCGCCTTTCAACGGTCGCTTTTGGAATTTCTTCCCTTGGTCGGCGAATCCGGCCCCGGCCGGGACTTCGAATTTCGGTGCCATCGGCATCGCGGCAAACGGCTTCGGATGGCGACCGCCACCGACCCCGCCCGGGCCGTCAAACAGCGCGGGGGCAGGAATACCTCCGAAGGCTTCCGCGGCGCCGGCTTTATCGTCGCCGCGGTTCAGCATTTTCAGTTCGTTTCGGGCGGCTCGATCCTCCGGCGCGCCGTCATTCATGCCGGGAGCCATCGGCGTCGCCTTGCCCGCCTCCGTCTCCGGATTCTTTTGGGCGGTGGCTTGGAACCAGAACTCGCGCTGCGGCTTGGGGGCCACCGCCGCCATCGAGCGCCAATCGTCGTTGTCGCGGCCGGTCCAAGCGGCGACGCCGCCGAGGAAACCGGCGAGCAACAGCAGTGCGAGCGAGCCCCAACCGAGCGAACGGCGCTCCGGGGCCCCGCCGCGGAAGGCGAAGGCGCGGGTCGTGAAAAATGCCCCGGCCAAGCCGACGAGCGGGATCAGATACAGCGGCAGCGAGTTCCGCCGATTTTGGAGCGAGCCGTCGTAGGCCTCGAGTTCGACCGCTTGCTTCCCGAAGTCGTTCAACTTGGCGACGTATACGCGGTCGGCATTTTGCAAATCGGCTTCGGGGTTGCCCGTGTTCAGCAGGGTGAATTGCTCACGCTCGGCGGCTTCGAGGTCGAGCAGGCTCGCCTCGTACTTCGGCCAGTATTCGTCGAAGACATTGCGGACGGAGGTCCGCCACCCGGTCGGGATCGGCCCGTCGGTCGCGGCGACGAGTAGCAGTTTCTCGGCGTCCTCGGCCGGGACGGTCTTGCGGAATTCGGCCGGGGCCTGCTCCGCGAAGCGGCGCCAGCCTTGAGTGCCGAGCAGCAAATCGAGCGATTCCCCGGCCTTCGGGTGATTCGTCAGCAAGAAGTCGGCGTGTTCGAGCTCGTCCCCTTTTTGAACTTCGCCGGACAGCAAGAAGTGCGTCGGCAATAAACGTTCGGTCTTTTCGTCCGCCATCGTGATGACGCTTTCGTTGACGACGGCCGTCCAGAGAATCGCGGCTTTCGGGGCGTCGGTTTCGTCGGTCGCCGTCACTTCGAGTTCGACCCGGCTGCCCGGGGTGAAGGTCTTCACCGAAGTACCGGTGCTTGGCTTCTTCGCGGCATAGCTCAGCTTCAGGGCTTCGCCCGGTTCGCGGTAGATCAGCCGTTCGGCAAGCGGTTTCAAATCATCCCGACCGATGGCTTCGCCATTCGGCAGATCGAAGACGGTGATCCGTGTTACGCCGCCGAGCTTGGCATCGGCGACGGGCAACACGGCGTCGGTCGCCTTGCCGGCTTCGAGTTTGACGGTCGTGTGGGCCACCGGCCGGCCGCGGGAATAGGCCCCAACGAGGACGCGCCGATCGGCTCCGACTGACCAGAGCTTGACGCCGATCGGCGCGTCGGGCTTCAGCACGCCTTGCGTCACTTGCAGCACGACGCCGGCGGCTTTGCTGGCGGGGAGGGCGTAGCCGTCTTTCGGTTGAATCACACTCGTCGGTTTATCGAGCCGTACAGCGTACTTCTGCCCGGACACTGGAGTGAACTCGAACCGGCCGAAGCCTTGGTTCGCCCCCGGTTGGTCGGCGTCCGTCAGCGTGGCAATGGGGGCGATGTCTTTGGTGCCATCGGTGAGCATCCCGCTGATGTCGGCCGGTTTGCCGAAGGTCGTGGTCGCACGGAAGTAGACGCGGTTCGGCACCCCCGCGATGAGGTCGCCCCCTTCGGGAAAGAATTCGACGTTCAGTTTGCGCGTCGCCAACGGCACTTTACGCGTCAGGGTTTCGGTGATCCCCTTGGCCGTGGCCGTGATGCTGACGCGGGCGTCTTTGATTTCGTCCTTCTTCGGCAGCGTGAACTGGAGCGAAGCCGTGCCGTCGGCGTCGGTCTTGGCCGGGTTCGTGCTCAGCTTCACGAGTTCGCCGTCGACCATCACCTCGATGGTGAGTTCGGCTCCGACCAGGGCTTGGGCTTGATCCTTGAGGTCGAACTTCGCGGCGACGCGGTCACCGGGGCCGTAGGACTTGCCGTCAAATTCGAGCTTCTTCAGCAGGCGGTCGGGCGTGTATTTGTTGACGAGGAACTTGCGAATCGCCAGCGGCCTGGATGGGCTTTTGCGGCCTTCCAACGGGGCGGTAGCATCCCAGACTTTCAAAATGTACTCGCCGCCGGCGAGGTCGGCCGTCAGCGCGAAGGCGCCGGTACCGACGCCGCGGATCGGCTGGCCGTCCGGCCCGATCACCGGCGTCAGTTGCCCGGCGGGGTTCAGTGTCGCCGGTTTGGCGAGGCCCGTGATTTGCGACCCCGCAAGCACTTGGCCCGACGGCGCGAGGATCTCGAAACGCAGGGTCGTTTCGCCCGTCGGCGGTAAAAACTTGGAACGGTCGAGTGTCAGCGAGCGGAAGAAGACGACTTCGCCGGGGCGGTACATCGGTTTGTCGGTGGTTAGGAAGGTCGTGTAGACCGGTTCGAGCATCCGCAGGTTTTCGGTGAGGTCGGAGCGCAGGAGGGTTTTGGAATCGACGACCGAGACGTGCAGGAAGACATCCGACTCGGCTTTGGCGTTCGCCCAGATCCCGGCGGGCAGCTTGAGGACGTTGCCGTCGGGGTTCTTTTCCGGCTCGAATTCTTTCGTGAATAGCTCCGTCCCTGCGGCGTCTTTCACCGTCGCTATGATCGTGGCCGCTTGCGACTTCCCGCCGGCATCGGTGACGTGGATGCGATATTCGTTCGGGGCGCCCGGGATCGCCGTCCCCGGGCCACTGAGCTGGACTTGGAAAGGCCGCTCTTGCGCTTTCTTCAAGGCCTCCGCTTCCGCGGCAATCCACATCGTTTCAACTTCGACCTGCTTCTTCTTACCCTCGTTCACCCGGTCTGCGGCGTCTAGTTTTTTCTTCGCGAGTTCGCCCCGCAGTTGCGATCGACGGGCGTCGATCTCCTTCAATTGAACCAGTTCCCGATCCACGGGCGGGCGGTAACGGCCGTAGCCGACGGCGTCGACGAGTGTCGGCCCGCCGAGTGCGGTCACCGCCAGCAACACCGTCGCGGCGACGGTCCACTTTACCCATTGACTCCGCGCCGTGCGGCCCGCCTTCACCTCGACCCTCGGCTTCGGCGTCCGGCTCGGATCGAAGCGGACCGCAGGGAAGCTGCCGAGGGCGGCGCGTTTCAACAAGTCCCCGAGCCGGGCCGCATTGGCCGCGCAAGCGGGGCACTCGGCCAAGTGGGCGACTACGATCACAGCTTCGGCAGGTTCCAGAAGGCCATAGGCGTGATCGAGCAGTTGGGGTTCGCAGGTTTCGCAGGTCAACATAGTGGAAACTCCTCCCCGATGGGAAGCGAGGGCATGGGTGAAATATTTGTGTGAGGCGTGCCGAACGCGGTCACGAGCCGAGTGAGTCGGGATTCAACGCGGACCGGAGTTTCTGCAGGGCCGAGCGCATCTGGGTCTTCACCGTGCCCACGGGGGCTTGGCGGATCTCCGCGATCTGCTCGTAAGTCAAATCGCCGTTCTGGCGCAGCAGGAAGACTTCCTTTTCGTCCGAGCGCAGGTGCGCGATGGCCGTGCGCAATAGCCGCACCGACTCTTCGTCTTCGAGGGCGGCCCCGGTCTTCGATTCGCGGGAGACGAGCATGATTTCCTCCGCCCCCAGGGGCTTGACCTTCCGACTCCAAGCGCTGCGGAGCATATCCTTCGCAGTGTTCAACCCGACGCGGAAGATCCAAGCCCGGAGGTTTTGGACGTCCGCCACCGTGTCGCGGGCCCGCCAGCATTTCAAGAACGCATCTTGCGCGGCATCGAGCGCGTCGTCTCGGTTGCCGAGGACGTAAACGAGCGTCGAGATCAGCTCGTCGCGCAGGCCGTGGAAGGCGACGACGATCGGATGGTCGGGCCGCGGCTCCGGAGTTCGCTCCGGGTGGCGGCCCGCCGTTCGCCGACCGGTGAGTATTGTCCCGCTGTCGCCCATAGTCCTTACCCCAATCGACGGGGGAACCCCCGCGACCGATTGCGCAAACAACAGATGTTACACAGAATGCTACAGGCGAACGCAAGATGGCTACAAGAAGAAAGGTTTGAAGCGAGCCGGCTCGCGCACGAGCGACCGGATACTGGAACGAAGGAAGATTTCGGGCGCACACGCAGAGCCGGCTCGCCAAGTTCCACCGAACCGTACCAAAATCGAGGGGCACCTTACTCCGACACCCATACTTGCCCCGGCGCGGATCCGAGGTATCGTGGGGTGTGTCGGCGAAAAGAAGGGTTGGCTGAACATGGCGTCGAAGATCAAAGCCGAATCCGCTGCCATCCGCGAGTACCTCGCCGCACTGAAGCGCTACGCCGACCACGAGGCCACGCATGAAGGGGCATTGGAAACGGCGTTCTCGAATCTGCTGGCCACCACCGCCAAGCCGCACGGATGGACGCTGATCCCGAAGAAGCCGAAGACCGTCGCGAAGAAGGTGCGGATCGTCCCCGACGGCACGATGCTCGATGTGTTCAAACTGGCGCGGGGCTATTGGGAAGCCAAAGACACCGACGATGACCTCGATGCCGAAATCCAAAAGAAGATCGACAAGAAGTACCCGCTGACGAACACGATCTTCGAGGACACCCGCCGGGCGGTGCTCTTCCAGAACGCCAAGGAATGCCAGCGCTACGATTTGCAGAAGCCCGCCGATGTCGCCGATCTGCTGAACCGCTTCTACGACTACATCGAACCCGATTACCTCGGCTTCGATGAAGCCATCGGCGAGTTCAAGGTGCGCATCCCGGAACTCGGCGCCGACTTGGCCGCGACCATCGCCGAAGCCCACAAGAAGAACAAGAAGTTCCAGGCCGCGTTCGCCACGTTCTTCGAACTCTGCCAGACGGCGCTCAACCCGGACATCCGGCAAGAGACCGTCGAAGAAATACTCGTGCAGCACCTACCGACCGGCTCTTTGGCGAGTACTTGGATGCGGCCGAAAAACATGCATTCCGTTATGCCGCCGAACTTTCGGCTTGCCGCTGGCGCGGCATGGGTTAGAGAAAGGCTAAGGGCGGCGTCTAGACATGAGTTGATCGAAGCGGGAAGACAAGTCCCGTTCCTCCAGTCGCGGCAGGGGGCCTGAGTTGGCGAGCATACTCGAATCCGATCTATCACGAGGTATCGGGCAACTGCTCCACGAGAAGCGGATTCGTGTGCCGTTCTATCAGCGCTCGTATGCATGGAAAAAGAATCAGGTTAACGAGCTCTACGACGACCTACGACGCGCGATTGACGAGGGGAGAGAGTACTACTTTCTTGGGTCAATCGTCGGCTGTCAGAAAAACTTAAAGACAGATGAGGTCCAAATAGTAGACGGGCAACAAAGGCTTGCGACAACAACGATCTTGCTGGCAGCGATTCGAGACAAGTTGTTGATGATGAAAGAGAGCGACCTCGCAACAAAGTTTGAGGAAACCTTCCTCTTTACAACATCTGGTCTGAAGAATCCGATCACCAGAGCCAACATGGTTCTGAATGAAACTGACAACGATTTCTTTCAGAAACGCATCATTTCACAGCCGAACTCGGCAGACCGGAAGATCGAAGTCCGTTGGGTATCGCATCGCCTCATCGTAGAGGCGGCTAAAATCGCCGCCAATTTCGTAGAAAGTATTACGGGCAACCGACAACCTACAGACCAAAAGGGAGAGTTGGATAAGTGGGTCGATTTCATTCGTGACAAGGCGAGAGTAATCTTCATAACCGTGGAAGACGAAGCGGAAGCCTTCATCGTCTTCGAGACGCTCAATGATCGCGGACTAGACCTGACAATTGCCGACCTCACAAAGAACTACCTCTTTATGATGGCGGGGAAGGATAACATTGAGACTGCAAAGGCCAATTGGAGCAGGATGACAGGTGCTTTGATAACCACTTCCGATAGTGAAGTGGCGAAGGTTTACATTCACCATCTTTGGTCATCCTTCCACGGTGTTTCGCGTGACAAGGAAGTGTTTGGTGATTTGCGAAAGAAGTACGACAACTCGGTCAAAGCGATGGAATTTACAAGGCTTCTCGCTGACAAGGCTGAGATATACGCCGCGCTAAGAAACTCCGATTCCGAGTTCTGGAATCCCCACGGAATGCACGCCAAGCGTCACCTGAAGATTCTAAACACGTCGCTTAGAGTAACTCAGATACGGATGCTAATGCTGGCGGTCGTTGACTGCTTTAAAGTCACTGACGTTGCGAAAATACTAACGTGTAGCGTGTGGTGGTCGGTGCGGTTTTTGGTCGCGGGTGGATCGCCGGGCACTTGGGAGTCCCACTATGCCAAACGCGCCAGACTCATTCGTGACAATGAGATTAAAAACGCAGACGAGTTAATTGCGAGCATGGAAAGAGACGTGCCGGGCGACGATCAATTTAAAGCAGCGTTCGCCACCGAAGCAACATCGGCCAAGCCCATTGCACGTTACTTCCTCCAGTGCCTTAGCAAGTGCCTTGAAGGGGCCGAACTGCCTCACTTGGGCGAAGACGATGAAAAGATTGCCGACCTAGAACATATTATGCCTCAGTCACTTAACGCAAACGCTTGGGTTATCAGCGAGGCTGATCATGAGCGGCTATACAACAGATTGGGCAACCTAACGCTTCTTACACCGGACGAGAACAAGCGGCGCGGCAACGGCCCATTCGTGGATGCTCTCCCTATCTATGCATCATGTGGATTCAAGATCACCCAAAAAATAGACGTGTATCCAAAATGGGATGAGGCGGCTATCGACAATCGGCAGGCAACGATGGCTGATCTTGCGGTGAAAATCTGGCCAATCAAACCACTGGCCAAGCCTCTAAAGAAGAAGAAATAAAAACGCAAAGTTAGGACAGTACCCAAATCTCGAAGTGGGACATCTTCTACTACGTCTACGGCGTGCTGCATCATCCGGGGTACCGGACGAAGTTCGCGGACAACCTCAAGAAAAGCCTGCCGCGGATTCCGTTCGCCCCCGATTTCCGCGCCTTCGCCACGGCCGGGAAGGAACTCGCCGTGCTGCACTTGGACTACGGGGAGCTCGAACCGCATCCGCTCCAGTTCGTCACGAACAACAAACCGTTGAGCTACCGCGTCGGGAGGATGAAGCTGAGCAAGGACACCGCGAGCCTGCGGGTGAACGACTCGCTGACGCTCGCCGGGATTCCGCTGGGGGTGTTTGGGTACCGGCTCGGCAACCGGAGTGCGCTGGGCGCGGACTCTTGCGGAATGATCCCCCAAATCCACTGAGTCGTCATCCGGCGAAAACCGGGGGAATCGCAAGCTTAGGAAGTATGGGGAAAGTGTAGGGGCGCTGGAAGGGCACCAAATGACCTTTTCGGGGCACTGAATTCGGGTATTCTGACTCCGCACAGCCCCCGTCGCCATGCCGGGGTTTATGTGCGAAAGGCCTGAAATTCAAGGCGAACTTACCGATTGCGAAGGGCGGGACTTGAACCCGCACAGCCTTGCGGCCGCAAGAACCTAAATCTTGTGCGTCTGCCAATTCCGCCACCCTCGCGTGCAGTTAGCTTATCGAGTTCAGCCTGAAAACCCTAGTGCCACAACTCAGAAACAGCGATGCATGGGGCGTTCATTTTGTCTAATCTTTGGCTTCTTCCCCATTTCATTTGGCGGTGCGGAGCCGCAAAACTCGCCCGACCTTTTTATGCATGGGCTTGCCGGTGTAGGTCCAAGCGAAGGGGTGAGCCATCGCCATGTTATGCGTTGTCCATCACCAGCGTGATTGGCACCGACACTCCCCGGTACGCGGTTATTTAGCTGTGAAATGACCGATCTGTCGGGCGGGCATCCGCGAGGGATAGTTAAATCTTTTCGGTGACGGCGATTCTCTGCCACTCGCGTCTGCTCGCCGGAATTTCGGAGAACCGGGCGAGCGTCTCTTGTAACGCCTGTAGCTCGACTGGCTTGGTCAGGTGGAAGTCGAACCCGGCTTCCCGGCTCTTCTGCTTGGCCTCCTCGCTCCCCCAGCCGGTCAGGGCCACGAGTACGGTCTCGGCCAGGGTCACGTCGGCTCGGATTCGCTCGGCAACCTCGTACCCGTTCATGCCGGGGAGGCCGATGTCGAGGAAGACGACCTCGGGTAGGAATTCGCGGGCGGCGGCTAACCCCGCCGGTCCGTCGTGGGCGACCCGGCTGGCGTGACCGAAGAGTTCGAGCATGCGGGCCAGACTCTCGGCCCCGTCCACGTTGTCCTCCACCACAAGGACGCGGCGGCCAGCCGAGCGGGGTGCGGGTGTTCCGTCCGCCACCGCGGCCACCGGTTCATGCCGCTCGTCCGTCGCGGCCAGCGGCAGCCGCACGGTGAACGTGCTGCCCTGTTCGAGGCCGGGGCTTTGGGCGGTAACGGTACCGCCGTGCATTTCGAGGAACTTTTTCACGAGTGACAGGCCGATGCCGAGGCCGCCTTGGGCGCGGTTCAGCGTCTGATTCACTTGGGCGAACAGGTCGAAGACTTTGGGCAGCATGTCGGCCGAGATGCCGGTTCCGCTATCAGTCACAGTGATGACCGCTTCGTCGCCCTCAACGCCCGCCGAGAGTGCGATTCGGCCGCCGTTCGGAGTGTACTTGGCGGCGTTGTTCAGGAGGTTCGTCACTACCTGGGCAAGCCGCGTCAGGTCGCCGTTCACCCACACCGGCTCATCGTCTACTTCGACGGTGAGCGTGTGGTCGCCGGCCTCGACGAGTGACTGGCTCACCTCGACGGCGTGGTTCAATATAGTCTGAACTTGGAGTCGTCTTCTCTTGAGTTCGACCTTCCCGCTATTGATGCGGGAGACATCCATCAGGTCGTCCACCAGCCGCACCATGTGCCCGATTTGCCGGGTCATCATTTCCACGGCCCGCTTGGCTTGGTCGGGCGAGCGGCCTATGCGGAGGATCGCGAGCCCGTTGCGGATCGGGGCCAGCGGGTTGCGCAGTTCGTGGGCTAGCGTCGCTAGGAACTCGTCCTTGCGGCGGTCCGCCTGCACGAGGGCTTCCTCGGCCACCTTCCGGTCGGTGATGTCTACCGCCGCCAGCACCGCCGTCATCGGGAGGCGGGTGCCGCCGACTTCCCCGAATGCCACCTGCTTCTTGACGTTCAGCCAGACGGTTGAGCCGTCCCGATGGACGACCCGGTGTTCCATGCTGAACGCGCCGCCCCCGCTGGGGTCGAGGGACTTCTTCATGAGCCGAAAAATTTCGTCCTTGTCGTCCGGGTGGAAGGTGGCGTGAATGACCGAGCGCGGCAGCGGCACACCGGCCTCTAGCCCGAACTGCGCTGAGGCGACGGTGTCGAGAACCACCGCGTTCGTGGTGTAGTCGATCCGGCTCACGCCCAGCCCCGCGACCTCGACCGCCAACTGCAGTTGGGCCTCGCTGGACTGCAGTGCTGCCGTGCGGGCCTGGATCCCACGCGTCATCGCCCACCGCTCGGCGGCGTTCTCCACGGCCCGGGTCAGGCTCTCGGCCGTCATCCAACTCTTGCCGATGAAGTCCTGCGCCCCCGCCCGCAGCACCACCGGGCCGCGCCGCGAACCGACGCTGCCGGTCAGCA
>Ga0105047_10009512_pt1 | contig 15994 bp, 10 predicted proteins | sample MAT04_FD_78384 | JGI IMG/M metagenome (GOLD analysis project Ga0105047, IMG submission 78384) | Freshwater microbial communities from Lake Fryxell liftoff mats and glacier meltwater in Antarctica - MAT-04 (megahit assembly) | ecosystem: Environmental > Aquatic > Freshwater > Ice > Liftoff...
CCTGCGGGGGCGACGAAGCGCTGCCCCCCTGCGGGGGCGACGAAGCGCTGCCCAGCAGCGGCATCACCCACACCCGCTGGCTGCGGGCCGGGCTTTCTTGTACCTGGCGCAGGCTTTCCAGCAGGGCCTGATGCTGCAATCCTTGCACAATCGCTTGCAAATCCGGGGCGGGGGCCTCCCCGCTGGAAACTTCCAGCAGCAGTTCGCCACTGTGCAGTGTCCATACCTGGCAGGTCATGCCATCTAACAACTGGCGCCCCAGGCCGGCCAGGTGCCACAGCGCTTCGGCATAGGGTTTCGTCACCACCCACTGCGCGGCATCCTGCAGGGCATCCAGCAGGCGCACTTCCTGAATGGCAATCACCGCCTGGGCCGCCAGTGCCTGCAGCAGGCGGCGGTCATCCTCGCCAAAAGCACCTACCTGCGGGCTTTCAAGGTTTAGCACACCCTCCAGGCGGCCACTGGCGCCAATCAACGGCACGGCCAGCTCGGCGCGCATTTCCAGGCTGGCATCCAGTGGATAATAAATTTCACGCCAGGGCGCCTCTTGCAAATCGCGCACCAGGGCCGGGCGGCGGTGGCGCGCCACCCAACCCATCACGCTGTTTTCGTGAACCGGCAGCACCTCAATCCGCGGCCGCGAAAGCTGGTCTCCGGCAATCACACGCGTGATCAAATTCTGCCCATCCGGATCTACCAGGCGGAAGATGCCATAGCGCGCCGTGGTCACTTCCAGCGCCATCTGCAATATCGCCTCCAGCGTTTCTTCCAGGCGCAGCCGCGAAGAAATCAGCAGCCCGGCCCGACGCAAGTGACGCAGTTCATCTTCTTTGCGCGCCAGGTCGCGCTGCACCCCCGCCACGCGGCGGATCTGGTTCAAGGCAATCGCCGCGTGGTTGACCAGGTTGGCCAGCATCAATTGTTCCAACTGGGAAAACGGCCGGTCCTCATAAACGTACACATACAAAGCCCCCACCGGCTGTTCGGTCACGATCAACGGAAAACAGGCCACGGCGCGCGCGCCCACAATCGAAAGCTGTGGGTGAATTTCCAGGTCGGGCTCTTCGTACGAGAATACCCGCCGCCGCTGGCGGATGGCGCGCATCCCCAGGCCCTCGGGGCGCGGTCCCTCCGGCGAGTTTTCTGCCAGGCGGTGCCCGGCTGCCGCGCGTGAATCCACCTCAAAGCGAGCGCGGGCCGAGTCGTAGGTATATATAAAAGCCGAGGCCCCCGGCACCACACGCACGGCGCTTTCCACAATCAGGCGCAGCGCAGACCGCGAATCGGCACTTTCTCCCGACCCAATGCGGTTAATCGCCGCGCCAATCTCGTTCAGATTGGCCAGCAGATCTAAAAATTCCGGGTCCATTTTTTCGGGAGATGGCATATGCAGGAGCCCTGACGATGGTGGTTCAATCATTCAAAAATTATAACATTCCATAAATGGTCTGTCCCCCCTGTTTCCAGGGGGGACAGACTTCAGGAGGAATAAAACCCATAACAACCGCTAAAGGAGTTCGACTCTACCGTTTCATCGCTAGCACAGGCCAGCGCCAACCCCAAAACAGGAACTACACATCATAATACAGGGTGAACTCGTACGGCGTGGGGCGCATGCGCACCGGGTCGAGTTCGGTCTGGCGCTTGTAGGAGATATACGCCTGCAGCAGGTCCGTGGTGAAGACATCACCCTTGAGCAGGAATTCGTAATCATTTTCGAGCGCGTTGAGCACATCACCCAGCGAACCGGGCACCTGTTTGATCTGGCGGGCTTCTTCGAACGGCAGTTCGTACAGATCTTTATCGATGGGTTCACCGGGGTCGATGCGGTTCTGGATGCCGTCCAGGCCAGCCATCAAAAGCGCGGCAAAGCACAGGTACGGGTTACACGAAGGATCCGGGGCGCGGAACTCAACCCGTTTGGACTTCGGGCTCTTGGAATAGATGGGAATACGGCAAATGGCCGAGCGGTTGCGCTGCGAGTAGGCCAGATTGACGGGCGCCTCATAACCGGGAACCAGGCGGCGGTACGAATTGGTGGTGGGAGCCGCCAGCGCCAGCAGCGCCGACGAGTGCTTGAGCAGGCCGCCGATATAATACTTGGCCATATCCGAGAGCTGGGCATAACCGGCTTCGTCATAGAACATATTCTTATCGCCGGTCCACAGGCTGGTATGCACGTGCATACCACTGCCGTTATCGCCAAAGAGCGGTTTGGGCATGAAGGTGGCCGTCATACCGTTCAGGCGCGCCACGTTTTTAACAATATACTTGTAGAGTAGCACCTTGTCGGCCATGCGCACCAGGGTGTCAAAGCGCATGTCAATTTCAGCCTGACCAGCGGTCGCCACTTCGTGATGATGCAGTTCAATTTCTACCCCCACCTTTTCCAGCGCCAGAACGATCTTGCTGCGCAGGTCCTGCTGGGTGTCGGTGGGCGGCACGGGGAAATAACCGCGCTTGGGGTTGATCTGACCGCCCAGATTGGGTTTGGCATCGGAACCGCTGTTCCACCAACCTTCCACACTATCGATGGCGTAGAACGAGGAGTTAATCGTGCTGCTGTAACGCACATCGTTGAAAATGAAGAATTCGGCTTCAGGACCCCAGAAGCTGGTGGTCGCCAGACCGGTCTGCTTGAGATACGCTTCAGCCTTGCGCGCCACAAAGCGCGGGTCGCGGCTGTAGGGCTGTCGGGTTACCGGGTCATACACATCGCAAATGATTACCAGGGTTGGAATCTCCAGAACCTGATCAATAAAAGCGGTACTTGGATCGGGCAGCAACAGCATATCCGATTCATGAATTTCCTGGAAACCCCGAATCGAGGAACCGTCAAACCCAATCCCATCCTCGAAAAATTCTTCGTCAAGGCGGTGAGAGGGAATGGTGAAATGCTGCCACTGACCGGGAAGATCAGTAAACCGAAAATCAACCATCTGCGATTCTTTCGCCAGTTTTACGACATCAGCCGCGGTTTTCGTCATGATACAACTCCTTCAATAGGTTACACCATTTGCACCCCGCGCCGGCGCCATAAAAATTCATAAAATGCCGGCACAGGGGCAAATGGTTTTGAAAAATATCTCTGCTCCTTTGGCGTAGAGCAAGTATGAACGGATTATAGAACTCGGACCGAATTGGGACTATTACCCATATGGGTCATCTTTTTTCCCCCAAACCGTCCCCTTTTTCGGTAAAAAAAGGGGACGGTTTGGGGGAAATGCCCAGATGCCAGCTAATTTATGGCTGGTCTGGTTTGAGCGAAACCGGGCGCCGGGAGCGGAGAATTTTCGCCGGGACGCCGGCCGCGATGGAATAGGGCGCAATATCACGGGTCACCACCGCGCCGGCACCAATCACAGAGCCCTGCCCGATGGTGATACCGGCGGTGATCACCACGTGCGCCCCGATCCACACATCATCCTGCACGGTCACCGGGGCAAATGTCAATCCCTGCTGGTAAATCGGCAGTTCCACATCGGCAAAACGGTGATTGGCCGCAATGATAAACACGTAGGGGGCAATCCGCACCCCATTGCCAATCGTGATCCGGCCCGCGGGATCGTCCGCTTTGCCATAACCGATCAGGCTGGAATAGGCCTGGACCGAAGAGTGATGGCCAATCGTCACATTGCCCTGCAGCGCGGCCCCCAGCGCAATCTGCGTTTCCGCACCGATGCAGATCTGACCCTGGCGCGGGCAGATACGCGCGTCCGGGCTGATGCGGCAGGTGGGATGCGCGCTCACATTTCGGTGGCGCACCGCCAGACGGTAGCCAAACCATAGGCAGATGCGCTGCCCCCATGTAGCGTCTTGCAGCAGGGTGCTGCCGCCATCCAATAGCGACCACAGGCTCATTCGATATTCTCCAGGTGTAAGACCCGCGGGGCGGCATAGCGCCCGGGCAGGGTATTGACCAGCACGCTGCGCCCGTCGCGGCTGAATACCGGGTGGTGACACACGCGCAGCGGGTTGCGCCCAGCCGGTTCAATTTCACCCATAACCCGCGGTAGTGAAACGGTGGCGAGCACCTGGTCACGCTGCGTATCGATCAAGACCACCTCGCCCGGGTTGCGACGCGGATCATCCGTCACCGCCAGGTGGGGGTTCAAAGGCGAGATCACCGGGTGGCCGCCGCTGTTATGCCGGCTGAGGCGGCGGTAAGCGCTGCCGTCGTAAGCCACCTGGGCCAGGCAGACCTGGTCTGGCTGGTCGGGGTCAGGACCGTAGCCGAGTAAATGCTCTCCATCCGGCTGCCAACCCCAATGCACGCCACGCCGGGTATAGCTGAGATCTACCGCTAAATGCAGTTCCTGCAGCGCGCGATCAGCGGTGAATACGTAGGCCAGCCTGGGTTCGCCGCGTTCGCGCACCACGTTATGATTGCCAAAATAAAACAGGCAGCGGCTGCCGCTCGGATTCCAGCGCACGCAGTACAGCATGAGCGTCAGACCTTGGCCCTCACCCAGGCGCGCGCGCACCTCGCGGTCGGCAGCTTGCAGTCGGTCGCGCTCTGGATGGCGCGCAATCACTTCGGCCACACTCAGGCGCAGGCGGCTTTGGAGCGGCTCAAAGGCGTATTCAAACAGGCCATGCTCCTCCCGCGCCTGAAACGGGCGCGGGGCACGCTGCGGTTGATATTTGCCTTCGCCGTAGCCGGCGGCGTAGAGCATACCCATCAACCCCGAGAGCAGCGGCTCACCATCCGGCGGCGCGCCTTCCATATCACCCTCCAGGGTCAGCTCGGCGCCGCCGGCGATTTCGCGGCGCGTGATGCGCGGCGCCGACCAACTGCCGGATTGGTAATACACAAAGCGCGCATCCGGGCTCCAGGTTTGCCAGTAGCCGGTGTGGTAAAAGCTGGCCTCCAAGGCCCCCTCGCCAAAGCGGTCCAGCACCATACCATCTGCCGAAAGAATATACACGGCCCCACGCCCATTTTCTAGATCGGCGCCGGCCAACAGCAGCCGTCCGGAGCCATCCGGCGCGAACGGGCACAGGGTGTAATAGGCATGCAGGCACCAACGCTCCGGCACGGTCAGGGTAGCACCCAAAGATATTTTCATCGATAACTCTTTCATCCATCTCTCGTCAGGACAGCGACACCCCTCGGGTGCGCCGAAGCGGCGAGGCGCTAACCATCGGTTGCGCGCGCTTCACCAACTGAACCGCCAATCCCCAGGGATCACGCAGCATCCAGAGCTTATCACCCGCGGGAGTGATCACCAGTTCTTTCGCAGAGCTTGCGCCGGCTTCCAGCAAACGCTGCGCGGCAGCTTCAATCGGTTCACCACCCACATCAAAAGCCAGGTGCAGCATAAGCGGATCCATTTGACGATAGTCTGGCACCTGAACCGTAAGGTGATGGTGGATTTCGATCATCATCGAGCCGCTGCTGTCGGCCAGAAACGCAGTGAATGGCGCTGCTTCTTGCTGGCGCATCACCCGGAATCCGAGGTGACGGCAATACCATTCACTCATTTGAACGGGATCACTTACTTGCAAACCTACATGCTCCATTTTCATCGTTTTATTCCTTCTTTCACTCAGATTGCCGGTTTTTGTGTGCAGCGCGCGCCGCGGGCCGCGGCGCGCGCACCCAATGAAGTTTCACCTGATTATGTCAATAGTTCGCGCGTCTTCTCCAGCACGCCGGGCAAATTCATCTTCTTGTCGCCACGGTACCAGCCCTGCCATTTGCCATGTTCGGCTTTGGTGCGGTCGACCAGCAGTTTTTCCAGGGCAAAAACGGCTTTTTTCACATGGGTCTGCCAGCCCTGCGCATCCCCGGCCAACCTGGCGCGGGTTGCCAGGCATAGATTGTAGCCCCAGCCATACAGCCCTAACATGATTTCGATCTGGACGATGAAATGGTCGACCAGGAATGACTGGCGTTCCGGCGTCACCAGGCTGTAGGCGCGCCAGGCCGCGTCATAAGCCGCCTGCCACTGTTCCAACCCGCTGCTGAAAGCCGGGATAAAATACGCCAGGAGCTGTTCAACCGTCTGAAATTGGGTGTAAAACCGGTTGTTTACAAAATCGGGTTTATTGAAAGTTTCCGGCGTGTAATTGACCAACATCAGACCGATGATGCGCGCAATGCCGTCCAACAGCAGCATCTCCCCCGGGAAACGGGTGTTATCCAACGCAATATACGCCCCATAGAATTTTTGATAGAGCACTTCCAACGCCGGAACCGCCGCGGTGCCAAACTGGCGTTCAAACCAATTCCGGCGAAACTGATTCAGATCGAAGGTACTGCCCTCCTGCCCCCCGGCGGGGGCGTCGAAGCGCCGCGGCTCCCCGGCGGGAGCGTGAAGCATAGGCGACGAAGCGCTGGCATCCCAGTTCATGCGCGCCACAGCTTCAATTCCCAGCGCGAACTCGCGCATGTTGCAAACGTTCAGGATGGAATAAGCCGTATCGCCGCGTTCAACGGCATTCTTATAATTGAACGCCAGCTTTTCCAGCGCAGTTCCCTGCACCAGGTGGGGGCCATCGCCCCAAAAAGCGACGTGATGGTACACTCCATAGCCGCGCGCGGGATCGCGCCGGGTTTCGTAAAAATCGTCGAGCATCATCTGAGTCGAACCAAAGTCGGAAAAGATCACCAGGGTGTGCCGCGGAATATTCAGCACGCCCAACCGCTGCAGCTCTGAACCTTCCATCCACAGCGTGGCCGTGGAAACATAATCTGTGCTTCCCAGCGTTTCGGCCACAATTTGAGCCTGTTTGGCGTAGGCAGCGGAGATCAACTGACCGCGCGCCTCAACCGCTGCCGGCACGCTGCTGTCGTTGAACCACACCGGGCGGTCGCCGCGCCCACGCAGCCCAAACTGCCAGATCACACCCGGGTATTGCGACCATTTTTTCGCATAATAGCGCCAGATCTGCTCAAACTTTTCTGGATGCCTGACATACGAGGGTTCGACCACCTCGCCCTGCTTCTGCCAGTAATTGTCCCAGGCGAAATGGCTGACGCCCAGCGGTTCAATATGATGCTGGCTGACGTACAAGCCGCGTTCCGTTACCAGGCGCACCAGGTTTTCTTCGGGCGGGTTGTCGATATCCAGCAGCGAGGCCGGGATGATCAGGTTCATCTTCAAACGTAGCACCGTTTCGACCACCCTGTGCAGGATACTGGGGTGAACTACCTGGTGGTAAAAAGGATAATTGGTGGTTCGCTTGCCTCCGTTATCCTTCCAATCGGTAAGGAGATCCTCATCATTGATGAAGACCCCCCGGTAGGTGAACGTTTTGGGTGCTTCGATGCGGCTGAACGCCGCCAGTTGCAACGTTTCCAAGTGTGCGGGTTCGTGGTCGGTCCAAAAATACAGCGGATCCACGCCCAGATAGCGCTCGCAGAAATCATAAATGCCCCACATACTCCCGCGCCGGTCCGTGCCGCAGATCAGCAGGTTTTCGTCATCGAGGCCAAAACTGCGCACCAGGCAGCCTTCCCAGCGGTCGTGCAGTTCAGAAATGTCAATCTCCAGGGCGGCAAGGTGTTCACGGAATGCGGGGGTTTCGAGACTGCCGGCCAGGATATAACCGCGCTCCGCGCGCGGCAGGTAAGGCTTGATTTCGGCGGTTTTACCGCTGACCTTTTGCAGATCACGCTGCAGATCGGCCAGGGCATGGCCGATACAGGCCGGTTCGGAGGCATGGTAAAACAGGTCGGCGATGTGCGAGGTGTTAAAAGCGATAAACACGATGGCAATCCTTCTTTATCTTAAACACGGTAGGAAGATCAGTTATCAATGATCCACATCCATACCCGAGGCTTTTGAAATCGGCGCATCAGGGCTTTGGCTGTGCTGTACCTGCCGCCTGCCCCAAATACGCGCCCAGCGCATACACGTACCAGGGCGAGCAGCCCAACAACCAGTAATCTTTCTCGTTATTGAAGAGCTTATCCGGGTCGCCGCTTTCGGGCGATATGCGGTAGGTTACCAGGCCGTTCAAACAGTTGCGCAGGCTGGGATGATCCAGGGTATTTAGAGCCGTGACCAACCCGACGATGATCTCGAACATCAGGTGGCTGGGCTTATCCAGGTTGTCGGGGTTGGGATGGATCGCGCCGTTCTCCATTTGCAGTTGGCAGGCATAAAACAGGCTGGCGCGCAGCGCGCGTTCCAGTTCAGGCCGGAAGGGGTGCCCTTCCGCCAGCACGCCCACCAGGGCAGCATAGGCGCGCACATTGATACCGTGATACCAGATCCAGGAATTGTGGCCGTTCCAACCGCCACCCGGCTGCTGCGAGGTGAGCATGGCCTGGCGGGTTTTATACAGGGTGCGCTCAAGCAGGTCTGCGTCGCGCGTCACCCGGTAATGTTCAGCCAGGTGCCAGATGATAAAGGCGTTGTAGTTCACATTACGATCCACCGGCCAATCCAGCTCCCAGCGCGCGGCGCGCGCCGATGCCGCCAGGTAACGCTGGTCCCGGAAAAACTCATACCCCTGCACCAGCGCCGCGGCGGCAATGCCGGTTTCAAACAGGCAGCCGTGGTGCGGCACCTGGCCTTCTTTTTTACGCGTCCACAGCCGAAAACAGCCGTCGGGCTCCTGCTCCTGCACCAACCACTCCAGCCCGGCGCGCGCACGCTGCCGGTAAATCTCCTGCGGGTCGTGGCGCAACATTTCCAGGTAGCCCAGCACATTATGGGCGGTGTCCCGCGGGATGGGATGGCTGGTGCGCGATTCTTTGATGATCTCGTCAAAGGTAATAGCGGGGTCGCCGCTGGTGCCCTGATAGTAACTGCCGTCTGGGTTGCGGTTGCGCTCGCAGGTGGCGTGCACCCTGGCAAAATACTGCTCCACCGCTGCCACGGGCGGCGGTTCGAACGAGCGCTGCGGGAAGGCCAGCCCGCTCCAAATCTGCCCGCGCCGCAGCCAGGCATAAGCCGCGCAGGCCAGCAGCATGGGGCCAAATCCGTAAAGGTCGTTGAGCGCCTGCGGGCTGTCTGGGGCCTCGCCTGCACACATGCCAGTCATGTTGCCATTACCCGCCAGGTTTACCCGCGTCTGCAGGCCAGCCCAGGCGTGCTCGATACTGCTCTGCCATGCCGGAAGCGCCAGGTGGTCTTGAGCAGCAGCGCTGAAGAGGGCATAGGCTATCAGGGCGGAACCGGAGGTCTCTTCATAAGATTCCGGCGCGCTCAGCGCCTGGCGCCACAGGCCCGCCGGGGTTTGCAGCGCCAGCAGCGCCGCGAGCAAGGCGCGCAGCCGCGCGACCAGGGCGGGTCGGCGCGGATGAGCATAAGGCAGATAGCGCAGCATCTCGGCCAGCGCCGCGGCGGCAAACCCGTTGGCGCGGCACCAGGTGCTGCTCGGGGCGGTCAGAGCGCTGCGGTACAACCCCGTGGCAGGGTCCAGCAGTTGCCCGCTGACCGTTTCGAAGCAATCGATCGCGGCATCGTGCAGTTCAGCGCGCTGCAGCGCCACCGCCGCCAGGGTCAGGCTGGGACACACCGCCAGCAGGCTCTCGGCCGTCACCAGGTACGGTTCCGGCGCGGTATACACGCTACGCAACTGCCCGGCAAGCTGGTGCAGCAGGCTGTTCTCAGGCGCGCCCAGCCTGTAGCCGCCCTGGTAAAAACGGTAGACGCCGGCGCTGCCGCCCATGCGAAAGTGCGGGTAAGCCAGTTCGCCCGCCAGGCCCGAGGTGAGCATGACGGCGATGCGCTTATCCACCTCGCCGTAAGCGTCAATGCCAAGGTTCATCTCAGAAAGACGCAGCAGACCATACAGTGCCAACACTCGGGCCAGGGTGTAATCGACGGTGTCGGTGTTGTCGTGGTGGTGAACGGCAAAATACTTGGCGGTGACTTTCTTAGCGACTTCGATGACCTGGTTCATGGTATTTAACTCGGATCCGAAAGGATAGCGCTTGCGCGGAAAAATTTCTGGCATACGACAAATTGGGGCGACCCATCGGTCGCCCTTTTGATTTGAATGGTTTCTATGTTAATTTCCAGTCTTCACCGCTCTGCGAAACCTGGCAAGAAAAACCGCGTTTAACCTCGCGCAGGCTGATGCGCAGCGGGTTTTCATCGATATGCAGCATCCAGAGCGAACTGCCGCCAGGGCCTTCGATGCCCACCTGCGCACCCCTTCGGGTGGCCGAAGCGGCACCCTCGGGTTGGCGCAGGTGCCATGATCCAATTCCGCCGTAATCGTCCATCACGATGGCGTGCACTACCGTGCGTGAGAGGGCCGCAGCGCGCTCATGCCAGCGCATCAGCATACCGCTGCCGGGTTTGCCCTCGGAGGGCTGCGCCGGCAGAGGATGGTAGGCATCGTGCACGTGGGCGTAAACGGGCCCCTGCATATTGCCGCCGCCCAGGTGAAACAGCTTCATGCCGGCATTGCCGCGCCGCACTACCAGGCGGTCGGGGCGCACCGTCTTGAGTTCGAGCGCGCTGTCGCGGTTGTTTAGCAGCCAGTTCCAGGTGGTGCGCACCGGCTGATCTGCTTCGATATGATCGACCACAAACAAGATATGCGGCCCCGCCAGCAGCCAGAAGCGCTGGAAGCTCTTCAACGGCGCACCGTACAGGCCGGCAGCGTCGGAACCGATCACCTTGACCTCAGCGCTTTCAGCCGCCAGCAGGAACTTGCCGCCGCGGTCGACCAGCGGGCCGGGCTGGTTGTGCGCAAAGCTGCGCTGGAATTCGGTGCGCTGCTGCAATTTACGGGCCGCCAGCAGGTCTTCGGGGCGGCGCGCGCCGGTTTCCGCTTCTACCGAGAAAGTGCAGGTATTATGGCTCTGGCTGGCAATATCCAGCTCACGAATCAGGTTGCGGTAGCAGGAATGACCGGGGTCGACCAGCAGGCGCTCCTGGTTGTGCGCCAGGATGAAGCTGTTAATGTCGCCGTGCAGGTGCCCGGGGGCCGCCAGCGGGTCGCTGGCAGTGCGCGCTGCCAGAATGGTGCGCCCATCCCAGGCATCCCGCGCGAAGGCATCTCCGCAGCTAAAACGGGACAGGAGTGCTTCGCTGGCTTCACGAGGAAGCGCAGCGGGGGCCTGGGAAAGCAGCGGGAAGGTGAGAAAACCAAAATGGTTGGAAAAACCAAAGGTCATGCGGTCCACCGGGTTGCGCGGCGCGTCCGGGGCATATACGGTATCGAACAGCCAGCGCGCCAGGCCGGCCTCCGCGGGCATTTCGTCCTGCATGCGCACGGCAATGTGCAGCAGCAGGTCGCCGCTAGGGCGGAAGATTGCCGCCGAATCGTTGAAATTGGCCGAGCGTGGCATGGGCTGTTCACCCCAGCCCGCCAGGGGTTTGCGATACAGCAGGCTTTGCGCCATCCAGTGCACCGAGCGCGCATACGGCGCAGGTGAGATTTCGGCCAGGTAGGCCGGGTTATAGCGCACCAGGCTTTCATAGGTCAGCATCAGAGCCGCCGCGGCGTAACTGGCATATTGCAGCGACTCGCCGTAGCTGCCATCCTCCTGAAAGAGCTGCCCGCAGGTCTTATACTCACTCACCCCGCGCTCAATCGAGACGGCGTCGTTAGCGACCACCGCAGCCGCGGCCAGACCATAGACCATTACACAGCGCCAGTTGTTGATTGAAGGAGTACGGTCGAGGTAGCGCGTGCACAGGGGGATGGCCACCTCGCGCAGGCAGCGCTGCAGTTCCTCGATCTCTGACGGGGTAAAAACACCCGGCGCCAGGTCCAGCGCGGCTGCCACCGCCATGCTCAGGTGCGCGGTTTCGAGGTGGCCCACCGGCGGTTTGCTGTCGTGATCGCGGAAGAAAGGCCCCACCCAATCATCCACCGGGCGGCGCGCAATGCTCAAGACGGCATCGCGCAGCCAGACGCCCACGGTAGCATCTCCATCCAGGGCATAGAGCATGGCCGCGTCGGTGACAAATTCCTGGGTGGCGTGCCACCATTCCACCGTGGTTTGGGCGTTCATCAGGCCCGGCGCGGCAGTGCGTTCATTCACACGGCGGTACAGCGCCCAGTAGAAATAATTCAGCGGGGCTGAGGCGCGGTTTTTGGTAAAAAGAGCCTTTTCTTCAGCAGAAAGATAGATCGACATCATTGCCTCAATTTACAAATAGATCCCCTGGCTCTCCGGTAGATCAGAGGCATCTACCAGAAACAGGTGGTTGCTCTGGCTGGCAGAGTCGCCAGCGGTGATTAAGATCCACTGCCCGCCCAACACCAGGCGGGGATGATGGTGAGATTTTTGCAGGTTGCCGTAGGTAGGCCAACTGCCCACCAGCGGCCGCCAGCGGTCTTGCCCCGGCGCGCGCTCTTCGAGGAAGATCAAATCGTGAGCGCCGCTGCCTTTGACCATCCGCTCGTAGATCAGGCGCTTGCCTTCGGGGTCAAACCCGGCATGAGTGTAGCCGCTGTCTGGCGGCAGTTTAAATTCCACTGTCTTTTTGGTTTCGGGCCAAACTACCCCGCCAAACACGCCGCTGGCATGGTTCGACTCATACACGATCCCGGCCTGGGTGGCGCAGTAATGGCAGGTTCCGCCCGATTCTTCAGTCTGCGTCCGCAAATGGGTGTACCAGCCGCCGGCATAATCGGTATAGAGGATGGTTGGCTCAGTTGCGCGGCTCGAATAGACCAGATGATCGTCTCCGCAGGGGTGAACATGGTGAAGCGGGGCGTTCATCATAATCAGGGTGCGCTGTTCCTGGGTGTCAAAATGAAACCCTGCCAGTTTGGTGCCGCGTGAGCGGTGGCGCGGATAATCGTAGCCGGATTTCTGCGGCTCGCCCGGCAGGCCGTAAATGCTTTCGTATAAAGCCCGGTCGTGGTGAATGTAGAAAAACCACTGGCCGTCTGGTGAAACGCAGTTTTGCCCGGTGGGCAGGCGGTCGGCGGGCAAAACAAAGCGGATTTTATCTTCTAACGTGTGCAGGTGGACCGAATGGACCTCGTTGCCGTTGAAGTAAATCACTTCGTCGCGGACCACGTTTAAGGCACTGCGGTGATCCAACACGCCCTTACCGGCATCGGTACACCATGGGTTCCACTGCGTCTGCGGGTAGTCGGCATGGGTGATCTGAACCGTTTCGGCGGTGGTCAAGTCCAGGCGGTAGAGCTGCACCTCGCCGGCATGGGCGCGGTGAAAGACCAGGTAGCGCCCATCCCGGCTGATGGAGGGAATGAAGTAGTAGAGCGGATAGCAGAACCCAGGCCCAGAGGTGAGCTGAATGACCCGCCGCTGAGTGAGCAGATCGGTCAGGCGGGGGAACAGGGCTGAGATGAACATGATTTAGAAATACCCGCCGCGATTCACAATTTCGTTGGGGGTCATACCTTCACGCACCCAGCGCTTGAGCGTGGTCTCGCCATCGCGAATTTCTTCAGCGCGCAGCAGCACTTCGTAGGCCAGGGCGCGCGGGATGACGATCACACCATCGATATCGCCAAAAATCACATCGCCAGGATAGATAATCACATCACCGATTTTGATCGGAATTTCCCAGCCGGTGATGCGGAAACGCCCCAGCATGCCGTTGGAATTGCGGTAACGCGCAAAGACCGGGAATTTCATCTCCAGCACCTTGTCGGTATCGCGCACACCGCCATCCACCGCCGCGGCGCGGCAGCCGCGCCGGATGGCCGCCATGGTGATCACCTCGCCCCACTGGGTCGATTCCTGATCCTGGTCGGTATCCCAGATCACGAACGAGTGTGCCGGAATCGACTCGATCATCTTCACCCGCTCGGCCATATCATTCTGCATCGTGAGGCTCTTGGAACCCTTGACGGTGAAGGCAATCCCCGCCACACGAAAGTGCTCGCGCAGCGGCAGGATGCCGTTGGGCAGGATGCGGTAAACCTGGTTACGCTCGCGCAGCGCGTCGTTGACCATCGGGGTGGTCACTTGTTCGAAGCGGTCGAGCAACTCATCCACCGGCACCGGAAATTCCACCAGTTCCTGCGCCTCACGCGATTTTCTTAATGCTTCGACATGCATCATCGGGGCATTACCATTTTCTTTTTCCATAATTCGCTCCTTTATAAATCAGCCATATGATAAGGAATACTGCGTTTTTGCATCTCGGCCTGCACTGCGACGGCCGTAATTTGGTCGGGAGTGGTGTTGGAACGCACCGCCAGCCCGGCCGCCACCCCGGCAGCCTGCCCGGTGAGCGCCGCGGGGGGGATGACGCGCGTCACTTGCCAGGCATCCCCGCCGGCATCGATACAGCGCCCGGCGGCAAGCAAACCACCTACCCCGCGCGGCAGCAGCGCCCCGTACGGAATCTCCCACACCGGGCCCGGTTTACGCCAGTCGCCGGTCAGGCCAATCGAGGTCGCGCGGTGCTGGCCAAATTGGCCATCGGTAAGCGCTTCCAGCCCTTCAATGCGGCGGGTGGTACGGAACTGCGCCATGGCAGGCAGGGTGAGTGAAAACAGCTCCGAGCGGGCGGCGGGCTGCTGCCGGTAATATTCCCGCAGCATGCGCCGGCCTTCCAACACAAAATGGGTGACCTGATGGCCCTCCACCCCATGGAACTTTTCCATGCCCGCGGGATGCCCCGCGCCGCTGTCGTTGGCGCCCAGGCGCAGGCAGGTGGCGTTAAGCAGGTCGCCGCCATTGCCGCTCGCCAGCGCCGCGGCCAACTTTTCTTTTGAAATCTGGTGCGACCAGAGCGTCATCCAGTTATCCTGCTCCACACAGGGTGCGCCGGCACGGTAGGCCAGGTCGGCATCCCCGGTAGCATCGATGACACACTGCGCCGAAAGCAGCCCGCGCCCGCTTTTGTTTTCCACTTCCACCCCGGTCACCCGCCCGCTCGCCACCACCGGCAAACAGGCCAGGGTGTCCAGCCAAAGTTCCACACCGGCGGCCTGCAGGGCTTCATCGAGGGCCAGCACAAAGGCCGCCGGCGAAAAGCGCGCCAGGTAGCGCTGGGTGCGCGCGCCTGGGGGGCCGCCCTGCCAGCCGGCAGGCACACTGCCGGGGCCGTAGCGGAGACTGAGGTGCAATAATTCTTCGGCAATGCCGTAAATCACCTGGCGCCCATGCCCATCGCATAAGGGCAGGTAGACATTAACCAGCCCGGTCGTCGCCAGCCCGCCGAACAAGACTGTTTTTTCGATGAGCGCGGTTCTGAATCCGGAACGGGCCGCTTCCAGCGCGGCAGCCACACCTGCCACCCCGGCGCCCGCCACCACAATATCGTACTCCTGGTTGAATTTCATGGTTGCACTATGCCACCAGTTCAGGTATGCCCAGCTTAAGCGCCTGGCCAAAAGCCAGCGTCACCGGGCCAAAGGCATGCGGGTCGTTGACGACCGGCGGCGACTGCTTATAATCCGCGATGGTGCCGCTGCCCGGGTTCAGGTTGCCGCGACAGGTGTGAAATACGGTGCCGTCCGGCAGGATGTACTGGCTGTATCCACGCAAACCTTTGAGGAAACTGGCCATCGCCGCCGGTGGCAGCAGGCCCCTCTCGACCCCAACCCCCAACGCGTACAGAATCAGACCGGTGCCCGAAGTCTCCACGTAGGATTTGAAATCGGTCATTTCCTGGTGCCAGACGCCCTGCTCATCCTGAAACTGCAGACAGGCATTGGCCAGGCGGGTGAACATGGCTTCTGCCGCGGGACGGCGCGGGTCGGCGGCGGGCAGGTACTGCACCAGTTCGGCCAGCGCCAGAATGCCCCAACCATTGCCCCGGCTCCAGTGATCCTGCGAGAGCACCCCCGGCGCGGTGAAGCCGCGCGCCTGATGGAGCAATTCGTTGGCAGGGTTGCGCAAAATCTCAACCATCTTGTAGGTTTGCTGGAAGGCTTCCTCAATATAGGCATCTTCGCCAAAAGCCAGCCCGGTGTAAAGCAGGAAGGGGGTCACGGCAAAAGCCACATCGATCCAGATCCTGGAACCCTCGGCGCGCGGCATACAAAAGATACCATCTTCATCGCGACGGGCGTTGTGCAGCGTGTCTTCGGCGGCATGGCGCAGCACCCCCTCGGCTTCGGGCAGTTTGCCCTGCCAATACAGAAA
>Ga0105047_10009515_pt1 | contig 15994 bp, 10 predicted proteins | sample MAT04_FD_78384 | JGI IMG/M metagenome (GOLD analysis project Ga0105047, IMG submission 78384) | Freshwater microbial communities from Lake Fryxell liftoff mats and glacier meltwater in Antarctica - MAT-04 (megahit assembly) | ecosystem: Environmental > Aquatic > Freshwater > Ice > Liftoff...
ACCGGTTATCGTCCAGCGCCAAGAATACGTTATCAGGTCATCTTTAAGACGAAGAAGGCGCAAAACCAGCTAAAAACCTGCTGACAACGTGCAAAAGTAACGATTTCGGTAACTACATTTTTTTATTAAGGTCCAATTCAACTAGACGCAGATTTTGCGCCGTATTGACCATCTCTAAACTCAAGTAATTGTCTGTTGTTCATAAAACCTTATTCCAACGAAATTCTTCATTGATTTTTACAAGCATTCTCAAACGTTTTCTGAGATGATGGTATCCGGTAAATTACTTTATTACACATGTCTGTCCCATTTAAAGATTTGGCATGTGGTATTTGTCCTTCAAATTTATCTTGTTTCAACTAATCATCAAGCTTTTCGCTTACAGGACGGTACCCGCTGGAATATATATTTTTACCCTTGGGCAAGTTCTTGATAGCTTCCAATACTTCAGAGAGGATAACCTCCCGCTCCATGTGTTGTTTAGCATAGGCTCGTCCGAGTTTTCCTAATCGTTCACGCTCTTTTGGATTACCTGCCAACTCATTAATGGCCTTCACCAACTGGGTTGAGTCTTCTGGCGAGATTAAATAGCCAGTCTTTTGCAAGATTTGCCAGACTTGAGTACCAGGATGGGCGCAGCCGATCACAGCCTTCCCACTGGAAAGCATGCTGGTCAATTTGGACGGCATTACCAGGTCTCCCGCACTCGCTATCTGAGGTAATACATGCAGATCAGCCAGGTTTACCAGTTCATTTAGCCTATCATCGGGCTGCACATCCAGAAAACGCACATTATCCAGGTTACTCGCCAGGAGTTCAAGATCCTGGCGAGCCACACCTTCACCGCACAGGATGAATAATATCGCAGGGTTACCGCTGATGGTTTTAGCTGCTTCAATCAAAATTTCGAGGCCTTGTTTACGCCCCATGCTGCCGTGATAAAGCACTACCAATTTGTCTATCGGGATTCCCAATTTGGCGCGAAGCTCGCTGGTGCCATTCAATGGAAAAATTTGCTGGGTGTCCACCCAATTCGGGAATAGCCCAAGACGTTCACGCGGGACTCCTTTTTGCATAGCCTTGATCCCCATATTTTCCGAAATTGTTGACACATGATCTGCGCGGCGTAAGACTGCTTTTTCAAACGCTGTAGCCAGTGGTAGCAGCCTTTTTCCACCTGGCAGCATCCCCAACCCAAAAGCCGTATCCACCTCAAAATCCTGGATATGAATCCAAAATTTTGCTCCGCACAGACGCGCCGCAAGCAGCGCAAACGGCGCATTCATAAAGTTCGGTGCAACACAAAATATGATATCCGGGTGCCAGGCCATCTGGCTCAACAATGCTGGAAAACTTGAGATTGCAAACGAAAACAAGTGCAGCAAACGTTTCAAGCCTGTTGGTCTGGCTGGCACCCACAGTGGTGTTCGAATAACTGGTATTCCGTTCCAGTTTTCGTATCGGTACTGCCAGCCTTTATACCCGGGTTGTATCTGCCAATAAGGGTAGTAAGGTGGTGCCGTGATCACGCGCACTTCGAGCCCTTTTTCATGCAGGTAACCAGCCATTTCGCCGGTATATTTGCCAATACCGGTCAATTCAGGGTGGAAGTTGATACCAACAATTAGAATCTGCATGAGTTTAAAAGGAAAAAGGCCTTGACATGTTTTATAAAACTAACAATAATGGAATTGAGCCAAATTTTCGGATTTGCTGAATATTTGCATATATATATATCGAGATATTAATTAAACTACGATTTTTTTTGAGCCCTGCAAACCATGGATCGCCATAAATAAGGAATTCTCCCAGAATTCTTATATTCAATGTCGTGGAAACCGTTTTTCGTTAAAATACTTTTCATGGTTCTCTCTGAAAAAAATTTGATATGTGCTCCTTCTTCTTCTGAATCATGATGTTTATCCCATTTATCAAAAATACTGATAGCTAAATTTTTCATATACCCGTGATAGGGGGTGGTTAGGATAAGGTGTCCACCTTTTGCAAGTGACCCATGGATATTTTTAAGAAATTTTTGCGGATAATATAAATGCTCAATTACCTCCGATGAGACAATTAGATTTGGAGAATCGTTAAGCAAATTATCAAGATTATCGTACCCGGATCGAACCAGGAATTTTATATCAGGATATGACCGTGAAGCAATTTTGATACCATCTTCCGCAATGTCAATTCCTACAACGTTATGGCCCATTTCTGCAAGTTTATGCGCTAGAAAACCATTTCCACAGCCAATATCAATGATATTCAAAGGTTTAGAATCTGGTAATAAAGCCATAATCGCGGGTATTGTATATTCATGATGCTGTAAAGCTTCATGGGAGCGCCAACCAAAATTATTTAAATGGTCTGCCTGCATATTTGTTTCCTCATGATCGGTTTATTTTTTTGAGTGAATGGATTTTCTTTACGATTCGCTCACGATTAATTCTGTATTGGACATGTTTAAATAAATTACATGGGTTGTAGTGCTAAAACCATCTACGCTTTCAGTGAATTGTTATTTTTAAAGCTGTGTCGTCAGTTTGTGTTTGCACAATTGTTTTACAGGTTTCGTCATAACGTGATTTTTCATAACACTATTCCATGTTCTTTGCGGAGTATTTGTTTTATCATTTTTACATCTCCGTTACAATATTTTTCGATCTCCATGGTTTTTATATCTACTAATAACCTGTACCAGAGGCCTTGCATAAAATGATATAGAAAGCCTTTGGCGCCATCCAGGAAACCAAACATAACAAAATAGCGAAATATAAAATAAAGAATTGCGCGTAATACTGGTGGAAGCTTGGAATAAAACTGTTCCTTTAAAATTCTTTTTCTTTTTATTTGGGGATCATCATTAATTATGATGCCGTCATCCTTTTCGAACAAGCCGTATTTATTATTCAGCAAAATTGTCGCCTCGCGGCTGGCATATTGGTTATGTTTATTAACCCAATAAGTAATTCCTTTGAGGTTATCATCCACAAGGTGTTCGTTAAATAGAATGGTTTTTGCTCCAGATGGTAAAACGGTATGTTCATCCATCCAACGTTGTTCTATGCGCCCCTTTCCAGAGCGCCATATACGCAAAAGTATATGCGGATAAAAACCACCGTGGCGTATCCACTGTCCTTCAAAAAAAACTTTTCGTTTGATATAAATCCCATCAATTTCATCATGAGCTTGCTCAAAAAAATTTTGCACCTCTTTATGCAATTTATTTTCAAGATATTCATCGGCATCAATACGCATGATCCAGGTTGTCTGGATGTTTAAATTATCAAGTCCCCATTGAAATTGTTCGGCTTGACTCTTGAATGGGTGTTGAATAACCTGAAGTCCCAAATTGTTTGCAATTTCAACGGTTCGATCACTTGAAAACGAATCGACGATATATATTTTCTGCGCGATGGGTTGGACTGACAGAACACAGCGTTCAAGATGGATCTCTTCGTTGAAAGTCAGAATAATGACAGATAATTCTGGCAAATTTTGCATATTAACCTTTTAAGGAAAGATAAAATTCTTGCTCAATACCTATTTTTAGTAAGTTCAAACCTTGAAAGAACCCAGGCAATATGAATTTAATAATTGAACCCAACGGACTTAAATATTTTGGGAAGTATTTTGATATAGAGCGCTCTTTTTCCTCGGATGTCAACCTTCCGAAAGTGGCACTTTTTCTTACAACAAGGCCGCTCTGGTGAAATATCTTTTCCATGCCAGCCCAAGTAAAAAAATTTAAATGTTCAGGAGGAATGATATATGGGTCTTTGTGCTTTAGCAATTTTGCCACTAATCCGGAGTAGTTTGGCGTAGAAATTACCAGGATGCCTTCGGGCGCCAATAGCCGGGTGATTTTAGACATGAATTCAATTGGTAACTCAACATGTTCGATGACATCCAGGCATGTGATAACGTCAAAATTATCGGCTGGAACATCGATGATATCATCAATATACCCTTTGACTACCTTGTGATTATTTTGTAAACAAATCCTAACGTTGTTTTCTGAAAGTTCTGTGCCATAGGTATTAAATCCCATTGCGAGGGCATCGTTCAAAAGCAAACCCCTTGCACAGCCGATATCCAGAATATTTCCTTTCGCGCCATATCTTTTCAATAACTTCAACCTGCGCCGATTTTCCTGAATGATTCTGGTTACCGACTCAGAGGACAGTTCGTAATAGGTTTCTGTGCGGTAAATACTGTTTAGCACATTCGGCTCAGGGGTATTATTGACAAACAAACTGCCGCAGTGACTGCATTTCCAAATATCGAATTCGCTTTTTTGAAAATCTGGCTGTACATCGCCGGAGTCACATGCAGGGCAGACAGTGCGGCTACCCACAATAAAATCCTATAAAACAGATTATTTGACTCTTTTTATTCACTGCTCGCTGCATTATTCTTAGCCATTTCAGCAAGATGATAATTTTGTCTTTATCCATGATCATTCTTCCTTCCGATTACATAAGTGTATTCGAAAACCAAAGTACTTATTTTTTAGCGATAGTAAGAAAATTTTGAGTAAATATATGTTGACTGGAGATATCGCCAGTTTCAACGGCTACATAAAACCGTAGGAACCCTCGGATAATTTTCCATAAAAGCCATCGTAAAAAACTGATTATCCCGTGCCGAATTGGAGTATCTTCAAAGCATTTCACTTCTCGAAAGCCGGAAGATAGTAATAACTGCGAGACTGAAGTGCGAGTAAATGCAAGCTCATGCGAAAAGTCGCCATAGCGAATTGCGTTTGCAAAAGGTGATTCGCCGTTTACCGTATGAACGATGTAAGTGCCATTTGGGCGAAGTACCCGATATACTTTATCTGTCAGGGTTATTAATTCGGTTTTTGTAAAATGTTCAATTAAATCAAATGCAATGATTGTTTCTACTGATTCAGCGGATCGTATTTCTAATGCAGACAGTAACTCACCTTCCTGCACTCCCTCAATTCCTAATCGCTTGGCAGCCTCAACCTGCTCAGCCGATGTATCTATTCCAGTAATATTGGTATACCCCGCCTGTCTTGCGAAATATATCAGTGCACCATACCCGCAGCCTAAATCGAGTATAGTGCCTGATTTTTCAGGCGGAAAGTGCTCACGGATGAGCTTGCAAAAATAAGGCTCACGATTCTTTAATCCTTCCAGATTGATCGGCGCAATTGATTGTTGGCGCGCGCTATTGTACTGTTTGTAAATACGCTGGCGGTAAGTGTGGGTTTCAGTTGGTTTTACATCCATTTGGTTTTGTCCAATATATTCTTTTTATTCTCTGGCTAATATCCAAATAATGGCTTTCAATACTCTCGAAAAATTTTCAACCTGATAAACTTTCATAAACCTGAACCATTTGTTCGGCAATGCCGTGCCAATCAAAATCGTCGTTCATCCAATTCCAACCATTTTTTCCCATTTCAACAAGATCCATTTCTTTCGCATCTCGAATTGCTTTTGCAAGAGATTGAGGGGTGTTCTCGACCCACAGACCGCATCGTTTTTCTTCTACCCTTTGCCAGGGTGTGTTACGGCTCGTGATTACTGGAACCCCGTAAGCTAAAGCTTCAGCGATTACCATTCCAAAATTTTCAGAAAGAGATGGCAGTACCAGGATATCCGCATTCATAAATGCGTTTACTTTGGATTCTCCGCTCACCTGACCTCTGAAATATACCAAACCATCAGGGTGTCCCAATTTTCGCATTCTTCCTTGTAATTGAGATATGTATTCATTATTTCCAGAACCATAGATTGACAAGCTAATTTTTAAATCTCTTAAATCAAAGAGAGCGTCCAGTAAATTTTCCAATCCCTTTATGGGGTCAATTCGCCCCATAAATATTAAGCGCAATTCACCCTTTGGCATATATACCCGTTCTGGCATGGTATGGGGTGTAGTCATACCATTTCGAATCACCACTGCGCGCGCATCAGGCAGGCGCGCGATGGAATACCCTTTTTCCTCATTGGATGTGGTGTGTAATATGGATTTTCCTGATATTAATAAGGCATTACACACAAAATCCCAGATAAGTTTCTGGTTCTTGTTTTTTCCAGAACCAAGTAAAACCGCTTTTTGCAGACCGCCGCGTGGAGACCACACAACCGGTTTCCCCATCAAGCGGCAGCTTATCAAGGTAGGGATGGTGGGGAATGAATAGGATGCGGTTAAGTGAACTACATCCGCCCAATTAACCAATTCAGGGATTTTCTGGATGAGTTCTGGCGATATGGAATTTCTGAATATTCGATGTGCAAAATGAACAACCTGGTTTGGATAAAGTTTCTTTACATCCAGCTTTGAACTATCTAACTGCTGAGAAAGTAGCGGTCCGGCTGAATCTGTTGTCAAAATTTGTAATTCTATATCAGGTATTGAGGCGAGTGCATTATTTAATTCATACGATGAAAAGATGGGGCCGCCCCAGGATGTCGCAGGATAATATGCAGGAATCACGTGTAAGATGCGCATAGTGTTAATGCTGATTACTGTTTTGGTGTTCTTCGAAAATTCTATCCAACAAGCGAAAAGCTCGCATTCGGAAGGATGACAGGTTGAAGTAATCTAATTCAACAGGGACCTGTTTGTCTTTTTGAGTAAGGATTTGCAGAACGGCCTCTTCAATTTCTTTTGGATCTTTAGGGTTGACCAATATTCCTAACAAGCCGTCCCGTAGCGCATCTCGTCCTCCATCTATTTTGCTCCCAATCACAGGAATTCCGCAAGCCAGCGCTTCCAGGAAAACAAACCCAAAGCCTTCGCCGCTGCTTGGCATGATGTAGCAATCGGCCAAACGATAGTGATCGGCTTTCTCGCTTTCCGGGATATAGCCGGGGAAGACAATATGGCTGCCTATATTCAATTGCTTTGCTTTCTGTTGCAATCTTTCTTTGTCATCGCCAGCGCCCACGATCATGTAAATTAGCTCTGGAATTTTTTTTACCAGATCAGGCATAACTTCCAGTGTTTCATCGAATCCTTTGTAGCGCTCATTTGCTGAAAGTCTTCCCAATGTCATCAGCACTGCGTTATCCTTTATGTTATATCGTTCAGATAGGATTTCACTTTTTGTGCCCATCCCGAATTGGAATGGGTCATAACAATTCGGAACGACAACAACATCTTGAGCCTTAACCTTTGACCATAATACAAAACGTGCTTTGGTGGTTTCACTGATGGAAACCACACCATCCAGCCTGCCGACTATATTATTTAAAAACCAATTACCGCGAAAATTCCACGCATCCACGCCATAGATTACGCACCAAACAGGTAGGTTCATCCACTTTGCAACCAAATACGCCAGAGGTAGTAAATTAATGTGGCCGCACAAAATCAGGTCAAAGTGATTGTTTGAAATCATTGTTCTGAGAACCGTCATGCCAAATCTCCATTTACTGTCTATTCCACGACTATCAAAAAGGAGATTGAGAGGCTTGTCGTTGTGATCTGCTTTTTTATTGTGTAGGCGCGGAATTGCAGTCACGCTGCCAACATCTGGGTATGAACTGATCGCAGTCAGCATATCTCTGTTGTATTTCGCAATTCCTCCATTATTTCCAAACGCATCTGGCACCACTGCCAGTACTTTTTTATGTGCTGGGGATGGTATTTCTAACGAGAGCCCAAAGGATTTGTAAACCAGACCGGCCCAACCGCGTAATCCTGGCCTTTCTTTTAAAAGTTTATCTTTTTCGAGCCATTGCTGAACAGGGATGGAAAAGCCAGTCTTTGTGCGGTTGACTATCTCTGGCGGCAAGGGTTTTTCAGGTACTTCTTTCATATCCCGTTTTGTCAGGCCAACATTTTCCTGTGCAAGATACGGGGCTAAAGCTCTGAAAAGATCAATGTCAACAAGCGGAACACGTATTTCCAACGAGTGAGCCATACCAGCCCAATCAGAATCACGCAATAATGTATTGTGCATATACTGCGTTATTTCTAAAACACTGACTTTGCTATGGTTTCCACGCAGATCAGATATCCTATCATCCATCCGCAAAATGGGCTGAAGAGTTTCCCATCCTTCCCGGGCGAAGTCAACATCCATAATCTCTGGCAGTTCCCATGGCATGTATAAACTGCGCCGTAAAAGATAAGTTCCTCCATACGTTCCCCCATATTCAAAGATTCCCGCATATTTGGGAGAAGTCATGCGTTTTAAAAAAGGAGCAGAGATCAAGCGGAAGGCTTTTCCAAACCCGGGCAGGGCGCCAGGAATACGTGTCAAAGAAAATAATTTTGGAATCTGGCGAAAGCTTGGGTAGCTGCCCAGCAATTCATCGCCGCCCAGCCCTGAAAGCACAACTTTTAATCCCGATTGTTTTGCGGCGCGGGAGACAAAATAGCTATTAATCCCATCCACGCTAGGCTGATCCATGACTGTTAATATCCGTTCTCGTTCCTGGTTAAAATCCTCAAAAGTAATACGATCAACAATGTGGTGGCAACCATATTGTTCTGCTACTTTGGTTGCCAACCTTGTTTCATCCAATTCGCTGTTTTTAAATTCATCGAATCCCAGGGTCACAGATTGAATGAAGGGGCTTTCTTGAGCAGCAAGAGCAGTAATAACGGATGAATCCAGCCCGGCCGAGAGAAAAACCCCGACAGGCACATCGGCAATTAAGTGATGGTGAACACTGTCTTCCAGGGCCGAGCCTAACATTGCCTGGGCATCTCCTAGTTTGATGGATTTAACGCTGGCGCTTGAATATTCATCCGCAATGTCAAAATACTTATGCGGATTTCGTGCGCCCTGGTTGTCAACCCATAATGTATGCCCTGCAGGCAGCTCAAAGACATTCTTGTAAAGGGTAAAGGGTTCCGGCACACTGCCCCACAAAAAGAAACCCACATGGCCTGCCGGTTCAGGGGTTGGATTTATACCTCCACCTGCAAGCAACGCCTTTACTTGTGATGCACACCTAAAGGTTTGCCCATCGTTGTGAAAGTATAACGGTTTGATGCCGAAAGGGTCGCGTGCAAGGAATAAACCGTGATGGTCTTCATCCCAGATTGCAAAAGAGTACATGCCACGCAAATCCTGCACCATATCGAAGCCTCTTTCGATATATAACTGCAGGAGCACTTCTGTATCGCTGCCGGAAGAAAAGATGTACCCTTTTTTTTGCAATTCTTGTCGAAGCGTACGGAAGTTGTAAATCTCACCATTGAATACGATGTGTAGGCGTCCATGCTTGCCAGCCATCGGCTGGTATCCGTTTTCACTCAAATCAATAATTGCCAGACGCCGGTGGGCCAGGCCGATGTAGCCAGAATCGGAAATCCACAACCCGGCGCCATCCGGTCCACGCAAAGACATATAATCACGAATTTTTAGAATTTCGTTCGCATTGATTGGTGCTGCCGCTTTTCCATAAGAAAAGATGGCGGTTATTCCGCACATATATAAAACCATACGATCATATAAGGTTCAGATTTCATTTTATTTATACCGTTTAAGGGTTGTTTCAAAAAAATGAACTGGCAAGAGCACTAGCATAAGGATACCTGCATCCCGGCTAATGGAGAATACACTAACAAGGTCACCTTCAACATTCCCTGCGAAGGAAAGTAGTGCGCTGAGAAAAAAAAGAGTCTTGATGGAAGCGCTGATGTATGAAGATTTTGGCGTAACTGAGAAAAAAACCAATCCTAATGCAATAATAATAGGAGGAAAAAAGAAACCGGGCCAACCAAAATCTGCTATGAAAACAGCGAGCAGGCTTGTGGGCAGGTCGTTGTTGCTAGCGCTACTACTGCCAACCGGTAGGATACCCATTTCACTGCTGATAATTCTATCTGTAGATATGGTTGTTTTGGATGGACCGGCGATGAGTTTTGGGATGATCAGTAAAAATGAATTCTGTAAAATCTTCCCATCTGTACCCGGGTGACCATTTACGCGTTTTTCAATGATCTCATAGATCAAGTCAAATGGCCCCTCTCGAAAAAAAGGGACTTCAAATATTATCCTTCTTGGTTCAGGTACCGGTATCAATACTTGAAATAAGCCTTCAGAAAATTGAGTTATGCTTTGTGATCGAAGTTTTGTGGCAATTTCAGGAAGATAAAAATTTGTTCGTATCGATTGATAATAAAATAACATCCCGCCTATAATTAAAGCCGGAACTACGAATTTACTCCAATACCTAAAATTTAAAATTATTTTCCAATCCCGCCAGACCAGCAGGGAAATATAGATCAAAAATAACAACACAATATAACGTCGAGGACCCAAATCCGTGCTGTGCGTTATGACATAAATGGTATTGAAAAGTACAAAAAACAGGGTTACAGGAAGATTGTAAGCGTATCTTCTTATTGCAAAAAGCTTGATAACATAAGAAACGCTCGCTCCGATCGCGAAGGTGGTGAGATAAAACTCCATTGGGTTTTCCCACCAGGCTTTCGAAGATAATAAATTTGAACTTCCCAAGAATTTTGTTGCAGAAAATGCATTGGCTCCATATGTAATGAAAAGGTAGAGCTTGAAGGCCAGCCAACCTGTAAAAGCTGAAATTAGAAAAATATCTGGTATATGGAGCGTTGAATTGAGGATCTGGATGTTTGGTGCAAGCCATTTTTTAAACATTAAAAGGCATAAATAGAAAATAACCAGGTAAAAAAAAGTCACAAAATGGCTCAGAATATAAGTTGCTGATTCATAGCTATTGTTGGTAACGTTAAACAACCTGACCAAGTGAACGCCTTGAACAAAAAGCACAAAAAAAGCAGCATGGACCAGACTGAAGGCATGCTTGATGATGAGAGTTAAGAAAATAATTCCCATTGAAAGTAAAATAAAACAGATTGTGATGGTTATCTCAAAACTCATTATTGTTCCAATAAGTTCAAATATTTATATTTGCTTTCAAATGATAACACTAAATGCTTAAATTCAAACAAGCCAGCTACCTGGCGTATTCATGCCTGTCCATCATTGTTCCACAAACCTCCCAAAAAGTTTGTTGCTGGGAAGTTTGCCAATTTTCGTAGCTGTCCAGCGCGAATTGCGTTGTTGCATCTGATTTATTAATTCTTTCATAGTCCCAAACTTGCCTGGGAATATCTATTTTTAAGGGGGAAAGCAAATTATCATCCAGGTATTTATAGTCCTTGATTAATAACTCAAATTTTAAGCCATCCCCAAATTGCTGATGGAGGATTTCATTTTCGGCTGCCCACAACCAGCAGCATTTTTCAAATTTGCCCCAGGAGTTCCACCTGCTTCGAAAGGGGTCGCCTACAGGTGGGGTAATCCATTCAAGGTATGGAATTTCTCTCGACATCATTGACCGGATTACATTTCTACCATCCCGGATCAGAAAATACCCCTTTACGTTTGGGAAAGTTGCCATGATGGCATGACTGTGGAGTCGTAAATTGCTGTTTATTTCGACATAAATTTTTACTTCTTTGTGCCGGAACAGCGCGTTTTGGATGAATTTTTTCTTAATAGTACCTATGTAAATTGAGGGATCATGCTCTGCATTCAAGGCCCTTAAATACTCAATATAATCACGCCGCATGGGTTCGTGGAATATTAAAGCCGATTTGTCGCGAGCAAGTAAGTGCGAGAGAAAGTGAGTCCCACTCCTGCCCATGGAGAAAATAAAAAACCACGGGATTGCTCGCGACAAATTCCAGCGTTGTACATCCGGGTTTAGATCAACCGTATTGATGGAAATAGTCTCTTTACACGCCATTAAATTATTTTTAATAGTATTGATAATATAGTTTCGCTTGAATATCATCGGGTGCTCTGTTTAAGAAGGGATATATTTCCCAGGAATGTGCAGTTCAGGCCGGTTTTACGTAGTGCCAGGTAACTCAGAGCGAGTCTCATCAAAATCAAACTGCCCGCAGACACAAGTGCAGTTCCCATCAATCCGTACACCGGAATGACAAGTGCGTTGAATAAAATGTTCATCACGCCAGCGATAAAAACTGTCAGAGCAACAGTTCGCTCGTGCCCGGTCATCGAAAGCACCACCGCGCCAGATCCTAAAAAAACGTGCGCCAACCTGCCGAAGACAAGAACAACCAGCATCTGATAAGACCCTTCAAATTTTGGGCCAAAAATCGCCAGGATGGGTTTGCCCCAGATTATAAAACCGAGTCCAATCGGAAGAACGAGTAAAAATGCAGCCCGAATAGCACGCGTCAGACCTAGTTGTAATTTTTCCATTTCTCCATTCGCAAACATTTTTGCTATGGTTGGCGCAAGAATCATTTCTGCTGCAAACAGGGTATATCCCAGCAAGGTCGCAAGTCTGCTGGAAACCGCATAGAGCCCGGCTTCATTGCTGCTGCGCAAGGCGCCTAACATGGCAATATCAACCTGTCCCAGAATAATCTGCATTCCGCCGTAAACAAGCAGTGGCAATGCTGATAAAACCCATTTGTTCACCTGGTAGGCTGCTGTACTGGATTTTGCCTGATTAGGTAAAACCTTGTTCAGCCAAAAAAAGTCAATCGCAATATTTACAGCAAATACCAGCCCATTAAGCAGCATGGCGGAACTCGCATTAAGGTAGGTTGGCCAAAAAAAATGAAGCGTGAGAATTGCTGCCAGTAGCATGCCAGGCCGAATGATCATTCCCGGCACAGTCGCATACAAAATCTGTCCGAAACCTCTAAGTGCGGATGATTGCAAGTTTTCCAGCGCTGTGAGCATTATTAAAGGTAGCGCTGCCATCAAAGTAAAGTTCATCGTTGCTTGTTCGGGCAAGGCAAAAATAGAGCGAGCTGCAAAAAAGGCAATACAAGCAATAAGAAGAGAAAAAAGAACGACAAAATAATTTGTGAACCGTAACAACCCTTTAAGCAGGGGCCAATCTTGCCTGGTAACCAGAATTGCTACTTCACGAACAATTAAAATATCAAATCCAAAGGCCGAAGGTAGGATCGCCACCCAGGCCATGGCGTTCGCAAATGCCCCGAAACCATCCACGCCAAGCAAGCGCGCCATCACAACCGAATTCAAAAATGAAAGACCGGCGAAACCGAGCTGAACCAGGAAGCTTATTGACGCACCTTTGAGTAGGTGCGCATCGAGGTTGTTCGTTTTAGAGTATTGCATTATTTATTTTTTACCGTTTTTGAGTATATCAAAGTTTCAAGCATGTATTCCAGTTTTTTTGTTTTAGACAATTTTGTAAGCTAGTTCGAGATGGTTGGGTTTACTCCGCAAACCATAACCATGCCTGATTTTCTTATAAGCCATCTTTATAAAATAAAAGGGCAGTCTGAATTTTTCTCAAACAGCCCTTTTATTACTTTACCTACTTACTAAACGAGCAGACTAGTTTGTATCGTCTCGTAAGTTTTCAAAACACTTACGGAATAGTGGTGAAAGACCACCAGGTGCTGAAGTCGCTATACGTGTACGCTCCTGCATAGCTTGACCGCACCAGCCAGTAGTAGGTTGTGTTGTTGGCTAATCCGCTCAATGCAATGCTGTTCAGCAAGCCAGCGCTGACCCACGTATTGCCATCGCAAGTATTATTGTTCGTCGTATCGATGCAGTACTCGTACAGGCTTGCGTTCTGGCTTACGCTCCAGGAGAGGGTTGGGTTTATTGCAACACCAGTTGCTCCATTGGCAGGGGGAGTCCTGTGAATAAAGTTACCCGCTGCTGTAGAGAACGTCCACCAGATGCCGCTATCAGCTTCTGTGGTTACAGCGCCAACAACTGAGCGAACCTGCCAGTAGTAGGTCTGGCCGCGTACGAGACCTGTGGGTTGGATATTCAGGCTGGCGCCCGCGCTTACCCAGCTTGTATCACAGGTGGTGTTGTTTACGGTGTCAACGCAGTACTGGTATGAAGTTGCTCCTGTAAACGCACTCCATGAGAGTGTCGGGTTGTTGCTTTGACCGATCGCCCCATTCAAAGGAGCAGACTTGGCAAAAGGCCTTGTTGTGAAGGACCACCAGACGCCAAAGTCACTAAAGGTGTAAGCACCTGCATAGCTAGAGCGCACCAACCAGTAGTAGGTTGTATTATTGGCCAATCCGCTCAATGCAATACTGGTATTCGTACCAGCGCCTACCCAGCTTGTATTGCAAGTGTTGTTATTGCTGGTATCAATACAGTACTCGTACAGGGTTGCGCCCTGGCTGGTGCTCCAGAGGATGGTTGGGTTCGTTGCAATACCAGTTGCTCCATTGGCAGGGGGAGTCCTGTGGACGAAATTGCCAGCCAGTGTGGAGTAAGACCACCAGGTTCCAGCATCTGCTTCAGTTGTAACAGCACCAACAGTAGCGCGAACCTGCCAATAATATGTCCGGCCGCGTAACAGGCCTGTTGGCACAACACTTGTGCTGGTGCCAGCGCTCACCCAGGTAGTATCGCAGAGACTGTTGTTGACTGTGTCAACGCAGTACTGGTAGGATGTCACGCCGGTTTGGGCAGTCCATGAAAGCGGCTGTGCTGAACTGAGACCAATGCTTCCGCTTGCAGGCGCTACCTTGTTGAAGCTCTGCGTGGTGAAAGATCGCCAGACGCTAAAGTCGCTGTATGTATACGCACCTGCAAAAGAGGAACGTACCAGCCAGTAGTAAGTTGTGTTGTTGGCCAGCCCGCTCAGGGTGACAGCGTTGTTTGTGCCAGCGCCTACCCAGCCAGTATCGCAGGTGTTGTTATTGCTTGTATCAATACAGTACTCGTACAGAGTTGCACCCAGGCTGATACTCCAGGTCAGGGTCGGGCTTGTAACCAGACCTACAGCTGCATTGGCAGGAGCAGTCTTGATAAAGTTGCCTGCCAGGGTGGCGAAGGACCACCATGTGTTGGAGTCAGCGTAGGCGTATGTGGCGCTCTTCACGCTGCGTACCTGCCAGTAATATTGGGTTCCACGGGTCAAAACTGGCGATGCGCTGCCGAGAGTTCCAGTGCTTACCCATGCGGTGTCGCACAGGTTGTTGTTTACCGTATCCACACAGTATTCATACGTGATCGTGAGATCCGGGTTCGTACCCCAGGAAAGAGTCTGGGTTTGGGTAAGTCCGAAGGCGCCGGTGGCAGGCAGAATCTTGCCAAATTTACCGGTGGTGAAGGAATACCAGGTACCGCCATCTGCAAAGACCGGGAAAGTGGCTGCTTCTGCCCGTACCTGCCAGTAATAGGTCTTGCCGAAGATCAGGTTTTTAATCGGGGCATTGGTGCTCGCGCCGACCCGCACCCACGGATTATCGCAGGTGGTATTGTTGGTCATGTCGATGCAGTACCAGTAGGCCGTTGCTCCAACGCTGGGGGTCCAGGTGAGAGTCGCGCTGGTGCCAGGGATGCCAGCCACGTTGGTAGGGCTGGTTTTTGTAAAGGCTCCAGATTGGGTCGTAAACGACCACCAGGTACCGCCATTTGCTTCAACTGAGCCGTTGGCGCGTGCCTGCCAGTAGTAAGTCGTGCCGTTCAACAAACCGGCGGCTGTTGCACTCAGGCTCGTGGTTGCGTTGACCCATGCGGTATTGCAGGTATTGTTGTTGCTGGTATCCACGCAATATTCATAACCAGTTGCCGCAGCATCTGTCCAGGAGACAGTCGGGCCAGTGATCTGACCGATTGTGCTGGCCAATGGGGCAACCTTATTGAAGATCTTGTAATTCTGGGCGGTAGCATCTGCAAGTACGTTCGTGTAAGTAATAAACACCGGCAGGAAGCTATTTCCAGCCTTAGAGGGTGAGACTACACCTGTCCAGCCAGAAGGAACGGTGATGCTGTAATTACCTGTGACAGCATCCGAGATGACTGTCTTGGCAGTTCCAGCCGTGTAGCTCAGCGTCACTCCGCCAATGCCGGTATTGCCGCTGATCGTATAAGTGGCTGTTGCGCTCTGAACCATAAGCGTGTTGGAAACTGAGCTGGAGGTCATAGTTGGGAAGCCAACCGTGCCAGCACCGTAATTTGTGCCATCACCGATCGTGTTATCGGCAAACAGGCGGTAATAGTAAGCCACACTGGTATTGTAGG
>Ga0105047_10009516_pt1 | contig 15992 bp, 17 predicted proteins | sample MAT04_FD_78384 | JGI IMG/M metagenome (GOLD analysis project Ga0105047, IMG submission 78384) | Freshwater microbial communities from Lake Fryxell liftoff mats and glacier meltwater in Antarctica - MAT-04 (megahit assembly) | ecosystem: Environmental > Aquatic > Freshwater > Ice > Liftoff...
AGACTGACTCTGCCCGAACAAATAAGAACGTCACTCGATACAAAGATGGAGAAATACAATGGCTCACGAACATGCAAAACCCGGAACAGTCATTGACCTTAATATCTTTGGAGAGAACAAATCAACGGCCCTCGTCAAAGAAACGAAGTTTGAGGTGATGCGTTTGATTGTGGAGGCGGGAAAATCAATCCCGCCTCACAAAACGAACGGCCCGATAACTGTGCAGTGTCTCCGCGGCAAGTGTAAGTTCTTCGTGGGCGAAGAGCCGCGAGAGTTGGTTCCGGGTTCCTGGCTCTATCTGGCAGGCGGCACGATGCATGCGATCGAAGCGGACGAGTCAACCATACTGTTAGTAACCATTTTGATTGAGAAGAAAGACTAGATAACCAACTGGAAATGAAACACGTCATCATCATAGGAGGTGGATTTGCTGGATTGAATGCTGCCAGGAAACTCGGCGATGCGGACAATATCCACGTTACGATAAGAAAGCAGCAACGGAAGGACAGAGATTTGAGAAAGTCACTACGACTTGATCGGGCCACGCCGTTTGCGAACAGAAAGCCAAAGGTTCTTCGAGTCGGCTCATGGGTGGAGATGGTGTGGTTCAACGTTTGTTTCCTGATGTTCCGGTCGCAGGACGTTCCGGAGAAGATGCATGATGTTAGATCCATCGAAGAGATGAGCAGGAGATCCCCTATGAAGGAACACGAACACGCGACCAAAGTCGAGCTGGTAACAAAGCCGGAGCAAGACGAAGTGGCCGAGAAGGCATACGCCATTTATCTGAAGGAGGATCGTCCGCAAGGACATGCCGAGCAGAATTGGTCGGAAGCCGAATCGAAAATGCCGCACGCCGGTGCCACCGACCCAGCCGAGTCGCGGTGCGAACACCTCGTGTGATCGCGCGACGCACTCTTGTTCTTTTGAAGGCAATTGGTACAGTGGACGAATAGCGTTACTGGGTGTGTGTCCAAGCAAACCCAACTTAACGACGCTTTCGGATGACACGATGAAGCACAGCCCGTAATCGTTCGGGAGGTGCGTTACTTTGTAAGCCGACGTGATGGAAAACCTCCGGGTGTTCCACCACGTCGGCTTTTTTTTGCCTGTAGCGGAATGAATCATTCACTCATATAGAAGGAGAGATGCCATGACCGTCGAATTGCACGAGGAAGCGGCCGGAAAGGTTCTGATACTGAACCTGAGCGGCAAACTCACACAGGAAGACTACGCGTATTTCACCCCGGAGGTGGAGCGGGCGGTCAAGGTCCACGGCAAGGTGAGGATACTGGTTCGAATGCACGACTTTCATGGCTGGTCCATGGGAGCCCTTTGGGAAGATGCCAAGTTCGGTCTGCACCACTTCTCAGACATTGAAGGGCTGGCTCTCGTCGGCGAAACGCGCCGGGAGGCGGGAATGGCGGTCTTCTGCAAGCCATTCACCAACGCGACGGTCCGGTACTTCGACGAGAGTAAGGCTGATGAGGCCATGGCGTGGATTCACGAAGGTCTTGGACAGGAAAGTCAAACAACTTGACATCCGGAATGAAGTCTGTAATGACATGAGCAACATGAAAGGGAAATCCATGCCACTTCGCCTGTACTTCATGCGACACGGTGAAACAAAATGGTCCATCTCCGGCCAGTACACCGGGCGAACTGACATCCCATTGACCGCGCACGGCGAAGAGGAAGCTCGGGCACTTGGACGACGACTGCAGGGAATTTCATTTTCTCACGTATTGACAAGCCCACTGCAGCGCGCCCAACAAACGTGCATGCTCACGGGTCTGCGTCCGCAGCCCGAAATCGAGCCTGACCTTGCGGAATGGGACAACGGCGACGATGCAGGCCATACGCCTGTTGAAGTTCTGGCGTTGCGACCCGGATGGAATCTTTTTCGAGACGGAAGTCCAAACGGCGAATCTCCCACCGACATTTCTGATCGGGCGGATCATTTGATTGTTCGCCTCAGGCTCATGGAGGGAAACGTGGCACTCTTTTCGCACGCACACTTTGGAAGAGTCCTCGCCGCCAGGTGGATTGGGCTCCCGGTGGAGCATGCACAGAATTTTCTGCTCGACACCGCATCGCTCAGCATCCTGTGTTATGAGCATGATCGAGTGGACGAGCCTGCCATCGCGTTATGGAACGCACCCGCGCTGGAAACGCCTATTGAACGCCAAGATAAGAAAACAAGATAATTGTATGCGGATTGACCAAGGATTTCGCGATGGTAACTAATAGCAAGTCACGCATCCTCACGATTAACGGCGGCTCATCGAGTATCAGGTTTTCGCTGTATCAGGCAGGCGAGCCACTGGAGCAAATTCTGTCGGGAAAGATCGATCGCATCGGACTCGATGGAACGACTTTGACCTTCAACGACTCAGCGCGGAACCAACAGGGCAGTTGCAGACTCAATGCCTCCGATCAAACATCGGCGGCGAGTTTCCTCATCAAGTGGCTCGAAGAGCAAGCCGGATTTACGGAGATCAAAGCAATCGGGCACCGCGTGGTTCACGGTATGAGACATTCTGCGCCCGCACTGGTCACCGACGAATTGCTTGCCGAACTGCATCAGATCAGTCCCTGTGATCCGCAACATTTGCCCGGTGAAATCGAACTGATCGAGACGTTCCGGCGGACTCATCCAAAACTTCCCCAGGTCGCCTGCTTCGACACGGCGTTTCATCGCACCATGCCGCGCGTCGCCAAAATTCTGCCGCTGCCTCGACGCTTCGACGCAAAAGGAATTCAGCGTTATGGATTCCACGGTTTGTCCTATGAATACCTCATGGAAGAACTCGTCCGCGTTGGAGATCCGGCGGCAACAACCGGCCGCGTGATTCTGGCCCATTTGGGCAACGGCGCAAGTCTGGCCGCAGTGCGCGACGGTAAGAGCATCGATACCAGCATGGGCTTCACGCCGACGGCCGGATTGCCAATGAGTACTCGTTCGGGCGATCTGGACCCCGGACTCGTCGATTATCTCGCGCGCACTGAAAACATGACAGCCAGCCAGTTCAGCGAGATGGTTAATTCACAGTCCGGGTTGCTCGGCATTTCAGAAACCAGTTCCGATATGCGAGACCTGCTCAAGGCGGAAGCCGGTGACGTGCGGGCAGCGGAAGCAGTGGCGCTGTTCTGCTACCAGACGAAAAAGTGGATTGGCTCCTTCGCCGCGGCGCTCGGCGGATTGGACACGCTCGTCTTCGCCGGTGGCATCGGCGAAAATGCTCCGGTCGTCCGCACGCGGATCTGTGACGGGCTGAGCTTCCTTGGCATTGAACTCAATGAATCACGCAATGCAGCGACTGCCGAAGTTATTTCCGCTGATGCTGGCCGCGTCACGGTGCGCGTGATTCGGACGGATGAAGAACTCATGATCGCCAGAATGGTTTGCCGCGTCCCTGGCATTGGTTCAACAAATGCAGAAGGAACCAATGATGAGCGATGAAACAAAAATCAAGGGTATGGGCTCGATACCACACGCACAAGGAGTCGCCTTCCGCGTTTAGGCTCCCCATGCACATCGAGTCTCTGTTATCGGATCGTTCAATAACTGGGACGGTGAGAAGTATCCGATGCAAGCTGAGGAGAATGGATACTGGTACGCCAATAAATGGCTTACCAGGGACGTTGGTGCTGGCGGAGCCGGGTTCGGTACACAGTGGGACGGGATGTTCGTCCATCCGATCCGCCAGGCGGTGATTACTCCGCACGACGCGGATCGTTCGCTCGCCGCCGTCCGCGACGCGATCTGCCACCGCTACAATGATGACGCCTTCGATCGCGTCATTTTTAACAGCGATTGGCAAGGCTACAACGATGACTTCAGCAATCATCCAGGTTGGGACGTCCTCGCCGTCGCGGGCGAATACGACGGTCTTCCTTGGCACGGAACAGTTTCTATCGGGCCTTACAGCGCACTCATTTTTTCGCAATAAACACGGAAAGCAAAACTCTGGCTACCAACACATTGAATTCAACGGAAGAGCCTCTAACAAAGGAACTTCTGGACAAGATGAACGCCTATTGGCGCGCCGCCAACTATCTGTCCGTCGGCCAGATCTATTTGTGCGACAACCCGCTGTTAAAGGAACCGCTGAAGCTCTCGCACGTGAAGCCGCTGGTGGTCGGCCACTGGGGCACAACGCCGGGCCAAAACTTTATCTACGTGCATTTGAACCGAGTGCTCAAAAAATATGACCTGGACATGTTTTACATTGCCGGTCCTGGCCACGGTGGTCCGGCGATTGTTGGTAATATTTACATGGAGTAATGCCCAATGAATAGATTCAGGCAGGTCTGGAGCAATCTGCGGTCAAGCTTCTGGTTCGTGCCTTCGCTCATCGTGATGGCCAGTGTTGTCCTCGCGGCAGTGCTGATCGAAGCAGACTCCGCCGTGAGCAATCTTTCGATGAATCAGAAATCAAAACTATGACAGCAAATATTCCGTCAAATGATTTTCGCGTGACACCGGAAGCGACGATCAAACTCAATGAGTGGCCAACGAAGGTAGATCCGTTTTACAAGTCGAAGAAGCAGTATCATGAGATTCTGGAAGAGCACACTGATCAGTTACGTTCTCTGCAACGGATGCACTATGCCTCAGACCGCTACTCACTGCTGCTGATTTTCCAGGCAATGGATGCGGCAGGTAAAGACGGCGCGATCCGGCATGTGATGTCCGGAGTCAATCCGCAGGGCTGCCAGGTGTTCAGTTTCAAGCATCCGAGCGCTGAAGAGCTGGAACATGATTTTCTCTGGCGGACGACAGCTTGTCTTCCGGAACGGGGGAGGATCGGCATCTTTAATCGATCCTATTACGAGGAAGTACTCATCGTCCGGGTGCATCCAGAGATTCTCAGCAGTCAAAAGCTGCCGGATCAGTTGTCGGACCCGAAGACCATCTGGAGGGACCGCTATCGTTCCATCACAGAGTTCGAAGCGCATCTTCATCGGAGCGGAACAAAGGTCGTCAAATTCTTTCTCCACATGTCGAAAGACGAACAGCGAAAGCGCTTCCTCGACAGAATTGATGAGCCTGAGAAGAACTGGAAATTCAGCCTTGCTGATCTTCAGGAGCGTCAGTACTGGGAGCAATACATGGAGGCGTATCAGGCATGTCTGAATGCGACCAGCACTGATCATGCACCTTGGTACGCCGTACCCGCCGATGATAAGCACAATGCCCGCCTGATTGTTTCCCAGATTGTGCTGGATGCGTTTGACAGTTTGAAAATAGCCTATCCCATGACTAGTGAAGAGCGTCGCAGCGAATTGAAAGCCATCCGCAGCAAGCTCCAAAAAGAACACGAGGATGAAAAGGCAACATGAGCGGGCGACGCTCCCTTGTTCTGGTGGGCGCGGTTGATACAATCCGGCGGTGGGTTGAGATTTGTTCAGACAAACACAACTCACCAACACTTTCGGATGACATGTTAAAGCACAGCCCGTAATCGCTTGGGAAGTGCGTTGCTCAGTAAGCCGACGTGGTGAAGTTCCTTCCGGGAACTCCACCACGTCGGCTTTTTTTATGGCTGTCGCGAAATCTGGACTCGCGCCACCTAAGTCCACTGCGAATTCAAACAGGAACAAACTCATGATACATGAACTGATGGTTGACAACGGACAAACCCTCACCGGCCCCGCCGGCAAAGTGATCGGCTTTTTAGATGGCAAAGTTGAATTTGAAGCGTTTACCGACGCCTTGCCGACTGCCGGCTATCCAGCAACGGCGGTGACTTCGCTTTTCGGCGAAGATGGCGTTCACCTCATGGAACGGTTGAAGGAGCACAGTTTCTTCTTCGCAGATTCCGAGGACAGCATTATCCGAACCAGTATCCGAGAATTGAAGCTGGGACATTACGCCGTCGCCATTGAAGTCACCGACCGTCAGCAGGCCGTGGACATCGCGAGTCTGGCAAAGCCTTACGGCGGACACGATTTCACGTACTTCGGGACATGGGTCAACGAGCGGCTTACGATCTGACAGATGACCAACTTGAACCGACTTTGAATTTGCAATGAATGGACAAAATATCGACTGTGTATAAGGTTTAAAGAAGATGGCTATTGATCCCATCTGCGGAATGACAGTTGACGAAGCTTCTGAACTGCGCGCCAAGCGAGACGGGCAGACGTTCTATTTTTGCAGTGAGCATTGTCGGGATAAGTTTCTGACTCAAGGTTCTGTTGCGAAAACGGAAGGCGATTGTTGTGGCATAACACCAAGCGATGATGGTCACGGCGGCGCGGCGGCGTCACCGTCTGATGTTGGCAAATATGTTTGTCCAATGTGCTCTGGTGTTCAGTCCAGCAAACCCGGCGCATGCCCCAAATGCGGAATGGCCCTCGAACGCAATCCGGCATGGGTAAAGCCGAAGGCCGAAAAAACCATCTATACTTGTCCGATGCATCCCGAAGTGCAGCAGGATCATCCAGGCGACTGTCCGAAGTGCGGCATGGCACTGGAACCGAAGACGACGACGGCGGGAGCGGAGGACGAGGACAACGTTGAACTCCACGACATGACACTTCGATTCTGGATCGGCGCGGCGCTGACGTTGCCGGTCTTTCTACTCGCAATGGTGCACATGGTCCCGGGATTGGGTCAGCAGGCCTGGGTCACCAGTGATCTATCGCGCTGGATTCAGTTTGTGCTGACGACGCCCGTGGTCTGCTGGGCGGGCTGGCCGTTCTTCGTACGCGGCTGGCGGTCTGTCGTCTCGCGGCATCTGAACATGTTCACACTGATCGCCATCGGCGTGGGCGCGGCCTTCATCTTCAGCGCCGTCGCGATGCTTTTGCCCGGCCTGTTTCCGAACACGATGCAACACGCGGGTAAGGTTGCCATCTACTTTGAGGCCGCTGCGATGGTCACGGTGCTGGTGCTGCTTGGCCAGGTGCTTGAACTTCGAGCCCGTAACCGTACAGGCAGTGCGATCAAGGCGTTGCTGAATCTTGCTCCGCCCACGGCGCGGCAAGTCACAGCGGACGGCGATCATGAAGTCCCGCTCGACCAGGTGAAAGTCGGCGATCGACTGCGCGTGGTGCCCGGCGACAAAGTGCCCGTGGATGGCGCGGTCGTCGAAGGTCATTCCAGCGTGGAAGAGTCCATGATCACCGGCGAGCCGCTGCCGGTTGAAAAGGCCCTTGGCGACAAAGTGACCGCTGGCAGTGTCAATGGCTCCGGCAGTTTCATCATGCAGGCCGAGCGTGTCGGCAGCGACACGTTGCTCGGACAAATCGTGAACATGGTGGCCGAAGCTCAGCGCAGCCGCGCCCCGATTCAAGGAATGGCCGACAAGGTCGCAGGAATCTTCGTGCCGGTCGTGTTAGCGGTTTCCGTACTCACGTTTATCGTCTGGATGTGGGTTGGACCGGAGCCCAGGCTTGCGCATGCCATCATCAACGCAGTCGCCGTCCTGATCATCGCCTGCCCGTGCGCTCTCGGTTTGGCCACGCCGATGTCGATCATGGTCGGCGTCGGACGTGGCGCGCAGGAAGGCGTGCTGGTCAAGAACGCCGAGTCGCTCGAGCGGCTGGAGAAAGTTGACACGCTCGTCGTTGATAAGACCGGCACACTCACGGAGGGCAAACCCAGGCTCATCGACATCTTGCCAGTCGAAGGTTTCGACGCGAAGGAATTTCTGCGTCTGGCCGCCTCACTGGAGCAGAACAGCGAACATCCGTTGGCCGCTGCGATTGTGCAGGGCGCGAAGAAACAAGAGATCGCACTGGACGACGTGAAAAACTTCCGCTCCGTAACGGCGGGCGGTGTTGTCGGTGACGTGGCTGGTCGTATGGTGATGGTCGGCAAACCGGACTTCCTGCGGAACGAAAAGATCACTGGCCTGGAGCCGCTCGAAACAACGGCGGTAAAACTTCAGGAAGACGGCAAGACGGTGGTGTTCGTCGCCATCGACGGCAAGCCGGCTGGACTTCTGGCCGTTGCCGACCCGATCAAAGACACCACTGCCGAAGCCATCAGGCAACTCCATAAACTCGGCCTGTCACTCGTCATGCTGACGGGAGACAACCGACGGACTGCTGCTGCGGTGGCTAAGGAACTGGGTCTCGATGACGTGGAAGCGGAGATCGAACCCGCCGGGAAAGTTGCGCATGTCAAGAAGCTGCGGGCGGCAGGAAAACATGTGGCGATGGCTGGTGACGGCATCAACGACGCACCAGCGCTCAGTGAAGCAGACGTCGGCATTGCGATGGGCACAGGCACTGACGTAGCGATGCAAAGCGCGGGAATTACGCTCGTCAGCGGCGACCTGCTGGGCATCGCGAAAGCAATTCGACTCAGTCGCGCCACCATGTGGAACATTCGCCAGAACCTGCTCTTCGCCTTTCTGTACAACGCGCTGGGGATTCCGGTCGCGGCGGGCGTGCTGTACCCGTTCTTCGGCTTGCTGCTCAGTCCGATCATCGCGGGTGCTGCAATGAGCCTGAGTTCTGTCTCGGTGATCAGCAACGCCTTGCGGCTGCGAAACGCGAAACTGTGAGTCCTGATCGTTGCCGCGCGTAGGTTCTTCAACAGCCTTCCCATATGATCACTGCGTGGATGAAGGCGGCAGAGCCTGATGTGATGGCAATGAATATTTACCGGCGATCGGTGTTGGGCATCGGCTGTAACTCCTGAATGGGAGCGGATCTTCGGGACAGGATGCGTATGGGATCCGCCCACAAGGATGAACGTGATACGCATCAGCGCAACCGGCGACAAAGAAGACCAGAGTCAATCCGAGTCGAAAAATCATGGGGTGCTGTTGAGGCTGCATGACGGACTTCCAGTTACTGTTAAAGTTCATTCGTCGTTGGTGGAAGGACGTCTGGAATAAGATCTGACTGATTGCCATTGGGAATCTGTTCGTCAAGATCCGATTCCATCGCCTGTTCAAGCGACATCATTCCTCCAACAACGCGTTCCAGTGTGCTGAGTGTCTGACGCAGCTGACTTTCCTGCTGACTCAGCATCACGCGGAATTTCAGCAACTGCCGCCAGTTATCAACCAGTTGCAGGAAGTCGGTTTGGCCCACTCGATAGGCATCGAGCGAGACCTCGAGCGTTTGCTCTGATTTTGGAATTATGCCTTTACTGAACAACTCGACAAGGTCGCGCTCGCTGACAGCCTGTGTGTAGAGATCTTTGACGTCGGCCTGAGTGCGATCTTTGACTTCGTCATAGTCGCGGGCACTGGCGACGGCCTCGGCTTCGGCCTCGCGAACTCCGGCCCGCAGCTTCTTGCGATATAAGGGCACATTCACCTGAGCACCGATGTTGAACATCGACACCCCGTCTGCTACAGGCGACAGCGCCTGAGAAGTCGTCATGCCGCCCCACATGGCACCGAGTGTCACGTCCGGAAAGTATTGCAGACGCGCCAATTCGACCTTTTGTCGATCGCGTCGAACAGCAGCGAGCTGGGCTCGCAGTTCTGGTCGGGCTGTGATCGCCTGCTCGTAAAGTCGATCCAGATTCTCTGGAATCTCCTGATCGGACCATTCATCGGTCGCCTCGAATGCCGTCTCGGGTGACACATGCAGCAATTGAGCCAGACGAGCCCGTGTGCTCTGCTGCTGCTGCCGCAGTTGAATGAGTTCCGAGTCAATGTTGGAGACTTCCACTTGTGCACGCAGCACATCCTGCTGGCTGACATTACCGGTGGTATATCGAATCTCTGCGATTTCGCTGAGTTCCAGCATTAAGCCGCGACTCTGCTCCGTGATCTTGATTGTCTGTTGAGAAAACAGCAACGCATAATAAGCCCGCTTCACCTGCTCCACGGTTTCCAGTTCTGCAGCCATGAGTTCGGCACGAGAGACATCTGTTCCTGCAGCAGCCACACCAGCACGTGTATCCAGCTTGCCGAACCATGGCACCGTTTGGGATGCCATCACATTGACGGTCGATCGGCCGCCAGCGGTTTGCAGTGTATAGGGATTTAATGGATAGCCGTTGACGCCCAGCATCGGGTCGTCCAGGCTTGCCTGCTGGGCGATCCGATTTCCGGAGGCTTCAACACGTTTTCTTGCGGCCTGGATGCGTGGATTCTGCGACAGGGCGAAGGCGACGTATTCTTCGACGGGATGCGGCCCCGCCAAACTGGAAACCACTGGAGACCGAGCTGCAATTGCTGGATTAGGGTCCATCATCGATTGCCCGACGTCTGTCTGCAGGTGCGCATATTCCGCAGTATGTATAGTCTGGGCGGACCGACAGCCTCCCACAACGAGCAGGCTTGAGACGATAAGGATTGAATGCCATTGGCTGTCAAATTGAGGCATGACGTGCTTCCCGCAGCCAAACAGCCGCCAATCGTGTGCGTTCCGGGTCGATTTCATCTCCGGAGGGGCGTGGACTCTGAACCGGAAGTTGCAAACAATCAGCAGATCCGTAGCCCTCGGTGTTATCGGAAGATCCGCGACAAGCAGACGAGTCTCACTGCCACTGTCCTCTCAAACGCCCTTGTTCTCCTATTCTCACATTGTCGATGCGTGAACTCGTGCAGCTGGGATCAATCGGTCACAGACTGCAGGGGGAAGTCAGCTTGCTGCGACCACTGTGGGTCCTGTTTCGTACGGGTGATGTGCTGCTGATTGATTGTGTGTTATTGACGTGGACAGACCTCCTGATCCTGAAGCAGCGAGGCGTTGATTCCGTGACACGGCTGAACAAGGCAAGGCGGACAGCCGACCTTCGACTGGGAAAACGTCTGTGCGGCCGAAGCAGCAGAAAACCGACGCGGCAGATGCCAATGTTGGGCAAATTCGGACATGGTTAACGTCGATCGTCTATCACTCATCGTTTACAAACGCGATGACGCGCTGGTCTCTGTGATCGGTCGCATTGGTTTGGTGAGAAGCCGTTACCTTGGGCTTTCCAAACGACGCACCTCGTGTGATCGAGCGACGCTCCCTTGTTCTTTTGAACGCAGTTGGTACAGTGCGAGTAGCGTTACTGGGTGTGTCCAGGCAAACCCAAATCAACGACGCTATCGGATGACATGATAAAGCACAGCCCCTAATCGTTCGGGAGGTGCGTTACTTTGTAAGCCGACGTGATGGAAAACCTCCGGGTGTTCCGCCACGTCGGCTTTTTTTATTGCCTGTGGTTCGGTCCGGGAACCCCCCAACCCACTTTCAGAAAGGAATACCGACGATGAAGACAATCTTAATCGGGGTGAGTGGTGTGCCTCCCTGGCAAACCTGTCCCACGCCATCTCAACAGGAGTGCTGATACCCGTGTCGATCCCAATGAAAGCGATTTCTCAAATATACTGCCAACGGGGCGACAACTTCAATCCACACGAAAGCCACGAAAGCAATTGAACATGAACAACCACACGAAACTTAGTCTCCGAATCGGTTTAGGTCTCGCATTGAGTTTGGCTCTCGTCGTCTGGTTTCCAACCCAAACGCGATCTGACGAGCCTGAAAAAGTGAAGAACGCGCCGGAAGCCACAATGATGGAACACTGCCAGCAAATGATGAAGCAGAAACAGAAGATGATGGCAGACATGCAAGCGGAGGATACTGAACTCACCTCGCAGCTTGCCAAGATGAACGGCGCGCCGGAGGACAAGAAAATGGATCTGCTGGCAGACATCGTCAATCAATTGGTGAAGCAGCGGACCGCGAGGGATGCGAGTCATGCCAAGATGCAGGAGAAAATGATGCAGCACATGATGGAGCATATGCAGATGGGCAGGGAATCCATGTCGCAGTGCCCGATGATGAAGGGAATGAAGGGAATGCACAAAAACGCGGACACGACCCCCAAGGAGGGTGACAAGGAACAGAAGTGATTGCAGATAGCCCCAACACACCGCAGCACAATCTGCACGCCAGCCATGCAGGACACCCCGAACACTGCGCATCCCTCGCAGATTCCAGCCTGTCCTGGAGGCGGTTGGGGCGGTTCTTTGCGATCACGGTATTAGCGAGTTTTGTCTTGAATGAAATCTGGGAGATGGCACAAATGTCCGCCTATGTTGAAACCGCCGGTCATTCCTGGGCCAGCACGTTCGGTCTTTGCACGCGGGCGGCGGGCGGTGATGTGGGGATCATCCTGGGTATTTACGCGGCGGGTGCGTTGTCCGCCGGCGATTTCGGATGGGGCTTGAGCGGTCGCTGGAACACTTACGTCACCGTGGCTGTTTGGGGGCTGGCTTATGCGGCGTTGGTGGAACATGCGGCGCTGACGTCCGGACGGTGGTCTTACACGGACCGCATGCCTGTGGTTGCCATACTTGGAGCGGGACTGTGGCCGCTTCTCCAAATGACAATACTGCCTCCGCTCACATTTTTGTGTGCTCAGTGGTGGAGTGGTCGCAGTGCAACAAAGGGATCTTCCTGATGGACCATATGAACGGCTGGAGAAATGGTTGGATGGGCGGCGGAGGAATGTGGCTTTGGACGGTGTTCTGGTGATCGTTCTGCTGGTCGTTGCGATCAACAAGCTGTCCCGGAAATATCCGTCCTTTCGCGACCCGCTTGTGAAGTGAGTTTTTAACCATAAAAGGAAACCGATGCTGATCAAAGTCCCGACTAACAAATCCGTGAGTGACGCTGCGTCTGCTTTGCAGACCGCCGTCGAGGCCAATCGCTTCGGCGTCATGCAGGTTCACAACCTCAAAGAAACCATGACGAAGAAAGGGGTGGAGTTTGCCCAGGAATGCCTGATCTTCGAGGTCTGTCAGCCGCTGCAAGCAAAGAAAGTGCTCGATGCAGACATGAGCATCTCGACCGCATTGCCCTGCCGGATCTCCATTTACGAGGAGGACGGGAAAACGATTCTGGCCACATTGAAGCCAACGACGCTGCTGGCGATGTTCAACGTCTCGCAACTGAAAGAGGTTGCGCAGGAGGTGGAAGACACAATCGTCAAGATCATGAAGGAGGCGGCTTCAGGTTGATTGGCTCGCCTTTGAAGTCTCCGATCGTCCAGGCCTCTGTCAATCCATTTAATTCTAAGGAGAAGTCGAGATGACATGTTGTAAAGACAAGATGGAATCGGTTCAGATGCATTCTTGCTGCTCGCCGAAAGATACAGTGCGGAATGCAGCGGAATTGAAGAAGCTCGGCGCAAACTCGACACGCATCGGGCTACAAGTCTGCCCGTTGTCGACAATGCGGGCTGCTGCTGCTGCTGCGGAACAATCAGCTTGCACCGACTGACGGAAACATGAGCACCACGTTTATTCGTGGCTGGTTTGCGGGGGCGTTAATCGCGGGATTCTATAATTGGGGACTCCGCACACCAGGAAGAGACGCATGATGTTACATCCATCGAAGAGATGAGCAGGAGATCCCCAATGAAAGAACACGAACACGCAACTAAGAACAAGATCGAAGCAAAACCGGCGCAAGACGAGGTCGCCAGGAAGGCCTATGCCATTTATCTCAAGCAGGATCGTCCGCAAGGACATGCCGAGCAGAATTGGTTAGAAGCCGAAGCGCAAATGCCGCGCGCCGGTGCCGACCATACCGACCACCATGATCATCACGCCCACATGGCGGCGGATTTCCGGAAACGGTTCTGGATCTCGTTGGCACTGACTTTGCCGATTCTCGTCTTCTCGCCGCTGCTCCAAAAGTTGGTTGGGCTGCAAGAAGCTATCAGGTTTCCGGGCGACCTTTATGTCCTGTTCGGTTTCTCTTCTGCAGTTTTTTGGTATGGCGGCTGGCCGTTCTTGAAAGGGTTGTACAAAGAGCTCAAATCCCTGCAGCCCGGAATGATGACTCTGGTCGCTGTCGCCATCACGACGGCTTATCTTTACAGTAGCGCCGTAGTGTTCGGCTTGGCCGGCAAGATGTTTTTCTGGGAACTGGCTACGCTTGTCGACGTCATGCTGCTGGGGCACTGGATCGAGATGAAGTCGGTGATGGGTGCCTCGCGGGCGCTGGAGGAACTGGCCAAACTCATGCCCTCCGACGCGCATAAACTCATGCCCGACGGCAGCGTGAAAGACGTGCCGCTGAGCCAGTTGGCGGTGGACGACAAAGTCCTGATCAAACCGGGGGAGAAAGCTCCGGCGGATGGAGTCATCGTGGAGGGCGAGAGTTCTGTCAATGAGGCGATGCTCACTGGAAAATCAACCCCGGTTACCAAACAGACCGGCGGCAAGGTCATTGGTGGCTCCATCAATGGCGAAGGCTCGCTGACCATTGATGCCCTGAAGGCGCTCGACATTCGCTGCATGATGCTCACCGGTGACAACAAAGCGACGGCCAAATGGGTCTCGGACCAGGTCGGACTGGATGAATACTTCGCTGAAGTCCTGGCGCAGGACAAAGCGGCTAAAGTCAAAGAAGTCCAGTCCCGGGGAGTGTTGGTGGCCATGACCGGCGACGGAGTAAACGATGCGCCGGCACTGGCCCAGGCGGATGTGGGCATCACCATCGGAGCGGGGTCGAATGTCGCGGTGGAAACCGTTGACGTCATTCTGGTACGGAGCAATCCTCTGGATGTCGTGGCCATCGTGCAACTCTCGCGCGCCACGTATCGAAAGATGATTCAAAACCTCGTCTGGGCCACGGGCTATAACATCGTCGCTATTCCGTTGGCAGCGGGAGCGATCTACGCCTGGGGCGTGCTGCTCAGTCCCGCAGTCGGTGCGGGGCTGATGGCCGCGAGCACGGTGGTCGTAGCGATTAACGCGCGACTGCTGAGATTGAAGAAATCACCGGGTACTCAAGAAGGGGAAGAAGCGTCTGAAGAACCGAAGCAAAGCGAAAACCGAAAAAAACAGTATCAACAGCCATTAACAAAGGAATATGACCATGAACGAGACAAAATCTGTGACCAAAGACCCCATCTGTGGAATGACCGTGGACGAAGCAACCGCGATCCACGCCGAACGCGATGGAAAGACGTTCTACTTTTGCGGCGAAAATTGTCGGCAAAAGTTTCTTTCCACGCCCGCCGGTGCCAAGCCGGAGGGCAAGTCTGGATCCTGCTGTGGATGATGCCCGCACTCCTGCTTCGCCAAATAATGCGGAACTGGTGATCGATGCGATCTTCGGAGCCGGCCTTAGTCGCGCGCTTGTGGGCTCACCAGCGGAAATCCTGGCTGTCGCTGCCAATTTAGAATTACCGATCGTTGCCATTGATGTTCCAGGTGGCATGATTGCAGAGGATTTTCCGGGCGGGTTGCCAATCGTTCTTCGTCGTCTTTTTGAGTGAAGGTAAGTCGATGAATAGAATCGACGAACAGGGGAACCTAACGCTCTCTTTTCTACCCTCAACAGCGGCAACAATCATACAGTAATGTCTTTTGAAAACTCGAAAGTGGCCCACCGGATGCACTATCAGTTCAATGAGTTCGGTTCAATGGTTACAAAATAAGGAAAGAATACGAATGACGTCAAAAACAAAAAACACCAGGCAATCAGAGAAGCCCGTTTGGTTCATCACTGGATGCTCCACTGGATTTGGACGGCAGATCGCAAAGCATGTTCTTGACCTGGGATATCGAGTAGTTATTACTGCTCGCGACCCCGATGATGTTCGTGACCTTGCCGAACTTGGAGACGCTTTGGTTCTCAAGCTGGATGTGACTGACAGGTCACAAGCTGAAGCAGCAGTCAAAGCTGCTGAAGAGCACTATGGCGGGATTGATGTGCTGGTCAACAATGCGGGCATCGGCTACTTCGCCGCCGTGGAGGAAAGCGACGAGCAGGAAGTCAGAAAGATGTTTGACATCAATGTCTTTGGACTGTGTCGAATGATTCATATCGTTCTGCCTGGAATGCGAAAACGCCGCAAAGGTTTCATCGTCAATCTCTCTTCGATTGGCGGATTACGCTCATTCCCGGCGTTGGGCTATTACAATTCGACGAAGTATGCGGTCGAGGGTTTGTCGGAAGCACTTTGGCAAGAAGTGGAACCATTGGGCATTAAAGTAATGCTCGTCGAACCGAGCGGCTTCCGAACGGATTGGGCCGGACGCTCAGCCAACGAAACAAAGCAT
>Ga0105047_10009517_pt1 | contig 15990 bp, 15 predicted proteins | sample MAT04_FD_78384 | JGI IMG/M metagenome (GOLD analysis project Ga0105047, IMG submission 78384) | Freshwater microbial communities from Lake Fryxell liftoff mats and glacier meltwater in Antarctica - MAT-04 (megahit assembly) | ecosystem: Environmental > Aquatic > Freshwater > Ice > Liftoff...
GAGAGGATCGTTACTTCCCGGCTGAGCACCTTAATCTTCGACATGGCCTGCCTCCTTCCCGTCGTTGAGCAACCCCCGAATCGTCGCCAGCACCGCCGCGCTCTCGGAGTCCAGGGAGGCGATTTCGTCCATGATCGCTTCCGGGCTGCGATGCGCTACTTCCTCGCCGCCGTTGGGGTTCTTCACGGAGAGGTCGAAGGTACCGAGGTCGATGGTCTGGGCGTCCACGCTCCACGACTTGGGCGAGTCGGCGAACGTCTTCTGCAGCGCGATGAATTCCGCCAGGTCGTCATCGTTGAGCGGGTTGGTCTTGCCGAGGTTCCGGCCAGGGTCGAGCTGGTAGTACCAGATTTTGCGGGTCGGCGCGCCCTTCTCGAAGAAGAGGACCACGGTCTTGACGCCCGCCCCCTGGAAGGTGCCGCCGGGGCAGTCGAGCACGGTGTGCAGGTTGCAGCTTTCCAGCAGAAGCTTGCGCAGGCTCACCGAGGCGTTGTCGGTGTTGGAGAGGAAGGTGTTCTTGATGACCACGCCGCCGCGACCGCCGGCTCTCAAGATCTTGATGAAGTGCTGGAGGAACAGGAAGGCCGTCTCGCCGGTGCGGATGGGGAAGTTCTGCTGCACTTCCTTGCGTTCCTTACCGCCGAAGGGGGGATTGGCCAGCACCACGTCGTAGCGGTCCTTCTCCTGAATGTCGGCGAGGTTCTCGGTGAGCGTATTGGTGTGGATGATGTTCGGCGCCTCAATGCCGTGCAGGATCATGTTCATGATCGCGATGACGTAGGCGAGCGACTTCTTCTCCTTGCCGAAGAAGGTCTTTTCCTGAAGGGTCTTCAAGTCCTTGGTTGTCAAATGGGACGGATGCGTCCCAGGGGACCGATTCGCCCCATTGAGAAAATCGAACGACTCGCAGAGAAAACCCGCCGAGCCGCACGCCCCATCGTAGATTTTCTCGCCGATCTTTGGCTTCACCACGCGAACCATGGCGCGAATGAGCGGGCGCGGCGTGTAATACTCGCCGCCGTTGCGCCCGGCGTTGCCCATGTTTTTGATTTTGGCTTCGTACAGATGGCTCAGCTCGTGCTTTTCAATCTGCGAGCGGAAGCGCAGCTCATCGATGTGGTCGATGATCTCGCGGAGGTTGTAGCCCGACTGGATCTTGTTCTTGATCTCGCCGAAGATCTCGGCCGATCTTGTATTCGATGGTGTTCGGCCCGCTGGCTTTTTGCTTGAAGCCGTGCAAGTAGGGGAAGAGCTTCAAATTGACAAAGTCGCGCAGGTCGTCGCCGGTCTTGGCCTCGTTGTGATCGATCTTGCCGTCGGCGCCCTTCGGAGCGGCCCAGCTTTCCCAGCGGTAGGGCTTGTCGAGGATGAGGGTGTATCGCTTGCCTTCGAGCTTGGCTTCGTCGGCCTTATCTTCTTCCAGACCGTCGAGGTACTTCAGAAATAAGAGCCAGGAGTTTTGCTCGGTGTAATCGAGTTCAGTGGTGCAGCCGGCCTCTTTGAAGAGAATGTCGTCGATGTTCTTGAATGCTTGTTCGAACATAAGGGGACGGCCTGAAGATGGATGGGCGTGTTGCCGTTCCAGGTGAGAACCGCACAGAAGATATTGTGCGGAACCTTGGCAATGGAAGCAAGAGTTTGGGGGTCCGAACAAAGGGTTCGGGTGTCGTTAAGACAAAATGTCTTAGCGACTCCCGACCCCTTTGGCGGGTTGCCCGTTCGGCACAGTTGCTGTGGACCACATCAGCCCGGAATTGGCGTCGGACGTGCCCAAGGCTCAATATTCATCGCAGATTCGAGGAGGCCTTGAAGCTGCACCTTGTCCGCGGCAGCACCACTGCGTGCCGAGCTTTTCATCGGGCGATTGCCGACCCCTTTCGTCCTTATCCGCCTGTTTTTCGCCATGGATTGCCACACGATCCTTCCTGACTACGCCATCGCTGCCGCGCGTTTCTCGATCGCGGGATCGGGCGCCGCCGTGGTGTGCAATCGATACGTGTTCTCCAGGTTCAGCCACAACTCCGGACCAGTGCCCAAGGCCAGCCCGAGTGCTTTGGCCGTTGCCACGGTGATCCGTTTCTTGCCGTTGATGATCTCGTTCACGACTTGAACGGGACGGCCGATGATCTTGGCGAAATCACCCTGTGTCCAACCGCGGGCCTCCAATTCATCGCGCAGGTATTCGCCAGGCTGGAATACCTCGGCAGGAACCATTCGCGCTTTTGCCATGACGTATCTCCTATCGACGTGTCAGTGATAATCCTCGATGCTGACGATCACTACTGTCGTGCCGTTGACTTCTTCAAGATCGAGCACCAATCGAAATTGCTTGTTCAGCCGCATGGACCGCTGATGCTTGCGATCGCCTTTGAGCTTCTTGTAGTGCAAGGATTTCATCGCGTAAAATGCCCGCTCATCAACAGCCGCGCGGATCAACTGCATCAGCTTGCGGTATGACCGCACCAATTTCGCGTCCTAGCCGGCGGTGTAAGGCTGTTCGGTTTCCAGCCGCGCCAGCTTCCTGTCGGCGTGTCGCACCTGCATTTTGACATCCTATCACCTTTTAGGTGATAGGCCAAGCCGGAAACAGTTTCGGGACCACGGCCAACAAGAAGACCAAGTGATCTGATCACTTCGCCACCACTTCCTTCACCGTCAGCGACTCAACCATTCAGGTCGCTTCCTTCCGTAGTTCAAAATGGACGAGCTTCTGTTTGGTTCCTCCCGTGTTCTCCCCGATCGCGCTGAGCTTCGGCGAACTACCGGGAGAAAGGATGGTCATGTATCTGTTGACGTTCTTGCTCTCGGGCATCTGGCGGATCTCTTCCTCGAAAAGCGCCGCGCTTTTCTGTTCACGATAAGACGGGGACATCATCGCGTAAGCGGTCTTCAGGTTGTCGGCGCGGACTTCCTTGAGGAACTGATCGACAACCGTTCGGGCGTTCTTGTTCTCGCGGGTCAATTCCGGAGGAATCTTAGGCACAGCCGGCGCGATGCTCTGTTGTTTCGACCAGCCGAACGGGGTGTTGTTCGTCGTTTCGATCCATTTGACGTTCTCGGCCATCCGCTGTTGAAATTCGCGTTCGCGATCGGCTCGGTTCCAGTTGCGGGCGATCTTGATGAAGCCGACGACGAGCAGGAACACGATGAAGGTGCACTCGAAGAATGTCTTCACCGGTCCGTCGCTGTTTGAAAGTGCCATGTGTGTCTCCCAAGTTCTCGTTGGTTGTTTCGTTCTTTGCTGTCATCCCAGCGAGAACAGCACCAACCGGGGGACAACTTTTTTGCCAATGAGGGAAGATTCATCGAACTAGAAAAATCTGTAACTTGTCATATTGTTTGATCGATTCCGATTTTCTCTAATCTCATTGCCATCGCCACGTTACCGTGTCATGATCTGGATTGGATCGATCCTTCCCCGATTTGGGGAACTTTTTGCAGTTCGCCCGCGTCTCATGTAGTAATTAGTCGTGAATATTGACGACCGACGCCTGATTAGCGAGTGTTTGCAAGGCCGATCGGCGGCTTTTGGCGAACTCGTAAGACTTTATCAGGACCGTCTTTACAACTCGATCTATCGGGTAGTGGGCGATCCGGATGATGCTTCGGATGTCGTGCAGGAATCTTTCCTGAGTGCCTACCAGTCGCTCAACAGCTTTAAGGGCGATGCCGAGTTCTTCACTTGGCTGTACCGAATCGCCTTTAACACGGCGATCAGTTTGAAGCGAAAGCAGCGGGCGACGATCCAGATGGATGGTCGGGCGGAGAGTAGTCATCTGGAACCGGCCGACGTGTCGGCCTTCCATGAGCCTGGTTCGCGGATGGAGCGAACCGAGGAAGAGACGATTCTTCAGGAAGCGTTGAATCGGCTTTCGCCGGAACACCGGGCGGTGCTGGTTCTCAAAGACATTGAAGGTCAGCGCTACGAGGAAATCGCGGACATCCTGGATGTTCCGATCGGCACCATCCGCAGCCGGCTACATCGTGCTCGGGTCGATCTTCGCGAGATCCTGGAAGCGGACGGGCGATATCAAGGGTGATGTTTGTAGTTCCCGCTTGTTTGTAGTGCCCGCCGCTTGTTCGTAGTGCCCCGCTTTAGCCGCTTGTTCGTAGTGCCCCGCTTTAGCGGGGCAACAGGACGAATGAGTGCCCCGCTAAAGCGGGGCACTACAAACAGGGCTCTAGCGGGGCAACAGGACGAAAGAGTGCCCCGCTAAAGCGGGGCACTACAAACAGAGAGAATGACGAAAGAATCATGTTACCCGCGCATCTACAAGAACTGTTGACGGCCTCCGTTGACGGCGAGATTTCCTCGGCCGAGCGACGTATGGTCGACAAGCTTCTCCGGGAGTCGGATGAGGCCCGGCAGTTCCACACGCGGGTTGAAGCCGATGCCAACCGGCTGCGTCAACTGAATCCCACGGTGCCGGCGGACGACTTCTCCAAGACGATCCTCGGCATTATCGCGGAACGCGGAGTGCGGCCCACACCCCTGCCGACGCCGCGCCGCCATGTTACGAAGCCTACGCGATCATCCCCCTGGATTCCGACCGCCGTGGCCGCTTGCCTCGTGATCGGCATCAGCCTCGGTTCCTACTTTATTTTCAACAAGAAGCCAGGTACGAAGCTCGACGAACAGGTCGCGGCGCCTGTCGTTCCGGTCGTTCCCAAAGAGCAACCGAAGACATCGCCTAAGACGAACACCGACCTGGCCAAGAATCTCCCGACGCCGGAAGTGAAGAGCACGCTTCCGGTGATGATGCCGGAAGAAATCGTGAATAACACTCCGCCGGTTGTCGAGCCAGAACTGTTGCCTCAACCGCGCGTGCAGGGGGCGGACACGGTCATCGCCATCCCCGCCTTCCCGGAACCGGAACCTTTCCAGACTGTCAAAGTGCGGCTGTCGCTCCTGTTGCCTCTCCAGGAACTCGATCAGCCATATCCGAAACAAAAGCTGCTCGACGAGTTGAAGCATGATGAAGTCGTCCGCATCGACCTGTTCTGTAGGGACAGTGTGCGCGGGGTGGAACTCTTCCAGGCCGCGCTCAAGGCGAAAGGCCATCAGCTTCACGTCGACGCCACGGCCCTCGATCGCGTCAAGAAGAAAGTCCGCGGCGAGTTCATGCTGTATACCGAGAGCATGACGGCCGAGGAGATCGCGCAATTACTTGAGAAACTCGGTTCGGACGACAAGAAACTCGAGACGAAGAAGGCCGGGGAAGGGCTGTTCGACAAATTCATGCTGGCGCCGTTCCTGCCGGATGATTTGAAGGAACTCGCCAAGTTGCTCGGCATCCCGGCCTCCGAAGTGAAGCTGCCGAAGAAGGTCTCGGGTCTGATCGATCCGCGCAAGTCGCTCGAAAACATCACCGCCCAGCAACTGGTGCAGAGCCTGCCAAAGAGCGGCTCGCGCAACTCCGAGAAGTCGACGCTCATCACGCCTTACGGCGTCGCCAACTTCAACGCCAACACGTCCAAAGAGATGAAGAGCTTCCTCGACAAGCGCGGCGACCGCAAGCCGAACACCCTTCCGATGATGCTGGTGCTGCGACCGATTGGATGAACCGGACCTCCTTCGAGGTTCGTAATCCCCATCCCCGTGAGACCTTCCATTCTGCCGGCCGATCGAGTAAACTCAAAATCGGGATGCTCGTCTGGCGGAGAAGCACTCATGTCCGCGATTTCGGTACTGCCATCAAACGACGTGAAGTTGCCCACTCACAAGGATCTTCCGTGCGAGGATGGCTCAATCGCGACCAATTTCCTCGAAGCTCCCCAGCACACGATTTTGTCCGAAAGCTTGTTTCCCGTCTTCGAAGCCATCCATCCGGACAAAGACTTTGCCGTTGGGAATGATTGCGGCATCTACTGGAGAAACACCAATCCGCCCTTGAGCGGCGCGGTTGCACCCGACTGGTTTTATGTTCCCAATGTTCCGCCGATGCTCGACGGCGAAGTTCGGCGTTCGTATGTACTTTGGCAGGAGCATGTCCCGCCGCTTCTCGTAGTTGAATTTGTGTCGGGCAACGGCAGCGAGGAACACGATGTCACGCCGGGAAGGGGAAAATTCTGGATCTACGAACGTGAAATCCGAGTGGCCAACTATGTCATCTGGGACGGATTTCGATCCACCGTCGAATTATATCGCTTGGTGCGCAATCGTTATGTTCAATCCAAACCCAACTCAGCCGGGCGGTTCGAAATCCCGGAACTAGGCATCGAGTTCGGCTTGAAGCAGGAAACGCTGCTTGGCAGTTCGGCCGACTACCTTCGAGCTTGGGACAGCACGAGCGGAAAGCTGCTACTGCACGCCATTGAAAGAGAAGCCGAGCTCGAGGAGGAAAATCGAAAATCGAAGCGGCTGGCCCGACAAGAGAAACAACGCGCCGAACAAGAGAAACAACGCGCCGAACAGGAAAAACAACGCGCCGACCGCTTGGCGGAGCAATTGCGCGCACTAGGCGTCAAGCCGGTCGATTGACCAAATTGCCTCACTTCCCCTGGCGGATCCCCTGCCTGAACACACTTCATTCAATGTAACCCCCGCGTAACAACACCCCTCTCCGCACGATTCCGCAATCCTCACGGCGGTCGATCTCGTTTATACTTCAGATAGATCAGTTTGAAGTCGCTCGTTAACCGCGAGGTGTCCCATGCGTCATGGTGTGTCCATATTCTTCGTCGCGCTGGCCTTTGCCGGCTCGGCTCATGCTCATGGCTTTCTGATTCCCGAAGACAAGTCGCTGCCGCCGCTGGCGATGGTCCATCATCGAGTGAACATCGCCATCGACGAACAGGTCGCGATCACGACCGTCGAGCAGGCGTTCCGCAACCACACCGATCGGCAACTGGAAGCGACGTACATCTTCCCGCTGCCCAAAGGGGCGAACGTCAACAAGTTCGTCATGTGGGTCGACGGCAAGGAGCAAGCGGGCGAGTTGCTCGACTCCAAGAAGGCCGGCGAAGTGTATCAGAGCATCGTCCGCCGAACGCAAGATCCCGGCCTGCTCGAATACATCGGCAACAACATGATGCGGCTGCGTGTCTTCCCCGTGCTGCCGAAGGCCGACCAAAAGGTGAAGATCAGCTTCACCTCACTGGCCCCGCAGGACAATGGCGTCATCGAGTATGTCTATCCGCTCAAGACCGACGGCAAGACGAAGACGCTCGAGGAATTCTCGATCAAGGCCACGCTCAAGTCGCAGCACTCCATCCAGAGCATCTATAGCCCCACGCACGCCATCAACATTGCCCGCAACGGCGACAAGGAAGCGACGATGACGTTCGAGCGCAATCAGGCCGTGCTCGATAAGGACTTTACTCTCTTTTACGCGCTCGGCAGCAAAGAAATCGGCATCACGCCGTTGATCCACAAGCCGCTGACTTCGGAAGACGGCTACTTCCTCCTACTCGTCTCGCCGCAACTTGAAAGTGCGAAGAAAGAAGTCATCCCGCGCGACATGGTGCTCGTGCTCGACGTCTCCGGCAGCATGGATGCGGTCAAGATGGAGCAGGCCCGCAAGGCGCTCCGTTACTGCTTGAGCAACTTGAACCCGCAGGATCGCTTCGCGGTCGTCAGTTTCGCGACCAGCGTCCGCCGCTACCGCGACACTTTGGTCGAGGCGAACGGCGAGCAGGTCGACAACGCCAAGAAATGGGTCGACGCACTCAAGGCCGGCGGCGGCACCGCCATGCAGGCGGCTCTCGATGCCGCTCTCGATATGCGAACTCCGGACGAAGGGCGTTCGTTCACGGTCGTCTTCTTCACCGACGGCCAGCCGACACTCGGCGAAATGAAGCCCGATAACATCCTCAAGAACGTGAATTCCAAGAATACCGCCAACACCCGGCTCTTCACCTTCGGCGTCGGCGACGACGTCAACGCCACCTTCCTCGATCAACTGGCCGAGGCGACACGGGCCGTCAGCACTTATGTCCGCCCGGCCGAGGACATCGAACAGAAGGTGACCAGCCTCTACGGGAAGATCAATCACCCGGTGCTCGCCAACGTCAAGCTGACCTCGAGCGAGAACATCCGCTTATACGAGACCTATCCGCAGAAGCTGCCTGACCTCTTCTTCGGATCGCAACTTGTGGTGCTCGGCAAATACACCGGCTCCGGTCCCGCGTCGGTGAAGATCACCGGCCAGGTTGGCAAGGAATCGAAAGAGTTCGCCTACGACGTCAAGTTCCCAGAACGGACGACAGATGACAAGGACTTCGTCGAGAACCTCTGGGCTCGCCGCAAGGTAAGCCTGCTGCTCGATCAGATCCGCAACAATGGCGAACAGAAGGAATTGATGGATGAGTTGATGATGCTGGCCAAGAAATACGGCATTGCCACGCCCTACACCAGTTTCCTGGTTGTGCCCGACGCCCCAATGCCGATCGTGGGCGCCCCTCCTGGCCGCTTGCCGATCAGACCATTCCCGTTCCCAAGACCGGTTGCGGAAGTTCCCCCGGGGCTCATTGAGCTGAGTGGCACGGGCGGGGGAGGGGAAGGCAAGCAGCTGAATGTCGCCGACTTCGCGAAACGCGTGCAAGAGAAGCCAGAAGATGGGCAGAAGAGCCGCTATCGCTACGAGGACGGCAAACTAGCCAAGGAGCAAGAACAACTTGAAGCGTCCAAGGCCTACCCGGCGGATCCGAAGAAGGATGAGAATGATCGCTATCTCGACAAGGTGAAGGAGGCACGCGACAACTTCAAGAGTTACGAGCAAGCCCGGCAGTGGCTGAACCAGCGCGACATGAAGAACGTGCAGGGAGGCAACTCAACAGCCGTGGATCTGGCTGTCTGTTCCAACAATCTGCGGGCTCAGGATCGGCTTTCCCAGACAGCGATGAAGAATGTTTACGGCCGCAATTGCATGGACATCGGCGGTGTCTGGATTGATGAATCTTACAACAACAAGATGAAGACCGTTGTGGTCAAGGCTCAAAGCGATGCCTACTTCCGCATCCTCGAGAAGAACCCGAAGATGAAGGATGTCTTCCGCCTCGGCAACTTCCTGGTGTTCGTGACGCCGAGCAACGTGGCCCTGATCGTCGATACCAACGACGGCAAGGAAAAGCTTTCTGACGAGGAGATCGAGAAGCTATTCGTGGCGGCGAAGTAAACGGCCCAAACTGTCCAAAACGTATGAGGCCCGTCGCCGTGTAAGAAAGCGTTTTTCTTACGCGGCGGCGGACCTCTTATGATTAGTGCCTCTTCGCCTTATTTGCCGCTTCCCGGCAAGCCTTCATCCCGAAGGCGTTTCGCCAGCGTCGCACGTATTTCCGGCGGCAACGCAGCTAGTAGTTCATCAGAGGTAAGGCCCTTCAGGCGATCTTCCGCAGGCAAGCCTTTCAGGCGATCTTCCGCAGGCAAGCCTTTCAGGCGATCTTCGGCCGGCAAACCTTCGAGACGCTCCTCTGCCGTGAGCCCCGCGAGGCGCTCCTTGGCGGGCCATCGCTTCCGGAGCTCGTCATCCGCTTCCCGACAGAACTGTTTCAATAATTCCAAACTGTCTGGCATGCTCGCTCCCTCCGCAAGATACCGTTTGAGCAACTGCATCAAGAGCTGACTCGTCTCTTGCGATTGCTGTTGATAGTGCATTGTACCATAGCGCAACAAGTCCATGCGGGCACTGAACAGATGCAACAGCGAGTTATGCTCCTCCTGCGGAAGCTTATTCGCCACGATCACGCGTAATCGACCCGAGAAGTGCTTCGCATCATAAACGCCCAGACTAATGGGCGTCAACTCGATTTCGTTCGCCAATCCTTGTGGATAGCGGATGCAGACTGCGAATAACCGAAAGTCCGTCTCCGGCAGCAGGTCCTGCATCGACGGGCTGATCTGCTTGCGATAGTTGACGTAGTGGCCCACCAGTTCGTTGAGCGCCCAGCCGTCCAGCGCTTCCTGATAGGACTTGAAGGTCACCAGGTTGTGCGCGGCCAGATCTTCAAACCCGTCAGGCAATCGGCGGGGCAGGGGGGCCGGCTCTTTGTGGATCACCACCACATCGAGCAACTGCTGCTTAAGTGAGAGATCTTTCTCCAACTCGACGGTAACCGGCATACCACGAAAAAAATCCACCAGTGCTAGCCCGAAGAGCCGATGCCATGGTCGTGGAGCGTCCATTCTTCAAGGATCCGCCTTTCTACTTCTTCGGCGGCGTCCGTTCGAGTTCCAGCAGTTGCTCGATTTCCATGACGCGTTCCGCATCCTCGGCCCGGCGTTCCTTGACGAATTCGGCCGCGAGCATGTCGGTCTTCGGGGCGTCAAGCGCGAAGCGGATGATCGACCGCTTCACGATCGGCACCAAGTGTGATTTCTTGCCGTAGAGCGATAGCACGCGCTGGGTCAGTTCCCAGCGCTTCCAGCGGCGCAGGTCGTCGATGGCCAGGTCGGCAATATCGCCTTGATCGAGCAGCAACTGCATCGCGGCAATCACGGCCTCAGGCTTGATGACGTCGGGACGATAGTCCCAGAAAAAGCGGATCGTCCGCAGGGCCGCGTAGCGAACCAGGAACTCTTGTTTTTCATCGGCCAGCAAGCCACAGACGTACTTCCAGCCCTCGATCGGATCGAGCATGACGTAACCGGCCAGCATGCCATCGATGCCGCTCGCGAACCGCTTCTTGGGGTCTTTCAACATCGAACGCAAGAGCGGAGCATGCTCCTTGGTGTTGCCGCAATGGCCCAACAGCGAGCCGTAGAATCCGAACCGTGAAGCCGGGGCGTTCGTGTCTTTCAGCCACTTCACGATGATGGCGGGGTTGAGCTTCGGGGCGATCTCCTGCACATCCTTGTAGTCGGCCCCCGCGAACTCCATGAAGGCGTCCAGCGAGATGGGGGCTTCGGGGGAATCGAGATAGTTGAAGAAATACTCGAGCCGCGCCGGCACATCTTTATTACGAACTTCGATCGCGCCTTTCAGATAGGTGGCGATCTGGCTGTCCTTCGCGACGGCCTCGCCGCGATAGGGATCAAGCTTGCCGTTGAAAATCTCACAGAAGACGAGGTATTTGGTCGGGTTCTTGGGATCGGGCGGCACGTAGCGGGGCAGGGTGATCGTCTTGCGGCCTTCCAAGAATTTATTGTCCTTCACCACCATCTCGATGTCCATCTCGGTCGTGCCCTTGCCGAACTCGGCCGGGTCACGCTTGGCTTCCTTCAGCGTGCCGAAAAGGATCAGGTTGGCCTGGTCCACTTCCATCGTCAACGTCTGACCGGCCGTCGGACAGAACGGACAGGCCGGCAGGGCAGGGGGGAGGCCCAGAAGCCCAAGCACCGACAGCAAGGCCCAGCCACGACCGATTCTCATGATGTAGTCTCCCTGCGTTTTGCTCCGGTTGCTGACGCTCCCGGCTCGCTCTTCGAATTAACCATCATTATGTCGAATCCGCGAGAGGGTGGGAAGCGGCAACTGGAACACATCCATGATGGCTGATTCGTTTGTATTATTCCGTTTTACTTGAAGACGTCGCGTCTTGCAGCGTCGCTTCGACCTCCGCGAGAAGCTGACGCACCTGGGTCATCGGTTTCGCGGCTTTTGTGGGCAGGTCTTTCTCCAGACAACCGAGATACTCCTTCGACCGCTTCACCGTCTTGCGGCGAAGGGGTAGCGGAAGATTGAGCGAGTCCATCAGGTTGTCGAACATATCCGCCAGTTTGCAGATCTTGACCGCGGGGTCGGCGGCGGCAAGTGTCGTCATGTATTCGAGTTCGCGCTTCGCGTCGGCCAGGCGAGTATCTTTCGAAAGGTCGGCCACCCAGCCGGCCACTTCGGGACCGAAGGCTTCCACGATGTCGTCGCGGTCGGTCGTCGTATCCTCGATCGTATCGTGAAGCAGGGCGGCCATCAGCGTTCGGGGATCGTCGATGCCGAAGATGTGGCGCGTGATCAAGCAAACACGAAACGGATGAGCGATGTAGGGCGTTTCGCGATCCTTGCGGATCTGGTGTCGGTGGGCGCGGGCCGCGAAACTCGCGGTGCTCAGGAGGGGTTGATATTGCTGGACGAGCGAGGCGGTCATGTCAGACGTCCTTATTCGGATCAGACGGAGCGGTGAGTTTTTGGATGGTTCCATCGTCGGGAATCTGGATGACCGGCATCCAGTCGTTGCTGCCCGCGATCTTCTGGAACGAGAGTTCGCCTTCGATCTTGACCCAGTCCATGTATTTCATCTCGCGCAAAAACTTGGGGGGCGCGATGATTCGCGACTGGAGCGTGATCGAGTCGGTGCCGCAGCAGTTGACTTTCACGCGGAATAGTTGAAACTCGTTTTCTTTCCCGGGGATCGTCTTGAAATACCCTTCCAGGACGACCGTATACCCCTCGAGCGCCTCGCGGGAACGCTTGGTGGCCGCGTGGGCGGCCAGTTCGCTGAATCGCAGGTTGATGCGGCCGGACTTCTGGAATGACGGCAGAATCATGCCGCCGGCAACGCCCGCCAGGGCGATCCGTTGACTCTTGATGCCCGGATCGAGTTCGACATAGCGTAAGTCGGCGTCGAGACGCGTCTGGTTGTAGCCGTCGCGCGGCAGGTCCAGGAAATAGAGGACCGCGGGGATGATGAGGATGGCGTACTGCCAAGGTGACCAGCCGTGGTCGTGCCCGCCATCGCCGTGGGCATGGCCGTGATCTTCCATCGCTTTCTTGGGCTCAGCATGAGCGTGCGCATGGGCATGAGAATGGGCGTGGTCGTGACCATGCGCGTGATCGTGGCCGTGATGATCTTCTTCCGGCGGTTGGGCGATCCCGCGTGTTTGGCCCGCGAGTCGCCAGACGGCGATGCCGCGCAGGACGATCAATACCAGTAGGGCGATGCCGGCGACCAGCACGGGAATGTGGAAACGCTCGATGAGTTGGAACCGGCTCGACAGCCAGCCCTTCATGTACAACGAGACGGCCGTGAAGCCGATCAACCCGCAGACCGCGATGGTGCAGAGTTGATCGAGAAAATAGGTGCTCTCCCCCTCGTCGTGCATGGCCTCGGCGGCGTGGGAATGGCCTTGATCGTGTGAATGGGAATGCGACATATCAGGCCTCGTTCACGGCGAATTCACCGGCGGCAGCGCGACGTCGATGGCGCTCCGGCCGATGTAGGGAATTTCGAGATACTGCCACACGTAGTAGACGATCATCGAGTAGATGAACACCTGCACGACGGCGGACGTGAAGATCAGAAGAATGAGACGCCGCCGGAAAACGCGAGTGAACATCATCAGCAACTTCAGATCGAACATCGGTCCCAAAACGAGAAAAGCGAGCTTCGCGGCCGGGTGCATGGTCGTGAAACTGGCGGCCACGAAGGCGTCCGCCTCACTGCACAGGCACATCAGGATCGCCATGCCCATCATGGCCAGGATGACGAGAGCCGGGAACGTTGTCGACAGGTCGCGCACTTGGTCATTCGTAATCCAGATCTTCGCCAGCGAAGCCAGCAGGGCGCCGAGCATCAGGAAGACCATGATGTCTTTGAAATCATGCAGGGCGGTTTCGGAGATGTTGCCGAGCCGTTGCAACAGCGGCCGGCGTTCGCCTGCGCGTTCCTCTGCAGGATGGACGTCATGCGTGGCCGCGGCATCGACATGCACTTTCTCTTCAGCCTGAGGCCGAGCGGAGGGAGCCAGCAGATCGTAGCCGTACTTGCGGAACTGGGCTTCCACGAGCAGACCGGTGACGAGCGCGACGAGGAAGCCGAGGCCGACGCGCAAGACAGTCATGTGCACCGCCAACCCGTGCGGGCCGAACGCGACCAGCGTGCTGCCGATGACGACCACGTTGATGATCGGCCCCGCCATCATGTAGGCCACGCAGGTGCCGAGTGGCAAGCCTTTGCGAAGAAGCCGCCGCATGACGGGCACGATGCCACACTCACACATCGGAAAGATAAGCCCGAGTAAGCCGCCAAGACCTACCGCGAGAAACCGATTTTTGGGGACGATGCGCGTGATCGCCTGCTGGGGGACGACCTCTTCGAGGATCCCCGCGACGATCGCGCCGAGCACGATGAACGGGAAGGCCTCCCACAGTATCGAGGTGAAATCCTTCGTGAAGTCGAGGACTTTTTGGTCCATGGGGGGTCCGCGTTGGTGAATCGTCGAAACAAGTAGCGGGTGTTGCTCTCATTGTCCGAGTCTTGACCTCTTTCAGCAAGAGGAGACAGGGCAGGGGGTGTCAACTGGTGGGCAAGACGCTCGTCGGCCGACGTCGCCACGACGTGGCGATCATGGAAACGAAGAACAAGAACACGCTGACGCAGATGATCGTCCCGCTCGGTCCAAACTTGATTTGAACACCCGACTTGAGACGCAGAGAAAACTCGCTGCTGAGATAAAGGCCGAGGAGCCCGGCGACGATGCTAAGTCCGAGAGTCCACCAGAACATCTGCCTTAAGTTGCGGGCGATGTTGCTGGCCGTGGCGGCAGGGACGATAAGCATCGCGTTGATCAAAAGGGCGCCGACCGTCACGATCGACAAGTTGACAATGAGCGCGAGCAACACGATAAACAGGTAGTTGTTCAAGCGCAGGGCGATCCCGCGCGATTTTGCCAGGCTCGGGTTGAAGCTGGCCAGAAGCAGATGATTCGAACGCCAGAGCAGCAGGCTGACGACCAGGAAGAACAGGATGCCGAGATAGAGAAAATCGACATCTTGAACGTAGAGCGGGCTGCCGAACAGGAACGTCTCGGGATCGATGGCTCGACGCTGTTTCAGCGCGGAGAGCAACATCGCCCCGAAACCGATTGCCCCGGCGAAGAACACGCCGATGACGGTGTCACTCGCCAGTTCGGTCTTTTCTTTTACGTAGGCAATCGCCAGGCCGACAAGGGCGCCGAATGTCACCATCACGAGGGGCACGAGCCAGCGATAAGAATCCGGATCGCCTCCCGTGCCGAGGATCAACGTCAGCAGAAGCCCGAGCGCGACACCGGCAAAGGCGCAGTGGGCCATGGCATCGCTGAAGAAGGCCATGCGATTGCCGACGACCAGAGCGCCGACCATACCGCAGATGGCCGTGACGAGAAGCACGGAGAGCAGAGCTCGGAATTCGAATCCGTATTCGAACCCGAACGTGTGCGCCAGACTGTCGATCCCCGGAAGCGATGCCAGCGGCAGCATCAGCGAGCTCCGGCTAGAACCGTGGAATGGACCGTAGCGATTCTGGCGGGAGCCGGCGCGCATTCGAGAGAACTAACGATCCGATGGAGAAGATCCATCGACGCCTGAGCCTCGGCCTCCGTGATGGTCAACGGCGGCGAAACGCGAAGTACCTTCTTGGCTAGCGGCCCGAGGAGGTGGATGCCGTCGTTCCCTTCGCCCCGGTAGCAGGCGAGCACGATCGTGTTGGCCCACTCGGCGGCGGATTTGCCGGCGTGGTCTTTCATTTCGATTCCCCAGACCATGCCGCCTTTTTCGCCGCGGACATGGTCGACAAAGGGAAATTCCTTCAATTTCACGAGCCCGGCTTCGATGATGGCAGAGGATTTGCGGGCGGCCGCAAGAACGTCATTTTCGGCAAACTCATCCAGGGTTGCCAGGACCGACGCACAGCAGAGCGGGTTGGCGCTCCAGGTGTCCGAACCTTCGCCATATTCGAGCGCACCGAATAAATCAGCACGACCGACCGCGGCCGCGACGGGGACGCCGTTGCCAAGGCCTTTGCCGAGTACGACGATGTCGGGTTCTAGGCCGTATGTTTCGAAGGCGAATAGTTTGCCGGTACGGCCGAAGTTCGCCTGCACTTCATCAAGAATGAAGACGATGTCATGCTCGCGGCAGAACGCCTGCAACATCTGCAAGTATTCCTTGGGCGGATGGTACGAGCCGCCGCCGCCGAGATACGGCTCGGTGATCAGCGTGCCGATCTTACGGCCGAACTGGTGGAGCAGGGCGTCGAGTTCCTTGCGGTAGGGCAGGGGGTCAAACGAGACCCCCCGTTGGAGGACGTCGTCGCATTCCCGCATCGGGAAGCTGATGAAACGCACGCGTGGGTCAC
>Ga0105047_10009518_pt1 | contig 15990 bp, 20 predicted proteins | sample MAT04_FD_78384 | JGI IMG/M metagenome (GOLD analysis project Ga0105047, IMG submission 78384) | Freshwater microbial communities from Lake Fryxell liftoff mats and glacier meltwater in Antarctica - MAT-04 (megahit assembly) | ecosystem: Environmental > Aquatic > Freshwater > Ice > Liftoff...
AGGTGAGCCGTGAGAGCGTCGTATCTGTGTCTGGCCCTCTTGCTGGCGGCCTGCGGTCACACCACCAAGCGCAGCCCGCCGATGGCCGATCAGGAGCCGCTCGACGAGCAGGAGCAGCGCGGTCGGATCGCCTTCATGAAGTATTGCAACACTTGTCACCCGCAGGGCGAGGGCGGCATCGGCGGCACGCTGAACAACAAGCCGTTCCTCCCGGAGACCGCGATCAAGATCAAGGTCCGCACCGGCCTCGGCCTGGACATGCCGCGCTTCGGCGAGGAGGACATCACGCCGGCGGAGCTCGACGACATCGTGGAGTACGTATCGAGTATCCGCGCCAACGACCCGGTCGCGGACAATCCGGAGAAGATCAAGAAGTGAGTATCAGGTCCCGCTGACCCACTTCTGGGCCAGCAGCGTCGCGATGAGTCCCGACGCGGCGAGGACCGCCAGGAGCGGCTGGCCGTGCTCGGCGATGATCAGCGCGTCGAGCAGCGAGATGCCGGCGATCAGCGAGACCACCGCAGCTCCGATCTTCTTCCTCGTGAGCAGCCACAGCGCGCGGAGCACCCAGGCGAGGAGCGCGGCGAAGAGGATCGCGCTCAGGCCCAGCTCCACGTTTCTCAGCGCGTAGACGAAAGGAAGCGCGAGCAGCCACAGCGGCCAGGACCCGCCGAAGCTCGCCAGGTTCTCCTGGCGCGCGACGTAGGTCAGCCCCGCGACGTAGCTGAGGAGCGCCAGCGCCGCGAGCAGAACGCCGCGATCGAGCTCGGCGACGTAGAGCGCCGCCATCACGTACAGGAGCGCGCGGCAGGTGCCCATCACCACCGGAGCCAGCGGGTTGGTCTTGTGCCAGGCGTCGTAGAACACGATCGCCAAGGCGAGGCCGAGGCCGGCGAAGACCGCGCCCCAGGGGGCAAAGAGCGCCACCAGCATCACCCCCGCGAACAGCAGGCCGCCGCCGATGGAGAAGGCTTCGCGGGCGCTGACGCGGCCCTGGGGGATGGGTCGGTCCGGGCGCTGGCGCGCGTCGATCTCCCGATCGAACGCGTCGTTCAGGAACATGCCCGCGGTGTAGAGCAGCGAGGCCGAGAGTATGAGCGTGAGTGGGGGCGTCCGGCCGACCAGCACGGCGCCGGTGAGGACGTTGGTCCAGACGGTGGGTAAGTTCGAGGGTCGGCCCAGGACGAGATAGTCTCGCCACTTCATCGGGCGAGCCGCTCGGCGGCCCAGGAGAGCTCGCGGGCCACGGCGGTGACGATGTCGTCCTGGCGGTGCTCGGGCGGGAGCACGTCCCAGCAATAGGTCTCGACCTCCAGGTGCGGCGCGGGGGACTCGCGGCGGATGATCTCCAGCAGGCGAGAGAGATCGCGCTGGGTGCTGGAGAACGGTCCCAGGCTCTCGCGGAAGATCGGGACGTGGAAGTGGATGCGCCAGGTGCGGCTCGCATCGGGCGCGCGACGGACCGCCGCGATGGCCTCGGGTAGATCGACGTAGCGGGTGGTGCGACCGTCTCTTCGCTCCACGACCTGATGGAGGTACACGCCCTCGGCGAACGGCTCGAGCGACTCCAGCGTGTCGCCGGGCGCGATCTGCACCTCGAGCCCGGCGCTGATCTGGAACTTGGCGATCTTCACGCCGGCGCGCGCCAGCCGGGTCAGCGCCTCGCCGGGATCCTCGAACTGGATCGCGCTGTGGCAGGCGTCGAAGCAAACACCGGCGTGCGCGCGCAGGAATTCCTCCCCGCGTCCGCTCATTTCGTGAAACTTCTTCACGCTCTTCTTCGAGAAGATCTGCGCGTCGAAAAAGGCGATGGTCTGCTCGACCGTCTCGAAGTGACAGGCCGGCTCGGCCTCGAGCGCCAGCGTGATCTTGCGCTCGAGGGTGGCGAGGTGCGCGAGGTGTCGCAGCATGTTGTGGCCGAGGCGCTCGGCGTCGGCCGCACCGGTGATCCGCGCGGCGAACGCGCCGGGCACGGTGCTGACGCTGCCCTCCGCGACGCTGGCCGGGAGGATCCGCGCGAGGATGCTCGCCAGGCGGTCGGCGTACGTCACGCGCTCGTCCTCCAGCCAGTCCGGGCGATAGACGTCTTCCTTGACCCGGGTCCCATGGAAGGCGCCGTGCGGAAATCCGTTGATGGTGAAGACGTAGAGGCGGTTTTCGTCGAGATAGCTTCGAAAATCATCGAGCGTCCGTGGCTGATCGAGCGCCTCCGCGGCCTGCCCGGACAGGCGCAGCCCGATGCCGAAGGCGCGATCGGGCGCCACGCGATCGCGGACCGCGCGCACCTGGCCCTCGATGTTCCGCATCACCTCCGGCCAGGTCTCGCCGGGGTGGATGTTGGTGCAGTAGCCGAGGTGCAGCTCGGGGCCGATCTTCATCGGGCCCTCGTCTTCAGCCACTCGATCCCGCTCTTCACCACGCTGGTCTCGAGCGCGTGCGCCTCGTATCCGCGGCCGAGATCGGCGAGGAGCGTCACGGTCAGATCGCCGCCGAGGTGCTCCTGGAACTCGCGGATGCCGTCGAGGAGCGCCGGGTCTTCCATCCGGTCGTGCCACAGAGGGAGGCCGAGGGCCGAGAGAGTATGGATGACCGTTTCGAGCGCTGGTCGGGGGAGCTTTCCGGCCTCCACCGAATAGTAAGTATCGAGCGCGATGCCGATCGCGACGCCCTCGCCGTGCCGCACGTCATACTCACTGAGTGACTCGAGCTTGTGCGCGGCCCAGTGACCGAAATCCAGCGGGCGAGCGGAGCCCAGCTCGAACGGATCGCCGCTGGTGGCGATGTGGCGGGCGTGGAGCTCGGCGCTGCGCTCGATCAGCTCGCCGACCGCGGAGCGATCGTTGGCCGCCAGAGCCCGGGTCTTCTTCGTGATCCACTCGAAGAACGCGCCGTCGCGCACCAGCGCGACCTTCACCGCCTCGGCCATTCCGGCGACGCGATCGCGCGGCGGGAGCGTGCCGAGGAGCGCAGCGTCGTTCACCACCGCGAACGGCGCCGCGAACGTGCCGAGGAAGTTCTTCTTTCCGAAGGCGTTGATGCCATTCTTCACGCCCACGGCAGAGTCGGCCTGCGAGAGCACGGTGCTCGGCACGCGGACCACCCGGACGCCGCGATGCGTGATCGCCGCAGCGAACCCAACCATGTCGAGGAACGCGCCGCCGCCGACGATCATCACCACCGACTGGCGATCCATCCGCGCGGCGTCGAGCTCGGCGGCGATCTTCAGCGGGCGCACCATCGAGCTCTTCGCGACCTCGCCGCCCTCGTCGATGAGCACCTCGCGCGCGAGGGCGATGTGCCGCGGATTTGCCGCGGCCCAGGCGTAGATGTCGACCGCCAGCCGGGGGTGCGCCTCGGCCACCGCGCGCTCCATGATCACCAGCACTCGATGGACACGGTCGGGCTCGGCGCGCGCGATTACCTTCGCCAGGGATGAGTTGTCGGCGGCAAAGGCGTGCTCGGTGAAGACGATCGGATAGTCGAAGTGGATGGTGGCTTCGCAGGAAAGGACCACGATCGACAGCCGAGCGCGTTTCGGCCGGTGAGGTCAACCGCAGCCGGTGCTACAGGTCATGGATGGCACGCGAGCAGTTGCGCGAGTTGCTGATGCAGCGCCTGTCGCCCGGGGCGGCCGAGTGGCTGCGCGGGGCGATCGCATCCGAGCCTCGCGAGATCCCCCGCGCCTTCTCTCGAGCCGCGCGAATGATCGGAAAAACAGGGCTCGACCGCGGCGATCTGGTGGCCATCGGGATGGCCGATGCGCCGTGCGCAGCGAGCGATCTGGTGCGCGCAGTTCTGCTCGATCGCGCGGTGTCGAACGCCGGTCCCGAGGGTAGAGATACGCGCGCGATCGTCCAGCAGATCTACGACGACGGTGATAGCAGCGAGCGCGCCGCGGTGCTGCGCACGCTGGGGCTGTTGCCTTTTCCCGAGCTGTTCTTGCCGCTCGCCGTCGACGCGTGCCGCACCCACGTCCTGACGGTGTTCGAGGCGATCGCCTGCGACAACGTCTATCCGGCGAGATACTTCCCGGAGCTGGCGTTCAACCAGATGGCGCTCAAGGCCGCGTTCGTGGAGCTGTCGCTGTCGCGCCTCCGCGGCCTCGATGCGCGCCGGACGCCGGAGCTCGACCGCATGGCGCGCGCCTATGCCGGCGAGCGCACGCTGGCGGGTCGGAGCGTGCCGCCCGATCTCTCGCTCCTGATGATCCCCGAAAGGACCTACTCATGAAGATGTTCGATCCCCACATTCACATGACTTCCCGGACCACCGACGACTATCAGGCGATGGCCGCCGCCGGCATCGCGGCGGTGATCGAGCCCGCGTTCTGGCTGGGACAGGCGCGCACCAGCGTCGGCGCGTTCGAGGACTATTTTCGGGCGCTGCTGGGCTGGGAGCGGTTCCGGGCGAGCCAGTTCGGGATCCGACACTTCTGCACGCTGGCCCTGAACCCGAAGGAGGCCAACAACCCGGTGGTCGCCGACGGCGTGATCGCGCTGTTGCCCAAGTATCTCGAGAAGGACGGGGTGTTGGCGGTGGGCGAGATCGGCTTCGACGACATGACCGCGGTCGAGGAGAAATACTTCGCGCTGCAGGTCGAGCTGGCGCGAACGCACGACCTGCCGGTGCTGGTGCACTTGCCCCACCGCGACAAGAAGAAGGGGACCGAGCGCACCCTCGCGCTTATCAAGGAGATCGGATTTCCGGAAGGAAAGGCGCTGATCGATCACAACACCGAGCAGACGCTGCCGCTGGTCCTCGACACCGGCTGCTGGGCCGGCCACTCGATCTATCCCAAGACCAAGATGGACGAGGACCGCATGGTGTCGCTGGTGAAGACCTACGGGAAGGAGCGCATCATCGTGAACAGCGCGGCGGACTGGGGGGTGAGCGACCCGCTCAAGGTGCCCAAGACCGCGGCGCGGATGCGCGAGGCGGGGATCGCGGAGGCCGACATCGAGACCATCGTCTGGCACAACCCGGTGGCGTTCTTCTCGCAGAGCGGGCGCCTCGAGCTCGGAGACATCGCGATCGACCAGCGCCAGCTGTTCGAGGGCAGCTCGGTGCTGCGCGGGCAAGAGCCCGTGGTGGCGCAGTAACAGCCTTGCACCGCACGGTCGTCATCGACATCGTCGGGCTCACGCCGGAGCTGATCGGCGATCACACCCCTCACCTGAGGGCGTTCGCGCAAGACGGCGCGATGCGCCCGATGGAGACGGTGTTTCCGGCGGTGACGTGCTCGGTGCAGGCGTCGCTGACCACCGGCCTGATGCCGCGCGATCACGGCATCGTGGGCAACGGATGGTACGCGCGCGATCTGGCCGAGGTGATGTTCTGGAAGCAGTCGAACCACCTGGTGAGCGGCGAGAAGATCTGGGACGCGGCGGTGAAGCGCGATCCCTCCTTCACCACGGCCAAGCTCTTCTGGTGGTACAACATGTACTCCACCGCGAATTGGTCGGTGACGCCGCGGCCGATATACTGGGCCGATGGGCTGAAATTGCCGGACATTTATTGCGAGCCCCCGGCGCTGCGCGACGCGCTGGTGGGGGCCCTGGGTGAGTTCCCGCTGTTCGACTTCTGGGGGCCGCGCGCCAGCATCGCTTCGAGCAAGTGGATCGCGGAGTGCGCCCGCTTCGTCTACGATCAGCGAAAGCCTTCGCTGAGCCTGGTGTACTTGCCGCACCTCGACTACGACCTGCAGCGGCTGGGGCCCACGGACCCGGGCATCGGGCCGGCGCTCGAGGCGATCGACGCGGTCGCGGGCGAGCTCATCGCGCACGTGCGAAAGGACGGCGCGCGGGTGATCGTGCTCTCGGAATACGGCATCACGCCGGTCCGCGGGGCGATCCACGTGAACCGCGCGCTTCGCGAGGCGGGGCTGTTGCGGGTGCGCCTCGAGCAGGGCCTGGAGAAGCTCGATCCCGGCGCCTCCGATGCGTTCGCGGTGGCCGACCACCAGATCGCGCACGTCCACGTGCGTCGTCGCGAGCTGCTGGGGCCGGTGGCGGAGCTGCTGGCTCGGCTGCCGGGGGTGGAGGCGGTGCTCGACGACGCCGGAAAGGCTTCGCACGGAATCGATCACGCGCGCGCCGGCGATCTCGTGCTCGTGTCGGCCGCCGATCGCTGGTTCACGTACTATTACTGGCTCGATGACGAGCTCGCGCCCGAGTACGCGCGCACCGTCGATATCCACCGCAAGCCCGGCTATGACCCGGTGGAACTGTTCGTCGATCCATCGTTGCCGTCGCCGCAGCTCACCGCGGCGATCACGCTGGCGAAGAAGAAGCTCGGCTTTCGGTATCTGATGTCGCTCATCCCGCTCGACGCCTCGCTGGTGAAGGGCTCGCACGGGCGGCTCACCACGGATCCGCGGAAAGGACCGCTGGTGATGACCAGCGAGCCGGAGCTCCTCACCGGTGCGTCGATCCACGCGACCGAGGTGAAGGCGCTGGTGCTGCGGCACCTGTTCTGAGTCCAACGCGATCAGAGCTACTAGTGCGCCGTGTCGAGACCTCTCAAGAACTCGACGACGTCGGCTCGCGCCTGGGCATCAGCGACATAGAACGGATGAGGCGCGTCCTTGCCGCGCTGAGGATCGAGGAGCGACGCCAGCCCCGCGACGCTGGCGTCGTGAAGGAACACGCCCTTTCTGGACAGATCGAGCAATAGCGGTAGCGCGACGCCCCGCTTCTCTCCGCGGATGCTGGCATTCACGACCACCATCTTGTCGTCGTAGCCGCCGAACGAGTTGACGAGGGCGTCCAGCTTGTCGTCGCCGCGCAGGCCCACCGGTAGCGGCTTGTAGTCGGGCCACATGGTCCCCAGCTCGACCAGGAGCGGGGGGACGAATTTGCTCTGGTCGACGTTGTGGCAGGTGGTGCAGCTGGCTCGAAAGTGCTGCTTGCCGCGCTCCGCGACCACCGCGTCGACCTTCGCGCCGGGTGGTGCCTCCAGCGCGTCGAGATAGGCGTTCATGTCGAGGAGCTTCTTGTCGTCCACGCGGCGGCTCACCGGATTGGCTTGCTCTCCCGGCTTGCCTTGCATCTTCGCCTTCACGAAAGGGTGTCCCGTCACTCCGGTGTCCTCCAGGATCTGCGCGTACTCGTCGGCCAGCTGCTCTCCGGCGGGGCCAGCGAGCGCCTTCAAATGCGCGCGGCCCTCGGGCGTCACCAGCGTAGTGGGGTCGAGATTGGTCGTGTACGACGCGTTGCTGATGTCCTCGAGCTTGGCGAACTCACCCGCGCTGCCATAGGGCGCGGCCAGATCCTGGCGGAACAGCGGCGTGTTCATCACCGGATTTCCGTTTCCGTCCTGGGTCTCGTCGAAGGTCCCCACCGGATACACATCGCGGTTCGTCAGATAGGCGTCGACTTCAGCTTCGGTCGACTTGGCACCCAGGCCGGATTTCGCGCGGCCGATGCTCACGCCGACGAAGGTGGCCTGCAGGTTCGGGTAGTAAGCGCGAGAGTTGGCGGCCAGCGACAAGATTTTTCCCATGTCGAGGTTCACCGCGGTGAGGCCATCGATGCGTTTGCCCACCGAACCGCCGTTGGGCATTTCGAACACCGAGCCGTCGGTGCGGATGTGGCAGATCGTGCAAGCCATACCCAGCTTGTCGCCGCCGGCCAGATTGATCTTGCCGTCGCCGTTGCTGTCCTTGGGGACCATGCCAGCGACCGCGTTGGCCTCGATCAGCATCGTCATGGCCTTGGGGTCGTGGAGCGTCGGGGCCAGTGCAGCCGATAAATCGGACTTGAGCTCGCTCACCAGCTTGTCCTTGAGCGACGCGGGGACCGCTTCGATGTCGATCTGGAGCCCGACCTTCAGCGCGTCGAGGATCGTGACCTTGGCCGCGGCCATGCCTTGAGCCTTGAGGCATGCGCATCGCGTCGGTCCAGAAGCCCTCGTTCCCGAAGGTCTCGAAGCGAAAGACGTCCTTGCCTGCCGCGGCGTCTCCGCGAGCGTGCGGGTTGGGATTCACATCGATGCCGGGACCATCCTTGAGCGGTGCTTCCTTGCGCGCAGCCTGGGTGGTCGACCTGGGATCGACCTTGGGAAGACCGGTCGGGGAGGGCTTGTCGTCCTTACAGCCGGCGAAGAGAGACGCCGCGACGAGCCCCCGAGAAGTACGTGAGGGAGCGACGCATTCGACCCTCAGCTGCAATATCAAAACCGCGCGGGGATGCCCGTCATTGTGGGTTTGCTGCGAACCGAACCGGGCGTCTGGTCGCTCGTCGAGACATTTCGCGACGTATTGAGCTTCACCCGTGCATGTTGAAGTCGTTCACCTTCAGGCCACAGTCCAGTCAACGGTCCGCATGCGCTTGACCCGCTTGAACTCGGCGAGGTTGTGCGTCACGAGCACGCCGGCATGGGCCAGGACGGTCGCAGCGACGACCAAGTCGTTGGGCCCGATCGGCTCGCCCCGCTCCTCCAAGGACGCACGAACCGCGGCGTAGTGCTCCGCTGCCAATCCGCAGAACGGAACGACCTCGAAGGGGAACAAGAAGGCGTCCACCACCGCGCGCGTCCTCTTGGGCTGTGCGCTCTTGCTCGCTCCGAGCAGCAGCTCGGCCTTCACGATCGAGGGTACTTTGACGTCCATCGGCGTGAGGCTGCGCAGCCGGAGGGCCACCCCCGGAAAGGTACCTTTCAGCGCGTAGATGCAGGTGTTGGTGTCGAGAAAGTAGCTCAGAGGCGCTCCCGCCGAACGTCCTTCTTGCGCACCGTCTGCGCAGGTCGCTGCAGATCGGTGTCTGCGAGCGATCCGAGCACTTCGAAGTAGTTCTCCGGCCAGTCTCGTTCGAGCGCTTCGGTCAGGCGCTCCTTGACCCACTGAGAGACCGAGGCCCTGGCGTTTCGGGCGGCGACCTCTATGCGGCTCCGGGTACCGCTATCGACGTATACGGTGAGCTGCGCCATCGAAGAGTATACTTGCACGTATACGTGCATCGAACAACAAGCTCGCGCACCACCGCCGTCTCCCCAGCTTGCGAGAGTAGGCGCGTCAGCCGTGGCCTTCGTGACCTCCGTGGGCCTTCGGTGTCGGAACGTCGCCCGTCTCGATCCCATCGCGCGTCAGCTCGGCCGCCGTCGCGACCGTCGCCTGCTCGCTCTTGGGTGACTCGTACCAGCCGGGGTCCTCGTAGCTCTTCAGCCCGCTGCGCACCTTCACCACCGTGAACATGCCGCCCATGTCGATGTAGCCGTGCTTGCCCGCGCCGCCCTTCATCGGGACGCTGTTTCGCGGCACTGGCATGCCCATCTCGGCGTGCCCTCCCATCCCGTCGGCGCCCATCGTCATGTACGAGGGGAGGACCGCTTTCATCTTCGCGTCGAGCCTTCGCGTGTCGGCGCCGACGAAGCTCGGCGTGTCGTGCCCCATCTGGTTCATGATGTGATGGGTCATGTGACAGTGCATCGCCCAATCGCCAGCGTTGGCCACGAACTCGATGTCGCGCGTGGCGCCCACCGCGACGAGCACCGTCGTCTCGGGCCACTGCGCGCTCGCCGGGATGATCCCCCCGTCGGTCGCCACGATCTTGAAGGTGTGGCCGTGCAGGTGGACCGGATGATGGTCCATCGCGCCGAGGTTGCCGAGCCGGATGCGCACCCGATCACCGGTCTTGGCCACCAGCGGCTCGGTCCCCGGGAACGCCTTGCTGTTGAAGGTGAGCATGTTGAAGTCGTTCATCTTCAGCGGGTCCGGGCGGCTGCCGCCCATCGGAATGAACCACTCGCTCAGCATCAAGACGAAGTCGCGATCGATCCGCGGGCCGATGCGCTGCCTGGGATGGACGACGATCATGCCCATCATCCCCATCGCCATCTGCGTCATCTCGTCGAAGTGCGGGTGGTACATGAACGTGCCGTGCTCGTGCAGCGTGAACTCGTAGCGGAAGGTCTCGCCGACCCCGATCGGGGCCTGATTCAAGCCGCTGACGCCGTCCATGCCGTTGGGCAACACGATGCCGTGCCAGTGCACGGTGGTCGGCTCGGGCAGCTTGTTGGTGACGTAGATGCGCACGCGATCGCCTTGCACGACCTCGATCACCGGCCCCGGCGTGCTCCCGTTATAGCCCCAGCAGTCGAGCATCAATCCGGGCGTCATCTCGTGCTTCACTGGCTCGGCGATGAGATGGAAGACCTTCACGCCGCCGACCATCTTCCACGGCAACGTGCCGCCGTTGGGGACCGTCACCGGCGTGTAGTCGCGGCCGGCGCGGGGGTCGACTGCGCCCCGCGGTGTTGCTGCGGGTGCGTGCTCGGGCTGCGCGCCGTGGCCTTCGTGCTGCGCCGCGGCCTCCCGCGCCTCGAGCGCGAGCTTGGCGGCGACGAGCGAGCCCGCGGCCATGAATGTTCTTCGGGTGGTGGTCATCAGTGGTCTCCCCTTCGTTCGAGGCTGCTGGCGCCGCTCTGATCTGTGTCCTGCATCGAAGGTGGGGCGCTCGAGAGGTCTCGGGCGCCCCCGCCCGCGACGAGCTGATCGACCTCGGTGCGGGCCATCCAGTAGCGCTCGAGGGCGTCGACATAGTCCCTCCCGGCCTCGATCTCCGCGCGCCGGGCCTGCAGCAGATCGAAGATGCTGCTGCTCATCGCGTTCACCGAGCGCTGGGTCTCCTCGACGATGCGCGTGCGAAGCGGGAGCACGACGTCTCGCTGGTGGCGTACGCGCTCGACGCCGGCCTGGGTCTTCTCGGCCGCGCTCGCCGCCATCGCGCGGATATCGACCGCCTCCGCCGCGTACAGGTTACGCAGCCGCAGCAGATCCGCTTCGTAGCGCGCGCTGAGGCCAGCGCCCTGATAGAACAGCGGCAGCTCGATCTCGATGCGTGGCCCCACGGCCCAGGGTTGAGCCTCGCTCTCCCGCTTGGCGGCGACGCCCAGCTCGATGTCCGGGATCCAACCGGCCACCGCCGCGAGACCGGCCTTCGATCCCAGGGCCGCGACGCTATGACGGAGCGAGGCCAGGCCGAGGTTGCGTTCGATCGACTCGCGCTCGATCTTCTCGATGTCGATCGCGGTCTCCCCCGGATCGGGGAGCCGGATCGCGGCGGTCCACTTCGCGCCCGTGCCCCACAAACCCAGGGCGGCATCGAGCGCCTTTTTCGCCGCGGCCTGCCCGAGCTCGGCGTCGTGCACCGCGATCTTGGCGCGCTCGAGCGAGTCTTGCTCACCGTACAGCGCGAGATCGGTGAAGTTCCCCGACGCATGGAGGGCGCGCGCGGCTTCGTAGGCCGCGTCACTGGCCGCGAGCACCGACCGCGTCAGCTCGGCGCGCTGGGCTGCCGCTTGCCAGCTCAGGAACGCGCGTCGCGCGGAGAACGCGATCTCGACCACGTCGCGGGCCGCGTCGAGCTTGGCCGCCTCCACCTCGGCGAGCGCGGCGGAGGAGCGGCGACCGGCGTAGAGGAGGCTGGTGATGCTCTGCACCACCGACAGGTCGGCGCTCATCTCGCCACCCTCGCTGAAGTACAGCTCGGCCTCTGCCCGGGGGTTCGACACGGCGCGCGCTTCGAGGACCATCGCCCGCGCGACGCCGAGCGAGGCGAGAGACGCCTGCACGCGGGCATTGGACCCGAGCGCCACGCGCATCGCGCTGTCGGCGGTCAGCGGCTGGGCGAGCAGCGCGGCGATGGCCTCGCTCGGTGCAGAGCCGTCGCTCGCGGTCGCGATGGGCTCAGGGGCATCACCGGGCATCATCAGGCGGTCGCGGACCAGGAGATCGACGTCGGATCGTCCGCCGTCGGAGGCGATCGAGGCACAGCCCGACGACAGGAGCGCGATGACGGTGAGTGTGATCCTCATGGGTGCGCTCCGTGGTGGTGATGTTCGTGCCCGGTGGTCGAGGCCGTGCGGGTCGCCTCCGCGGAAGCGGGCATCTCGACCGGACCCGGTCCGCTGAGCACCACCCAGCGATGCGAGCCCGAACCCGTGGGCGCAGAGGCCGATGCAGGATGAGTCGGCGGCGACGCGATCACCGATGGCGCGCCGCACGCTCCGAGGGCCAGGGCGAGGGCGAAGCCCAAAACTTTCGCTGACATGCTCGCCGCCTCATAGCACCGAACGTGCCGCACGGGTGCAGAAGCCCTGTGCTCCCGGGCTCTGCTTAGCGTCTAACCGGCGCGGATACAGCCGTGACCGCCGCGGTTTCACTTGAACTCATCGGAGCGGACCCCGTACTTGCGCAGCAACCGGTGCAGGCTCTCGCGCTCGACGCCGGGGCGCTCGGCCGCGCGGGTGACGTTGCCGTGCAGCTCCCGCATCAGCGCGACCAGGCATTGCCGCGAGATCTGAGCTCGGGCTCGCTCCACCGCCTCCCGACAGGGCAGCGCGGTGACGCCTGGAGCGCTCGGTTGAGCTTGACCTGAGCGGCGAGCGGCAGCTCGGCGATCTCGTCGAGGAACAGCGTGCCGCCGCCCGCCTCCTCGGAGAGCCCGGCGCGCGCCGACGTCGCGCCCGTGAACGCGCCCTTCACCACGCCGAAGAGCTCGCTCTCGATCAGCTCCGCCGGGAGCGCTCCGCAGTTCACCGCCACGAACGCCCCTTTGCCCGCTCGCTCTGCGAATGGATCGCCCGCCCAGAGCCGCCGGCCACGATCGCCTGGTGCCAGATCTCGAGGAGGTCGGGGAGCTACGAGGTGTTCGCGCCGACCGTGTGGACGTTCCAGAGGAAGTTCAGCCAGTCGTACTCGGTGGCGCCCTGGGCCTGGAAGCAGAAGGTGTCGCGCCACATCACGACCTCCTTGCAGTCGAGGTGCACCGGGGGCTGCACCACCGCAGTCCCGAAGAACAAGAAGGCGTTGAACTGCTTGTAATAGTTGAAGGGGCAATCAGGCCCGGTTTTGTCGTTCCAGGCCAGGGCCGCGAAGAAGTGCGCGAAGCCTTCGATCTGAGCCGCGAAGGAGATCTCCAGCGACTGCATGCAGGGACCTGATTGTTGCTGGTGACATGCGCGCAAGAGCAGAGCGCGTTGATGCCCACCGGGTCGATATGGAGGCTCCGCCGGATATCCCGGCGGAGCCGCCTGGACGAATTCAGCGGCACTCGTAGCAGCCGCACCCCGATCCGTCCTTGTACCAGTAGCAACACGTGCACACCGTCGTGGAGACCGTGCCGCCACCCAAGGTGCTGCCAGCGCGGCTCGTCAGCGCGTCTTCCGCGCTCTCCACGCCGTCCGGCGCGATCGACTGGAGCTCGGCCTCCGGGAACGACTTCACCGGTCCCCACATCACCTGGTTGTCGGTGCCGAAGCGGCTGTAGCCGAGCTTGTAATCCCAGGTCACGCCGAAGGTCGTGTTCACGAGGCCGAGCGGGGCGCCGTCGGGCGCCTGGAAGACGGCGACGTCGCTGCGGCTCGTGTCGAAGAGGAAGTCGGGGCTCTGGTGATCGGTGCTCGATCCGCCGCAGGCAGCGAGAGACGTGGCGAGAGCGACGAGCGTGGAAGCCAAAACGATGCGCATGAAGAATTCTCCTTGTTGGACCGGTGAATGCCGGTGGCCACGGTGCCATGCAGCGTGCGTACCGCCGTGCGCACCGCAGAGCGCCCCAGCATTCGTGGCGTGCAACCGGGAGACAGGCGTGACGGCCGGGGTTGCGGCCCTGATACGCTCGCGACGAAGAGATTTGCCGTCGTCGAGCTGACCGGCGGCGAGCCGCTCGAGAACGGCGAGGCGCAGCGCGTCTTCACGCTCGTCACCAAGGGGCTCGGCGGGGTCGCGGTGCTGCGCAAAGCACACCGCGTCGATCCCGACGAAGCGCGCGTCGTGCGCCGCCTCGAGCTCCGGCTGCAGAACGCGGCCATCTCGCTCCTCGATCGCGTCCGCGGTGAGATCAAGTCCACCGCCCTCGGAGCCCAATCATGAAAAACGTCGGTAATCCTCCACAAGTCCGCGGCCTGGTCAGCGAACCGCTGGTCCGCCCCGAGGTCGTCGCGCAGGTGAAGGGCGTCGCGACTACGCCGCTCGGCACCGGCTCGGCGACGAACGAGCACCGCACGATCCTCGGCGCGGTCCCGGCGCAGCGCTCGGCTGATCCGCTGGTCGCCAAGGGACTCGTCGAGTCGGTGGCGTTCGCGCTCTCCGGCTCGACCCGCGACATCGAAGCGTATGTCAAAGGCCCGAGCCTCGAGCGCCTCGAGAAGGTCAACCGCGGCCTCGCGCACTTGCTCAAGGAGGCCGAGGCCGCGCGCGAGTCACCCGACGTGCAGCTGATCCGCATGAAGGGCGACCTCAAGCCGTCGCTCGATCGCGTCGAAAATGGCTTCACCAACCTCCTCGCCGCGTTCGGCAAGCTGGACGATGTCACGCTCAAGACCGCCCCGACCGGGCTCGGGTCGCTGGTGCAGAAGCTCCTCGGAGGCGCCGCGGGCCAGACCGGCGGTGGCGTGACCCCGAAGGAGATCCAGCGCGACAACACGCTGCGCCAGGAAGGCCTCAAGCTTCTCGAGCAGCTGGGCGACGTGCTCACCCACGGCGTGACGCTCGAGGTCCCGAAAGACTGGAACATCGTCAACCTGCAGGGTGAGACGATCGAGCGCTCCTCGCCGGCGACGCCCGCCCAGATCTACCCGACGCTCGCGGATGGCCAGAACCGCAGGGTCCCCGAGAACGCGATCCGCGCGCACCTCAAAGGCGAGACGCTGCTCGCGCAGGGCGACGCCCGCGGCGCGGTGATGGCCTTCCAGGACGCGGCGACCGCCATCCTGATACAGAACCATTCGATCCATGGGCATCCGCCGGAGCTCGGCATCGCGATGCTCTACCTCGCCGACGCCGTGACCGCCGCCGGTCTCGAGAAGACGCCGCTCAAGTTCGGGCGCGACAACCCGGCCAATCTGGATGTCGCGGGCCTCTACTCCGCGGCGATGGCGATCCTCCGCGAGTCGAACAGCCCCAGCTCGCCGCTCATGGAGCACGCCGTTCCGCGCGTCTACGCCGGCCTGCGCGAGCTCGGCGAGCTCGACGCCGCCAGCAAGCTCATCCACAGCGTCACCCAAGGCACGGAGCAGTACTTCAGCCCGAAGCACCTGCTCTTCCCCGGCCGCGGAAACTCGTGAGTGTCGGACGATCGGGTGCACTTCGCGCCGGAGCCGTCCTTCCGCGCTGAGGTCGCCGCGATCCTCGAACGGATCATCCCCCTCGTCCGCGCGCTCCTCCCCGCCGCGGAGGTCGCCCACGTGGGCGGCACGTCCATCCCCGGCGCGATGACCAAGGGCGACATCGACCTCTTGATCAACGTCCCGCACGACACCGTCGACGCGAGCCTGCTCGTGCTGCAGATCGGCTTCCCGGACGCAACGGCGAGCGCCTCGGTCGAGGGCATGCTGCTCAAAGTGCCCGGCTCCGCGCTCCCGCTCGATCTCCTGATCACCGAGCGCGGCGCCGAGGATCCCGCGGCCCGCGGTCGCGCGCGCTTACTCTCCGATCCCGACGCGCTCGCCGCCCTGAACCGCTTGAAGCAGCGATTCAACGGGAAGCCGATGGCCAGCTATCGCCGCGCCAAGGACGTCTTTTTTCAGCAGCTGCTCAGCGCCCGTAGTCCTTGAACGCCTGCTTCATCGCGGGATCGTTGCTGTCGCGGCACACCGCGCGCAGCCAGCGGATCTCCTTCGGATCGGTGCGCTCGACCTCGCGCAGCACGTCGGCGCGCTCGTTCTTCGGGATGCGGTTCATGAGGTCGACGACGTTGTTGGGCTCGACGTTGCGGAGGGCGCGCGCGCAATGCTTCCGTCCGAGGAGCGCTGTCCGCGCTGCACCGTGCAGCTCGCGTACTGCATGTGCCCGCACCTCGCATCGCCGATCGAGACCCGCGCCCGCATCGTCATCATCCGCCACGCGCGAGCCTCCTGCGCCGAGGCCCCGGCCGCGCGCTCCGCCGGAGCTCTTCGACGCCTGACCCCGAGCCTCGCCCCGATCGCCGCCCCGATCGCGCGTGCCCGTGACGGGACGCAGCGCAGAGGCATGCCCGAAGGCTCCAAATGCTCGCG
>Ga0105047_10009520_pt1 | contig 15989 bp, 10 predicted proteins | sample MAT04_FD_78384 | JGI IMG/M metagenome (GOLD analysis project Ga0105047, IMG submission 78384) | Freshwater microbial communities from Lake Fryxell liftoff mats and glacier meltwater in Antarctica - MAT-04 (megahit assembly) | ecosystem: Environmental > Aquatic > Freshwater > Ice > Liftoff...
ATCCTTCCTGATCCTCGGCATTGCCGAGGGTGTTGAGCGCCTCGAGGAGAGGCGCAGCGAGCTCAATCAAGCGTCGTCGATCGCGTTCGTCGATCGGGGGGGCGCGCTCGACGACGAGCATGACCCCCGGGGCCAGAGCCAAGGCGTGGGGCTGTAACGTGCGGGGCGCGGGCGGGGTCTCGTCCGCCGACGGCGCGTCCCTCCAGAACGACTCCGCGCGCGCCGACACAGGGGCCGCCGGCGTCGCGTCGAGATCGATGCGCGCGATCTTCGCGAGCTTCTTCTGCGTCGCCCCCGCCAGCTCGGCCTGGATCACCTCCAGCGTCTTGCCTTCTGCCTGGAGGCGCTTGATCGCCACCAGCTGGAGCACGTGCTTCTCGCCGTAGATCGCGGTGCGCCCGCGCATCTCGGCGGGCCGGTCGAGGAGGCCGAGCGTCGTGTAGTAGCGGATCGTGCGCACGTCGGGGATGGCGCGGATGCGACCGCTCTGCGGCTCGTCCGCGCCCTCCAGCGCCGCGCGCACGCGCTCCCCGAGCGCATCGATGGTCAGCTCCACGAGGCTGAATATGACACTGTCTTATGACACTGTCAAATTGCGCTTTGCGCTGTCAGATGGCGATCGCCAGCCACACCCGGAAGGTGGTCCCAACCCCCGGGGCGGACTCCAGATCCAGCGCGCCATCGTGCTCGGCGACGATGCGCTCGACGATGGAGAGGCCGAGGCCGGTGCCCTCGGTCTTGGTGGTGAAGTAGGGCTCGAACAGCCGCGCCCGGACCTCGTCCGTCATGCCCGGCCCATCGTCCTTGATCTCCAGGCTCACGCCGTCGCGGCCCGCGCGCCGCGTCGCCACCACGTCGAGCGTTACGGTGCCCGGCTTGTCGCCGATCGCCTCGAGCGCGTTCTTCACCAGGTTGCCAAGCACGCGCGTGATCTGTTCGCTGTCGGCCATCACCTTCGGGACGCCGAGCGTCTCGAGCCGGGCGCGATCGAACTCGATCTTCGATGCGCTGCCCGGGCGATGCGAGTGCAGCGACGTCGCGTGGGCCATCAGCGCGACCGGATCCGTCGGCTCGAGGCGAGGGCGGGGGAGGCGCGCGAACTCCGAGAACTCCGAGACCAGCCGGGTGATCGAGCGGATCTCTTCCAGCACGACCTTGGTCGACTCCTCGGCGATCGCCGGCAGCTCGGGGTGGTTGGTGCGGAACGCCTTCCGCAGCGTGTCCATCGCCATCTGCATCGGAAAGAGCGGGTTCTTGATCTCGTGGGCGATCCGCCGCGCGGCCTCGCGCCACGCCGCCACGCGCTCGGCCCGCGCGATGCGCTCGCGCGAGTCCTTGATCTCGCCGACCATCTCGTTGAACGCGTTGACCAGCACGCCGACCTCGTCGCGGCCGCTGCCCGGCACGTAGATGTCGAGATCGCCCGCGCCGATCGCGGCCGCGGCGCGCGACAGCTCCTCGATCGGCCGCGATATGCGGCGCGAGAGCCACGCGCCAGCGATGATCGCGCCGCACACCGCCGCGACCATCAAGCCCCCCGCGAGCCCGAGCACGCGTCGTCGCGCGCTGCTCAGCCGGCCGACGTCGACCACCACATCGAGCTGCGCAGGTTTGGCCGAGCCGTCCCGCGAGAGCGAAGCGAGCTGGATCGAGCCTACGGACTGAGCGCTCTCGCTCACCACGCCGCCGCGCGGGAAGCGCTCGACCGGCGCGCCGGGGGCCTCGAGGATCAGCGTCGCGCCGGATCCGCGGGCGATCGCGTCGAGCAGATCGGCGTCGAGCCGCACGCCGCCGTACACGATGAGCGACGGCTGCCCGTCCTCGTCGGCGATCGGCAGCGCGGCGATGAGCGCCGGTACGCGCTCCGGTGGGTTGCCGGCGACCAGCTCGCGGGCGAAGCCGGCGTTCTTCTCGCCGCCGCCCAGCGGGACGTCCTTCGGGATCGCGTCGCCGATCGCGTCGCGCAGATGCGCCGACGAGATCAGCGTGTTCGCGCTCGGCCCGCGCCGCGCCCCGATCGCCAGGAGATCCAGGCCGAGCGACGCGGCGATCGCGCCCGCCAGCGGCTCGGCCCGCTCGATCGCCGCGTCGTCATCGACGGTGTTGGCGAGCTGCATGAGCGACTCGTACCTGCCGAGCGCGTTGATCTGCTCCTCGACCCGCTTGCGCTGCATCTCGAGCGCGCGCGCGGTGGCGGCGTGGGTCTCCTTGCCGCGGAGCGCGATCTCGTCGCGGATCAGCCGATCGAGGATGAGCACCGTCCCGCCCGCGAGCAGCAGCCCGGGCAGCGCGGCGAGGAGAAAAAACGCGGTCATCCGCCACGACAGGCGGCGCCAGGCCTTAACGGTCGCTGCGCGACCTGGCACGATCGGCGGCTCGCCGCTCGCAGGCTCGCGGTTCGCCTCCTTCTTGGCTGGGAGCGAGAGCGCCTCCGTCACGCGGGGGACTCTTTCATTCCTCTCGCGCCGGCAGCAAGCGCGCCGACCAGGCGTCTTCCAGGTGCACTGCGCCGGTCGGCGACATCACCGCGCCCGCCAGGCCGGTCCCGATGCGCGCCCGCGGTGACCGCTCGGCGATTGGCACGATCCAGGCCTCGTCGCGCAAGCGGCGGTCGAGCCCGGCCACTCGCCGCTGCCGGGCCGGCTCGTCCTCGCCGGCGAACGCCGCCAGGTCTTGCTCCGACACCACACCCTCGCCGCCGGTCGCCGCCGCCAGCGCCATCACCGCGAACAGCCCGTGCGCCGCGTCGTCCGCGATGTCGCCCTCGAAGACGAAGCAGTCGAGCGCCAGCTCCACGTCGGCCGATCGCCGCGCCGTGGCCAGGGTCTCGTCCTTCACTGTCTCGATCGTGGCCGTGACGCCGGCGCGCAGCAGATCCAGCTGCACGCGCTCGGCGAAGCGGCGATCAGGCGCGAGGCGCTCCGGGATGAGCAGGATCGCGCGGATGCCGCCGGTCGGCGGGCCGTTCGGGAACGTGAGCTGGGGGTCGTCGCTGCTGCCGCGCACCGTCTCGGTCGGCCGTGCCTCGCCGGCCAGATAGCGCTTGGCCAGCCGATCGCGACCGACGGCGCTCTCGAGCGCGCGGAACAGGCGGGCCGAACGCAGCTCGGGCCGCTTCGTGCCGACCCGCAAGAACCACAGCTCGCGCGCCGGGGCCGGTCCCGCGGTCGGGCCGGCGTAGATGTCGAGCGCCAGCGTCGCCCCGGTGGCCGGCGGCGGCCGCGCCAGGCTGCCCGGCCGCAAGAGCCAGCGATCGAGGTACGGCCGTCCCATGCGGTGCGCCGCGAACGCGCTCAGCGTCAGCCCCTCGGGGCGCTGGCCCTCCAGCTTGAAAGGCCCGCTCCCGATCGGCGGCGCCTTTCCGCTCCCGAACACGAGCGAGCTGCGCTCCGACGCGAAGAGCCGCGCCAGCTCCGGGAACGGCTGGGCCAGCGGCACGATCAGCGCCGAAGATCCGTCGTCGAGCGTGGTCACGCTGATCGGCAGCAGGCCTGTTCCCCCGCCCGCACCGGCGATCGCCGCGCGCCCGCCGCCGAGCGGAAGTGCAAGATAGCTTGCGTTGCTCGACGGCGAGGCCCAGTGCGACATCGCGCGCACCACGTCGGCCGCGGAGAGCGGCTTGCCGTCGTGGCGCAGCACGTCCTTCCGCAGCGGGATCAGCGCGCGCCCGGGCTCGAACCGCGGCAGCTCGGACGCCAGGTCCGGGACGATCTGGTTGGCGCCGTCGATCGCGTAGAGGCCCTCGAACACCGCCCCGGCGATGGTGAGGTCGGTGATCGACGCGGCGTGGATCGGATCGAGCGCCGGTGCGCCCGAGGCGTGCTCGCCTACCGCGACGTCGCCGAACGGCAGCCGCGGCGCGCCCAGCAACAGCGCCAGCAACCAGGCGTTCATCGGCGCACCTCACCCATCGAGAGGCGCAGAATCACGGTGCGCGCGGCTCCGTCAGGTCGCGTCGCGATCCACAGCTCGCCCGCGCGGCTGCTGGCGGTGGCGACGATCGCGCCGGTGATGGCGATCGGTCCGATCTTCGTCGTGCCGCTCGCGGTGTCGATCAGCCGCAGGCTGTCGGTCGCGCCCATCGTGCGCGCAGTGGTGGCGAGCAAGAGCGTTCCGTCGAGCCCGGTGACCAGCGCGATGCCGGCGCCCGAGGAGGCGAGGGCGCTGCCGAGCGCGGGCGCGTCGGTCAGCGCGTAGACCTTGTACTCCGAGTCGAGGGCGTACGCCTTGAGCGCGCCGGGGGCCGACGCGATCTCGAGGATCGGGCGGGCCAGCTCGAATGTCCGATCGTCGCCCGCGCGCGACAGCGTCACCGCGGGTCCGAGGCGATTTCGACCTTGATCTGGAGAGGCGCCGATGATCGCGCTGCCCAGCTGCCCGAGCGGGATCGTGCCCAGCGTGCGCTCGCGCTCCAGACGCAGGCCGGTGCCCTCGGCGCGCGCGGCGAGCACGACGCCGCGCTCGTGATCGCTGTGCCCGATCGCCAGCCGAACCGCGCCGCCCGGCCCGAACGGCCCGCACACGCACCCGGCGAGCGGCGCGCGAACGCGGGCGGCGGCGCGCGGCATATCGCCGAACGCCCACTCGGCGGCGGGCGCCAGCACGCCGCGGATCTCGCGCCAGACCAGCACGCGATCGTCGGTCACGCCGATGAGCTCGCGGGTCCCGTCGTTGTTGAGATCGCACGCCGCCAGTGCACGCACCGTTCGTTCGGTCGCGATCGCCCTTACCAGCGTCACGCCCGGCTCGGGGCGCGGCGTCGGATCCGCGGGGAGCGTCTTGGCCTCGGGCGTCTCCTTCGCGAACGCCACCACCGGCGCGAGATCGCGAGGGCCCCACAGGCCGCGATCGACCGCGTGCAGCTCGAGCGAGAGGCCTTCGTCGTCGGGCCGCACCACCAGCCGCCACTCCGCGCCCGCGTCCCGGGCGGCTTTGTTCTTCACGGCGTCATCGCCGTCGGTCATCGGGCAGGGGGGCACGTCGGGCAGCCCGAGCTCCGCGAGCGCCGCGGCGAGCAGGCTCGCGAGCGGCACGCCATCGAGGCCCGCCTCCAGGCTACGTTCGCTGCGCTCACTGCGCGCCGTCGGCTCGGTCGGGGCAAGCCCTCCACTTCGCCTCTCGACTTGCAGGTCCGCGTCGGTGCAGATGTCGAGCGGGTCGGCCGCGTGGACCGCGAGATCGAGCTCGGCCGCCAGCCGCGCCAGTCGTCCCACGATCGGATCCGGCGGATCTGAAGGGCTCGCGGTGGCCAGGACCAGCAGGAGGAGCAGCGTCATCGCTCGTAGTCGTCGAGGCCGAAGTTGACCGGCTCTTTGACGCCGGTCGCGACGTCGGTCGGCTCGGTGCCCGCGAGGAACGGCTCGAGCGCGGCGTTGGGCGCGTCCGGCGCGGTGAGCAGGCCCGATACGGGGTCGACCGGCACCATCGTGATTCCGCTCGGGATCGTGAACTCGCGCACCGGCGCGTCCTCCAGCGCGACCTTCGCAAAGTCGAGCCACACCGGGATCGCGGCGCGGCCGCCGGTCTCGCCCGGGCCCAGGTTGGCCGCGGTGTCGAAGCCGATCCACACGCCCGCCACGAAGTCGGGCGTGAAGCCGATGAACCAGGCGTCGTGCGAGTCGTTGGTCGTGCCCGTCTTGCCGGCGACCGGGCGCTTCAGCGTGGTGACCGCCTTCGCCGTGCCGTCCTCGACCACCGACTGCATCAAGCTGGTGATGAGGTACGTGAGCTCGGGCGTGATCGTCGGGACCGCCTGCTGCTCGGCCTGAAAGATCACTTGTCCGGTGGGGTCGGCGATCTTCTCGATGAAGATCGGCTGCGCGAGCATGCCGCCGCTCGCCAGCGTCGCGTACGCGTTCACCATCTCGAGCGGCGTCACGGTGGCCGAGCCGAGCGCCAGCGCGTCGCTGTCGGCGGGGAGCGCGGACGTGATGCCCGCCTGTCGCGCCATCTTCACGACCGGGTTGGCGTCACGCCACTGGTCCTTCCACTCGTCGCCGGACACGCTCTCGCGGAAGCGCCGCTTCAGCTCGTCGATGACCCAGACCGAGCAGAGGTTCTTCGACTTGGTGAGCGCGGTGCGCAGCGTGATCTCGCCGTCGAACTTGCCGTCGTAGTTCTTCGGCTTCCACGCCTTGGCGCTGCCGGTGTCGCGATCGACGAACGGCCGATCGAGGCACTTCGAGGTGGTGTTCATCCCCATCATCATCGCCGCGCCGTAGACGAACGGCTTGAACGTCGAGCCCGCCTGTCGCTCGGCCTGGGTGGCGCGGTTGAACGTGCCCGCGCCGACGCCGTATCCGCCGACCAGCGCGCGCACCACGCGGGTGCTCGGATCCATCGCCACCAGCGCGGCCTGCGCGATCGGCACCTGCTCGAGCACGCCGATGATCTCGCTCGGCCGGCCCAGCGCGTCGGGCTTGCCGAACGCGGTGGCGCGCACCAGCGCGACGTCGCCCTTCTTCAGCACCTCGCCGACGCTGTTCGGGCGCGGCGTGGTGTACTGGAGGTTGTGCTTGCGCGCCCACGCGAGCCCGGTGCGGAGCGGCAGCGTGACTACCACCTCGCCGCCGAGCGCGACGCGCGCCTCCTTCGCCACCTCGTCGATCTCGGTGACCAGACCGCCGACGGTGGCCTCGAGATCGAGCCGACGAAAGCGCGCCTCTTCGACGACCCGCGCTGGCGTGCGATCCTCGGGCGCCATCTCCGCCACCCGTGCCAAGTCCCAGATCACCGGCTGGTACGGCTGTCGCTCGCCGGCCGGGTCGTTGAGCTCCGCGACGCTCGGCGCGACGGTCGCGCGGCGTACGTCGAGATCGACCTTCAGCGCAGCCATCACCGGCGCCTCGAAGTGGTGGACCGCGCCGCGCCAGCCCTGGCGCTTGTCGAGCTCGCGGATCCCGTTCCGCACCGACTTGTCGGCTTCGCGCTGGAGCAGCGGGTCGATGCCGACGTACACGCGCAGGCCGCCGTCCTGGGCGAGCGCCGGATCGAGGCCCTTCTTCTCGAGGATCTCGCCGAGGAGCTTCCGCACGTGCGCGACGTAGTGGTTCGAGTTATCGAGGTCGGCCTCGGCGCCGCGCCAGTCGACGCGAATGGGCGACTTGGCCGCGCGATCGTGGACCGCCTGATCGATGCGCCCGATCGCCAGCATGCGCCGCAGCACGTACGCCCGCCGCGACAGCGCGCGCTCCGGGTGGCGATACGGATCGAGCCGGTTCGGCGACTGCGGGAGCCCGGCGAGCAGCGCGGCCTCCTCGACGGTGATCTCGCCGACCGTCTTCCCGAGGTACACGCGCGCGGCCTCCTCGACCCCGTAGGCGCCGTGCCCGAAGTAGATCTGGTTCAAGTAGAGGAAAAGAATGTCCTCCTTCGACAGCGCGTCCTCGACCCGCTTGGCGAGCATGACCTCCTTCAGCTTGCGCGAGAGCTTCTTCTCCGGCGTGAGGAGGAACGTCTTCACCATCTGCTGCGTGATCGTCGATCCGCCGCACATCGCGCGCCCCGAGATCGCGTTCTTCACAGCGCAGCGAAGGATGCCGAGATAGTCCACGCCCTGGTGCTCGAAGAACTGATCGTCCTCGGCGGCGAGCACCGCATCGACCATCACCTTCGGGATGCGCGCGTACGGGACCACCGTGCGCCGCTCGGTCGCGAAGCGCGCCACGACCTGGCCGTCCTTGCCGTAGACGACGGTCGCCTGCTTGGGGCGGTAGTCGCTGAGCGAGTTGATCTCGGGGAGCTCGCCCGCGAGCACCATCATCGTGATGAGCATCGCACCGGCGCCCACCAGCGCGAGCACCATCAGCGTGGCGAACGCCCGCACCAGCCAGCGCCCGCGCGCCGACTTTTTCGGCGTGGTTCTCGGTCCAGGGTTCGGCTCGGCCTCGACCGCCGGATCCGTCTTGTCGTCGCTGTCGATGGGCATCTACGGCTCGGGAAGAAGCAATATCCGAACACCCATCCAACCACGCGGGATTCCGTTGTTCAACGAATCGCGTGGTGCGTTCTACCCGCTCAGCGCGTTCCTACGAGCAACGCCATGCGGCCGGTCTGATCCAGGTTCACCAGCCAGCGGGGGGCGCCGCCGCGATCGAGGGGGAGTGGGATGAGCTGCTTCGGCGAGCCCGTGAGCGGACAGACGCCGGTGTCGAGGAGGCGGCCGGCCGAAGAGACCAGCACCACCGAGGCCCCGGCCGGGCTGGTGAAGAAGAGGTCGCCGATCCCGTCGCCGTTCAGATCGCCTGCGGACAGCGCTGCGGGCATTGCGACGCTGGGCGTGATGCGATCGATCGTCGTGTCGCCGATCGACACCAGCGGGCCTTCGCCGAACACCAGCGCGCGCGCGGCGCCTCCGCGGGTGGGGACGATGGTTCCTTTGGCTTCCAAGATCACCGGGCCGTCGCTGGTCAACACACCGCCGACCGACGCGAACCGCTCGAGGCCGGCCATCGTCGTGGCGTACGCGCCGTCCTCGGTGAGCGCGAGATCGACCAGCACCCGATCGCCGCCCGGAAGCAGCGCGGACACGGCGCCGGTGGAGGTGATCGCCACCGCGCCGCTCGCCACGTCACCAAACGCGGCGAAAACAGGGCGGTTGGCCGCGAGCGCGATCGCGCGGATGCCGTCGATGCTCCCGCCCGGCGTCACGCCCAGGGGCGACGCGCGCGGAAGCGAGAGCACCGTTCCGTCGAAGTCGTAGAGCAAGACGCTCCCACCGCTCACCAGCGCGATCACGGCGCGCCCGGTGATGCGATCGGCGCTGATCGCCACCGGACCCGCCGCGGACGTGGTCGCAGTGACGATCGAGCGAAGCGAGGTGGCCCCCTCGTCGGCGGAAAGCAGCTCCAGCGTGTTGGTGGCCGAGGCGCCCTCGGACGGACGCAGCAGCGCGACCAGCGTGCGCGGCCCGGCGTCGGCGGCGGCGATCGCGATCGAGGCGCCGGTGACGCCGGGCACCACTTCGCGCGACCAGGTCTGCATCGGGCAGACCCGCTGGAACACCGATTCGGCGGTGATCTGGACCTGCGATCCAGGGATGCCAAGCACCGTCAGCGTGCGCGTGGTGCCGGCCTCCACCGTGTGGGTCGAGCTCTTGATCGAGACGATGCCGTCGGGCCCGGTCACCAGGAGCGGCCGGTCGGCGCCGATCGACACCAGCACCCGCTCGGCGGGCTTTCCAGCCTTGTCGAGGACCTTCACGCGCGCCGGGCGCTGCGACGCACCGGCCACCAGCGCGATGCGCTCGAGGACCTCGCTCGTCGCGGCCTCGGGCGCGAACGGGGCGAGCGCGACGCCGGCCTCCTGGGTGCTCGAGCCGACCGGCAGGCAGCGCCGCGCGACCATCGTCCCGTCGGCCGCGAACGCCCGCACCTCGAGCGAGACGTCGTTCTTGAACACCGTCAGATCCTCGGGCGGGAAGCCGTCGAAGGTGGTCGAGGTGCGAAACACCGAGGGCGTCGAGGTCAGCGCGAGGTCGATCTTCCCCGCCTCGAGCGCGAGGTCGCTGCAGGTGAAGCTCTCGAAGAACCGCGCTTCGTACCGCACCACGACGGGCACCAGATCCTCGGGGATCGCGACGGTGTAATCGAGCGGCGAGTCCCCGCACGCGCTGGCGATCGCGGCCATCAAAGCGCAGCTGGATATACGAGGGGCGTACATTTCGCCCGGCACGTTGACACACTTCCCAGACAAAGCTAACCCCGCCGCGATGGCACAGCGCACGTTCGACAAAGTCGGTGTTCTCGGCGCGGGAATCATGGGCACGGGCATCGCGTGTCACCTCGCGAACGCGGGCATCGAGGTGATCCTCCTCGACATCCCGCCCCCCGATGGAAAGGGCGGACGTAACGCGTTCGCCGAGCGCGCGATGCAGGCCGCGCTGAAGAGCAAGCCCGCCTCGCTCTTCCACCCGTCGCGCGCGTCGCTGATCACTGTCGGCAACCTGGAAGACGACCTCGAGAAGCTGCGCGGCTGCCAGTGGGTCGTCGAGGCGGTGAAGGAAGATCTCGCGGTCAAGCGCCCGCTCTTCGCCCGCGTCGAAGCGGTCACCAGCGACGAGTGCGTCGTCTCGTCCAACACCTCCGGCATCCCGCTCAACAAGCTGGTCGAAGGCCGGAGCGAGTCGTTCGCCAAGCGCTTCCTCATCACCCACTTCTTCAACCCGGTCCGCTACATGAAGCTGCTCGAGATCGTCTCGGGCCCGAAGACCGATCAGAAGCTCGTCGCGCGCATGGTCGCGTTCATGGAAGACGTGCTCGGCAAGGGCGTCGTGTTCGCCAAGGACACGCCCAACTTCGTCGCGAACCGCGTCGGCACCTACGCGATGATGCGCTGTATGCGCGAGATGGAGGCGCAGAACGGGACGATCGAGGAGATCGACGCCATCTTCGCCAAGCCGCTCGGCCGCCCGAAGAGCGCCGTGTTCCGCACCGCCGATCTCGTCGGCCTCGACACGCTCGGCCTCGTCGCGAAGGGCTGTTACGACAACCTCCCGAACGACCCGGAGCGCGAGATCTACAAGGCGCCGAGCTGGCTGAGCGAGATGATCGCCAACGGTCAGCTCGGCAACAAGACCAGCAAGGGCTTCTATCGGAAGGCCGAGAAGACCGCCGAGAATCCCAAGGGCATCGAGGGCTGGGACCACAAGAACAAGACCTACCGCGTCGGCCCGAAGATCCGCATCGACTCGCTCGGCGCCGCGCGCAACATCGACGATCTGCCGACCCGCGTGCGCACGGTCGCGTTCGCCGAAGATCGCGCCGGCAAGATCGCCTGGCCGGTGCTGCGCGACTCCTTGCTCTACGCGGCGCGCCTGCTCGGCGAGATCGCCGACGACGTGCCGAGCATCGACGCCGCCATGCGCTGGGGCTTCGCGTGGGACATGGGCCCGTTCGAGACGTGGGACGCGCTCGGCTTCAAGACGGTCGTCGATCGCATGAAGGCCGACGGCGTGAAGCTCCCGAAGTGGATCGAGGACATCTCGGCCAAGGGCGGCGAAGGCATCTACGCGTCGCTCGCGAAGACCGAAGAGGATCCGCGCCGCGTCGACCTCAAGGCGTACAAGGCGAAAAAAGCCAAGGTCGTCTCGACCAGCGACGGCGCCTCACTGCACGACATCGGCGACGAGATCTACGCGCTCGAGTTCCACAGCAAGGCCAACTCGATCGACGCGGACATCACGAAGGCGCTGGTCTCGGCGCGCGAGTACGTGGAAGCGAACGGCAAGGGACTCGTCATCTACAACGAGGGGGAGCACTTCTCGGTCGGCGCGAACCTGATGCTCATCTTCTTGATGGCGCAGAACCAGGACTGGAAGCAGGTCGAGATGGCGACCAGGACGCTCCAGGACGCGCTGCAAGGCATTCGCTACGCGAAGGTGCCGGTGATCGCGGCGCCGCACGGGATGGCGCTCGGCGGCGGCTGCGAGATCGCGCTCGCCGCGGGATCGAGCGGCAACTTGCGCCCCTACGCCGAGCTCTACATGGGCCTGGTCGAGGTCGGCGTCGGCCTCATCCCGGGCGCGGGCGGCACGGTGAACACGCTCTACGGCTTGCTCGACAGCGTGCCGAGCGGCGTCGAGATCGATGCTCTGCCGTTCGTCGCGCAGGCGTTCAAGCAGATCGCGACAGCGATGGTCTCGACGTCGGTCGAGGAGGCGCGCGCGTACGGCTACGTGCCGCGCCATGCGCGCGTGACGATGGATCGCCGTACGCACCTCCAGGACGCAAAGGCGCTCGCGCTCGGGCTGGCCAACGCCGGCTACCGTCCGCCGGTGCCGCGCGCGTTCCGCCTGCCGGGCGAGAGCGGCATCGCGACGCTCAAGACGAGCGTGCGCGGCATGGTGCAGGCGGGCCAGGCCACCGAGCACGAAGGCAAGATCGCGGGTCATTTGGCGAAGGTCCTGTGCGGCGGGCCTGCCGGTCACACCAAGCTCAATACCGAGCAGGAGATCCTCGACCTGGAGCGCGAAGCGTTCCTGTCGCTGGTCGGTGAGCCCAAGAGCATGGAGCGGATGCAGCACATGCTCATGAACAACAAGCCGCTGAGGAATTAAGAGATGTCAGACGAGCTCCAGGTCGAAGAAGTCCAGGTCGGAACGGGTAAAGAAGCCAAGTCGGGCTCGTCGGTCGCGGTGCACTACACCGGCAAATTGACCAACGGGAACAAGTTCGACTCGAGCCTCGATCGCGGCCAGCCGTTCACGTTCGTGATCGGCAAGGGAATGGTCATCAAGGGCTGGGATCAGGGCATCGCGGGCATGAAGGTCGGCGGCAAGCGCAAGCTCACCATCCCGCCCCATCTCGCGTATGGCGACCGCGGCTTCCCGCCGGTCATCCCCGCCGGCTCGACGCTGGTGTTCGACGTCGAGCTGGTCGACGTGAAGTAAATCGCGCCGCTCGCGCGTTACCGCTCCTATGAAGCCCCTTCGCGTCGATGTCTGGTCGGACATCGCCTGCCCCTGGTGCTACGTCGGCAAGCGCCGGCTGGAGAGCGCCATCAAGCAACTCGGACAGCTCGGCTCGCCCGTCGACGTGCACTGGCGCGCGTTCGAGCTCGATCCGCAGGCCCCCAAGGTCGCCGACGGCTCGATCTCGCAGGCCGAGCGGCTGGCCAAGAAGTACGGCATGTCCGTCGCGGAGGCCGATCGCAAGATGGCGTCCATGACCGCCATGGCCGCGAAGGAAGGGCTGGATTTGCGCTTCGATCGCGTCCGCGGCGGGAACACGTTCGACGCGCACCGGCTGCTCCACTATGCGGACGGGCGCGGGGTGCAGGACCTCCTGAAGGAGCGCTTCATGCGCGCCTACTTCACCGAGGGCGAGGTGATCGGTGACCCGGCGGTGCTCCTCCGCCTCGCGACCGAGGTCGGCCTCGACGGCGCCGAAGTCAAGGGCGTGCTCGAAAGCGACGCGTTCGCCAAGGAGGTGCGGAACGACCAGCGCGAGGCGCAGCAGAACGGCGTCAGCGGCGTCCCGTTTTTCGTGGTCGCCGATCGTTACGGCATCTCCGGCGCCCAGCCGGCGGAGGCGCTGCTCAAGGTGCTGGAGCACGCGCGCGCCGAGCAGAAGCCGGTGCAGATCCTCCCCGAAGGCGCCGCGTGCGGTCCCGAGGGCTGCGCGTAGACCTCGTGCCCTCCGCCGGGCGCGGGAGCCGCTCGCAAGGTTACGCTCCGAAACAAAAATAGATCGCTGAGGAACCCAGGAACCCAGGAAAACGGATCCGGTTCCTGGGTTCCTGGGATCCTCAGCGATCTCTTCTGATCTTCTTTGGAGCACTGCTGCTCCGTTTTCGCGCAGCCCTCCGCGAGAACGCCATGCCTCTGCTGGGCACGCCGCTCGCAATCCGTAGCGTGCAATGACCACCATCCCGCGCTGGGGCTTCGTCACCGCCAAACCGTCGGAGTTTCTCGTCCACGTGCGCGGGGGCCGCGTGCTCGAGAAGAGCTCGGGGCAGGGCGCGAGCGCCTTCAAGTGGCCGTGGGACTCGATCGCGCTCGTACCGACGACGCTGCAAAAGCTGCAGTTTCGCGCCGATCAGGTCACCGCCGAGAAGGTCGGGGTCGAGGTGGTGGGCCTCGCGGTGTATCGCATCGCGGATCCGCTGCTCGCCTATCGGGTGCTCGACTTCGACGGCGGGACCAAGCCCCAGGATCGCCTGGTGGAGACGCTCACCGCGATGTTCGTCGGTGCCACGCGCCGGCTGGTCGCGAACCTCGGCATCGAGGCCTGCCTCACCGAGCGGAAGAGCGCCATCTCCACCGAGCTCCTGCGCGAGATCGCGCCGGTGGTCGGCGGGCGAGGGCGGCCCGACGACATGACCCAGCAGGGCTGGGGCGTGGTGATCGACACGCTGGAGATCCAGGAGGTGCGCATCCTCTCCGAAAAGGTGTTCGCCGCGCTCCAGGCGCCGTACCGCACCGCGATCGATCAGCGCGCCCGCGAGGCCAAGGCCGAGGCCGAGAACGCCGTCGCCACCAAGGAGGCGACGTACCAGCGCAGCGTCGCGGAGCGGAAGCTCGACGACGAGCGCGCGGTCGGTGAGCGCATGACGGCGCGCGATCTCGCCGAGTCCGCGCGGCGATCGCAGGCGCTGATCGAGCGGGCGCGGCTCGCCGAGCTGGAGGCTGGCGCGCTGATCAAGGCCGCCGAGATCGAGGCCCAGCGCGCCGAGGTGGAGGCCAAGAAGGCGGTGGCCAAGGCGACGCTGGAGGTGGAGGTGCAGCGCATCCAGGCCGAGGGCGCGCGGCTGGTGGGTGAGTCCCAGGCCGCGCTCGCGCTGGTGCGCGCGCAGGCTGATCAGGTGCAGTCGGAGGCCGACGCGCGGCGCATGATCGCGGAGAAGCTGCCGGCGCTCGCCGCCGCGATGGGGCAGCGCATCCAGGAGGTGCGCGTACACTCGATGGGCGGCACGGCCGACCCGCTGGCCTCACTGGCCCACCTCGCCCGCGCGGCGATGGACCTCGTGAAGAGCTGAAATTCATTGCGCCCGCAGCGTCCGGCGTCCGTCTGGGCGTCCGAAAACGTCCGCTTTTCATCGCGTTCGAAGCGCGCGAACACACACCAGATCACCCCGCGGCACCCGTCCGGCGACGTCCGGCTGTCCGAAACTCATCCGGACGATTGCGCGATCTCTCGTCGAGCGCGGGTTGGTACGTCCCGTGCCTTTGTCCTTCGAACCATGCACACAAAACTGATCACCCGCACCGCCCCCGAGATGCTCGACACGCTGCTCGAGCGCCTGATGAGAGCCTTCGCCGGCAGCCCGCTCGACGTGGTCGAGGGCAAGGTGATGACGGTGGGCCCTCCGCCGTACCGCCGCCTCGACTGCGATGGCCGCGCCCTCGCGTATGTCCGCCGCCGCGCGCGCAAGGGCGCCGTACGCATCGACGTCTCCGGCCTCTGGCAGGCCGAGCGCCCGAGCCGCATCCGCATCCCGACCTCGAACGGCGTCGCCACGCTTTTGGTCCGCGACAGCCACGATCTCGACGAGGCGATCGCATTCCTCTGCGACACCGTCGAGCGGACGCGGCGCAACCACCGCGTCCCGTCCCCGCCCCGCAAGATCTTCCGCTTCTGAAAACGCGTTGCCTTCGGCGCCGACCGGCACCGGATTGATCGCTTAGTACAGCTCCCCGGAAGTTGGTGAACAGGTACCGGTCCGCGGGCCGCGCGACCCGCGCCAACGATCCACGCCAACGAACCACGCCCTCCCCGGCACGATCTACGCACGCGCGCGCGCGCGCGCGCACGCCCACGGTTCAACGACGCCGACTCGAGGCGCGCGATCAGCCGGGTCAGCATCGCCGACAGGCGGCCGGCCAGGCTCTTGAGCGCGTCGGAGTCGGAGGTCGAGCCAACCCTGAGCACCTTCAGGAGGTCAGCTGCGGCCGCGACTTCCGCGCATTCTCCTCGTCCCTCGACAAATCGCTGACGCTTCAAGCCTGCGCCGCGACGATTGGCGCCCTCGGCGATGAGAAGGAGCGTATTGGAGGCGGCGCGGAGCAGGTGGTCGGCGACGCTTCGATGGCCGCGCGGGATCTTCTCTGCGAGCTGTGTCGATAAGCGTCGAGCTTCTCGTGCGGAAACGAGCCCGGCGCTCGATTCCTGCGCACATCGTCGTGGGCGTGCGCGTCGGCGTGCGCGTGCGCGTCGTTCGTGGGAGGTTCTTCGTGGCCGTCCTTCGTGGGGCGTCGATCGTTCTTCGTAGGGTCGTTCGCGGCCACGCCACATGTCCACGTATCGTGCTACGGGGCGCCAGCATGAAGTCCCGAAAGTCCTTCATCTCGTGGCTCGTCGCGCCGCCGATGCGATCGCACCCTCATTCGCTTCGCATTTTGCGAGGGTCTTGGCGAAGGATGTGGCCGTCCAGCGAAACGGATGTGCGGTCGCGTTCCACTCACGAATGAACGCCTTGATCCTCGACTCCAAGTGCCGAAGGCTCCTGAAGTTGGGCGCAGCAAGGCGTTTGCGTTGCAGGACACCGAACCA
>Ga0105047_10009521_pt1 | contig 15984 bp, 18 predicted proteins | sample MAT04_FD_78384 | JGI IMG/M metagenome (GOLD analysis project Ga0105047, IMG submission 78384) | Freshwater microbial communities from Lake Fryxell liftoff mats and glacier meltwater in Antarctica - MAT-04 (megahit assembly) | ecosystem: Environmental > Aquatic > Freshwater > Ice > Liftoff...
AGCCCGAGGCCGGTAGCGGTGTTCATGGGGCTCAGAAACAGACCCATCGTCTGGCGTGTGCCCATGGTCAGCGCAAACGTGCCGGCCGCTGCCAGCAATACCAGCCACAACGCAAAACGGGGTGGTGCAGAAACGGGGGATAAAGCGTCATGCGCCATGGCGGGTGCACTCCTCAGGTTGCCCATGCGCGGTCAGCAGTTCCAGCGCCTGCTCAAGTTGTGCGTGCAAGGCTACAACCCGTGTTTCCCCGAGCACCCGGTTGATCTGCTGCTGCGCCTGCTTCCAATGGCGCTGCGCCTGGACCCGCTTCTCGCGTCCGGCATCCGTGGCCGTCACGCTGCGGCTGCGCGCGTCGCTGCCCGCATTGACCTCGACCCAGCCGGAACGTACCAAGGGCTGCAGATTGCGCGTCAGCGTCGACGGTTGCATCTTCATCGCCTGTGCCAGCGCACCCGGGCGCACCGGGCCGAGTCGGACCACATGGGTCAGCAGCGAATACTGGGTGGTCTTCATCCCTGCCCGTGCCAGCTCCGCGTCATAAAACTGGTCGAACTGGCGCATCAGCTGGTGCAGCTTGAAATTGCTGCAGCCGCTGGGTACCGGCCTTGCCGGATCCGGGGTCACGGGTATTTTGGAGCGGTTCATCGTTTGATTGTAGCTACAATAATTGTAGCTACAAGCAATTGAATGGGGCACACCATGACGACAAACAAGACCCGCGACACCGGCGCCCAGCGGCTGGAGAGCTGGTTATCGGACGAGCAACGCGTCGCCGCAGTGCTGCAGTGCGGCGTCGGCTGGGGCGTGGCGACACCCGACATGATGGTAGGCAAGACCGGGCTTGAGGTGATGCAGGCGATGCTGCGAGGTGAAATGCCGCATCCACCTATTGCCCGCACACTGGACTTCACCCTGATGGAGGTCGGCCCGGGCATGGCCGTGTTCCAGGGTACACCCCAGCTGAACCACTACAACCCGCTGGGCAGTGTGCACGGCGGCTGGTTCGCCACCCTGCTCGATTCGGCGCTGGGCTGCGCGGTGCACACGATGATGCCGCCCGGTCGCGCCTACACCACGGCCGAGCTGGGCGTGAACCTGGTCAAGGCCATCACCACCAAAGTTGTACGGGTACGTGCGGAAGGCCGGGTATTGCATTGCGGACGCCAGCTTGCCACGGCCGAGGCGCGCCTGGTTGGACCGGACGGAACGCTCTACGCCCATGCCACCACGACTTGCCTGGTGTTCGAAATGCCGAGCGCCACCCGGATGTGAAAACAGGAGCATGATGGTTGCAGTTCCACCCGAAGGAGTTGCCATGCACACGTTTTTTGTCAAATGGGTCTTGCTGTGTTGTTTATCGCTGATGACCGCTGCGCCCGCGCTGGCGGCGCCGCTCACCGAACAGGACACCGACGCCGCGCAGCAGGTCGTCAAGGCCCAACTGGCCGCATTCGCCGCCGACGATGCCGAACGGGCGTTCTCCTATGCAACCGACGCGATCCGCGCGCAATTTGGCACGGCGGCGCAGTTCGTGCGCATGGTGCGTGGCGCTTATCCGGTCGTCTACCGCCCGCGAGCCGTGATTTTCCTCAAACCCGAAGTCACCGATGACGAGCTGGTGCAGCCGGTGCACATGACGGACCCGTCCGGTACCACCTGGCTGGCGGTCTACCAATTGCTGCGCCAAACGGACAAGAGTTGGCGCATCGGCGGCTGCGTACTGGTGCCCCATGCAGGAAAGACCGCCTGAGGCCCCGCTGACGGCCGACGTGCCACAATTTGCGACGGCCTGAATGAGGCCGATGCCCCAACTCCTGAACCAAAATGCGACTGCTACACACCATGCTGCGCGTTGGCAACCTCCAGCGCTCGATCGATTTCTACACCAAGGTGATGGGCATGCAACTGCTGCGCATGTCGGAAAACACCGAATACAAATACACACTGGCCTTCGTCGGCTACGGATCCAACCCCGACCACGCCGAGCTGGAGCTGACCTACAACCACGGCGTCGACAATTACGAGGTGGGCACCGCCTACGGCCACATCGCGCTGCAGGTCGCAGACGCCCATGCCGCCTGCGAGAAGATCAAGGCGGCGGGCGGCAACATCACCCGCGAAGCGGGACCGGTCAAGGGCGGCACCACGGTGATTGCCTTCGTCACCGATCCGGACGGGTACAAAGTCGAACTGATCCAGCGCTGACCGGGTCCGACCATGGCTTCGCATGGATTGGATGCGCGCGGCGCCTGGCTGGTCTTCGGCGCCGCCGCAATCTGGAGTTTTGGTGGCGCCATCGCGCGCTTTCTGAGCGTCACCGACAACTGGACCATCATTTTCTGGCGTTCGCTGTGCGCCGCCATCTTCCTGCTGGGATTCATGTTGCGGCGCGACGGCATGCGGGGCACGGCGTCGCTGTTCCGTGACATGGGTTGGGCCGGCATCGGCGTCGGCATGTGTTTTGCCACCGCATCGACGTCCTTCATCGTCGCCTTGTCGCACACCACGGTGGCCAACATCCTGCTGATGCAGGCCGGTTCTCCCCTGTTCGCCGCGTTGATGCTGTACCTGTTTTTTCGCGAACGTGTCGGCGCTGGCACCTGGGTCGCGATCGCCGCTGTGATGGTCGGCATCACCGTGATGGTGTCGGACTCGCTTGATGGCAGCGTGTCACCGGTGGGCGATGGCCTGGCACTGCTGATCGCGCTGGCTTTTGCGCTGGCCACGGTACTGACACGGCGCAACGCCCATGTGCGCATGATGCCGGCGGTCTGCCTGGGTACGCTGATCACGCTGGTGGCGGGGTTCCTGTTCGCAGGATCCTTGCAAGTCGGCCCGGCCGATGCCGCCTGGCTGTTCGTGTTCGGCGCACTGAACCTGGCGCTGGGGATGATGTTCTTTGTCACCGGCGTGCGCCTGCTGCCGGCCGCCGTGGCTGCACTGATCAGCACCGCCGAACCCGTGCTCGGCCCGGTCTGGGTCTGGCTGGTCCATGGTGAGGTACCGAGCGGTCGCACGCTGCTGGGCGGCGCCATCGTCATTGCGGCCTTGCTGGCACACCTGGCCTGGCAACTGCGCCAGCCGCGTCAACCGCGCCACGTGCCGCTGGCGGACTGAGCGGCTCGCCAAACGCGCCGTGGTTAAAAGCGACAGTGCTGCGCCATGGCTTGCGCCTGGGCTCGCTCGGGCAAACAGGGCAGCCGCGCGGCGCAACTGATTGCATTCCATTCAGCCAGCATTCAGTCCTGCCGGCGCACCATACGCTCCATCCCAACCCCAGGAGTTTTCCGTGAAACGTTTCATCCCTCTAGCGCTTCTCGCCGCCACCGCATTGACCGCGAACGCCCAGACCTATGTCGACACCGCGCGTGTGCGCAGCGTGCAGCCGCAATACGAAACCGTGACCATACCGCGCCAGGAGTGCACCAGCCAGTGGATCAACGAGACGCACCGGGTCGAGGACAGACGCCAATACGGCGGCGCCGTGATCGGCGGCGTGGCAGGCGCCTTGCTGGGCAACCAGCTCGGCAAAGGCCATGGCCGCGAGGCTGCCACCGCGCTCGGTGCCGTGGTAGGTGCCTTCACCGGCGACCGGGTGGCCAACCGTGACCGTGGCGAGCGCTACGAGCAGGTTCCGCGCCAGGTGCAGAGCTGCCAGTCGGTCAATGATGTGCAGCAACGCCTGACGGGCTATCAGGTCACGTACGACTACCGGGGCCAGCAATTCGTTGCCTTGCTGCCGCAGGATCCCGGCCCGCAGCTTCAGGTGCGGGTGTCGGTCGAGCCCTTGACCCGGTGATGCGGTAGTACGATGCCGGAATGTTGTCTGCTGCCAACCCCTACGCCATGAGCCAGAGCCAACCGACCGCCGATCGCCCGACCATCCGAACGGTCGGCTTCAGCTGGCGTGCGAGACGGCGAATGGCCGTCAATGCATCTGCCCGAATGCTGGGCATCTGCGTTGTCGCGCTGACATTGGCTGCACCGGCGTGGGCCGATGTCAGCCGTGACCAGGCTGCGGCCGAGGCGCAACGCCAGACCGGCGGGCGGGTGTTGTCGGTGGACAAGACCGAGTCTGGTCGCCGAACGGTGTGGCGCGTCAAGGTCGTCACCCCGCGCGGCGAGGTGCGGATGGTGTTCATCGACGCCGGCGCCGGCGCCGGCGGCTAGCAGCCACATCGCCGGAATCGGCCATCCATGCGCCTGTTGCTGATCGAGGACGAAGCCCCGCTGCGGCTCACACTGGCACGCCGGCTCGAGGCCGATGGTTACCGCGTCGACCAGGCAGCCGACGGCGAAGACGGCCTGCACCAGGCACGTGAATACCCGGTCGACCTGGCCATCGTCGATTTGGGTCTGCCCAAGGTCAATGGCCTGACCATCGTGCAGCGCTTGCGCGCCGATGGCCGCACGCTGCCGATCCTGATCCTGACCGCTCGCAGCAGCTGGCAGGACAAGGTGTCGGGCCTGGAGGCTGGCGCAGACGACTATCTGGTCAAACCTTTTGAGTATCCCGAGCTCGCAGCACGCGTCAAGGCGCTGTTGCGGCGCGCAACCAAGTCTGCGTCGGATGTGCTGACACTGGGTCCGCTGGCGATCGATTTCCCGGCACAGCAGGCCAGGCTCGACGGCACGCCTGTAGAGCTGACCACGTTCGAATACCGCGTGCTGGAATACCTGGTGCGCGAACGTGCACGTGTCGTCAGCAAGCAGGAGCTGTCGGACTATCTCTACCCGCACGACGACGACCGCGACAGTAATGTGCTGGAGGTGCTGATAGGCCGCCTGCGCCGCAAGCTCGATCCGGCGGGCACGCTGGTGCCGATCGAGACGCTGCGTGGGCGGGGTTATCGCTTCACGCTGGCATGAGAACTGATCGCCTGCGCTGCTGGCCGGATCATCCTCCCACCGTGCGGCACCGTTCCCCATGATCGTCTCATGGCCTGCCTTCACCCGGAACTCCATCCGTACCCGACTGATTTTCGGCGCCACGCTGGTGCTGATCGCCTTCATGGCCGCGGCCGGCTGGGCGGTGCAACGGGCCCATGCCGACAGCGTGCGCGCCGCCCACTTCGCCCAGCTGCAAAGTACGGTCTATCTGTTGCTGGCCGGAACTGAAGTCAACGCCGACGGTGTGCTGGTGATGCCGCCGTCATTTCCTGAGCCGCGTCTGTCGCTGCCTGGATCGGGCTTGTACGCCAGCGTACGAAATCTGGCACGCGACTCGCAGTGGCGGTCCCCCTCGGTCGTCACCCGCCTGCCCCCATTTCTGCAAGACGCGCAGGTAGGCCAATGGCGCTTCGAGACGCCCAGTGCCAACGGGCGCAACTACCTGGCCGTCGGCTACGGAGTTTCCTGGGTTGTTGGTGACCGCACGGTGCCGCTGGCCTTGTCCGTGCTGGAGGACCGCGCCGGGTTCGACCGCGAAATTGCCGCATTTACCCGCACCTTGTGGACTTGGCTCGGAGGCGCCGGTGTCTTGCTGCTGTTGTCGCAGGCCGCGCTGCTGCAGTGGGGGCTGGCACCGCTGCGCCGCGTGGCGCAGGAGATACGGCGCATCGAACATGGCGAACAGTCCGAGATCATGCAGCGTTATCCAACCGAAATCGCGGCCCTGACCGACAACCTGAACACACTGATCCGCCAGGAACGGGTGCGCCAGACTCGCTTCAAGGACGCACTGAGTTTTCTCGCGCACAGCCTGAAGACGCCACTGGCCGTATTGCGTAGTGCGCTGGATGAGCCCCAGCGCCTGCCGGCTGCGGTAATGGAACAGGTGCAGCGCTTGGACGACATCGTGCAGCACCAGTTGGGTCGGGCAGGTGCCAGTGGCACGGCGCGTTTTGCGCCTTATCTGCGGCTGGCGCCGGTACTGGCACGGATCCGCGATGCGCTGGTCAAGGTGCATGGCGAAAAGCAACTGGAAATCGCACTGCTTTGCCCGGACGATCTGCAATGGCGCATCGACGAGGGCGACGCCTTCGAGTTACTGGGCAACCTGATGGACAACGCCTGCAAATGGGCCCGCCAACGTGTCGCTGTTCAATTGACACAGGATGTGCGGGGGCTTGTCATCGGCATCGACGACGACGGCCCGGGCTTCCAAGATACCCGATCGGTACTGCAACTGTTCGTGCGCGCCGACGAACGTGTTCCAGGCCACGGCGTCGGACTTGCCGTGGTGAACGACCTGGTCGCCAGTAACCAGGGCGCGTTGAGCTTGTCGCGCTCCGGGTGGGGCGGTGGGCGGGTGGAAATCGTGTTGCCTGCGCCTTGAGCAAGACCGCGGTCGGCGGACGTGAAACTGCCGCCTGTCGGGGCCATCCATATCCACTTCATTCAGCTTGGGTTCATGCAGCCAGGCGCACCATACCGTCATGTTCAACCAAGGAGCTTCCGAAATGCAAACCTCCCTCTTCAGGCGTTTCACGGCAGCCGCGATCGTGCTTGTCGCCGGCCTGGGCGTGGCAGCTGGCGCCCATGCGCGCAGTGACGTCAGCTTCTCCATCGGCGTCCAGATGCCAAGGGTTTACGTGCAGCCAGCCCCGATCTACTACCAGCCCGAGCCTGCATACGTTCAGCCCCGACCGATCCATGTCCAGCCGCGACCGGTTTATGTCCAGCCTCGGCCGGTCTATGTGCAACCGCGACAGGTCTATGTGCAACCGGCACCCATCTACTTTTATCAGCAGCCACCGGCGCTGCTGCAGCCACCTGTCTACGGACCATATTACGGCCCGGGCCGTGGCTGGAATCACGACAAGTGGGAACGCAAGCAATGGAGAAAGCACCACGGCCGCGACGGCGACCGAGACTGGCGCGGCCACCGCGATTGGGATTGAGGGCGCTGGGGGTCAAGGGCGCTGAGAGGGCCCTGAGGAGGCGCTGAGGGTCGGGCCCATAGTTTGTAGTTCTCTTAACCATTTCGCGCAACGCAACCGCGAGTCCCGGCCAGCGACGGTCCGCTACAAACTAGAAGGTATAGATCTGACCCCGTGTGCGTGTGCGTGCTCCTATCGGTCCTTGTTTTCGGAGAACTGATCCCCAATCCAGGCGCCGACAACGATGAGCGCTGAAAAGAAGAACACGGCAGCAATGATCACTTCAGCAGTTCTGATGTTTGGCACCTGTTCCTCGTAAGGATTCCAAATGGCCACCGCCGATACAAAGCCAATCGCGAACAACAGATTCTGTCCCGAACTGCGATGAGCTTTCACCCAAAGCACAACACCTGCGAGGTCCTCTGCAACCGAAAATAATCGAATGACTGCACAGAACGCGAACATCATCAGGATCGCCGACTCGTCGCGTGGAGATATCCCGTCTGAAAATCGAATCAGCGCATACACCAGCAGCAATTCCAACAATACGGATTGGAACGAGGTTTTCATCGTCGTTAAGCGGCCAGTGTGATGATGAACTGATTGGTCGAATCAGAATTCACGAACGTCATTTGATCAGTCCGACCTTTATCCAAGAATCGTTCACCTCGGCGTCATAACGACGCGGCGCCCATCGGCGGGAAGTACCGCCGACCCATAACATCTGCCAATACGGCGAGTCGTCGGTCAAGCGTCCAAATATGCGCTTGACTTGACAAGAGCGCCGCTGCCAGAAGGCTCACATCCACGAAGCCGCAGCCGCGTCCAAACAGGCGCTGGCGTTCCACCAGCTCCAGCAATTCCACTTGATTCGCCACCGGAACACTATCGAGCGACGCCATCATTGACACGATGGCATTGCGTGCAGGTGGCGTGCCGCACGCCACTTCGACGACCACATATGGGTGGCACAACACCAGGCCACTTTCGAGCAGTTTGACCAAGTGCTCGTCACGCCGTTTGAAATGCGCTACCCACACAGACGTGTCAACCAGCACCCTCATGACGGCAAGATATCTTCACGTCTGCGTGGCGGCAGTTCCATGTCTGGCACGGTTCCACCCAGCGCAGCCAGTCGACGGGCTGTCTGAAGCTGAATGTAGGCACGGACGCACTCGCGAATCAGTTCGGACTTCTCAACGCCCGGTTCGGCCAAGGCAATCGCCTTGTCATACAAGTCATCGTCAATCGTGATGGTCGTTCGCATGGTCGGCTCCTAGCATCAAATTTGTCATCATTGTGCATCAATTTCGGCCATATCTCAGTCCCCGGGGGCAGGCTCCACACGCCATTTGCGTCGGTTGCTACGCAGTTTTCGGCATCCCCGCCTCCCCCACCAACCAATCGCGCAGATACACCGCTTCGGCCCGCAACTTCCCGCGCCGCGACGCCACGATATAAATCGGCTGATCCGTCGTCACGCCTTGCGGCACCGGGCGCACCAGCAGGCCTTGCACGATCAGCGGATCTACCAGGTGGCGCCAGCCCAATGCCACGCCCTGCCCTTCGATGGCTGCCTGCAGCACGACCGAATAGTCATTGAAGCGAAACAGTTTCGTGTTGCGGCTCAGGGACACGCCGAAACGCGCCAGCCAGCCCGACCAGCCTAGGCGCGGGCGATACCGCTCCTCAAGGTGCAGCAAACTGGCGCGGGTTAGCGCCGGCACGTCGGCGATGGCACCTTGCTCCTTCAGATAGGCTGGGCTGCAGACCGGAAAAATTTCCTCATCGACAAAGTGCCAGCGCTGGTGCTGCGGGAACTCGCCGGTTCCCAACGTAATGGCCAGGTCGATGCGTTCGCGGCCCAGGTCCAGGTCGGTGTCGGTGGTGATGCAACGCAGCTCGATGTCGGGGTGTTGCTGCTTGAATCGGGCGATACGCGGCAATAACCACCAAGTCGCTGTGGCAGTGGACACGGCCAGCGTCACCTGGGGGCCGGGTGTCATCGCGCGCACTTCGCCCAGCGCCTGGTCGATCAGCGTCAGACCCAGACTGACCTGTTCCAGCAGATGGCGACCGGCGTCGGTGGTCTCGACGCCTTTGTGCCGCCGAACAAACAAGACCACGCCGAGTTCACCCTCCAGTTCGCGCATTGCGTGACTGATCGCCGGCTGGCTGATCGACAGCTCTTCGGCGGCGCGCGTGAAGCTGCCGGTGCGGGCCGCTGCCTCGAACGTGATCAGGTTCGACATGGCGGGTTGCTGAAATCGCTTGGGCATGAGTCAATCTTATGGCAAAGATGAAATCCTGTACCGGTCACAGAACCAGCAAGCCCGCCTAATATGCATGCCATGCGGCGGATACCCGGCCGTCAACCAGGCGCAATGACATGAGTGACACTGATACCAAACGCCATCGCCGCGGGGGCCGCGAGCGGCGCGACCCGAACGCGAAGCCCGCCGCACCCGCCTACATCCGGCGCAACATCCCCACCTACGACATCATGGGCGAGGAAAACCTGCAGAAGATCGAGGCCGCTGCGGACCGCATCCTGGCCGAAGTCGGCCTGGACATCCGCGACGACGACGCATGCCTGGCACTGTTCCGCAAATCCGGCGCCAGGGTCGACGGCATGCGGGTGCGTTTCGAGCCCGGCCACCTGCGCGAGATCCTCAAGACTGCGCCCAGGGAATTCACGCAACATGCGCGCAACCCGGCGCGTTCGGTGCAGATCGGTGGCAACAACGTGGTGTTCGCACCCGCCTATGGCTCGCCCTTCGTGATGGACCTGGACAAGGGCCGGCGTTACGGCACGCTCGAAGACTTCCAGAATTTCATCAAGCTGGCCTACAACTGCCCTTGGCTGCATCATTCGGGTGGCACCGTCTGCGAGCCGACGGACGTGCCTGTGAACAAGCGCCACCTGGACATGGTTTACGCCCACATGCGCTACTCCGACAAGGCCTATATGGGCTCGATCACGTCGGAAGAACGCGCCGAGGACTCGGTGGACATGAGTCGGCTGTTGTTCGGTGCCGATTTTGTGGACAAGAACTGCGTAGTGCTGGGTAACGTCAACGTCAACTCGCCACTGTTGTGGGACGGCACCATGACAACCGCTGCGCGCGCCTACGCCCGCGCCAATCAGGCCGCGGTAATCGTGCCCTTCATCCTGGGTGGTGCCATGGGTCCGGTGACCAATGCCGGCGCCATCGCACAATCGCTGGCCGAGACCATGGTCGGCTGCGCCATCACGCAACTCGAGCGCCCCGGCGCGCCGGTGATCTTCGGCAACTTCCTGTCCAGCATGTCGTTGCGTTCGGGCTCGCCCACCTTCGGCACGCCGGAGCCGGCCATCGGCTCGATGGTGATCGGCCAACTGGCGCGCCGGCTCGGCCTGCCTTTGCGCTGCGCCGGCTCGTTCACTACGTCCAAGCTGCCCGACGGCCAGGCGATGCAGGAAAGTGTGATGTCGATGCTCTCGGCAGTGCATTGCGGAGCCAACTTCATCCTGCATTCAGCCGGCTTTCTGGACGGCCTGCTGGCCATGAGCTACGAGAAATTCATGATGGACGCCGACTTCTGCGGCGCGCTGCATAGTTACATGGCCGGAGTCACGGTGGACGACAACACACTGGCGATCGACGCGTTCCAGGAGGTCGGGCCCGGCAGCCACTTCCTGGGCTGCGCGCACACCATGGCCAACTACACCACTGCGTTTTTTGACTCCACCATCTCCGACGACCGTCCCTGGGAGACCTGGAGCGAGGACGGCTCACGCGACAGCGCCACCCGCGCCAACGCGCGCTGGAAAGCCTCACTGGCCGAATACCAGGCGCCTGCCATCGACGAAGCCGTGGACGAGTCGCTGCGCGACTACGTGGCGCGCAAGAAAGCATCCATGACAGACCAGTGGTATTGAGGCATTCACCATGGCCACCAGCAACGACCCCCTGCTCCAACCGTTTCAGCTGCGCCACCTGCGGCTGAAAAACCGCATCATCGTCACCGCCCACGAGCCGGCTTATCCGCAAGACGGTATGCCCAAGGAACGGTACCGCGCCTACCAGGTCGAGCGCGCCAAGGGAGGGGTCGCAATGACGATGACCGCCGGCTCGGCCGCCGTGTCGCGCGACAGCCCGCCGGTGTTCAACAACATTCTGGCCTACAAGGACGAGGTGGTGCCGTGGATGCGCGACATGACCGACGCCATCCATGAACACGGTTGCGCGGTGATGATCCAGCTCACGCATCTGGGCCGGCGCACCACCTGGTCCAAGGCCGACTGGCTGCCCGTGGTGGCACCTTCGCACGAGCGGGAGGCAGCGCACCGGGCCTTCCCGAAAAAGATGGAAGACTGGGACATCGACCGCATCATCCAGGACTATGTGGATGCCGCCGAACGCATGGTCGCCGCCGGTGTGGATGGCGTCGAGTTCGAGGCCTACGGCCACCTGATGGAACAGTTCTGGTCGCCGCTGACCAACACGCTGGACGCACCTTATGGCGGCAACCTGGAGAACCGGGCGCGCTTCGCGTTTGACGTGCTGCGCGCGGTGCGCAAGCGGGTCGGCGACAAACCCATCCTGGGCCTGCGCTACTCGGCCGACGACACGCTGGCCAACAGCTTCTCGGCGCACGATGGCATCACGATCTCGAAAATGCTCAGGGACAGCGGCCTGGTCGACTACCTCAACATCGTGCGGGGCCATATCGATACCGATGCGGGGTTGACCGACCTGATCCCGGTGCAGGGCATGCGCAGCAACCCGCACCTGGACTTTGCCGGCGAGATCCGCGCTGCGACGGGTTTCCCGACCTTCCATGCGGCCAAGATCCAGGACGTGACCACCGCCCGCCACGCCATTGCGTCGGGCAAGCTCGACATGGTCGGCATGACCCGCGCCCACCTGACCGACCCGCATATCGTGCGCAAGATTCTTGCCGGCAAGGAAGACACGATCCGCCCTTGCGTCGGCGCCAACTTCTGCCTCGATCGCATCTACGCCGGAGGCGAGGCCTACTGCATCCACAACCCTGCGACCGGGCGCGAGCTGACGATGCCGCATGACATTGCGCCAGCAAAGGTCAAACGCAAAGTGGTCGTGGTCGGCGCCGGCCCGGCCGGTCTGGAAGCGGCCCGGGTCGCTGCCGAGCGTGGTCATACGGTTGTCGTGCTGGAGGCCGCACCCAAAGCCGGCGGGCAGATTCGCCTGACCAGCCAGAGCCCACGCCGCCGCGAGATGATCAGCATCATCGACTGGCGGCTCGCGCGTTGCGAGGAGCGTGGCGTCACCCTGCGTTTCAACACGCTGGCCGATACAGATATTGTGCTGGCCGAGAAGCCCGATGTTGTCATCATCGCCACCGGTGGCCTCCCGCATACGGAGGTCCTGAGCGCGGGCAACGAACTGGTGGTGTCAAGCTGGGACATCCTCAGCGGCGACGCCAAACCGGGCCGCAACGTGCTGATCTTCGACGATGCTGGCGACCACCCTGCCCTGCAGGCGGCCGAAGTGATCGCGCAGACAGGCGCCCGGGTCGAAGTCATGACGCCCGACCGTTCCTTCTCGCCCGAGGTCATGGCAATGAACCTGGTTCCCTATATGCGCAGCCTGCAGAAGCACGACGTCACGTTCACGGTGACGTTCCGGCTCGAGTCAGTGCAACGCGAGGCTGATGCTGGCCTGCTGGCAATTGTGGGCAGCGACTACGGCGGCGTGCGCAAGGAGCGACGTGTCGACCAGGTCGTCGTCAACCACGGTACGCGGCCACTGGATGATCTGTATTTCGAACTCAAACCGAAGTCAGGCAACCTGGGCGCGGTCGACTACAACGCATTGATCGAAGGTACACCGCAAGTAGCGCGCGCAACGGGTTCGAGCGCATTCCAGCTGTTCCGGATCGGAGACGCGGTGTCGGCACGCAATACCCATGCGGCAATCTACGACGCGTTGCGGTTGGTGAAAGACCTCTGATCCGCGAAGTCGAAAGCCCGGATCGCTTCGAAGCAACACCTGCGAGTTACCCGCTCCTTCGCCACGCTTTACCCACATGCCGCAAGCTTTCCCGCACCTCTTTGCCCCGCTGCAGCTGCGCCACAAGACCCTGCGCAACCGCATCGTGTTTGGCGCGCACACCGCGAACATGGCCGAACAGGGCATCCCCGGCGCGCGGCATCTCGGGTATTACCTCGAGCGTGCCAGGGGTGGTGCCGCGATGATCATCGTCGAGCCGGTACCGGTCCATGCGACTGCGGTTCTCACGCGCGGCAACATGCTGCATTCCAGCGACGCCATCATCGAACCACTGCGCGGAATCACCGACGCATGCCACGCCGAGGGCGCGGTGATGCTGCAGCAGCTCTACCACGTGGGCCAGCACGGCGACTTCGACAACTCGTACTCGGCGCATTGGTCACCATCGGGCCTACCGTCCTACCACGACGCCGACGGCAGCCATGCAATGTCGGAGCCGGAGATCGAGGAAATCATCGACGCGTTTGTCGCTGCCGCCGTGCGGGCGCAAAAGGCGGGCTTCGACGGTGTCGAATTGTTCGGCGCCTATAACGGCCTGATCGAACAGTTCTGGCTGCCCTGGTCAAACCGGCGCGTCGACCAGTGGGGCGGATCGCTCGACAACCGGATGCGCTTCACGTCTGAAATCATCACGCGCTCCCGCGCCAAGGTTGGCGAAGATTTCATCATCGGTCTGAACGCCAGCGTCGACACCGGCGTCGAGATCGCACTCAAGATCGACGCACTGTGCGAAGTCGTCCATTGGCTCGATCAACGCCATCTGATCGATTACATCAGCTGCGGCACCGGCGGGTATTTCAACTTCGCCGAACTGATGCCGACCTTCCAGTTCGCCGACAAGCTTGGCGCGCCGCTGGCCGAAGCCTTGAAGAAAGTCGTCCGCCACGCCAAGGTGCAGGCCGAGAGCCATATCCGCACGCCGGAGAATGCGGACTATGTGGTCGCATCCGGCCAGGCCGACATGGTCAGCATCGTGCGTGGCCAGATCGCCGATCCGCACCTTGCGAACAAGGCACGCGCCGGCCGGGCAGACCGGGTACGCCGCTGCATATCGTGCAACCAGATGTGCTGGGGCCGGCGCTCACGCGACTACTGGATTTCCTGCCTCGTCAACCCGTCGGCCGGGCGCGAGTTTGAATGGGGCGGCGACCGTTTCGCACCGGTCGCCACTGCGCGCCATATCCTGGTCGTCGGCGGCGGACCGGCGGGCCTGGAAGCCGCCCGGGTGGCGGCTGAACGCGGCCATCACGTCACGCTGGCCGAAGCCGGCCCTCGAACAGGCGGCGCTTTCCGGCTGGCCGGCCAGCAACCGCGGCGCACGCAGATCCTGGAATTGCTTGACTGGTATGAGCGCGAGCTGGCGCGGCTCGGCGTCGACCTGCGGCTGAACACGCCGCTCGATGCCGACGATGTGCCCGCCTTTGCCGCCGACGCCATCGTCATTGCCACCGGCTCGCTGCCCGGCGCCACCGGTTTCCAACGCCAGCTGCCGCAGCAGGCCATCCTGCCCGGCGTCGACAAACCCAACGTCTGGTCCATCGAGGACGTGATGGGCCGCCTGGCGAAGCCGGGCAAGCGCGTGGTGCTGGTCGACGACACCGGCGACTGGCGCGGCGGCGGCACCGCCTGGCATCTGGCGGAGCAAGGTCACCAGGTCACCATCGTCAGCGGCTGGCCGATGGTCGGCTACTGGATTCAGCGCACCGCGGGCGATGGCCAGCTGCGCGCGCGCCTGGCCCAACTGGGCGCGCGATGGATGACCGAATCGGCTGTCTCGCAATGGCATGGCGATGGCGCCAGCGTACGTTCGCTGCTGGACGGCAGCGAACAACGCGTCGACGCCGACACGCTGGTACTGGCTACCACCAACGAGCCCGTGACTGAACTGGCCGACGCGCTGCGCGGCGCCGGGCCGCCCGTGCATGTGGTCGGCGACGCATTGGCGGCCCGTCTCGCCGTGCACGCAATCTACGAAGCCCGCGCGCTGGCCTTGAAACTGTGATTGCGAGACAACCATGAACCTTCGCTTGATCGACGCGGCACAGATCCGACAGCACACGACATTCACCGGCCTCGTCGCCCACCTGCTTGCGGCGCATCGCCAGCCGCCACCGGCGGTCGAGCGGGTGCTGATGCAGCAACGAAGCGGCGCGGGCGATGACAACGCGATGCTGGTATGGCCGGCCTGGCAACATGGCCGCCATCTGGGCGTGAAGGTGGTCACCATGTTCCCCGGCAACACCACGACGCCCACGGTGCAGGGCCTGTATGTGCTGTTCGATGGCACGACCGGCTCGCCGCAGGCCGTGATCGACGGCACCGAGCTGACCTACTGGAAGACGGCCGCCGACTCGGCACTGGGCGCCGACATGCTGGCACGCCCGGACGCGCGCAGCCTGCTGATGGTGGGCGCCGGCGCGCTGGCCCCTTACCTGATACGCGCCTACCAGGCGATTCGGCCGGGATTGCAGCAGGTGGTGATATGGAACCGCACGGCGGACAAGGCACACGCGGTCGCCAGCGCCGTGCGCGGCACGCCGGCGTGCGTGGCAACCGACCTGGAAGCTGCCGTGCGTGCAGCCGACATGGTGTGCTGCGCCACCAGCACACGCGCGCCGCTGGTGCGGGGCGAATGGCTTGTCCCCGGCACCCATCTGGACCTGATCGGCGGCTACACACCCGACATGCGCGAGACCGACGACGACGCCGTGCGCCGCGCCCGGATGTTCGTCGACAGCCGCTGGTTCACGCTCGAGCATGTCGGTGACCTGACGCAACCTATCGCCAGTGGCGCGATCACGCGCGCCGATATCCTGGGCGACTTGTTCGGGCTGTGCAGCGGCCGCGTTGCCGGGCGCACCGATGCGACTCAGATCACACTATTCAAGTCGGGCGGTGGCGCCCACCTGGACCTGATGACGGCCCAGTACGTCGGGCAGCAATGCACCGCTACGCGCCGATCTGGCGCATCTGATTGAAGTTTGGGGCACACCCCATTCTGGGCATCCTCTTGCGCCTAAAGCTATAGAGCTTCATTGCCATTGCCGAAACGCACCGGCCTCCACAGAATGCTTCGATGCCAGCGCTCCCCAGCCCCATCGTCGTGCGTTTCCAGTCGGGCGCCG
>Ga0105047_10009522_pt1 | contig 15983 bp, 9 predicted proteins | sample MAT04_FD_78384 | JGI IMG/M metagenome (GOLD analysis project Ga0105047, IMG submission 78384) | Freshwater microbial communities from Lake Fryxell liftoff mats and glacier meltwater in Antarctica - MAT-04 (megahit assembly) | ecosystem: Environmental > Aquatic > Freshwater > Ice > Liftoff...
CGGGCTTGGGTTCGATGCACTGGTAGTCGTGGCGGAGTTGGGTGTGATCGCCGAATTCATGTTGTCTCTCGCTCACTTCCAGATGATGATGCCCATGTTCAACACATATGGGTCATGACTCGAATGAGACTTACCGGCCACGCAACAGCCACGGTTCGAAGTCGGCCTGCTTGCCGCTGATGACCAAACTCGCAGCTGAGGATCGGTTTGTGGGCGAACCGGCGGTCGTTACCGCATTACGGGGAAATCTGAATAAAAGGAGGCATGCACTCTCAGGGCCGTGAGATCTCCCAGTTCTCGACTGCCAAACCGGGGATAGCCAGCAGATCGCTATCCGTGGTGATCACTGTACAGTCACCCAACGACGATGCGATGGCTGCCAGCAACATATCAATCACCTGCATGGGGCGACCGCGACGGCGTAATTCGGCGGCGATCTCTCCGTACATTTCCGAGGCCCGGCGATCGAGCGGCCAGACGATCAAGCCGTTGAGTCCACGCCGCAAGCGAACGAGGTTCTCATCACGACTCGAACTCAAAGCGAGTCCGTAATGCAGCTCTGCAACCACTGGCTCACAGGTACCGATTCGTCCGCCATTGAGCCGGGCTTCGCGAACACGCTGGATGAATGGATCACGCTGATTGATCAGTGACGTGACCGCGTTGGAGTCGAGTAGATAGCGTCTCATTCCCAGTCATGCTTCAATTGATCGGCATGCTTAGAGAATTGTTCCAACTCCCAGCGTTTCTGATGATCTCGGTCATTGGCGAGCTGCATGCGCTCCAACTCGGTCAGCACCAGCGGCTGCAAGGAGCCGAGCCACTCGAACCAATGGGCGTTGCCAGAACCGGAATCATCCCACTGCGATTCCGTCAACCCCATCACTTCCGGTGAAGTGACCACGCGCACTTCAACCACTGTCCCATCCGGAAGGTCATCCGGGACCGCGATGTCGATTCTACGATGCTGAACAACAGTGCGAAGTGGAGTCACGGAAACCTCACCGGGGCGAGAACGCGGTGACTTGCTTCAAGGAAACGGTCATCGCTCAGCTCGAAGTATACCACATGAAGGGTTTCCGTTCGAAGGGAAACCTGCCGAGTTCGAACATTCACCGACCGCGCGGGGTGAGCCATTTGGCGGGTTGCCAGATGGCTTGCGCTGCATCGCTCGTCAGCTGGGTTTGTCGGTGATGTCGTGTTTGGTGCCGTCGTAGCCGATGGTGCGGCATTTGTCGTCGATCATGGTTTCGATGTGGACGGGGCGGCTCCAGAGGCGGTGCAGGTTGGTAAGCGTGGCTTTGGCGTAGTCGGGCTTGAGTTCGATGCCTTGATAATCGTGGCGGAGATAGAGTTCGCCCCGGTTTTTGTAGTTGCCGTCGACGACCGAGATGAACGGTCGACCGTGGTTGGTCAGGTTATTCAGCAGGTGAGTCTTGATCTCTTGGAACTCGCGGCTGGCGATCTCGTAGTCTTTCTTCTCCTCGTTGAAGGCAAAGCTGAAGAACTTGTTTTGACGGCAGAAGTCCTCGGTCAGGAAGTTGTCGATGAAGGTCACGTCGTTGTGAATCTGGCGGACCTCGAAAATCTTCTCCCGGCCCAGACCGAGTTTGCGGTCCCAGTGCTTTTTCTCCTCTTCATCATCGCAGCTGTCCCATTCGCTGCCGAACTGGCCGCGATTCCAGCGGTCCTCGATATCGCGATAGAGTTCGATGCCGATCTTGTAGGGGTTGAGGCTGCGGCCCGACATGGCCATGGTGCCGGAATGGTGGTCGGCGTAGTCGATGATCTCGGCATCGGTCAGACCGTGGCGGGTCATGATGGTGGAGTGCCAGAAGCTGGCCCAGCCTTCGTTCATAATTTTGGTCATGCCTTGCGGGGCGAAGTAATACGCCTCGTCGCGAATGATGGCCAGGATGTCGTGCTGCCAGTCGCGGAGCGGGGCATGCTCCAGTAAGAAGAGCATGACGTCCCGTTCGGGCTCCTCGGGGAATTTGCGCTGGGCGGTGCGGGCCTCCTCGATGCGGCGGCGTTCTTCTTGCTCGGCGTGGAGCACAGCGGGCGGGTTGATGAAGGAGTCCATGTAACCCTTGGCGGTAAACTTGCCGCGCCCCTCGCCGAGACCGTGCTCGTCCTCTTCGCGTTCTTGCTCCAGCTTTTGGCGATCAGCCTCGACACGCTTTGGGTCGGGACGGCGACGGATGTGAACCGAGTGCGGGTCGATCAAATCCTCGATCGACAGGCAAGCATCGACGAACTGCTCAACCACTTCGAACCCATGCCGGTCGATATAGCGGTTGATCCGCGCCGCGTGGTTCGCCATCTGGTCGAGCATGCGGACGTTGGTTCCCTTGAACCACGCGTTATGTTTGAAGAAGTCGCCATGTCCGTAAACGTGCGCGATGACCAACTTCTGGTCAGTGATCCCATTACAGTTGAGCAGGTAGGCATAACACGGGTCGGTGTTGATGACCATCTCGTAAATCTTTTGCAGCCCGTACGAGTACCCCTTCATCAGTTCGTCGTATTGCGATCCGAATCGCCAGTGGGGGTATCGCACCGGGAACCCGCCGTAGGCCGCCATCATACACATTTCGTCGTAGTCGACGAATTCGAAGATGGTCTTGGGGAAGTCGAGCCCGTAATTCCGGGCGATGGTGGCCATCTCGCTCTGGAGAGCCAACAACTCCGGGGGCAGATCATGTTCCGTTTCGACTGACATGGCACGCCGCCTCGGGAGAGACTCGGGGCCGGATCGGCAGGCGGGGATCAACGACTCGAAAGCCGATCCAAGTGATGGTGAGATCGATCGCAGGCGGATTGTATGCTGGATCGATTGGAACCGAATAGATGTTTCCAACGGAATCCAAGAATGCGCGAGGTGCCCGGGTGGTGAAATTGGACAACCGACTGTCGGTCGCCCTGCTGCGATCGGTGTGTGTCTCCCACACTTTGGCGAGTTGCAAAGTCGGAATTCATGTCGGAGTTATGGAGAAAAGTCGAGAACGACGCACCGTCTGCGGTCGGGAATCTCCTCCGCACTGAAGAAGAAATTGAACAGAAGTCTGGAAAGACAGCACAGGGGGGAATGAGGAGGATCAAGCCATGGCGCAAAGATGGGTGGAGACCTCTTGGTTTGCGTCCTGCGTGGAATTGTTCGTTTCACCAATCGCGACTGCGTGGTGGGTTCTGGCTCGTCCGATCCACAGATTTTAGGAATGCCCACACCTGCGGCACTCGGGGCGGTTTGACGGGTTGGCCATGGGGGCGGTATGCTCGCGTGTGACGAATTCGGCCTGGTGAAAGCTTCCTCCCACCCGCGGTTTTGTCAGGGGCGATTGATATGCGGACGGGTGATTCACGGATGATCGATCACTGCGATGCACTCCATGCGGAGCGAGCTCCGACATGGAGTGTGGGCTTCCCGGATTCGTTTCAACGGATTGGCTGCCAGTCTCTCGTAGCGAGCGTGTGCTTGGTGTTGTTCTCGCTCACTGGGCAGGCTGCTGAACCGTTGCAAGCTTTCGTCGAAGGGTTGCGAGATCGCGGGTATTACGACGTCGCGCTGACCTATCTGGATGAGCAGGAACAGAGAGGCCACCTGCCCTCCGACCTTAAGGAGCTACTGCCGTACGAACGCGCGCAGACTCTCTTGGCCAGCGCTCGCGACTTGAACAATGTCGACGCGCAACGACAACAACTCGACGCGGCGGAGGCGGCGTTTCAGCAATTTACGAAAGCCTCCCCAAACCACCCGCTTACGGCGTTAGCCAATACGTGGCGAGGTCGGATTCTGTTCGAGAAGGCTCGGGTGGAGATCTTCGAATCGGAGGACCCTTCGTCCCAGGCGAATCGAAATGAGTTCCAATCCAAGGCTCGGGCCTTGTTGACCGAGGCTCGCAAGGTCTTTGAGGACGCCGCAGCTCAGAATAAAATCGCTCTCGACAAGTTCCCAGCCTTCATCCCGGAAGAAGAGAAGGCCAATCACGCAGCTCGATCAAAAGTCGAGAACACGTATATCGAAGTCGTGTTCGACAAGTGCAAATGCACGTACTGGATGGCCCGCACGTTTGACAAAGGGACGAAGGAAGCGGACGGGGCCTTGCAGAAAGCGTCGGTCGAATTCACCGATATGTACGACCGCACCCGCAACAACACGGGCGGAAAATTCGCCCGTTTGTGGCAGGGAAAATGCTTCGAGGAACTCGACCAGATCACTCAGGCTCTGGGGGTGTATGACGACCTGCTGACCCTCACTCCCGACACCCCAGTGAAGGCGGCGCTGCATGACCTCTCCTTGCGATTCAAGCTGATCTGTTTGAATCACGAGCAGAAGAAGGACTACCCGCTGGTCGTAACTCTGGCGGAGGAGTGGATGGAAAGTGCCAAGGGACGGACGCGGTCGGAAGTGGGCAACGGAATCCAATGGGAGCTGTGCCGGGCCTTGGAACAGATCGGGATCGACACGACCAAGCCGGAAGCCGAACGCAACCAAACCCTCAACCAGGCGCTGGGTCGAGCCCGCACGCTCAGTCGAACCGCGGGGGAGTTCAAAGCCCCCTCGAACGCGATGATCCAACGGCTGCTCCGATCCATGAACCGCAGTGCCGATGAGCCAACCGACTTTGACACGGCGTACGGCATGGCCGCCAAGTTGTCGGATGACATTCGCCAACTCGGGCTGCAAGTCACGACCGCCCAACAGCAAGGCCGCACCGAGGATGCCCAAGCCAAGCAGGCCACCTTGAGGTCGAACGCCGCCGAAATGTCGAAGCTGTGCGACATCGCCTTAAGGATGGCAAAACCCGCGACCGATCCGGGGGACCTCTTCCGGGCGAACGTGCTGCTGGCGTATGGGTATTTGCTCGACGATCGGTTGCTGGAAGCCGCTGCAGTCGGTGAGTTCACGATGCGGAGTCTCGCCCAGCGCAGCCCTGAGAGTGCGAAAAACGCTGGTCTGATCGCGATGCTGGCGTTTGATCGGGCGTATCAAAAAGCCGACAAGGGGAACCGCGATTTTGAGGCCCGCAAGCTGATCGAATTCGCCAGCCGCCTGGAACTGAAATTCCCCGAGTCGGACCAGGCGAGCGACGCCCGGTTGGCCGTCGCTCGTGTCATGTGGGATGCGAGGAAGCTCGACGAAGCTGCGGCGTGGTGGAACAAGGTCCCGGCCGGAGCGACTCATTATCCCGGTGCTCAGCTGAGTACGGGGCAAGCGTACTGGGGCCAATATACAACCCAGCTGAATCTGCCCGAAGAGAAGCGACCGGCCAAGGAAAAGTTCGCTGAGTGGCGAGACTTAGCGATCAAGCACTTGGAAATCGGGATCGGAGAGCGGATGCGGTCGACACCCGCCGATGCAGCGTCCCCGGATGACATGATTCGTGGCAAAGTGACGCTCGCCCAAATTCGGAATCTGAGCGGGGTCTACCACACGGTCGACAAGTCAGCGGGGTCGATCGAACTGCTCACGGAAGAACCGCACTCCGTGGTCGCGGCCATTTCTGTTCCGGAAGGGGCAGAACGTCCGAAAGCGCCGGGTAGCCCCAAGAGCCGGGCAATGGCCAGCTTTGCCTATCAGCAACTGCTGAAAGCTCAGATTGGGGTGAAGGATCTGAATGCCGCCCGAGAGGCGCGCATCCAACTGGAACAGGTCGCGGGATCCGATGATGCCGAGGCCCTGACGCAGGTATTTGTTGAGTTCGGGCAGGAATTGGAGAAGGAACTCACTCAACTCAAAGCCGCCGGCGAGACGGGGCGAGCTGACGAAGTCCGTGAGGGCTTCGAGACGTTTTTGAATGATCTGTCCGATCGCGAGGAAGGGCAGAACTTCACCTCTTTGTTCTGGATTGCCGAGACATTTACGAGTCTCGCCGACAGTTCCAGCGAGGATCGAGAGCGGGCACAGTCGTTCTTCGCCAAGGCCGGCGAGGCGTACCTGAAGATTGTCGAGAAAGCCCAGGCTGACACCGCCTTCGCTCAACCCGACCAGCTGTTATACAGCCAGATGCGGCTCGTGAATTGCAAGCAGTCCCAAGGGGACTTCGCCGGCGGCGAGCAGCTGCTCAAGGCGCTATTGAAAGAGAAGAAGGCGGTCGATTCACCGAATGTGCAGTTTGCTGCGGCCAGCCTGTATCAAGCCTGGGGCGGGAGCAACGAACCCGAAGCTTGGAAGAAGTATCAGACGGCTGTCCAGGGATCAAAGTCTCCCGTCACGGTCTGGGGTTGGGCCTACACAGCGCAGCGCTTGCAACGGGTGATGCTGACGAAGCCCGACCCTCGAATCGCGTCACTCGAATTTGATGCTCGATACAACCTCGGAGTGTGTCAATTGGCCTTTGCCCGGCAGCAAGCGCTGCCCGCCGATCGGGCCAAAGCGCTGACCCAGGCCAAGTCCGGCGTCGAGACCTTTGCTCGCTTGTCGAAGTCGCTACCGCCGGAGCAGTTCGAGCGGTTCAACACTCTCTACCGCGATATTCAGCAGGAGAGCGGCTCGCTGCCTGTCGACTTGCCGGTGGGATCAGGCGCGGTGGCGACCGCCGAGAAACCGAAGCTCGTTCCGAATGGCTCCGAGCCAGCGGCGGAATCACCAGTGGAGGCGACTCCCATCGCTGTAGTTTTACCGCCACCTACTGCGTCCACGAACTATCTTATGATCGCGTTAATGGGTCTTGTGGGCATCGGGGCTGTGGTGGGGATTCTATTCATGACGATGCGACGGCCTCCCAATCGGTACGCCACGCGGCGATCGGCCACCACCACCGGGGCGGACGCTCCTTCGACTGCTCCGGAACTGACCTTCGACGCACCGAAGCGGGGTGAGCCTCAACTCCCACCGACCCCTGTGCCGCCGCCTCTCAAGCCCAAACCGACTCGTCTCCCCGGCCAGCCTAAAACCGGCCCGTCTTGAGCGTGCGATCATCCTGTCAGCAGCGTACACTGCATCCTTCACGATTTGTCCTGCGAGAACTCCCATGAAGCGAACGTGGTTTTCTACGGCCCTGCTGGCCTTGGTCCTCTCCCCGGTGAGTGCCTTCTCGATCGACTATGTCACCCGCCGTGGAGAAGAGAAGCCGATCGGTGGAGAGATCAAAACGATCACTCGGACCGAGGTCACGGTCTTCCAAAAAGTCGGCAACAAAGAGGAGACCATCCCAGCCAACGAGATCCTCCTCGTCGACTGGGATAGCGAGCCTGCCGATTTCGGACTCGGTCGCGATGACGAACTGAACGGCAACTACGCCCAGGCGATGGAGCGGTTGACCGGAGCCGCCAACGCGGCCAAAGGCGGTAATGCGAAGGTCAGAGACGATATCGCGTTTTTTATCGCGCGCACTGCGGCCAAAATGGCGATCGCCGATCCGACACTGGCCCCGGACGCTCTGGCCAAGCTCAAAGCCTTCGTCGGCGGGCAGCGGGATAACTTCCGATTCTACGAGGCCCAGGCACTCCTGGCGGAAGTTGCGTTGAAGACCAACGATGCTCCGACGGCTGACTCATCGTTCAACGCCCTGACTCAGTCTCCCTGGCCAGACACTCAAATGGCTGGCAAGATCGGGTTGGCGCGAGTGCTGCTCGCCGGTAACAACGTCCCCGGAGCTAAAGCCGGTTTTGACGAGGTCGCGGCACTCGAAGTCAAGACCCCCGCAGAGATCGCTCGCAAGCTGCAAGCGATGCTGGGACAGGCCCGCTGCCTGCAACTGGGTTCGCAGCATGCCGAAGCCATCACCCTGCTCGACCAGGTGATCGAGCGGGCGGATGCCGAAGAGACCCGCACTCTCGGAGAAGCCTACTTACGTCAGGGGGACAGCCTCGTCGCCCTGGGCCAAAGTCCCAAGGATGCGGTCCTGGCCTATCTGCACGTCGACGTGATCCCCGCCCTCGCGGAACAAGGCGATCTCCACGCAGAAGCCCTGTACCAGCTCTCCAAACTTTGGGGCACCGTGGGCCAAGCCGCTCGCGGCGCGGAAGCCTCAGCCAAATTGGAGCAGCTGTACCCCAAGAGTGAGTGGACGAAGAAGCTGAGCGCGGGCAGCTGAGCCTAGACCCAGAGACTGCCGAAGCCTGTTTGACGGTACAGCGGAACTCTGAGACTCCGAAGGTCTTTGTCACAGGGCCGTGATCCTTGGAAGGGCAAGCTCCCATGCCGAGTCTCCTCCGCGCGGTTCTCGGACTTCTATTGCTACTGGGCTGGGTGGCCTGCCCCGCGGAGTTGTCGGCTCAAAAGCGTCCGCCAGCCTCGACAGCTAAGGATCCCGTCGAGGCCGCTCATCTTGAGTTCTCCCTCAATGCGGATGAACTCGACGCGCTACGCGACCAGACGTTCGATCTGCTGCTGAAAAACGGCAAGCAAGAAGTGGGAATTACACTCAAAGAATTCCTGCGTGGCAAGCAGCTGCGAGATCGGTTTCGTTCGATCGAATACATCGCGAGCGGACAGAAGAAGTCCCGCAAGATTCCGACGGAACAAGTCTTCCAGCTGGAACAAGGCGACACAGTTTATCAGGTCGCATATCTGCCGACGCAGAAATTCAACGTATTGGTCGATGTGCAAAAGCGGAATGCCGCCGTGGCCGAAAAACTCGACTCAAGCGGGCAGCGATTCTGGGAGCCAATCTCCGCGACAGAACAACAAAAGTACGTCGATGAGGGCAAAGAGCTGCTGGCCAAAGCGACCGCGCATTTCCCGACACTCCCGCTCCAGCTGCATGAGACGCAGTACTTCCTGTTCTTGAGCGACATGCCGACGGCGCAGGTTACTCCCTACATCAATCAACTGGACAAGATGAATGAAGCCCTCGGGCAATCGTTTGGATTTGCTCCGGGGCACAATGTCTGGCGTGGCAAGGCGGTCGTCGCAGTCTTCGTCACACAGGCGGCCTTCGCCGAGTTCGAGCAGTCAATCATGGGCAATTCCGTACCGAGCGGCGTGCAGGGTCTTTGCCATCAATATTCCGATGGACGCGTGGTGGTGGCCTGCTATCGAGGAGACAGCCCAGAGTTCCTGGGAGCGGTGCTGGTTCACGAGACCGCCCACGGCTACATGCATCGCTACAAGTCGACCACGCTCGTTCCAGTCTGGCTCAACGAGGGGATCGCCGACTGGATCGCGGGTGTCGCCGTCCCCTCGACCCCGGAAGTCACCCACCGCCAACAGGAGGCGACCGAGCGACTCCGGCAGTCGGGAACATTCGGCAGACAGTTTTTCGAAGCCGAGTCGCTCGAACGCTGGCAATACGGAGCCGGAAGCGCGATCGTCCAGCAAATGATTCAGACCAACCCCCAACTGTTCCAACTCTTTTTCAACGGCATCAAAGAGGGGCTGACCTGGCAGGACAGCTTGCTGAGATCCTACGGCATGACCCCCGCAGAATTGGCCCGGGCCTACGGGAAGACGATCGGGATCCCGAATCTGACGCCTTGATTCGGGCGATCTCTTCGATTTGCGAACATCGAGTACCCGCTTGGACCGTAGCAGATTTCGTGAGAAATCTGCTGAGCGAATCGAAGGAGAAAGCCCTCAGAATTCTTACGACTTCTGCTACGAGTAGTTGGTCCCGCACAGCTCCCTTAGAGGGAGCTGACCAGACTGGCACCGACCAAATCTTCCTCCTCCGTGGGAAGCCACGGACCCTGGTAGCGCTGTTTGCCGCCGATGCACTTGTAGTACAGGTCGCCATTCCCGAGCAGCCGTTCGGCACCTGACTCACCCATCGCAACGTTGGATGCAATGCTACTTCCCACGCGCAGAACCACCTTAGCGGGGAGATTATTCTTGATGTTTGAGGTGAGAATCTCTCGGGAGGGATGTTGGGTTGCCAGGATCAGATGGAAACCTGCGGCTCGTCCAACAGCTGCGATACTGACGAGATGTTTCTCCAACAGTCTTTTCTCGGCTGCATTCTCGCAAGACGATAACATCTTGGAATACTCGTCGCAGACGATGACTACACGTCGCTGAGGAGTTCCAGTGGCGAGGGCATGCTTCGAAAGTGATTTGCAGTTCGTCGCCTCCAAATCGTCATATCTGCGCATCATCCGTTCGACCAGTTTTCCAAGTATTTCAGTGACATCGACATCCAGCTTTCCCGGAACCACAATTGGTTCAGAGAGGTAGGGCGTGTCCTTTGCGAATTTGAATGTCATCTGCTTTGGGTCAATCAAAACGAGTTCAAGCGTCTCTGGTGTGTTCGTCTTCATCAAAGTGGCGACTGCCGTTCGCAACCACTCGCTCTTCCCACTTCCAGTAGTGCCAACCACGAGCATATGGGGACTCTCTGTGTCGACCAAGTCGCACCAGTGCCATTCACCATTCAAATCGACTCCGATCGGAACTCTTGTTCCCTCTCGCTGGGCTTCGAGTGATTCCATCTGATTCAAAACATCAGAGAATGTAACAGACTCTCGATCCAATCTTGGCAGATCTATCGCAATCATACCGTCGACGACTTCTATCTCTGGATGAACATTGAGGCGGAGATGTAGCTTTAGATTTTCTGCCTGACTGGTGACCTTCTTTGTTGTGATCCGCTTCTCGGGGAATACAAAAAAACGTACGAAAGAAGGGCCAAATGCTGGAGGTTGAACTGAACGGCACGGAGCCTGATGCTCACGGAGCGCCTTGAGCAAGGTTGCTGTTGTTTCGATCACCCACTTATCTTGATGAAAACCTGGAGGACCAGTGGGAACTGGTTTTGTGATTGGAAGAGTATTCATCGGGACGCCCGAAGCCCGTGTTGGCTTGGGATTTACAGGTTGCAACTCAATGGTCTTCTCCCTCCCGGTCACTCCCGCCAAATCGCCGATCAAATTCAACAACGTCTCCCGCACGGCTTCCAGCTCTGGCCCCTTGAACAGGCGGTCGTGCCGTTGGGGGTGGAAGCCGACGACGGCCAGGGCCAGGTGATGCTGCGGGCCGAGTTCCCCTTCCAGCAGCATCTGGTACAGGCACGCTTGGGCTAGGTCGAGTTCCGGCGAGGTCTGGCCCAGCTTCCACTCCAGCAGGCAGCTGTGACTGGTGTTGGGGATGCGGAGGACGGCATCGAGCTGGCCGACGACGGCCACGGGGGAGGTCCAACCGGGGCGGTGGAACTCGCGCGAGATCGGACGCTCGGGGTCGAACCATTGCCCTTGGTCTTCGCTTTTCTTTCCGCCCAGAATGATCGTCCACCAGAGTTCAACCAAGTAGTCGCACGCCTCCTGCACAGCCACCCACAGATCGAGCACCTGCCGCCCCTGGCCGTTCAAGGCGGCGTACTGCTGAGTCAGCAGGGGGCCGACCAACTGGTCGTAGACGCGACTCTTCAGAGCGACCTTCCACTCGGCTTTATCGGGGTCATGATCGCGGAGGACCACTTGCAAGCTGCACGGGGCCTGATCGGTCAGGATACCCGCTAGGACTTGATGAAACATTGTGCCGAGGGCGGCGGTGCTGGAGCGGCCAGTGCCGCTCGAACCGCCGGGCTGCTGCAGATAGAGCGCGTTGCGGATTTGGGAAACCGTCAGTGTCGCAGCCATGTGGGCCCTTAAGCGAAGCGAGGGGTTGTCGGTGAGAAGTCGGGGTCTGTGGGGGTGGCGGAGCGCGAGTCGCGGAGCGACATCGTCTACGAGGAGGTGCTGGTACTAGCAAGGTGGGGGCTGGCCATGCGGGAGGAAAAGACCACGGTCGGCTCGCCACGAATGACGCCGAACAGATCGGTCCGCTGCTCGGCAGCGGCTAGCAGAGCGTCAGCCTGTTTGCCGCCCACGTCAATCCCCTCCAAGGCCTCGGACCAGCGGGCAATGCATTTCTCGGAGAGCCACTCTTGGAGGGAGGAGAGAAAGACGGAGCCGCCGTCGACTCCAGTTTCACCGGGAGTGCCGCCTTGCTGAGTCACCAGCACATCGGCCAGTTCCTTCAGCGAATCCGGCAGATGGTTTCGCAACCAGGCCAGTACGCAATCCGTGTCGATCGTCTCCGCCCCACAGGCCAAGTCACCTGCTGCGGCATCGGACAGGAGTTGCCGCAGGGCATCGAGCGCCGCCAGTGTTTGCGGTGCGACCTGACGAAAGAGGGCGTCGTTCTTTTGAAGTACGTCGAGGTGCTCCAGTGTCTTTTTCGCCGTCTTGCTGATCGGTATCCGCTCATCTCGCAACAAGACGAGCTTTTGTAGGTTGGTCTTGGCCGGATGAAGCGTCGCCAGCGTTTTCAGCTTCGCCTGCAGACCGTTCGGCGGTCCTTCGCAGATTTTGATCCCAACCTGAGCCTCTTTGTTCGGCGCGGTGAGGATGTAGTCGAAGGCCACGCCTTGCTGGGCGGGAGACACTTTCCAGTCGGGTGCAACGACTCCGATGAGGCGTGGGAGACCATCGGAGAGGATCTCAGCTGTCGCCTCGGGCGTATTCGCCTGTCGAGCGGCTGCCTCGCGGCGTTCCCATTCGTCCTCGAACCACTGCGCGGGGTTGGCCACCATTGGAAGCGGGCGATCGATTGGTTCAATCGCGCGCTCGTCCATCCGCAGTGCTTCAAATCGCTGAGCCGCAGCGACGATCAACTCCCTTGCTGAACAGCCTGTGGAACCGACAAATCGTTGCAGGTCGGAATCGGTGAATGGCCAAATCCCGCTGGCTTCCGCTGGTCGCGATTCAGCCAGAGGAGCCAGTCGCAGGGCCAGCAGTGCCCGTGCCTGCTCTAGCAACAACGGGTTGAGCGACATGGCGGCCCGACTTTGGATACGGTCTATGGCATAACCGGGGATCGCCTGCTTCAAGAGATCGTACCGTGACGATTGCAGGCAGGAGATGAGGACCAGATTGGGGTCGGCATTGGCCAGAGCCGTCATCAGATGACCGAAACGCTCAAACGATTCCACATCGTTGGGCGATGTCTGGAGAGCCTCGATCTGATCGAAGCACAGAACCAAAGGAACCTTGGCTCCCGCCAAGCGCATGAAGTCGAGCAGCATCCCCAAGGATTGCAGCTCGGGGTCATCATTGTCATTCCCCGCACCCAAATCGAGCCGCACCAGCGCAGCCTCGGACAGCGGATCTCCTCTCAACCAGCCCGCAACATCCAACAGGTGCCGCTTGCGAATCAGCCAGCCCAAGACTCGCACAAACGCGGGAGACAAATTCTCGCTGGCTTGGAGCTGTTGCAACATTCCATCGAGTTCGTGTTCGGCTCGCTCTTCCAGGAAGTATTCCCAGAACCCCGCCATGTCCCCTTCGCCCTCGGCGACCTCCATCAGTCGGGAGATGACCATCCGCTCGAATTGATTCCAGCCATGTCGTTGTGAACGCAGTAAATCGACGGCCACACTTCGACGCACATGCCGCGTGAGTGACCCGGCGTTCGTGTTGAGCTTGATGTACGCGAAGGCATGGCTCAAGCGCTCAAGCTGGGGGGTCCGGGAATCGTCAATCAGTTTCCGCCGCAGCCGCCCGATGAGGTGGGTCTTACCGCTGCCTGCTTGACCGTGGATGACAATGCCGCTGCTGCAACTGGCGTTGCGGGCTTCTTCGACGGCTGTGAGACAAGTCCGGAAGACGGGACGATGAATCTCGCTTACATCGGGATCAGCGTCCCGGACAGTCCAGGGATCCCCGACAAAGGAGCCGAGGAGTGGATTGGGGAGTAGCTTCAGTAGGTGAAAAAGATCGTTCATGAATGCGTCCTCAAAGAGACCACGTTGTAGAACTTCCCTTGCTCATCGCGGACCAGGACCTCGCGTTCGGCGTCGGTCTTGGTGCTGGCGAAATCGTCTCGATGCAGTGCGATTTTCTCTTGGGCGGCGAGCTCGAGGATGGCTTGGTCAAAGCTCACTTTATCCAACGAGTTATCGAGTCGCTCACGCAGCTCTCGCAGGGAAACAATATCTCCCGATTCCGCCGCCGGATTGACATCGAGCATCGCATCGAGAATGCGATGGCGGGCTTCTTCGGAGGAAATCGAAGGGGGCGAGGAGTTCTCGACCTCGCGAGTTCCTACATGTCCCATCCCTTCGCTGTGCGGCATCGGTGCGGCGGGGCGTGCGCCTTCGGGGGGCGAGTCTTCTAACGTGAGCTTGGCGGCGATTGCGGTCAGGTCGCTCGGGCTGACATGGAGTTTCTGGGAGAGCTGCTCCATCACCCGAGTCAGATAGTCTGCCGGATCGGCGGGGCGCACGCTGAGGAGTTTCGCTCTCCCGCCGATGTAGGCTGGATGAACCAGAATCCGCCCTTCGTCGATGAGTTCTTTCAAAGCGGCTTCGACGTGAGACTTTGGAATCAGTCCTTCAACGGTGGCCAGCTTGACGACCGGACCGATGACCCCAGACCGGGTCTTTACACCGCCCGTGAGTTTTTCCAACAGGCACCGCTGGACCCACACCTTGGGAGCCGAGTGCCAGTAGAGGGCCTTGTCGGGCTTTCCGTATTTCCAGACCTGACTGGCTTGGACGGCACTTTCAAGCAGAGCCTCGACCATTGGTCCCGCTTGGCTACTCGGCTTCGGAAGCAGTGATCTCGGGAGTTGATCCTTAACCCAGTTGACCGACTTCGGCTCAGCGGCACTCCCCAACGCTTTGACAAGATGCTTAATAGTCAGGCCGCCGACTGTGTCGGTGTGAATTTTTATGGCGGACATCGATTCATGGCTCCCAAAGAGGCGGCAGGAACGACGACTCCCTTCGGCGTAAACCCCCACAATGATCGTATTCATGCAGAATCTCAAGCAGACATGGCACAGAATTTTGCCCTCCCGCGAAAAGTCCGCGGATTCGAGTATTTCTCATCACGGGCATTCGTCCCCTGAACACCCCCCTCGCGTCTGTCTATTCCCGCTCGCTGTTATGCCACACCGCCTTAACTCAGTGCCCTCCCCTCTCAGCGAGGCCTAGCCCCGCTGAGAGACGGATGCCACCAGGACGACCCTCCACACGCAATCCATCCCCCGCAACTGGCGAATCCTGTGTCGGGGAGCTATCTTGACCGGACTCTGGAGGCTCGGTTCGTGCGGGTATGCGCTCGCGCGGTTCAACCACCCATTCACACACCACGGACGAACAGAAAACAGGAGAGACGGGGATGCCTAAACCGCTGAACATCGGCATGATCGGGTACGGCTTCATGGGGCGAGCCCACACGAACGGCTACAAGCGCGTCAACGACTTCTTCGACCTCCCGTATCGTCCAGTGCTCAAGGCCGCTTGCGCTCGCGACAAGGAGAAGGTCCAAGCCTTCGCGACTAATTGGGGGTACGAGTCGATCGAAACCGACTGGCGGAAGCTGCTCGAACGCAAAGATATCGACGCGGTCGATGTCTGCGTGCCGAACAACCTGCACAAGGAAATCTGCCTTGCCGCAGCTGCTGCGGGCAAGATGATTCTGTGCGAGAAGCCGCTGGCGATGAGCACCGCCGAGGGCGAGGAAATGTGTCTGGCCGTCGAGCAGGCCGGAGTGGCGAACACCGTGTGGTACAACTACCGACGTGTGCCCGCCGTGACGATGGCGAAGAATCTGATCGACGAAGGCCGCCTGGGGAAGATCTTCCACTACCGGGCGAACTTCCTCCAGGACTGGACGATCAACGCCGACTTGCCACAAGGGGGCAATGCCCTCTGGCGGCTCGACGCAGCCGCTGCGGGATCGGGCGTGACCGGTGATTTGCTGGCTCACTGTATTGATACGGCGATCTGGCTGAACGGGTCGATCACCGATGTGTCGGCCATGACCGAGACCTTCGTCAAGGAGCGGACCCACACCGCGACCGGCAAGAAGCAGAAGGTCACCATCGACGATGCGTGCTCGTTCCTGTGCCACTTCGGCAACGGCTCGCTCGGCCTGTTCGAGTCGACCCGCTATGCCCGTGGACACAAGGCGCTCTACACGTTCGAAGTGAACGGCGAGAAGGCCTCGCTGAAGTGGGACCTGCACGACCTGCACCGCTTGCAGTACTTTGACTACGCCGATGAAGGCCAGCTGCGCGGCTGGAAATCGATCCACGTCTCGGACGGCGATCAACCGTA
>Ga0105047_10009523_pt1 | contig 15982 bp, 12 predicted proteins | sample MAT04_FD_78384 | JGI IMG/M metagenome (GOLD analysis project Ga0105047, IMG submission 78384) | Freshwater microbial communities from Lake Fryxell liftoff mats and glacier meltwater in Antarctica - MAT-04 (megahit assembly) | ecosystem: Environmental > Aquatic > Freshwater > Ice > Liftoff...
TGTGCGTTTCGGGGTCGCCGACTTGCGCGAGCGTCATTTCGTTGAGCTTTTTCAGGCCATCGAGCGTTTTGCGGCGAACGTCCGACGACACGCCCGGCGGGTTGTTGATGAACAAAATCGGATCGCCCTTGGCGCGGAACGACACGCCCGCATGTTCGCCCGGCAAGAAGCCCGATTGCCACAGCCGCGCGGAAATCGCCTGCACCTGCTCCTGGTTCGATGGCACCGCCACCATCACCACGAACGTCGGCATGTTCTGGTTCAGCGAGCCGAGGCCGTAGCTCATCCACGAGCCGAGGCACGGCTTGCCCGTCACCTGGTTGCCGGTCTGCATGAACGTGATCGCGGGTTCGTGATTGATCGCTTCGGTGTGCATCGACCGGATGATGCACATGTCGTCGATCATCTTCGCTTTCCACGGGAACATTTCGGAAAGCCACGAGCCGCTCTTGCCGTGCTGGGCAAACTTGAAGATCGAAGGTGCGATCGGAAACCGCGCCTGCCCCGATGTCATCGTCGTCAGGCGCTGGCCGTTGCGGATCGATTCGGGCAGGTCTTTGTCGTACCAGTCTTTCATCTTCGGCTTGGGGTCGAAGAGATCCATCTGCGCGGGGCCGCCGACCATGTGCAGATAGATGATGTTCTTGCACTTCGCGGGAAAGTGCGTCTCGGGGAGTGCGGCATTGAAGCCGGTGGCGGTACCACTGACTTTCGCAGGGGCCGCCGAGGCGCTAACGGTCGCCAGCGCCGCCGCACCGAGGCCGAAGCCCGTCGATGCGAAGAACTGACGCCGCGTCTGGCTCGTGATGTATTCGCGGAACGCCGATTCGTTGGAAAGAGCGCGATCGAGAGGATGCATTGCGGAAACCTCGGGAGAATGATCGTTCGATTCGCGGTGAGCATCTGCTATCACCCCACGAACATCCAGTTTATGTAACGATACACCATAAGCACTTGCAATCCAAGACATGCAACGAGCGAAACGCGGAACAGTAACCGGCTTCGCAAGCAATCGGCCATCTCGATGAATGCCGGGAAACTGGCGAGCGTGATGCGTTGCATACTCATCAGCGAGCCGGTCGAGAGTGCCTGAATCACGGGAAACAGGATCAGGAACCCGCACAGAACCCCGCGTTTGAACCACGCCCGTATGCCTAACGTGAGGAAGCCCAAGGTAGAAATCACCTCTGCGCCGATATTTTTGCGTTCGAAGATCCACTCGGCAGACTGAACGAACCCCGCCCACGACGGCGGCATTCGCCCCCAGCCGACGTGCGAGAGCGGATGCGCAAAAAACTCGCCGGTGACGCTTTGCAGATAGACACAGAACATCAGCACACCGACGATGTTGCCGAAGCCAACGAACAGCACTTTCCACAACGATTTTCGTTTGTCGCGCGGCAACTGGAACCATTCGAGAAACAGCCCCATACCGACCGCCAGCGTCGTCAAGCGTGCCGTGCCCGCGATGGCCAACGCCAGTGCCGTCAGCAAAATGCGATCTCGCCGCCACGCCCACAGTGCGAGGTTGCAAAAGCAGAACGCGAACGCCTCGTGGTACGGTGCCGAGAAAAACAGCGAAGTGGGGAAGGCCGCAATCAACCAACACGCCCGGCGCGTCAGTTCCCCATCTTGAGTGACGTCGAACACCCACTTGCCGAAAAACCCGAGGCCGACGACGAACGCGATGTTCGGCAGAATCAACCCCGCCCAGTACGGGTCGATACCGATGCGCTGGGCCGCCGCCATGCACACCGGCAGCAATGGCATGAACGCCGCCGTACACTTGCGGTTCGGTTCGTAAACGTAGCCAATCCGCAGAATCTCCGCATACCAGTCGGCATCGAACCGGTACCACGGTTCGACGATAGTGCGAGAACCGCGCGCCAGCAATTCCGCCTGGGCATTGTTGGGGTACGAGGCCTCAATGCTCGGCGCTTCCGGCGTGCCCATGTCGGCCGTACGCGACCAGCCAACGAGCAGCCCGAACGCCACCACGAGCACGCGACTGATCGCGCCCAAAACCAGCAACCATCGCCAACTCGGTGTATTCGTCACGATTTCGCCTACCGTTTGATTGGCCTTGGATTCGGCACCGAAGTGAGTTTGTATTTCTCGGACAACAATCGCTCCAGAACAATGACGCGAACATTGTGATTAATTTTGCTTACGGATGCCGCATATCACTGTCGATTCATTCTCGTACCGATCCGTGCGGAGCAGCGTCAAAAAGGTTACTCATTGCTGACCGACAAGATACTTGGCAAGTAACGTGCGTATCGTTGCGACACGTATTGGGTGGTGGGCAGAAGTCGTTTGAAAGATTTCGCGCTCAACGAACTCACACTCGACACATTAGAACCTTTCCCTCAACACAACAAAATTAATTTTACTGCGAATTGCAGTTACACCATCGGGACAAGCTCGTTGGCATATTTTTTGCTGCGCTCAGGGTGGAAACACTAACACCCGAGGCACGACTATGAGCACGATCACCGTAAAAGATGGCACGCAGATTTATTTCAAAGACTGGGGTGCCGGTTCGCCGGTCGTTTTCAGTCACGGTTGGCCGCTGAGTTCCGATGCGTGGGAATCGCAGATGATGTTCCTCGCCGACCATGGCTATCGCTGCATCGCGCACGATCGCCGCGGGCATGGCCGGTCGAGCCAGCCGTGGCACGGCAACGATATGGACACTTTTGCCGACGACTTGGCCGAGTTGTTAAACTTCCTCGATCTCAAGGCGGTAACCCTCGTTGGCCACTCGACCGGTGGCGGCGAGGTCGCACGCTACATCGGTCGCCACGGCACAGGGCGTATCGCGAAAGCCGTACTTTTGGGAGCAGTGACGCCGCTAATGCTCAAGACCGACGCGAACCCGAAAGGGTTGCCGATCAAAAAGTTCGACGAAATACGTGATGGTGTCCGTGCGGATCGTGCGCAGTTTTTCAAGGAAATGACCGAGCCATTTTACGGTGCGAACCGTCAGGGCGCGAAAGTCTCGGAAGGTGTGAAAGAGGCTTTCCTGATGCAGGCGATGATGGGCGGACTCAAGAACGAGTACGATTGCATCAAAGCTTTCTCCGAGACAGATTTTAACGAAGACTTGAAGAAATTCGACGTGCCGACACTGATTATCCACGGCGACGACGATCAGATGGTGCCGATTGAAGCCTCGGCGAAGCTCGCTGTGAAACTAATCGCGAACGCCACGCTGACGATCTACCCCGGCGGATCGCACGGACTCGCCGACACGCACAAGGACAAACTCAACGCCGATCTACTCGCGTTTCTGAAAGCGGAGTGAACTGCGTTCGTTTGCTTTCGCGATCGTCGGCAGATTATGAATAGAGTTCCTTGTCTCCGCCATACTTCGTGGGTGCGCGATGCGGATACTGCCGACGCCGAATGATGCCGTCAAACGCGATCGCGTTCTGATGGATGCCCTGCCCGGCTGCTACCTCGGCGAAGCGAAACGGGGGTCGCTGACCGGCGGGCGAACGGCAGCACTCGCACGCCTTCGCGATTACGATGTCACGAATTACGGGCGTAGCCGCAACCACATCGATGCCCCCGTCTCGCGGCTTTCGCCGTACCTTCGCCACGGGATGCTCAGCATCGTCGAAGTTCGCGATCACCTTCGCAACAAGTACGCCACGGAACCGCAACGTGCGGAAGAATTCCTCCGGCAACTCGCGTGGCGGGACTTCTTCGAGAAGGTTCTGGACTGGTACGGCGATGCGCTCGACGACGATCTCGAAGAACCGAAACATGCCTCGCAAAGGCAAGATCGCATTCCACTCGACATCGTCGAAGGCCGTACGGGGTTGCCGTGCGTCGATGGCATGTTGCGCGAATTATTCACCGATGGTTACTTGCACAACCACGAACGGCTCTGGTTCGCGGCGTACCTCTGCCACTTTCGCGGCATCGACTGGAAACGCGGTGCCCGCCTGTTTCGCCAGTACCTTTACGACGGCGACATCGCCAGTAATTCGTCGAGCTGGCAATGGGTTGAGAGCACCTTCGCCAGCAAGCCATACTTCATGAACAAGCAAAATATTGCCACGTTTAGCGACAATCGCTGGTGCGACGACTGCCGTGTGAAGTGCCCGTTCGATGCCCCTTACGAGACGCTGCAACACCGGTTGTTCGGTGGCAATCGCGCACCGCTCGCCGGAAATATCGCCGACGCTTTGCCGCAAAATATCGCGCCGATTCCGCCGGACGAACCGTACGCCGGCACGAAGTACGAACGGATCGTCTGGCTGCATGACGCCGCACTGTCAGTCGACAATCCCGCACTCGTGTCGAACCCGAACGCCGCCGTGTTATTCGCGTTCGACGCACCCGCATTACGCACGGAACCGTGGGCCTTCCATCGGCTCGCGTTCCTGTTCGATGGCGTCCACGATCTCTTCAACAAGGCTAATAACCCAGATAAAATCACGGTGGCAACCGACGCCGTCACGGCCATCGAAACAGTCGCAGCAAGCGGTGCGGAGATCCACGTGACCGACCACCCGAACCCGACGGTACGCAAAACGGTGCAGGCGCTGAAGTCGCGATTCCGCGTGATCGTATACCCGCGCTCAGTGATAGCGGAGTATGCCGAGGAGCCGCGCCGTTTCAGCCGATACTGGGAGAAAGCCGCGATACAGGTGCTGGGCTATCGGCCGAAAAAAGCCGACAAGTGGCACAAATGAGCGTCGCGATCTGGTGGATCAAACGCGATGCCCGCTTTGCGGATAACTCCGCGTTGACGGCGGCGCTTGCGGCACACCGATTCGTGCTGCCGGTGTTCGCGTTCGAGCCATCGGTGATTGCGGCGACCGACTATTCCGCGATGCACCATCACGCTCAGTGGCAAGCGGTGACATACCTGCGTCAGCGACTGCGAAAGATGCAAGCGGACGCGTACATCGGCCACGGCGAAATCGTCGAAGTTCTCGCACAACTCCATAAGCTTGTGGCTTTCACGCACATTTATTCGCACGAGGAAATCGGCAACGGCATCACGTTCGCGCGGGATCGATCGGTGGCAGCGTGGTGCAGGGAACACGGCATCGCGTACCTCGAATTTCCGCAGTCGAGCGTTCGCCGTACCGGTGTTGATCGCGATCATTTACAAGTGATGTGGCAATCGCGAATCGTGCAAGTTCTGCCGCTCCCCGCGCCGCAGATGGTGCCGCAATCGCTGGAAATCCGAGCAATTGCAGCGCAAACTGCGTTGCCGGTACCCGTGTTGCCGCGGACGGTTTCGCAATGGCAATCGGTGACCGAAGCCGATGCGGATCGCACGCTGAACGACTTTCTCGCGCGGCGCAGCAAGTGGTATCGCGGCGGCATCAGTTCGCCAAATACCGCCGACACAGCAGGTTCGCGGCTAAGCGTTCATCTCGCGTGGGGGACGCTAAGTACGCGCCGCGTCTGGCACGAAACGCGCAACCGTATCGCCGAACTGACAGCCGAGTGTCACCCCGATCTCGACCGGTGGAAGCGCAGCCTCGAGGCGTTCACGAGCCGGTTGCACTGGCGCGACCACTTTACGCAACGACTGGAATCCGAGCCGGATCTGGAATATCGCAGCATTCACCCCGCCTACCGCGATGTGCCGTACGAGAACGACGAACGCCTATTTGCCGCTTGGTGCGAAGGCCAAACTGGCTTCCCGATCGTAGATGCGGTCATGCGGTGCCTCGCGACGACGGGCTTCGTGAACTTCCGGATGCGGGCGATGGTCGTCAGCTTCGCGTGCCATGCGCTGCACCTCGATTGGCGGTTCATCCACCCGCACCTCGCGAGTGTCTTCCGCGATTACGACCCTGGCATTCACTTGAACCAGCTGCAAATGCAGGCGGGTGTCGTCGGTTGGAATGCGATCCGCGTGTACAACCCGATGAAGCAACTCGCCGACTGGGACGCCGAGTGCCGCTTCACGAAACGCTGGCTGCCTGAATTGCGAGATCAGTTGCCCGAAGCGATCTTGCACCATCACGACATCCCACTGTCAGTCTACCCGCCACCGATAATCGAATTCGCATCGCGCACGCAGAAAATGAAGGACGCACTTTACAGTATTCGCAAGAGTCGCGAAGCCAAAAGTGCCACGCCCGCGGTGTATCAAAAGCATGGTTCGCGAAAGAAGGAACTGGCACGCACGCCACGAAAATCAGCGAAAAGCAAAGAGAACCCGAAGCAGCTGCGATTGTTCGAGTAACGAAAAAAGCCCCGCGACGTTCGTCGCGGGGCTTTCGTTTCGGGTTCGCTTACGTCAGGTTCATTCCCAACAGGAACTCGAGGTTGGACTTCGACTTCTTTGCCCGGTTCAGCAGCAATTCCATCGCTTCGGTCGGGTGCATGTCGGCGAGCACGCGGCGGAGCATGGTGATCTTTTGCAGTTCCTCGGGGTGGAGCAACAGGTCTTCCTTCCGCGTACCGCTGCGGTTGACGTCGATCGACGGATAGATCCGCTTCTCGACGAGTCGTCGGTCGAGGTGGAGTTCCATGTTGCCGGTGCCCTTGAACTCTTCGAAAATCACGTCGTCCATGCGGCTGCCGGTTTCGATCAGCGCCGTGGCGATGATCGTCAGGGAGCCACCTTCCTCGACGTTGCGGGCGGCACCGAAGAAGCGCTTCGGCTTCTGCATCGCGTTGCTGTCGAGACCGCCCGAAAGCAGCTTACCGCCGCCGGGGGCTTCGGTGTTGTGGGCACGGGCCAAACGGGTGATGCTGTCGAGCAGGATGACGACATCCCGCTTCAGCTCGATCATCCGCTTGGCCTTTTCCAGAACGACTTCCGCCACGTGAATATGTTCTTCGGGCGGTTCGTCGAACGTGCTGGCGACGACCTCGGCATTCGTGCCGATGACCAATCGCTGCATTTCCGTTACTTCTTCGGGACGCTCGTCGATGAGCAACACGAAGACGTAACATTCCGGGTGATTCTTCAAAATGGCATTCGCCATCTTCGCGAGCAGGATCGTCTTGCCGGTTCGCGGTGGCGCGACGATAAGACCGCGTTGGCCTTTGCCGATCGGCGTAACCAAGTCGACGATTCGCATCGACATGTCGTCGGGCGATTCGAGGACGATTCGCTTGTTCGGGTGCAACGGCGTGAGGTCTTCGAAGCTCGTGACGGATGCGGTTTCTTCGCCGGTCTTGCCGTTGACGAGTTCGATCTGCATCAGCGCGAAGTTGTCTTGGTTCTCGATCGGGAGCCGAATCGGGCCTTCGACGAGGTACCCCGTTCGCAGGCTCATGCGGCGAATCTGCGACGGAGAAACGTAGATGTCTTCGGGCGACGACAGGTAATTGTGTGCGGCACTTCGCAGGAAGCCGTAACCATCGGGCAGAACCTCGAGCGTGCCGGAACCGCGTACGGTTTCACCGCGTTCGATCTGCTTGCGGACGATGCCGACGATGAGTTGGGCGCGATTCATGCCAGTGTGTTCGCGAATGCCTTCGCTCTCGGCGAGCGCGAACAGTTTGGGCATCGGCATTCGGTAAAGGTCGTCGAGCTTGGCGGCGGGGCCGGTCCCGCGTACTCCTCCGCGATCCGAACGTTGCTCGGATCCGGATCGCGAGTCGGGGCGTTGGTCGCGGTGTTCGCGCTGATCGGGGCGTTGCTCGCGCTGATCGCGGGCTTCGGTACGCGGTTCAGAACGTTGCTCGCGATGCTCGCGTTCCGGATTATGTCCGACGACGGGCCGAATCGGCGCGACCGAGGGGCGATCGTTGACGGGCGGTTGCGCCATCCGTGTGGGCGGTTGTCGCAGTGGCAGAACCACAACCGGCGGCGGAGCGGGCACCGGCGCAGCGGCGACTTCCACGGGTGCTGGTGGCGGAACGGGCGCAGGAGCCGGTGGGGGCACCATCGGCACGATCGCGACTGGCTCCGGCGCGACTGCGACTGGGGCCGCTTCGGCTTCTGTCGGTGGCGCAATTACTGCGGCGGGTTCGGCAGTTTTCCGCAGCACGCGCTTGCGGACGGGGGGTCGTGGCGACCCTTCGACGCTTTTGGCGTCGGACATATCAGAATCCTCGAAGTGGCTGAAAACAAGAGTCGGTTCGTGGTTCACCCAAGCGGACACACGTCCGGGGTAGTAGCAATCTGCGTCGCGGAGACACGTGTCGATTGCGAACGGGAAGACCTCAGCAACGCTGGGTCGGCGAACGGGCCATCCGTTGCCCCGAGAGAGAAAAAAACGAGAGTCACACGCGATCGTTACTTTTCGAATACAGACGGTTCAAATCTATTTCGCACATTCTCACCGCAACGTCGAGTGGAATCGCTTGTGCGGTCGCTGCCTGGACAACGCGACAGGTGTGTAAAAATTTCGCTAACGATTATTCATTCATACTCGGATTGTTGCGGCATCAGCAAGAGTTTGGGCTGGGTAGTTTGGCAATAACCGTTCGAAATGATCTCGAATCACCTCGTCGTATCTTCACCGGTAACGTGCATCGCTAATAACACTCTAGACGACCGACCGCATATGTCAACAGCATTTTCGCGACAGCATCGCGTTCCGCCCCTTTGCCGCGCCTTCGCAATTGAGACTTACCTCGATTCTGTGAGGCGAAAGTCCGCGAATGCGGTATCCTAAACGTACACCGCCACTCCCATAACCCGTGATGCCCATGTACGCTTGGCTCCGCAACGTGATTCGCGCGATCTCGACGCTGGCGTCGGGAATGTACGTGACGCTCTGGTACTTCGTGCAGACGTATCGCCGCAAGACGTTCACATCGCACTTTGCGTACCCCGAAAACCCGATCCCGATCCGGCCGCGTTACCGGGGCTTCCACCGCTTCGATCTCACCGCGTGCATCGGTTGCGACAAGTGCGCCCGTGCCTGCCCCGTCGACTGCATTTACATCGAAAAGGAAAAGGCCGTCGCACCCGCAAAAGGCTTCGTTGTCACCGGTTTTGCCATCGATTATACGAAGTGCATGTTCTGTTCGTTGTGCGTTGACCCGTGCCCTGCCGACTGTTTGTACATGGGTTCCAACCACGACATTAGCTGTTACACCCGCGATGGCTGCATCGTGGATTTCGCGAAGTTGCCGCTGACGGTGGCGTGGGGCCAAGATACGCTCAACCCGACCGCGATTCACGAATCGAAGAAGGTGAGCCTGCCGGTTTGGACGAAATCGGGCGACACCGCAAAGAAAACGTGAGATTTATGACCGCACTCGTCGTGACGCTGATCGTGTTTCTGGTCGTGGGGGCAGTGTTCCTCGCGGCGAATCTGTTGCTCGGAAAGCTCGTACGACCGAACCGCCCCTCGCCGGAGAAAGGCGAAGTGTACGAGTGCGGCGAAGCCCCGATCGGCTCCGCGTGGATCCAGTTCGACTTGCGGTTTTACGTCGTGCCGCTGCTGTTCGTGATCTTCGATGTCGAGTTGGCGTTCTTCTTCCCGTGGGCAGTCGTGTTCGGCTCCGCCAATCAGCTTTCGCAAGACATTCCCGTCGAAAAACGGCTCGAAATCGCACAACAATTCGGTAACGCGACGCCACCCACACCGGAAATCGCCGCTGCGTTCGCACAATTCGCGTTCTTCGAGCTATTGTGCTTCTTCGTCATCCTGCTGGTTGGCTTCGCGTATCTCTGGAAGCGCGGCGACCTCGAATGGGTGCGAACCCTCGGTGCGAAGGCGTGATTCGCGTTCGCGGCTACTCTTGCGGTTGCGTTCGGTTCGCGTTATAAGCCGGGTCTTCAAGAGTATTCCGGAGGATGTGAACGTGAAGCGAATAGGACAGTCGGGCGAAACCGAGGTTTTCGACGGCAACGATAACACGCCGATGGTGGCGACGGCACTGCGGGCCGGGGCGGAAGCGGGCGTACCTGGCCACGCGGAAAAGAAGGAAGAAGAGAAAATCGGCCTGTTCTGGCGGGTGTTCGGCGGAACGTTGCTGAGTATCGTGGCACTCGTCGCGATCACGCTTTACAACAATCTGAACTCGGGAATCTCCGAGTTGCGTGCCGGGATCGGCAAGCTGAACGAAGCGCGGGCGGACCTCGTCAAGAAGGACGATTTCCAGGCGCGACTGACGACGAACTATGACCGCATTCAGAACATCCAAGGGCAAAACAACTCGCAGAACGCGATGCTAACGGGTTACCGCAGCGAACTCGATGGCCTGAAAGACCGCGTCAGCCGCCAGACGACCGACATCGATGCGGGCAAAAAGGACACGAGCCTCGTTCTGGAAACGCTGAAAAAAGATGTCGCCACGCTCGAAACGCTCAAGGAAAAGCTCGTCGGGCTGACCGCCGATGCGAAGGCGTTCCGCGATGAATATCAGAAACTCCGGCAAGACGTGGATAAGAATCAAGCCGCCGATGCCGAACGCAAAGCCTATCGCGACGAGCAGCACAAAGAACACGAAAAGACCGTCAAGGAGATGAAGGCAATGATCCTCGATTGTCAGGTGAAACTGGCACGGCTCGAAGGGCAGCAAGCCGCACCGAAATCGAGCGCGCCGAAGCCGAACAGCACGCGGGCGAACACGCCGATGGTGAAGCCCGAGACGAGCGAACCCGAACGGCCGTAGGTCACTTCCGCACGGTGCGAACGTACTTTTTCTCGCCGATCCACACGGCGAGTTGTTCGCCTTCCACACTCAGGTGTTCGAGCGTTCCCGACGCGGGCGGGTGGAGTACGCCACATAGCCGCCCGGTCGGGTCGAAGACCTGCACGCCGAGCGGTGTCGCCGCGTAAATTCGATTGCTGGTGTCGATCGCGAGGCTCGTCACCGCGGTCGTGGAACCGGCCCATTTCGGCACATGCAGGGCACAATACGCCGCACCCGATTCGGGCTTTCCTTCGGCGTTCATTCGATACGCCCAAACGAATTTCTGATCGGTCAACCCGACGAATAACGTCGTGCCATCGCGGCTCTTTACCGTTGCGTTCGGCGAATTATCGCCGACTTTCCCGAGCGCCAACTTTGCCGGAACCGCACCCGCATCGGTCACCCGTTTCCATGTGTCGCCATCGGGAATGAAGTCCCGGAGCGGCATGTCTTGCGCGGAGGCCGTGGCCGTCAGTAGCAGGAACAGAACGAGCGTACGCATACTGAGTCACCTGTGTTGAGAGGGAAATTCTGCCGAACCCCGAAGCACCATCGTTTAATCGATGTTCACGACTTCGCCGCCCGATTTCGTGATGAGCGCCCGCATATTTTCGACCGTGACGGTCTTCTTCAACGTTCGCACCGAGCCGTCGCCGAAGCCGACGTTCGTCAGCCCGCCGATGTACAACAGCAAATCGCGCGGGTCTTTCTTCGGGTCGAATTCCATGTCGTCTGGCTTCATCCACGGCACCGCGGTCTTTGCGGTTGCGACCATAATCGTGTTTGATGTGCCATCGGTAATCTCCACGAACTTCGCGCCCTTTACCAGATCGAACATCGCTCCGTTGCCGCGAAACACCTGGAAGTGCGTATTCTTCTCGCCGGGTTTCGTCGTGCCCACCAATTCGAACACACTCGGCATCGGGTGGTCGTCGAACACTTTCTTGTTGTGAACACTGTCCCACGGTTCATCGAGCTTGATCATCCGGTACAAGGCGTCTTGCTCAACGTACGGCAATACCTGCACGCGCCACGACAGCAGCGGTTTACCTTTCTTGCCGAGGACCGCAGCATATGGCATGGCACCGTGAGTATCGTGGTAGTTGTGCATCGCGAGGCCGATCTGCTTCATGTTGTTTTGCGTTCGGGATCTGGCGGTTCCGTCAGTGCCGGGTGCGCCGGTGATTTGTGCGATTAGTGGCGCGACATCCAGATCCGAACGCACCGTCAGCGTGACAGAGGCTTCTTTCTCGTTGCTCTGGATTTTCGCCGAACGCAGCACGATCTGCGTCTCTTTGGCGAGGCCGATCAATTTCCGCTGCGTTTCGTCTTTCGATTGCTCGATCTCCGTAATTGCTCTACTAAGGACGGTTTGCAGTAGCGTACGCACTACGCCCATCGACTTCTCGGCCTCGACGCACTTCACCTTTGTGGGGCATCTCGCGAGGATATTCAGCACGAGTTCGTCGCCGACATCGAGCTTGCCGATAATCGCGTCGGCGAACAACAGCGGCTTGAACGGCTCGAGTTCGGCTTGGCCGTTCTCCGCCCGGAGTTCGTCGGGGAAATTTGCGAAGTTCAAGCCGAATGCAGCATGTTGGCCCGATGCCGCGAGCGCGATCGCGTCCGAGATCGGTCCCTTCACCACAGTTTGCGGCTTCGCCAAGTCGAACGCTTTCGGACCGAGTATGACGAGTCGGTTCGGGTTGTCCAAACTAAGCCGAATGCGTTCGGGGCCTTGTGCGATCTCGTAGGTTCCTGGCTGGACTTCCATGAATTTCTTCTCGTCGAAATTCGTCATCAGGCGGATTGCGGAAACGACTTTCTTCGGTTCGTACGGCTTGTTGAACGTGAACGCGGCGATGAAGGAATTTTGGTCGCCGTTGCCCTTGAACTTTGGCATGAAAATGGTGAAGGTTTGCACCGTTTCGGGCGGGATGCTCGCGATGTTGGCGAAGTCTTCCAGTTTGTCGAAGATCTTCTCGGGGTTGAGTTTGCGTATCGCCAGTGCCGGTTTGCTCTTCCAGACCGTGGCGACATCGACGTGCCCGAACGCGGCGGCATCGTGCGGCACCCACGAAAGAATCTCCTGAAGCGGCGTGTCGGCGGCCCGCGACGTCGTTGCAAACAATGCCAACACGGCGACGGCCGCCAGCCGACGGACCCCGGTAACTGTGAACATATTCGGAACCCTCGCAGAAAAGGAAATGACCGACCCAAGTAATATACGACGGCCAGCGGTTGGCGTTTCATCGTTTCCCGGTTACGGGTATTGCCTATATTTCATCTGTTGCTTCTGCGATCCGTTACCGAGACTGTTCATGACTACGCAATCGACCGATATGATCTGTGCCATCGTCGAACCGGGCGTTTACTTGGTGGGTAAGCAGATGGTGGCGACCGCCGAACTCGAACGGTTGCTCAGCGACCACGGCGTGAGTTGGAACAGCGATAGCGAAGTCCCCGCCGAGGTACTCACCGAGACGGCAGGGCGGCTGTGTTACATGTCGTTTGCCAAACCGCGACCGGGCGGCAACTCGGCGTATTTGCACCACATCAAGGAAGTCGGCCACGGTTCGGTACTCGAACACGGCGTCTGGAATTTCGTGTTCACGGGCATCAGCCGCAGCCTCTCGCACGAACTCGTGCGACATCGCGCGGGCATGGGGTATTCTCAGCTTTCGCAACGATATGTCGATGAATCTGTTGCCGAATACGTCGAGCCGGACATTATTGCGAACGATGCGGAACTTCATGCGATCTGGCTGGATGCGGTGAAACATGCCCACCAATCGTATGTGACACTCGCGGAGAAACTCAACGAGAAACTCGGCGATCCGGCGGCGGCGGCCGCGGCAATGTTGCCGCCGAACCCCGACCGCACGACGCGCCGCAAAGCCGCACGTCAGGCCGCACGCAGCGTGTTACCGAACGCGACCGAGACGAAGATTTTCGTGACGGCGAACGCCCGCGCATTGCGTCACTTCATGGAGCAACGCGGCTCGGCCGCCGCCGAACCCGAAATCCGCAAGCTCGCGGGCCACGTCCTCGATGTGCTCCGCGCCGATTCGCCCAACCTCTTCGGCGACTATCGCAAAGTCCCGCTCCCCGACGGCACCTTCGAACTCGTTACGGACTTCAAGAAAGTGTGAGTGGGGTTGTCTCCATCCTCCTCAATTCCCCACAGCTTCGTTAAACTCACATCTTCGTGTGACCGATACTATTGAAGTCGCGCGCTGTTTTCGCGCCAATGCTAACGGGTGTCATCCATGCGGGTCAGCGCGATTGTCACATCTGGTACGCCGGCTGCGAAACAGCTGACACTTAGCGCGCTCAACCATCAAACGCACGCAAATTTCGAGCGAATCGTTGCGATTCCGGAAGCCGAACTCGGCACGTTTGGTGCCGATGTTCTGGAAATTCCGATCGCCACCCGACGAGCCGTCACCACGCGAAATCGCTGCGTGGCACGGGCAACGGGTGAGATTGTCGCATTCCTCGAAGCGGGTGCGGTGCCCGATAGTCGCTGGGTGGCAAGACTCGTCGAAGGCTATCACGCCGCGTCCGTTGCCGTTGTCGGTGGGCAGATTGCGGGCGAAACGGGATACCGGGTCGTATCGCGAAAAGGCGTCGTCCAACACGTTGCCGCACCACTGACGCCGTTCCAAATTCCGACGGCGGACCCGTTCCTTTGCCCGCATCCGTCGGGCATCAGTTACCGACGTGAGATGCTACTCGCGGAGGGTGGCTTCGACGAGTCGCAGGCCGATTCTGAGATCGATGCCAATGCCTGTTCGCGGCTGATCGATGCTGGTTATCGCGTCATGGCAGTCGATGGGGCGGTTGTTTATCTCGCCGATTTCACGTGTGGGCAGCAGGGACAAACGGCCGCACGGCAGGTGCCACACCAAACGGTCGGTTTCATTCATCGCGAGTATTTTACTGGCACCGACGACGGGAACCGCCAGTTTCGGCAGATCGCCACGGGACTGGCGGCAGTGGGTGTTGAAGTCCATGCGATCGTCGAAGCCGAAACGGGTGCGCCGATCGTCGACGATGTCTGGATTCACCGCATCCCGCCGCAAACATCGGGTATGTGCGAAGTGTGGGCGAAGGCGGCCCGCACGCAGTTGATCGCGTTAACGGAGGCTCGCGAAATCGCGACTGTCTGGGTGCCGACGACGAATGCGGAGGGGCTGTTCGCGTTGCTCGACGATCGTTTCCGCACGATTGCGTACATGGCGAACGAGCCGCAAAACGAACTCGAACGGTACGCGATGTCGCATGCGAAAACGATCGTGTCGCCATCATCGCGGGCGTTGCGAGCCGCGAAACGATCTGCCGAGGGCCAGCCTGGCACGCAGAGTTTCGAGCGATTTCCGTTTGCCGTAACGGATCGGGCAACGGGTGAGATTTCACCGGCGGCGGGGATTACTTTTATCGGCGAATCGAACGAGGCCGCTGCGATTCGCGACGACTTGCTGAGCGAGTTTCCGGAAGCGGTCGAAGCCGATTCGCTGGCGACGGCGGCGGTCGTGTGTTGGGTTGGGCATTCGGAATCGTCGGCCATTCCCATCGTGGAAGCGATGATGTTCGGCAAGCCGATCGTCGCCTACGCGGTCGGCGTGGCGACCGATATCGTCGTCGATGGCGTGACGGGATTCCTCGGCTACCCCGGCAGCACGACATCGCTCGGTGGGCTAATGCGCCGTCTGTTTAACGATGAGCCGTTGCGTTTGCGAATGAGTCGCGCGGCCCGTACGGAATACGAACACCGCTACGCGCCGGATGCCTTGACCCGTGCCGCCATCGCACGGATGGTACCCCGCCCCCGCATCCTTGCCGCATGAGGAACACCATGAGCCGGGCCAGCGGGGAACCGCTTCGAGCATCGATTGTCGCGGGTTGCATCGTGTCGCGCGATGCGATCTCGAACATCGCGCGTCAGCAAGCCGACGCACTCTCGATGCCGCTAAACGGTGGTCCGACCGCCGACGTGAAGCTGTTCACGATGGGCGGTAATGTCGTCGATTCGCGAATCGTCGAGGTACCATCGGCCGCCGCGATTGTCGCCGATGCCCACTTTCAATCGTCGGATATTATCGTCTTCCACTTCGGCATTCGCTACCCGGCGTTCGATGCGATTTTGCTCGCACCGCGCACGTCGCACGTGATCGGGTATTACCACGGCATCACGCCACCGGCGTTATTGAACCCGACGGAGCACCCGACGCTTGCGGAATCGTTCTGCCAGGCGAACGAGTTGTTCGCGGCGGATCGCGTGCAAACGACGAGCCGGTACATCCAGAAGGAACTCGAGTCGTTTGGGCTTCCTGCGGATCGTATAACGCGTATCGCGCCGGCAATCTCGTTCCAGCCGGTGCCGCGACGCCCCGTGAAA
>Ga0105047_10009524_pt1 | contig 15981 bp, 15 predicted proteins | sample MAT04_FD_78384 | JGI IMG/M metagenome (GOLD analysis project Ga0105047, IMG submission 78384) | Freshwater microbial communities from Lake Fryxell liftoff mats and glacier meltwater in Antarctica - MAT-04 (megahit assembly) | ecosystem: Environmental > Aquatic > Freshwater > Ice > Liftoff...
CCGCCGACTATCGGAATACCGATCAGCGCCCCTGCGAGTATCCATTTCGTTTTACGTTGCATTGGGTTACGTCAAGTGTATGATACGCCTGCGACGAGAACAGTTGCCCTTTCGTCCTTGAATGCCCTATAATCAAGTTTTGGACGCTCTGCGTCCGGGGTTAGGCTGTGCCTGACGCCCAAGAATAGGAAAGAGTAATGCCGAAGCGTACATTTCAGCCGAATAACCGTCACCGCGCCAAGACCCACGGGTTTCGTTCGCGTATGCAAACGAAGAATGGCCGTAACGTCCTGGCCCGCCGCCGGGCTCGGGGCCGTTGGAAGTTGACGGTCAGTGACGAACGCGCCGTCCGTGCCTCCCACGCCAACGAGTAGCGGCAATCACCGGTTTACCAAGAACAGCCGGCTGCTGAAGTCTGTCGACTTTCGCAAAGTCTATGACAACGGCAGCCGTTTTTCATGTCCCTACTTTGTGGCCTTCCTGTTCCGACCCTCCGCCCCTACGCGCATTGACGGTCCCCGCATTGGATTCACCATTCCCCGGGCCGTCGGGAAAGCTGTGATCAGGAACCGCATCCGCCGCCGGATACGCGAACAGCTGCGTACACGCCTGGAGTCGATGGACCCGGCTTTGGATATCGTTCTAAACCCACGCCGCGCCGCCGCTGACGCCCCGCTACCGGAGTTGACCCGTCAATTGGAAAGGCTGATCGAACGATGCCGCGCTTAATCGTTCTCGGCCTGCTTCGCTTTTACAAGGCAGCCATTTCGCCTTGGCTACCTTCGGCTTGCCGCTTCCGCCCCACCTGCTCGGAGTACATGATGGATGCCGTATCGCGTTACGGAGCCATTCGTGGCGTGTGGATGGGCCTGAAGCGTCTTGTCCGCTGCCATCCGTTCCACCAGGGCGGGTACGACCCCGTTCACTGACTTTGCGACCATAAGAGTTCTCCCACATGACAGACCCCACAAAAAACCTATCGACGGAGCAACGCCTGCTTCTCGCGTTCGTCCTGATGGGCGGCGTCATTTTCCTCTCTCAGTACTTGCTGCCGAAGCCGCCGCAACCCGCCGCGCAACAGAAGAAAAGCGCTGAGCAGCCGAAGAAGCAGGAGACGCCCGGCGCGACACCGGCCACTCCTGCCGCCACGCCTCCCGGAACGCCTGCCGAACCGGTCGTCCAGATTGGTCAACAGGCCGAATTCCCGGTCTTTGAGAACGATCTTTACAGGGTCAAGTTCTCGAACAAGGGCGCCGTCGTCCTGGAATGGCAGTTGAAGAAATTCAAAGATGCGGACGGGAAACTCCTCAATCTCGTGAATGAGGATAACGCCGCCCAACTTGGACTCCGCCCCTTCACATACAGCTATAAGGACCAGAAGCCCACCGCTGACTTGAACGAGAAGCTCTTCGCCGTTTCCCGCAACGCCGACGGATTGGTGTTCGATTATAGCGACGGCGTTACCGTTGCCCGGAAGTCGTTCCGCTTCACGCCTGCGCGCTATCTAGTGGAAGTTGACAGCGCCGTTTCCGAGAAGAGCGCGACGCTCACTCACGCGCTCATTTGGCGCGGCGGCTTCGGGGATCATACCGTTCCCAAAGCCTATGCCGCTCAATTCGCCGTTTACTTGCCGCCTAGCGATTCCTCGCCCACCACATTTGAGAACTCCAAGGCGAGTGATGGACCTATCGCCAACGCCGGAAGCTATGTTTTCGCGGGCTTGCAGGACCAGTACTTCGCTGCTGTTGCGCTCCCGAAGCCCGGCCAGACGATCGAACTGACCGCGCTCTCCGACTCACTACTCTCCCCGCCGAAATCCACTGATCGCCTGGCATTCGTCGGCGCCGGGCTCAGCATCGCCGGGCGAAATCAATTCACCATGTTCGTCGGTCCTAAGGACCTCGATCTTCTCAGCGAAACCGACAAACGGCTAGTCTCCCTTGTCGATTGGGGCTGGTTCGGCTGGATCGGCCGTCCGCTCTTCGCCGCGCTCCGCTGGCTGGATAGCCACGTCGTCCACAACTGGGGATGGTCGATCATCATCCTCACGATCGTCATCAACATAGCGCTCATTCCGCTCAAGCTCACCAGCATGAAATCGATGAAGAAAATGCAGACGCTGCAGCCGGAGATTCAGCGGATTAACGACAAGTACAAGGGTGTTGGGTTCAACGACCCGAAGAAACAGGACCAGAACAAAGAGGTGATGGAACTTTACAACAAGCATGGCGTGAACCCGGCCGGCGGTTGCGTTCCAATGCTGCTCCAGTTCCCCTTCTTTATCGGTTTCTACAAGGTGTTGAATGTCGCGACGGAACTCCGCGGCACGCCCTGGTATTGGGTCAAGGACCTCAGCCAACCGGAGACGATTCCCATTCGAATTCTGCCGTTACTCATGATCGGCAGTCAGTTCTATCTGCAAAAGATGACGCCAACCAGCGGCATGGACCCTACCCAGGCGCGCATGATGTTGTTGATGCCGCTCATGATGGGTTTCTTGTTTTATAATGCCTCAAGTGGCTTGGTGTTGTACTGGCTTACCGGAAACTTGGTCGGAATTGGGCAGCAGTTACTCTTCAACAAGATAATGCCGGCTTCGCCGAGTCCCGCCCCACAAATCGCAGCCAAGAAAAAAGGCAAATAAAACGGCATGAGCGGCCTGAAGAAATACACAGTCGAAGAACACGGACCGCGCATCCACCAGTTTTTGGAGCCGGTTCTCAGCAGTGCGAACCTGGAGCTCAAGTTCGAAGTGGCTCCTGGCCGCACGGCCCATCCGGAGATCGAAGATCCACAGCTCATGGTGCTATTCACCGGCCAGGATGTGGACCTCTTACTGGCCAATAAGGCCGAGTTAATGCTCGCGCTGGAGCATTTGACCATTGAGGTTCTTCAAGTTCCCTCCGATGAACACGCCCTTATCTGCTTTGACGCCAATGACTATCGTGTCATGCGAATCGAAGAATTGCGCTTGACGGCTCAGACCGCCGCCGAACGCGTGATCAAGACCGGCGATCACTTCCAGTTCAATCCGATGACCAGCCGTGAGCGGCGCATCGTTCACTTGGCCCTGCGCGGGGAAACTCGTGTCAAAAGCGAGAGTTTTGGGACCGGTCCAATTCGCCAGGTTGTGATTTACCGTGCCGACCTGCCCGTTCCGACGAATATTGTTCTCAAACCCGCGCCTCGCCCGCATCGCATGGATGACCCGCGGGATAACGATCGTGGTGGCGATCGCCGGGACCGGGATCGTCGCGGCCCCGGCGGCCCTGGCCCCCGTCGCGGCCCGCGCCCGCGAATGACTTAGGCGAAGTTTTGCCGTGGAACCCATCGTAGCCATCGCCACTCCGCCCGGCCGTGGCGGCATCGGTATTGTCCGCATCTCGGGCCATGAGGCCCGCCTTGTCGCTTCTTCCTTGCTCCGCTTTCCGGAAGGCGCCGATTGGATTCCACGCCACGCGACGCTGGCGGAATTGATCGATGACAACGGCAGCGCCGTCGATCAGGCCGTAGTCACTTGGTTCGCGGCTCCCCGCAGTTATACGGCGGAAGACGTCGTCGAAATCGCCTGTCATGGCGCGCCGGTCGTGCTCCGCTTTTGTGTCGAGCAGGCTTGCCGGCACGGCGCCCGTCTCGCTGAACCGGGCGAATTTACGCTGCGCGCCTTCATCCACGGCCGCATCGATCTGCCACAGGCCGAAGCCGTTCGCGACCTGATCGACGCCACCACACTTTATCAGGCCCGCGTGGCCGCCCGTCAGGTTGAAGGCTCCGTCGCGATTCTCCTCGCGCCCCTGAAATCACAACTTCTCGAACTCATCGCTCTCCTCGAAGCCGGAATCGATTTCGCCGAGGATGATATCTCTGTCGCGCCCGCTGCCGAAATACTGCGCCGGCTAACCCCTCTGATTACCGCTGTCGAGCGACTGGTAAAGAGCTTCTCCTACGGCCGTTTGGTGCATGACGGCGTGTCATTGGCCATTGTGGGCCGGCCAAATGTCGGCAAAAGTTCACTCTTTAATCGGCTGCTGGAGCAAGATCGGGCAATCGTCACCGATATCCCCGGCACTACCCGTGATCTGGTCAGTGAAACCGTCGTCCTCGGCGGCGTCCCAATTCGCTTTGTCGACACGGCCGGGATTCGCGACGGTAGCGATTTGGTCGAATCGCTTGGTATTGAACGTTCGCTCCAAGCAATGGCCGACGCCGACCTAACCCTCGTCGTGCTGGATTCGTCTATGACACTGACTTCCGGCGATCAGGAAATTCTCAATCGCGCCGCGTCCCACGGGCGCAATCTGATCGTCGCTAATAAATTCGATCTGCCGCGGGCCATAGGAATTCCGGAAACGGCCATTCCGTTGTCCGCCACTACGGGCGCTGGCCTGGATGAATTGCGCCAAGCCATCCTTCAAGCCATCGGCCACGCCGCGAAGGCCGAACACGAATTCGCCTTCATCACATCCCTGCGTCACGAACAACTGCTGGCCGAATGCCTGGGCGGACTCCAGGCCGCGAAACTTGCCGTCGAGGAACACATCCCGCACGAGATGATGCTCCTCGACCTTTACGGCGCTCTCTATCCGTTGGACGCCATCACCGGTAAGACCACTGCCGACGACATCCTAAACCGCATCTTCTCTACTTTCTGTATCGGAAAGTAGGACTTACTCTTTGACCAGTGTCGCCCGGAGCGAAACCGGCACGGCCGCTACAGCCTTCGAGATCGGGCAATTTACCTTCGCTTCCGCCGCAATCGCTTGAAACTGCTCGTCCTCAATGGCCGGCACTACCGCTTCCATCACCAGATCGATCGCGGTGATCGAAAATCCGCCGCCTGCTGCCGGTTCCAGCTTAACCGCCGCGGTTGTGTGCACCCTTTGCGGTGCGTATCCGGAAAGCGTCAAGGCGAACGAAAACGCCATCGAGTAACATCCCGAGTGCGCCGCCGCCAGCAATTCTTCCGGGTTTGTCCCGGCGTCGCTCTCAAAGCGTGACTGGAATGAGTACGGGCCGGTGTAGGCGCCACTCCCAAATGTGATGCTCCCCGCACCGGTCTTCAAATCGCCGAGCCATTCCGCGTTCGATTTTCTGATGATCATGGATCAAGTTTATCCCCTAATCGCCCGCGGCCCAAGCTGTAATCTTCCAGACTCCGTTCTTCTTCTCGATGAAAATCCGCTGCGCTCCCAGGCTGAGAACATCACCCTCCGCCACCCAGCCTTTAGGACCGTCCAGGCGTTCCGCCTGGATCCACCCCTTTACCGGCCGTGCGTCTTTCACATGCAGGATGTCGTAATCCAACATGGCGACCACCGCCGCGCCGGACCGCCCCGTCGCTCGCAGTACAGCTCCCGGGCGAATGGTCACAAGATGTTCAAACGCCTCCAGATCGTCCGGAAACCTGCCAAAAAGATAGGGCAGCGCGAACCCCTTTTCGTAATGCGCGGCGCCTAGCTTCAGGACGGTTTCCAGGTGCGCCCAGCCGCCCGCTTGCATCTTTTTCACTAACTCCGCCGGACCAGACGGAGAATCAATGCCGGTGATCACGTCCGCCGCGCACAGCGCCTGCAGGCCGGCGGTATTCCGTTCCCGCGACACGCCTCGCAAGATCGCAAGAAATTTCGCGAACGAAGGGTCCGAGCCCGACTCATCTCCCGGCGCCAATCGCCGCCGGCGTCCCGCGCCGAAAACCACTCCGGCGCTCAGTAGCGCTCGTCTCGTCAAATTTCTAGCTGATAATTCCATTCCGAATCGCAAACCGCACCAGATCCCCCGTCGAATGCAGATTCAGTTTCTCCATCAACCGGCTCCGATGCGCCTCCACGGTATAAACGCTCAATTTTAGCTGATTCGCGATGTCCTTGTTGGTCTTACCTTCGGCAATCAATTGCAAAACTTCACGCTCTCGCGCGGTCAACAGATCCAACGGATTCGTAACATGCTTCCGGTAGTCCGTCAGTACGGCATCGGCGACCGACGGACTTAAATAAGCCTCGCCTCGTGCCACGGCTCGCACGGCATCCAGTAACGCATCGTCATCGGCATCCTTGACGAGATACCCCTTTGCACCGGCTCGCAACATCTCCCGGACATACACAGCGTCCCGGTGCATGCTGAGCGCCAAAATCCGGCTGCGGGGCGAAATGCCGCCGATTCGCCGCGTCCCCTCAATACCGTTAAGTCCCTCCATATTGACGTCCATAATGACTACATCCGGCTGGGTTTTCTCCGCCTCCACCACCGCTTCCAGTCCGTTCTTCGCTTCTGCGACCACTTCCATATCCGGCTGCGCGCTGAGGATCATTCGGATCCCTTTCCGAACTACAGTATGGTCATCCACCAAAAGGATCCTGATGCTTTTGCTCGGATTTTGCATTTTCGTCTCCGTTCTCCGCATATCGCGTCGGGGCTTGCACCTCCAGGCACAGCCCCCCGGTCTTGCGGTTAGTCGCAATCAATTCTCCGCCCGCATGGCGCGCCCTCGCACGCATTCCAACCATTCCCAAACTGGGCTGTTGTTGAATTTCTTTCGGCATTCCGCGCCCGTTGTCTTCGATTCTTAGCAGCACCCGGTCACCGCTCGTATCCAACCGCATCATTACTTCCTTCGCACCCGAGTGGCGGGCGACATTGGTCAACGCCTCCTGCGCAATTCGAAACAACTGTGTTTCCTGTTCTTCCTCTAGCCGCCGCGGGCAGTAGGACCAATACTCGACGATGATCTGCGTCCTTTCGGAGAACCGCTCCGTCAGCCACCGGAGCCCGGCGTCCAATCCGAAATCATCCAGGATAACCGGCCTCAAAAGCTGGCTCAATTCCCGCACGCCGGTGAGCGCGCCTTCCAAAATCTCCACGCACTCCGCCCGGTTTTCGACAAATCACGGTCCGTCCATCCGTTTCAGCATGCTCCGTAACCCGGTCAATGCCTGGCCCAGTTCATCGTGCATCTCGTGAGAAAACCGCCGCGCCACCACTTCCTGGTCCTGGAGCATCTGCCAGGAAACCCGGTCCAATTCTTCAGCGTGCCACTCTAAGCGGCGGAAGGCTCGGCGTGTCGTGTAAATGGTTACGAATGCGCAGGCAAATGCCAATAACAGACAAATCCCCAGAACCAATTCCAGTTCGTCCAGTAAATCCTGCGACTGCTGCTCGATCCGCGCCTCCAACTCGGCGCCTCGGCCCGAACTGACAAAGTGTCCCCGCACCAATTCCTGAGCATAATCGTGGATCGATTTGGATCCCTGGTAGCCGACATAGGCGGCCCCGATTACCAGAATCACCACCAGCGAGAACCCGAGCGCAAGCACGCGCAACACGTTCTGCTGCGTAAATGCTTCTCGACGGGGCATGATCCCAGTCTAAAGGGCAGCGCGTCGCCGGAACACGGCCGCCGAACCTACCCCCCAAGAATCGGGTGATGCGCTGCCATCGAGAGGGGATGGGTAAACAGCGGGATTCCCCGCAAGCTTGGTGTAGCGACCGGCTAAGCCGGCCAATGGAGAGTGCACACATGCTCGCAAACACCTGGAAATCGGACCTTGGTTCCGGTTTTTTAGTCTTCCTGATCGCCCTTCCACTTTGTCTGGGTATCTCGATGGCGAGCGGATTCCCGCCAACCGCCGGTATTCTCACCGCCGTTATCGGCGGCCTCCTGGTTTCATTCATGGGGAGCGCCAGGCTGACTATCAAGGGACCGGCAGCGGGGCTGATTGTGATCGCCCTCGGTGCGGTAACCGAGCTTGGCGCCGGCAACAATACCCTCGGCTACAAGCGGGCGTTGGCCGTCGGCTTGATCGCCGGCCTCATTCAAATCATTTTCGCGCTAACCAAGGCCGGTGTTGTCGGCGATCTGATGCCGTCATCGGTGGTCCACGGAATGTTGGCCGCGATCGGGGTCATCATCATCTCCAAACAGACGCATGTCGCCCTCGGCGTGGTACCCGAAGGGAAAGAGCCGCTTCATCTCCTTGCCGAAATCCCGCATAGCATCCTGAATCTGAACCCCGAGGTCTGCTTTATAGGGCTGCTGTCGCTGTTGATACTCTTCGGTCTGCCGATGATCAAGACCAAGTGGATCCGTCAAATACCGGGCCCCATGGTTGTCCTGATGGCCGCTGTACCGATCGGGCTTCTCTTCGATCTGGAACACGAACACAACTACTTCCTCTCTAATCATCTATTCCACGTCGGTCCGAATTTCCTGATTCGCTTACCCGGCTCGCTGGCCAGTTCCTTCGCTTTCCCTGATTTTTCTGTGATTTTTAGCGCCGTTTCCATCAAATACATTGTCATGTTCGCGTTGGTCGGCAGTATTGAATCGCTGCTCAGCGTCTCCGCGGTGGACTCGTTAGATCCGGAAAAGCGGACGAGCGACATGAACAAGGATCTGTTGGCGACCGGCATCGGAAACACCATCACGTCCGCGCTCGGCGGGCTCCCGATGATTTCGGAGATCGTTCGTAGCAAGGCGAATATCGACAACGGAGCCAAATCGCACCTGTCGAACTTCTTTCACGGCATGTTCCTGTTGCTTTCGCTGGCGCTCATTCCCGGCCTGCTTCAAAAAATTCCGCTGGCGGCATTGGCTGGCATGCTCATCTACACGGGCTTCCGGTTGGCATCGCCCAAAGAATTTGCTCACGTCTACAAAATTGGCGCTGAACAGCTCTTCCTGTTTGTCACGACGCTTATTGTCACTCTCGCGTCTGACCTCCTGATCGGCGTCGGCGCCGGCTTGATCCTGAAGTGCGCACTTCACGTCAAGAACGGAGCGCCATTGAAGAGTCTCTTTAAAGCGATCGTGAAAGAAGAGCGCCGCGACGACGAATTGGTGTTGCATGTACATGAATCGGCGATCTTTACCAACTATCTGGGCTTGAAGAAGCGCCTGCTCGGGCTAGACCCAGGCGTAAAGAAGGTGGTCATCGATTTTGAAAATGCCTGGGTCGTCGACCACACGGTGCTCGAAAAACTGCATGGAATCGCGCGGAGCTGGTCAGATCGCGAGCTAATCATGATCGGCTTGGACGATCATAAGCCAATGTCCTCGCACGAACTCGCCGCGCGTCGCAAAGCGCGCCCAGCGGTGGCCGCTTGAGCGAGCACTCCAGCCCGAAAGACCATTTGCGCCATGTGCTCAAGCACGTGGCGCATTTTCTCCCTGCGCAAGGGCCCATCGGGGTCTTCATCCACCACAACACCCTGCACGCGTTTCAACATCTTCCGTTTGAGAAGGCGGTGCTTGAAGCCTCCGCGCTCTTCCACACCGAACCGTACATGGCGGAGGACCAGTATCGCGAGGCGATGCGGAACGACCGCCTCCGGGCGGAGGATCTGGAATCCGTCCTGGCGCGCGAAGCGGATGCCGAAATCGTTCCTGGCCTGTGCCGCCGGGATCTTTGGCGGGCCATGCTCAACCCGGGTGTCCGGTCGTTCGATTCCGTGGGCATCGAATGGCGCATGGAAGATGGCGACCTTGCCACCGATTTCAAAACTCCCGCCCTGCGTGCTCTTTTCGAGGCCTGCCTCGCGAGAACCGAAGAGCCCAACCCAGTGGTCCGTACCACTGCATCAGCTATTGAAGAGGTCATTCACCCCTGGCTGATCCGCCTATCCTCCGTCTTTCTTGATCAAGGCATGTCCTACTGGCCGATGCCCGGTCGCGAAGAGGGCTTCTATTCCGCCGTCCGGACGCTGCTTTCACAGCCGGCGTCCATTTATCCGAGCGGGTTGTCCGGCCTGGGTGAAGCCTTTCGCGATCAGATGGACCGCAAGCTGGACGCCGCCGGCGTAATCATAGCCTGCCTCGGGCCGGACCAGAATAGCTGGGAGCCGCGCCTCCGCGATGAACTATTGGCCATGCCCGGCTGGCCCGGGCTAATGGCGCAACTCGAGAACGATCCCGCGCTCTTTCCCCATGACCCCGTTCCCTGCTCCCTCGCCGATTTCCTGGCCGTCCGTCTGACGATGGCGAAAGTCGCCGCGCGGAATCTGGAGGCGGAAGGCCCAGCCGACGACGCCGATCCTCGCCAGGCGCGACTCGCCCGCGCCGCGGCTTTGTATGACTCCGCCCGCCTGGCAAAGTTGACAGCGGCCGCCGTATCCGGATGGACCCCGCAACGTTGGTCCCGCTTCGTGGTGGAGGCCGAGTCTTTCGACCACCTCGAGCGCCGGCGCGTCTATCATCTGGCCTACGAACGCTGGCACGAACAGGAAATTCTCCTGGGAATGGCCAGTCACCGCCGCAATTTCAATCCCGCACAACGCCGCCTGCGGCCGGTGGCCCAGGTGTTCTTCTGTATCGATGAGCGCGAGGAGTCTACCCGGCGCGCGTTGGAAGAGGTCGACCCGCTCGTTGAAACGTTCTCCGCCGCCGGCTTCTACGGCGTGGCCGTGGATTACAAAGGGATTGACGACGCTCACGGCGTCGCGCTGTGCCCGGTCGTCGTAAAACCCCAGCACGCCGTGCGGGAGAAGCCGACCGAAGAAGACGCCGAAATTCATCAGACGCGGATGTTCCGGCGCCGTCTGTGGGCGCGTATCAGCCGCGGCCTGTTTGTGTCCTCGCGTTCCCTGGTAAGGGGCGCCCTCAGCACCGCCATCCTCGGTACACTCACGTCGGTCCCGTTGATCGCCCGCGTCCTCGCGCCGCGCCGCTACGGACTCCTGCGCGAATCCCTCAACCGTGCCTTCTTCCCCGAACCACGCACCGAAGTCACCCTCATGCGGAACGACGAACAATCGCAGCACGCCGTCGAAGGGCTTTTGCTCGGGTTCTCCATTCAGGAAAAGGCCGATCGCGTAGCAAGCGTCCTGGGACCGGCCGGCTTACACAAAGGTCTCTCTCGAATCGTCGTCATCCTCGGCCACGGATCGACGAGTCTCAACAATCCTCACGAGTCGGCGCACGACTGTGGCGCCTGTGGCGGCCGCCGCGGCGGCCCCAACGGCCGCTTGTTCGCTGCCATGGCCAACCATCCCGGCGTCCGCAACGCCCTGGTGGATCGCGGCATTACAATCAATTCGGAAACCTGGTTCGTCGGCGGCTATCACGACACCTGCAGCGACGACATCGTCCTCTACGATACGGAACTCGTTCCGGTCACCCACCACCCGGACCTGAATGCCATCCGCCAGTCCCTCGATTTGGCCCGCGCCCGTGCCGCCCACGAACGTGCCCGCCGCTTCGAGACCTTCTCTACCGATGACGATCCTGCCGGCGCACTCTGGCACGTCGAAGAACGCGCCGAGCACCTCGCGCAGCCCCGCCCCGAATACGGCCACTGTACGAACGCGGTTACCTACGTCGGCCGCCGTGCGGTGACGCGTGGACTCTTCATGGATCGCCGCGCCTTCCTGGTTTCCTACGACCCTAATCTCGACCCGGAAGCGCAAAGCCTGGCTCGCCTCCTCGCCGCCGTCGTTCCCGTCTGCGGCGGTATCAGTTTGGAATACTACTTCTCCTTCGTCGACAACGAACGATACGGCTGCGGTACGAAACTCCCTCACAACGTAACCGGGCTGGTAGGCGTTATGAATGGCAACTCCAGCGACCTTCGCACCGGCCTGCCCCTGCAAATGGTCGAGATCCACGAGCCCGTCCGCAGCCTCTTCGTGATCGAAACCACCCCCGAGCTGTTCGAAAAAGTCATTGCCGGCAATCCAATCATTCAGGAATTTGTCGTCAACCGCTGGATTCGCGTCGCCATTATGGACCCCGGCACCGGCCGAATCCAGATTCGCCGCGATGCGGGCTACGAGGATCTCGCCGGCGAGATCAAGCCGCTGCCCATCGTGTCCACGTCCTACGACTGGTACAAGGGAAAGCTGGAACATCTTCCCATGGCCGTCATACAGTCCGCCGAACCGGTAAGGAGTGGCCATTGACTTTGATGCAGGCTGTCCTGTTGGCTGTTGTATTGGCGCCGGGCGCCGTTTTCTCGCTCTTCTCGATCCTTTGGCTGCTCGGCTGGGATGCACCGGAACGCGCCCTGACCCGCGTTACGGCGATCGTATATTCGTTGGCAACCATTGCCGTGGCCTGGCTCGCCTGGTCCCTCCATGCGAGCGGCGGGGCGACAATCGCTGTGTCCCTTGGCGACTGGTTTACCGTCCACGACTATCACTTTCCGCTGGTTCTCCTCGGCGACCGCCTATCATTGCCGTTCCTGGCCCTTACCGTCGTGCTCGTCGGGCTGATCGGCCAATTCTCAGCCACTTACCTGCATCGCGATCCGGGCTTCGCGCGGTTCTACATCCTGCTCCACCTGTTCGCCTTCGGCGCCATGCTCATCTTCTCGGCCGGATCTTTTGATCTGGTGATCGCTGGTTGGGAAATGGTTGGCCTGACGTCGGTACTGCTGATCTCGTTCTTCCACTATCGCCCCGGTCCGGTGGAAAGCGCCCTCCGCGTTTTCATCGTCTATCGCGCCTGCGACATCGGCCTGATCACCGCTGCCTTCGTGATGCATCACTTGGCGCACTCCTCGTCCTTCGCCAACGGAATGCCCCATCTCACTGACGGCGACGCGACCATCGTCGGGCTCCTCCTGCTCCTCTCGGCGGCCGGCAAATCTGCCCAGGTTCCATTCTCCGGCTGGCTGCCGCGCGCCATGGAAGGCCCCACGCCGTCCAGCGCTATCTTCTACGGCGCCATCTCCGTTCACGCCGGCGCGTATCTGCTGCTGCGCGCGCAGCCGATTCTGATGGAGTCGCCGATCGCCGCCGCCGCCGTCGTTGTCATCGGCCTTATTACAGCGGTGCAGGGATCGATGATCGGCAGGACCTGCGCCGACGCCAAGACCTCTCTAGCTTACGCATCGCTGGCGCAAGTCGGTGTCGTCTTTATAGAAATTGGATTCGGCCTGACATGGATCCCCGTGATGCACATCCTGGGTCACGCCATGGTCCGGACGCTGCAGTTCCTGCGCGCGCCGTCTATGCTCCACGACTACCACCAGGTCCACGCCGCTGCCGGCGGCCACTTGGAAAAAACCGGCAAGCACTTGGAGTCCGCCATCCCTCAAGGTTTGCAGCTATGGCTCTACCGCATGGCGATTGACCGAGGTCACCTGGACACGATACTGGAACGGGTTATTGTGCAGCCCCTGGTGCAGGTTTCGCTGTTCCTGGCGCGTCTGGATCGCATGGGGTTGCCCTCGGCGCCCGCTAAAGCGATTAAGCCGGCGGCGATGCAATCCGTCACCGCGCCGAATGAGGGAGTTATCGATGGCTGATTTATCTTTTCCGCTCATCTCGGCCGCGATCGGGATTCCCGCGCTGGCTGCCGCTGCCGCCTTCGGCAGCGATCAACGAGCCCGCATCGCCGGCGTCATCGGATCGGCCGGGTCCGCGCTCTGCGCGCTGGAATGCCTCCGCGAAGTGCAAGCCGGCGGCGGGGCCCGCTTGGCCGAACCATGGTCACTCGGCCTCTTCACCGCCGATCCCCTGAACGCAACCTTTCTGGTGCTCTATTCGCTACTGACCTTGGGCATCCTGATCCTGGCCCCCCGCCGCGACACGAGCGCCAAAATCACCGGCGCTACTCTTCTCGTCCTGGCATCCACGCTTGCGGCCTATGGCGCCGGCAACCTGCTCGTCCTCGCCGCCGCCTGGATTCTTTCAGCCCTGCCATTCATCCTGGGACCCTTCACCGGCACCTGGCGCCCCCGCGCCGGTCTGTCGGCATCCTGCATCGCGATCATCGGCGCCCTCGGCATCATCGCCAGCGCGGCGCATGATGGTGGCGCCACCCACCCGTTCTCGCTCGCCGAACTGCAAGGACACAACTTTGGCGGGTCCGCGGCGTTCGCATTGCTGATCATCGCCATCGTCTGCCGCAAAGGCATCTTCCCCGCCCATGCCTGGATTGAAGACGCCGCCGAAGCAGGTCCCATCCTGCCCGTTTGCCTCTTCATCAACGGCCATCTCGGTGCATTCCTCCTCGCCCGAGTGGTAATTCCCGAGTTCCCTCTCTCCGCCCAAGGCGCCTTCCCGATTCTCTCCGACCTGGCCTTGTTCACAGCCCTCTACGCCGCCGTCCGCGCCGTCGCCGAGTCAAAGGCGCGCCGCATCCTGGCATTGCTTGTCCTCAGCCAATCCGCCTGCATTCTGGCCGGCTTGGAGTCGGCCACGCAGGAAGGAATTACCGGCGCCCTGGTTCATTGCATGGTCGTCGCCGTGGCCACCACTGGACTCTTCAGCGTGCTCCGCCTGATGGAAGTCCGTTTCGGGCGCTCCTTCACCTCGGATCACTACCTGGGCTTGTCGGAGTACACGCCGCGGCTCGCGGTCTTCTTCGTCGTCTGCGGATTGGCACTCGTCGGCCTGCCCGGCACGCTCGGCTTCTGCTCGGAAGATCTACTCATTCACGGAACCCTTGTCAGCCACCCGCAGATCGGACTCCTGCTCCCGCTGGCGACCGCGATGAACGCGGTCAGCCTGTTCCGCCTCTTCTCTAAGATGTTCCTGGGAACACAGAAAACAGGGATTCACGGCATCAGTGATGCGATCCCGCGCGAGCGCTGGGTTCTCGCCGCCATCGCGCTCTTCATCGTCGCGGCCGGTGTCGTGCCCTCCGCCGCGCTCTCCTTGCGCCGCAATGCCGCCCAGGCGTTGAACGGCCCCATGGCGCCGCATTCCACTACCGTGGCCGGTAACCGCTAAGGATGCGAGTTATCGTCGTGCTCCTCACCCTCGCCGCGGGGCTCGCGGCGCAACAGACGATCTTTGACGTTCCCTCGGCCGATGTCGCCGTTCGCCATGACTGGTTCTATCAACACCAGACGGTGGCCCGTAGCTGGTCACCCGAGCGCCGCTGGGTCCAGACGAACGCCTATGGCTACGGCGTCGGCGGCCACACCGAATTCGACGTCACCTGGTTCAACCTAGACCCCAAGGAGCCCCGCCACTCCAATGCCAGCGTCGGCTTCAAAACCAGTCTTCCCCTTAACGGCGAGCATGCCCGCACACCCGTTCGCTTCGTTATCGGCGATCTGGTGCAGGTAGACGGCTACGGCCACAAAGGCAACTGGGCCTACTCAATGCTGCAGGTGGAAACGCCGCACACGGCCACACGCCTGACGGGCGGAGTCACGTCGGGAACGTCCGTTCTATTCGGCGAGAAGACCACCGGCGTTCTCACCGGCGTGGAACAGCCCCTCGGTCAGCACTGGATGTTCCAGGCGGACTGGTTCAGCGGCCGGCACGATCTGGCGTACGTGGTGCCCGGCCTCGTCTACAAATTCCATCCCCATTGGATGGCCTCCTTCGGTTATCAGATTCCGAATCACCACGCTCACGGCTACCGCGCCGTCGTGCTGGAGTTGACTCGCTTCTGAACCCGCTACAATCGGGGCGTGAGCAACACCGAGCGAAAAATCCACCCCTCCACCGCGGTCCTGACCGCCGGTTTTGACCCCGCCCTCTCCGTCGGCTCCGCCCGCCCCGCCGTCTTCCGTTCCAGCACCTACGTCTTCCCTTCGCCGGAAGCCGCCGAGCGCGCCTTCGCCATCCTCGGCGGCCGCGTCAAACCCGAACCCGGCGAAACCGCCGATCTCATTTATTCCCGCTTCAATCACCCCAACGCCGAGATCGTCGAAGCCCATCTCCTTCCCCTGGAAAATAACGGGAAAGCCGCCGCCGTCTTCAACTCCGGCATGGCCGCCATCATGACCGCCCTCATGGCTCACACCCGCCCCGGCGACGCCATTGTCTACACGGTTCCTATCTATGGCGGCACCCAGTCGCTAATCCAAAACTTCCTCGAACCCTGGGGCATCCTCGGCGTCCCCGTCGCCGGCGGTGACAGTGCCGCGCTCGACAGCGCCATTCAGCACACGCCCCACAGCCGCATTGTTCTGCTGGAGACCCCAGCCAATCCCACGCTGACCATGACCGACATTGCTCGCGCCGTCGAATCCGCCTCCCGCCGCGAACCCCGGCCGCTGGTGATGGTCGACAACACCTTTCTCGGTCCCG
>Ga0105047_10009525_pt1 | contig 15981 bp, 15 predicted proteins | sample MAT04_FD_78384 | JGI IMG/M metagenome (GOLD analysis project Ga0105047, IMG submission 78384) | Freshwater microbial communities from Lake Fryxell liftoff mats and glacier meltwater in Antarctica - MAT-04 (megahit assembly) | ecosystem: Environmental > Aquatic > Freshwater > Ice > Liftoff...
GAGCATGAACATGAACCGATTTGCGCTGGCACTGCCTGTGCTGCTGGTCGCCGCCGGCGCCATGACCGCCTGCGACCGCAAGGACGCAGCCGCCCCGCTGACGCCCAGCGCGGTGGTGTTCACGGCCCCGTCGGCCGTTGGTGGCGCGTCCGGGCCGGTGACGGGCGGCGTGCCGGACGGCTCGTTGCCCGATACCTCCGCCGCGCTGGCGAAGCCCGGCGTTGCGCCGGCGGCAAATGCCAGCCCGCCCAGCACCATGACCCGGGACCAGGAGTCCAAGGCGATGCCCTTGCCGGGCCAGGTCAACGACCATTCGACCCCGGCGCCCAGCAAGGCCAAGGGCAACTGAGACTGGCTGTTTCGGCGGGCGGCCCGCCCGAACCGCCAACCGGCGGCGCCGCGCAGCCCGTATGGCACACTCCTGCGCTTTCCCGAGAGGGCCCCTCGCGGGCCGGCTGATTTGGACAAGATCCTTCTGCAAATTGCGGCCGAGTTGAAGGTCGCGCCGCGCCAGATCCAGGCTGCGGTCGAGTTGCTCGATGGCGGCGCCACGGTGCCCTTCATCGCCCGCTACCGCAAGGAGGCGACCGACGGTCTCGACGACATCGAGCTGCGTGAGCTCGAAGCCCGTCTCGGTTACCTGCGTGAGCTGGAAGACCGGCGCGCCGCGGTGCTCAAGAGCATCGCCGAGCAAGGCAAGCTCAGCCTGGAATTGCAAGCCTCGATCGAGGCCGCTGCCACCAAGCAGGACCTGGAAGACCTGTACCTGCCGTACAAGATCAAGCGCCGCACCAAAGGCTTGATCGCGCGCGAAGGCGGGCTGGAGCCGCTGGCCGACCGCCTGTTTGCCGATCCGACGCTGGACCCGCACACCGAGGCTGCGGCCCTGATCGCTGCGTACCCGGGCGGTGCCGCCGCGCTGGCCGAGGCCGGTTTTACCGACGCCTTTGCGGTGCTGGACGGCCTGCGCGACCTGCTCAGCGAGCGCTGGGCCGAGGACGCGCTGCTGGTGGGCAAGCTGCGCGAATGGCTGTGGTCCGAAGGCCTGCTGCGCAGCTCGCTGGCCGACGGCAAGGACCCGAATCACGCCGACAACGCCAAGTTTCGCGACTACTTCGACTACGACGAGCCGATCCGCACCGTGCCGTCGCACCGGGCGCTGGCGGTGTTCAGGGGCCGCGCGCTGGAGATTCTGGACGCCAAGCTGGTGCTCGACGAGCAGGCGGTGGCGGGGCAGCCGGGCCAGGCGGAGGGCCGTATCGCCATCCACCTGGGATGGAGCCATGGCAAACGCCCGGCCGACGAGTTGATCCGCAAGACTGTTGCCTGGACCTGGAAAGTCAAGCTGTCGCTCAGCCTGGAGCGCGACCTGTTTACCCGCCTGCGCGAGGCCGCCGAGACCACCGCGATCAAGGTGTTTGCCGAAAACCTGCGCGACCTGCTGTTGGCCGCGCCGGCCGGCAAGCGCGTGGTGATGGGGCTGGACCCCGGCATCCGCACGGGTGTCAAGGTGGCGGTGGTGTCGGACACCGGCAAGGTGCTGGCCACGGCCGCCGTGTTTCCGCACGAGCCGCGCTGCGACTGGGAGGGCTCGTTGCATGCGCTGGGCAAGCTGTGCGCCACGCACGGTGTCAACCTGATCGCGATCGGCAACGGCACCGCCAGCCGCGAGACCGACAAGCTCGCCGGTGACCTGATCAAGAGGATTGCCGGATCGGCGCCGGACTTGAAGATCGAAAAAGCCGTCGTCAGCGAGTCCGGTGCGTCGATCTACTCGGCCAGTGAATTTGCCAGCAAGGAGCTGCCCGACCTGGACGTGACGCTGCGCGGCGCGGTGTCCATCGCCCGCCGGCTGCAAGACCCGCTGGCCGAACTGGTCAAGATCGACCCCAAGAGCATCGGCGTGGGCCAGTACCAGCACGATGTCAACCAGAGCGAGCTGGCGCGCATGCTGGGCACGGTGGTGGAGGATTGTGTGAACAAGGTGGGTGTCGACCTGAACACCGCGTCCGCGCCGTTGCTGTCGCGCGTGGCCGGGCTGTCGGCGGCGCAGGCGGCCTCGATCGTGCGATGGCGTGACGCGCAAGGAGCTTTCCGCAACCGCCAGCAACTGCTGGAGGTCAGCGGCCTGGGGCCCAAGACCTTCGAGCAGGCCGCAGGCTTTTTGCGCATCCGCGGCGGCGACAACCCGCTGGACCAGACGGGCGTGCACCCCGAGACCTACCCGGTGGTGCAGCGCCTGCTGGCCAAGCTGCAACGCCCGGCCGCCGAGGTGATGGGCAAGTCCGACGTGATCCGCGCCTTGAAACCCGAGGCCTTTGCCGACGACAAGTTTGGCGCCATCACCGTCAAGGACATCTTTGCCGAGCTGGAAAAGCCGGGCCGCGACCCACGGCCCGACTTCAAGGTGGCACGGCTGACGGATGGGATCGAGCGGATCTTGGACCTGGCGGTGGACATGGTGCTGGAGGGCACGGTCAGCAACGTGGCCCAATTCGGCGCGTTTGTCGACCTGGGCGTGCACCAGGACGGCCTGATCCACGTCAGCCAGCTGGCGCACAAGTTTGTCAGCGATGCGCGCGAGGTGGTCAAGACCGGCGACATCGTCAAGGTCAAGGTGCTGGAGGTGGACCTGGTGCGGGGCCGCATCTCGCTGACGATGAAGCTCGACGCCAAGCCAGGGCAGGGTGGTGGGGCAGGGCGCAGCGACAACGGCTTCAAGCCGGCGGGCCGGCATGAGCGGGCAGCGGGCGGCGGGCCCGGTGCGCAGGGCCAGCGCGGCCGGGCCCAGCCGGCACCCGGCGGCGCGATGGCGGCGGCGTTTGCCAAGCTGCAGCCCAAGCGCTGAGCTGGAGCGTCTGGCAGCGCCTGCGCGCTGCTGCGGAGATGAAAGGGCTTGTCCGACATCGGCAAGGCGACTTGAGCCTGCATCCAGTGTGGGGACGTTGGCGTATCTAGGGTCAGGACGGCCAGCGCTTTGCAAAGGCTGGGTGTCCAACCCCACACCCAAGGAGCTCTTGATGAACGTACTGACCCATCCCGCCGCCCGTCTCTTGCCCGTCGCCGCTGCCGTGCTGGCGCTGGGCGGCGCACTGCCCGCCGCCCAGGCGTCCAGCCACCGCGAGGCGCCTTACATCGCCACCCAGCCCAAGGTCGATGGTGCCGATTTCTACATGTTTGCCAGCTACGAGCCTGGCCGCACCGGTTATGTCACGCTGCTGGCCAACTACCTGCCGCTGCAAGACGGCTACGGCGGCCCCAACTACTTCTCGCTCGACCCGAATGCGCTGTACGAGATCCACGTCGACAACAACGGCGATGCCAAAGAGGACTTGAGCTTCCAGTTCCGCTTCAAGAACACCCTCAAGGCCAAGACACTGCCGATCAACGGCAAGGACATCGCGATCCCGCTGATCCAGTTTGGCGCGGTGACCGACGTCAAGGCGGCCACGCTCAATGTCAACGAGAGCTTCACGCTCGATGTCGTGCGCGGTGACCGCCGCAGCGGCACGCGGGCTTCGGTAAGCAACGCCAGCGGCGGTGCGGCCACCTTCGACAAGCCGGTCGACAACATCGGCATCAAGACCCTGCCGGACTACCCCGCTTACGCCGCCAAGCACATCTACACCGTCAACATCCCCGGCTGCGCCATGCCGGCGCGGGTGTTCGTGGGCCAGCGCAAGGACCCGTTTGCAGTCAACCTGGGCACCATCTTCGACCTGGTCAACGCCCCGGTCGCGGTCATCACCGACCCGGCGCTGATCAATGCCGCGCCCAACACCATCGACGACAAAAACGTCACCACGCTGGCCCTGGAAGTGCACGCCAGCTGCCTGACCGCAGGCACCGAGCCGGTAATCGGCGGCTGGACCACCGCCAGCCTGCGCCAGGGCCAGCTGCTCAACCCGGTGCCGGCCAAGGGCCACCAGACCACCGTCAAGGTGGGCGGCGCCTGGGTGCAGGTGTCGCGCCTGGGCATGCCGCTGGTCAATGAAGTGGTGATCGGCCTGCCAGACAAGGACCGCTTCAACGGCAGCAAGCCCAAGGACGACGCCCAGTTTGCCGATTACGTGACCAACCCGTCGCTGCCGGCGCTGTTGGAAATCGCGCTGGGTGCACCCGGCATCGCGCCGACCAACTTCCCGCGCACCGACCTGGTCGCCGCCTTCCTGACCGGCATCAAGGGTGTGAACCAGCCGGCCGGTGTGGTGGGCGCGGAAATGCTGCGCTTGAACACCGGCATCGCCGCTACGGCCGAAGCCAAGCAGAACCGCCTGGGTGTGCTGGGCGGTGACCTGGCGGGCTTCCCGAACGGTCGCCGCCCGAAAGACGATGTGGTGGACGTCTCGCTGGCCGCGGTGATGGGCGGGTTGTGCATGGCCAACGGCGACACCAATGCGCTGGCGATGGGCGCAGCCTGCAAGCCGTCGGCGGTGCCGCTCGGCGCGACCTCGCTCAAGCTGCATGACGCGGTGGACCAGGCCAAAGTGCCGTTGTTGAGCGCCTTCCCGTACCTGTTCACTCCAATTGGCGGCACCCGCTGAACCCCCCAAACTTGCTCCGAGGACAAGCCAACATGACCAAATCACGATGCTCAACCTGGCTGGCGCTGACCGCCATCCTGCTGACGCTGGCGGGCTGTTTCGGCGGCGACGACGGCGACGCGCCCGTCCCGGTCGACCCGCTGGCGGCGGTACCTGACTCGGCCACACAATCCGTGGCTGGCACAGTCGACTACCTCAACGTGCTGAACCAGAACCCGACCGAAACGCGAGAAGCCATCGACGTGACGGCCGTTGTCCTGCCCACCAGCGACACCACCGAACCCCAGTCGCTGTAAGCCCGCAGCGGTCGGTTTGTCGACCGCTGCGACCGGCCCCGCTTCCGACATCGCTCGGCCGGGGCCGGTCCTTCTATCTCTCGACCCACACGCTGCCATGCCCGCTACGCCCGCCTTGAACGGTGGCGAGCTGCCTGTTGCGACTGCCACCGCGACTTCAGCGGCGGCCGCAACGGCAATTGCCCATGCAACCGTCCACCGGGTGGCGGTGGCGGTGGCGGTGTTGCTGCTGCTTGCCGCAGTGCTCACGCCCAGACCCGCTGCCGCCACGCCGATCACGCCGACCCGTGAGGGCCAGGTGATCGAACGCCTGCCGCCCAGCACCCGCACCAGCGCCAGTACCGACCCGGCAGTGGCCGCCGCCGAGGCGCGCAGCCTGTTGACCGCCAGCCGGCGCGAGGGTGACCCGCGTTTTGCTGGCCGCGCCTTGGCGCGATTGGCGCCTTGGCAGCCCGCATCCGAGGCCGCACGGGCGCCGGCCGAGGTGCTGCTGGCGCTGGCCGAGGCCGAACAATTTCTGCATGACTTCGACGGCGCCACCCGCCGACTGCAAGCCCTGACGCAACGAGAACCTGCCAATGCCCAGGCCTGGCTGCTGCTGGCCACACTGCACCGGGTGCAAGGCCGCTACGGCCCCTCTGACCAGGCCTGTGCGGCGCTGGCCCAACTGCGGGCTCAGTCTCTCAGCCCTATGCCGAGGCCTGCGCGGCTGAAAACGCAGCACAGCGCGGCCAGTTTGATACCGCGCGCGGCCGCCTGCAGGCCCTGATCGGCCGCGCCGCCGAGCCGTCCACCCGCAACTGGTCGCTCACCAGCCTGGCCGAACTGGAGCAGCGTGCTGGCCAGACCGCGGCATCCGATACCGCCTGGCGCCAGGCGATGCAGGCCGAGTTCGATACCCATACCGCTGTCGGCTATGCCGACTTCCTGCTCGACCAGCAGCGCCCGCAAGAAGCCTGGGACCTGCTGCGTCCGGCCACCGCCAGCCAAGGCGTGGTGCTGCGGCGCGCCATCGCCGCCAAGCGGCTGGGCTTGCCTGAGGCGCCTGCATTGCGCCGCGAAATTATCGAGCGCCATGCCCAGGCCGACTTGCGACCCGAGGACAGCGGCCACCAGCGCGAACGCGCGACGGTGGCGCTGGACCTGCTGGACCAACCCGCCAAGGCGCTGGTGCATGCCCGCAAGAACCTGTCACGCCAACGTGAGCCGATTGATCTGTGGCTGCTGGCGCGCTGCGCCCGCGCCGCCGGGGATGCGGGCGCGTTGGGCCAGGCCCGGCAGACGGCCGCCGCCCAGGGACTGCAGGATGCCCGACTTGATGCACGCTGAGCCGATCTGCCGCAGCGGTGTCGCCGGTGCGGGTCGCATCGGCCGACTTTGCCGACCGGGCCGACCGGGCCGACCGGGCCGACCGGGCCAGTTGATCGCTTTGGTCCTCTGCGGGTTGTGGTGTGGGCTGGCCCCGCAACCGGCCCAGGCCCACAAGTCCAGCGATGCCTACCTGTTCATCGACGTGCAGCCCGGGCGCAGCGATCTGCGCTGGGACATCGCCTTGCGCGACCTGGACGTTGCCCGCACGCTCGATACCGACGGCAACCGCGACCTGACCTGGGGCGAGATCCCCGCCGCCTGGCCACGCATCGATGCGCTGGCGCTGGCATCGTTGGCGGTGCAGGGCTGCCGCTTCAACGTCGACGGACACGCGCTGGAGCAGCGTAACGACGGTGCCTACGCCGTACTGCAACTCAGTGCGCCGTGCCAGATCGCGCCCAACGCGGCGTTGTATTCCAGCTTGTTTGCCGCGCTTGGCCCGACCCACCGCGGCATCGTCAGGCAGACCGCCGCGGGCGGCGCCGCGACCTTGCGCATGCTGCTGCCAGCCCCGATACCGCCCGCACTGCAGGCCGGCGCGGTCATGCAGTCGGCGGCTGGCTCGGCCCGCGCGGTGATCGAGCTGGTACTTGGTGCCGGACCGGCCGTGGCGCTACTTGATGGCCGCAGTCTGGCTGGTCGAGCGCACCAGTGACTGGCGCTTGCTGCCCAGCTGATCCGCGCGCCTGACGCGGTGGCGGCCAGCGCCCGCGCCGCTACAATTGCTGCATCTTTGACCCACAAGAGCAAGGAAGGCACCATGGTTATGACACCGCGAACTACGCCGGTCTTCACCGTCACCGCCTGAGCGGTCGCGCTGCCACGCCTGTTCGTCCTTCCCCTTTCGAACACATCAAGCGCGGCGCCCCCCGCGCTTTTTTGTTGCCTGCTTTTGATGCCAGCCCTACGGAGTTTCCATGATCACGATCACGCTGCCCGATGCCTCGAAACGTGAATTCGAGCAACCCGTCACCGTCGCCCAGGTGGCTGCGTCTATCGGCGCCGGCCTGGCCAAGGCGGCGTTGGGCGGCCGGGTGGGGCAGGGGGACGCGTCCCGCCTGGTCGACACCAGCCACCTGATCGAGGCCGACGAGTCGCTGGCGATCGTCACCGACAAGGGCGCCGATGGGCTGGAGATGATCCGCCACTCCACCGCCCACCTGCTGGCCTACGCGGTCAAGGACTTGTTCCCCGAAGCCCAGGTCACGATCGGCCCGGTGATCGAGAACGGCTTTTATTACGACTTTGCCTACAAGCGGCCGTTCACGACCGAGGATCTGGTGGCGATCGAAGCCCGCATGACGGCGCTGGCCAAGAAGGATGAGCCAGTGGTACGCCGGGTGCTGCCGCGCGACGAGGCGGTGGCCTACTTCACCGGCCTGGGCGAGCACTACAAGGCCGAGCTGATCGCCAGCATCCCGGCCGGGCAGGACGTCTCGCTCTACCGCGAAGGCGCATTCGAGGACTTGTGCCGTGGCCCGCACGTGCCCTCAACCGGCAAGCTCAAACACTTCAAGCTGATGAAGGTGGCCGGCGCCTACTGGCGCGGCGACCAGGCCAACGAGCAGTTGCAGCGCATCTACGGCACGGCCTGGGCCAGCAAGGACGAGCTGGCCAATTACCTGACCATGCTGGAAGAAGCCGAAAAGCGCGACCACCGCAAGCTCGGCCGCGAGCTGGACTTCTTCCACATGGAAGAAACCGCGCCCGGCCTGGTGTTCTGGCACCCGAAAGGCTGGACGGTCTGGCAGCAGGTCGAGCAGTACATGCGGGCGGTTTATATCGACAACGGCTACCAGGAGGTCAAGGGCCCGCAGATCCTGGACAAGAGCCTGTGGGAGAAGACGGGGCATTGGGACAACTACCGCGACAACATGTTCACCACCGAGTCTGAGAAGCGTGAATACGCGCTCAAGCCGATGAACTGCCCCGGGCATGTGCTGATCTTCAACTCGCAGATGCGCAGCTACCGCGACCTGCCGCTGCGTTACGGCGAGTTTGGCCAGTGCCACCGCAACGAGCCCAGCGGCGCGCTGCACGGCATCATGCGGGTGCGCGGCTTTACCCAGGACGACGGCCATATTTTTTGCACCGAGGACCAGATCCTGGACGAATGCATCGCCTACACCGCGCTGCTTCAAAAGGTCTACCGCGAGTTCGGCTTTGCCGACATCATCTACAAGGTGGCGACCCGGCCCGACAAGCGCGTCGGCTCGGACGCGCTGTGGGACAAGGCCGAGTTTGCGGTGATGGAGTCGCTGCGCCGCTCGGGCTGCGACTTCATCGTCTCGCCCGGCGACGGGGCGTTTTACGGCCCCAAGATCGAGTACACGCTCAAAGACGCGATCGGCCGGCAGTGGCAGTGCGGCACGATGCAGGTCGACTTCAACACCGCAGAGCGCCTGGGCGGCGAGTACGTCACGCCCGAGAGTGGCCGCGCCCACCCGGTGATGCTGCACCGCGCCATCGTCGGCAGCCTGGAGCGATTCATCGGCATCCTGATCGAGCAGCACGCCGGCGCGATGCCCGCCTGGCTGGCGCCGGTGCAGGTGGTGGTGGCCAATATCACCGATTCACAAGCCGAATACGTGGCTGAAGTGGTGAAAGCGCTGCAAAAACAAGGAGTTAGAGTTCAGGCCGATTTGCGCAACGAGAAAATCACGTATAAAATCCGAGAGCATTCATTGCAAAAGGTCCCGTACATCCTGGTCGCTGGCGACAAGGAGAAGGCAAGCGGGGCCGTTGCCGTGCGCGCCCGGGGCAATCGTGACCTTGGCGTGATGCCGTTGAGCGACTTCATCGCCAAGCTCGCCGACGACATCACCACCAAGCGTTGAGCTGAGCCTTCTGGCGCGCATGTTTGTTTTTGGTTTCCGTTCGGCTTGAGCCCATTGCTTGCCTTGGGGTTCGGGCCTCGAATGGATTGAAGGGGTTTGCACCATCGCTACTTTTCTTGATCGCCGGACACCCAACGTCGAGCGCAAGCACCGGCTCAACCGCGAGATCATGGCGCCCACTGTGCGTCTGAACGGCATCGAAAACGAGCCCTTGGGCATCGTCAGCATCACAGAAGCCTTGCGCCTGTCTGGCGAGGCTGACGTTGATCTGGTCGAGATTGCGCCCACCGCCGATCCGCCGGTTTGCCGGCTGATGGACTACGGCAAGTTCAAATACCAAGAGCAGAAAAAGGCCGCCGAGGCCAAGTCCAAACAAAAGATCATCGAGGTCAAGGAGGTCAAGTTCCGGCCTGGCACCGATGACGGCGACTACAACATCAAGATGCGCAACCTGCGGCGATTTATCGCCGAGGACGGCGACAAGGGCAAGATCACGCTGCGCTTCCGGGGCCGCGAGATCACCCACCAGGACATCGGCATGCGCATGCTCGAGCGCATCCGCGACGAGTTGGCTGACGTGGCCATCGTCGAGCAGTTTCCCAAGCTCGAAGGCCGGCAGATGATCATGGTGCTGTCGCCCAAGAAGAAGCAATAAAAAGCACAAGCGCAAGCGCCAAAAGCGTTTGAGTTTTTCGAAGATTCCGCGCCCCGGTCTGGTCACCGGGGCGATGTGAAAGAAGCTGCTGCAGGCCCCACAAGTGTCGCGACAACCGTTGCGTCCGCCTGCAGATGGCAACCTAGAAGGAGCAGTACATGCCCAAAATGAAGACCAAGAGCGGCGCCAAAAAGCGATTCCGCGTCCGTCCGGGTGGCACCGTCAAGCGCGGTCAAGCGTTCAAGCGCCACATCCTGACCAAGAAGACCACCAAGAACAAGCGCCACCTGCGTGGCACTGTGGAAGTGCACAAGACCAACATGGGGCACATTGCCCAGATGTTGCCTTTTGCCGGTCTCTGATCAACTGACGGACAAAGGAGCACTCCATGCCTCGCGTCAAACGTGGTGTAACCGCACGCGCCCGCCACAAAAAGATCCTGGCCCTGGCCAAGGGTTATCGTGGCCGCCGCAAAAACGTCTTCCGCATCGCCAAACAGGCGGTGATGAAGGCAGGCCAATATGCCTACCGTGACCGCCGTACCCGCAAGCGCGTGTTCCGTGCCTTGTGGATTGCCCGTATCAACGCCGCTGCGCGTGGTCTGGGCATCACCTACAGCAAGTTCATGGCCGGCATGAAAATGGCTGCGATCGACATCGACCGCAAAATGCTGGCTGAACTCGCGGTCAACGACCCGGCTGCTTTTGGCAGCATCGTTGCCAAGGTGAAGGCCCAGCTCGCTTGATCCCCGCAGCGCCCGCGCCCCGCAAAGGGCGCCGGTGCTGCCGCCAAGCTTGGAAGGCCGTCACCTGTGGGCGGCCTTTTTTTATTTCTGACGTTGACATGACCGATCTCGATCCACTGGTGGCCACGGCGCAAGCCGATTTTGCGGCCGCACCCACCCCCGCCGAGCTGGAAAACGCCAAGGCGCGCTATTTGGGCAAAGCCGGCCGCCTGACCGAGTTGCTCAAAGGCCTGGGTGCGCTCTCGCACGACGAGAAAAAGACCCGCGGCGCCGAGATCAACCAGGCCAAACAACGCATCGAAGCCGCACTCGCCGCACGCCGCCAGGCGCTGGCGGACGCCGAGCTCGACGCCCAGCTCAGGGCCGAGGCGCTGGACGTCACGCTGCCCGGCCGCCAGCGCGGCATGGGCGGGCTGCACCCGGTGTCGCGCACGATGGAGCGGATCGAGGCGATCTTCGGCTCGATGGGCTTCGATGTCGCCGAAGGCCCCGAGATCGAAACCGACTGGATGAGCTTCACGGCGCTGAACAACCCCGAGAACCACCCCGCCCGGTCGATGCAGGACACGTTTTACGTCGACATGAAGGACGAGGCCGGCCACTGGCTGAACCTGCGGCCGCACACCTCGCCGATGCAGGTGCGCTACGCCCGGGCGCACGCTGCCAAGCATGCCGCCGTGATCGCAGCTGGCGGTGTGATGCCCGAGATCCGGGTGATCGCGCCGGGCCGCACCTACCGGGTCGACAGCGACGCCACCCATTCGCCGATGTTCCACCAGTGTGAGGGCTTGTGGATCGGCGAAAACGTCAGCTTCAAGGACCTGAAGGTGGTGTTCACTGATTTCTGCCGCAAGTTCTTCGAGAGCGATGACTTGCAGTTGCGTTTTCGGCCGTCGTACTTTCCGTTCACCGAACCCTCGGCGGAGATCGACATTGCCTTCTCCAGCGGGCCGCTGAAGGGCAAGTGGCTGGAAGTGGCCGGCTCGGGTCAAGTGCACCCGAACGTGGTACGCAACTACGGCCTGGACCCGGAGCGCCACATCGGCTTTGCTTTTGGCATGGGCCCGGACAGGCTGACGATGCTGCGTTATGGCGTCAATGACGTGCGGCTGTTTTTCGACGGCGACCTGCGTTTTTTGCAGCAGTTCCGCTGAAACGCATTGTCTTGCCCTGCAGCGCCTGTCCGGCCCGTACCTGAACCGACACTATCCTCATCCTGTGTTTCTGACCGCCCAAGACCATGCAATTCCCTGAATCCTGGTTGCGCGAGTTCTGCAACCCGCCGCTGTCCACTGCCGAGCTTGCCAACCTGTTGACCATGGCCGGCCTGGAAGTCGAAGCCCTGCAACTGGCCGCACCGCCGTTTTCCCGGGTGGTTGTGGGTGAGATCGTTTCCGCCGAGCCGCATCCCAACGCCGACCGCTTGCGGGTGTGCCAGGTCAACGCCGGTGCGTTTTCAAAAAACGGCCTGCTGCAAGTCGTCTGCGGCGCGCCCAACGCACGGGTCGGCATCAAGGTGCCGCTGGCGCTGGTGGGTGCAGAGCTGCCACCGGCCGACGGTGAGGGTGCCGCGCCGTTCAAGATCCAGCTGGGCCAGCTGCGCGGCGTCGAAAGCCACGGCATGCTGTGTTCGGCGCGCGAACTCAAACTCAGCGAGGACCATGGCGGCCTGTTGGAGCTGGCCAGCGATGCGGTGCCGGGCGCCGATGTGCGGGACGTGCTGAAGCTCGACGAGACGCTGTTCACCCTCAAGCTGACCCCCAACCTGGCGCACGGGCTGAGCATCTTCGGCATTGCCCGAGAGGTGTCCGCCCTGACGGGTGTGCCGCTGACCGTGCCGGACATCCGGCCGGTAGCCGTCACGTCGTCGTCAGTGCTGCCGGTGGCGGTCGAGGCGATCGACCTGTGCGGACGGTTTTCAGGCCGCACTGTGCGCGGTGTCAACACCCGGGCCAAGACACCCGCCTGGATGGTGGACCGGTTGGCGCGTTGTGGTCAGCGCTCGGTCACGGCGCTGGTGGATATTTCAAACTACCTGATGTTCGAGTATGGCCAGCCCTCGCACATCTTCGACCTGGACAAGATCCATGACCGGCTGGTGGTGCGCTGGGCCAAGGCCGGTGAGAGCCTCAAGCTGCTGAATGGCAACACCGTCGAACTTGACGCCCAGGTGGGCGTGATTGCTGATGCTCAGGGCGTTGAGTCGCTCGCCGGCATCATGGGCGGTGACGCCACCGCCGTGTCCGACGACACCCGCAACGTCTACGTCGAAACCGCGTTCTGGTGGCCCGAGGCGCTGGCGGGTCGCTCGCGTCGGTTCAATTTCAACACCGATGCCGGCCACCGCTTCGAGCGGGGCGTGGACCCAGCTGCGACGGTTGACAACCTGGAGCGCATTACCCGGCTGATCGCCGACATCTGCGGCACGGCCGAAACGGCCTGCGGGCCGGTTGATGACCAGCAAATCAACCTGCCGGTGCGGGCGCCAGTGACGCTGCGTGTGGCGCGCGCCGCCAAGGTGATCGGCATGGCTGTCACGCAGGCGCAGTGCGCCGAGGTGTTCACCCGGCTTGGCCTGGCTTTCATCCAGGAACCCGGCCTCCTGACGGTCAGCCCGCCGAGCTGGCGCTTTGACCTGGCCATCGAAGAGGACCTGATCGAAGAAGTGATCCGTGTCATCGGCTACGACCAGTTGCCCGCCATGGCGCCTGTGGCGCCGGTGGTGCCCCGCATCCGGCACGAGTCGCAACGCAGCGCCTTTGCGGTGCGGCGTGCGCTGGCGGCGCTGGACTTTCAGGAAACCATCAATTTCAGCTTTGTCGAGGCCCGCTGGGAGCACGAGCTGCACGGCAACGCCGATCCGATCCGGGTGCTCAACCCGATCGCGGCGCCACTGGCGGTGATGCGGTCCAGCCTGGTCGGCAGCCTGGTGCAGGTGCTGCGTCACAACCTGGCGCGCAAGACCGGGCGGGTCCGTGTGTTTGAACTCGGCCGGGTCGCCCGCCGCGATTCCAGCGTGCTGGCTGGCGAGAGCAGCGTGGCGGGCATTGCCCAACCGATGCGCGTGGCGGGGTTGGCCTACGGTCCGGTGGATGTCACCCAGTGGGGCATCAAAGAGCGTACTGTCGACTTCTTTGACCTCAAAGGCGACATTGAAGCCCTGCTGGTGCCGCGCCGGCCAAAGTTCGAGCCGGTCGATCACTCGGCGCTGCATCCAGGCCGCAGCGCGCGGGTGGTCGTCGATGGACTGACTGTCGGCGTGATCGGCGAATTGCATCCACGCTGGCGCCAGGGCTACGACCTGCCTCAGGCGCCTGTGCTGTTCGAGCTGGACCTGGCGGCCGTGTTGGCGCAGCCAATGCCCGGGTTCGAGCCCATCGCACGGCACCAAAGTGCCTGGCGCGACCTGGCACTGGTGGTACCGGAGTGGGCCACCCACGACGGCCTGGTCGGCGCGCTGCGCGACGACCTCGCGGGCCTGGTGAAGTCCGCCACCTTGTTCGATGTCTACCGGCCCAGCACACCCAGCGCGGAGCTGGCCGCCGGCGAACGCAGCATGGCAGTGCGGCTGGAATTGCTGGATGACACGGCAACCCTCACCGAGGACCGCATCGACGCGGCAGTCGCAGCGGCCTTGTCTCGAGCGGCCCAAGCCCAGGGCGCCCGACTGCGTGCCTGAGCACACCATGTCCAAATATCAAGCGAGCACACCATGAGCATCGAGGACAAGGCGCCCGACCGCGTGATCCTGCCGTCGCTGGAGACGCCCACGCTGACCAAGGCCGAACTGGCCGAGTTGTTGTTCGAGCGGCTGGGTCTGAACAAGCGCGAATCCAAGGACATGGTCGAAGCCTTTTTTGAGCTGGTGCACAACAACCTGGTTCAAGGTCAGGATGTCAAGCTGTCCGGCTTTGGCAACTTCAATATCCGGCGCAAGGCGCCTCGCCCCGGTCGCAATCCCCGCACCGGCGAAGCGATCCCTATCAAGGCACGCAACGTGGTGACCTTTCACGCCAGCCACAAGCTGAAGACGATAGTGCAAGGCGATGTGCCGGCTGGGGAGGACTTCGAGTAGAGTCTGAGTTTTCGGCCACACCTCATTGATTTTTATGGAGAAATTGCTGCCCACCATTCCGGCAAAGCGTTACTTCACGATCGGTGAGGTCAGTGACCTGTGTGGCGTCAAGCCCTATGTGCTGCGCTACTGGGAGCAGGAGTTCAGCCAACTCAAGCCGATGAAGCGCCGTGGCAACCGGCGCTACTACCAGCACCACGAGGTGCTGCTGATCCGCCGTATCCGGGACTTGCTGTACGACCAGGGCTTCACCATCAGCGGCGCCCGCAATCAGCTGGGTGACTTGATCGGTAGCCCGCGCCCGGTTGGACAGTTGGAAGACCAGGAAGCCGAGGCTGCAGCAACAGAAAGCCAGCGGGCGTGTGACGATGCCTTGCTCATCGGGGACGACGGTGGCGTGCACCCCCCTGCGGCGAACCCGATCGATCTGGCACCTTCGCAACTGCGGGCCGAGCTTTTATCCATTCGGGCTTTGCTGACGGTCTGAAAGTTTCAGTTTCAGTCTATACTGCTTGGCTCAGTCGGGGCGTAGCGCAGCCTGGTAGCGCACTTGCATGGGGTGCAAGGGGTCGCGAGTTCGAATCCCGCCGTCCCGACCAAAGTTAGCTTGAGCCCGGTGTCCACAAGACACCGGGCTTTTTGCTTTCTGGCAACGCGGCAGCAGATTCGGCAGCAGATTCAGCACCAGAGCCAAATGCGCCAAAGCCACTCGGGCACACGGTTTTGCGTCGGGCGGTAGTACTGTCGATGTGCACTGTTCATTTTTGATCTCCAGAAGTGAGCACTGTACAAAACAACAGTTATGAAGGCAAGGCCTTGATGAAGCCCGCCTTCCGTGGCGTTGCCAAGTCGAGCTCGGTGGGCTGAAGCGAACGCCTTGAACACGCTTCGCAGGATGTCTACCGGTTTCAGAATGTCGGATTTGAGTCGAAGTAACCCTTCATCGGGGTAGACACCCAGATCGAACGGGTGCACCGGCCAAAACCTTGATGCCCCGCGGTTTCCGAAATCAGCTCAGCGGAGAGTGCAGATGAAGCCCAGACACGACATCCAGGCCATGGCGCGGGAACTGCGAGAGCACGGCTTCGACGCTGCGCAGGAGCGACGCTTCATCCGGGCGTTCGACGCGGCCAAGGTGGCGGCCGTTTGGCTGCTTTGCGCGCGATACGGCACTGGTGAGGCAGAGATGCTGGAGTCGTTGCGGTGCAGCTGCAACCTCGGCGCTGAAATCCGGCAGTTGGTGGAGCGCATGGAAGTCTCGCCAGCGTTTGTGCGCCACATCCACAGCGGACTCGGGTTCTGACCCCGCCGCCGGCCCCTGATAGCCCGGCGGGGACGGATCGTCGCGCTCGACCCGGTGCTCAAGGTCGTGCTGACTGAGCGCTGCAGCCGTGCGCTGGATTCACGCCACGTCATAAAATTGAATATGGATTCATATTTTTTATGATGCCGCTGCCA
>Ga0105047_10009526_pt1 | contig 15979 bp, 15 predicted proteins | sample MAT04_FD_78384 | JGI IMG/M metagenome (GOLD analysis project Ga0105047, IMG submission 78384) | Freshwater microbial communities from Lake Fryxell liftoff mats and glacier meltwater in Antarctica - MAT-04 (megahit assembly) | ecosystem: Environmental > Aquatic > Freshwater > Ice > Liftoff...
GCGATTTCCATCAGTCCCCCTCGTCGACAACGAGTCCAGATGCTAGTGCCGCACGTGTGTCTGAGCGGAACACTCGTACCGGAAAAGGATCGGGTTCACGGCGACGTCTGCACGCCGCGCCGCACATGCTCGCATGCTGCCAGCCAGGCGGCCGCAGGCGAGGTCGCTGCCACCACCACGGTGCGGCTGTCGACGTGCTCCAACTCCACCACCCACTGCTCGTCGATGGCGACCATGCGACCGTTCTCATCGCGCCGATGGTTCTCGCGGTAGCTCAACCACGTGCGCCAGCCGGCAGCTTCCAGCGCTCGCCGACGGCCATTGCGCACGCGGCGCACTCGCTGGCGGCTGACGTCGGCTCGGGGCAGCGCAACAGTGTTCATACGTGCATGGTGCACCATTGCGCCTGTGGATCGTCAGTGCCAACTACCTGTGAGGGTCCTGTGGACAACTCTCACTGTGACCGACTCCACCACACCTGCACTGAGCGTTCCCGCCCGAACGCTGGCAGGCTGTCGGTCGTGCAGCAGCGAGACTTGGTCATCATCGGCGGCGGCCCGGGTGGCTCGGCGGCGGCCATGGTCGCAGCACGCGCCGGGCTGAAGGTCACCGTCTTCGAGAAAGGCCCCCATGGCCGCGACAAGGTGTGCGGCGACGGCCTCACGCCCCGTGCAGTTGCCGCGCTGAACGAACTGCACATCGATCTCTCCGCCTCGCACCGCATCGACGGTCTGCGCATGATTGCCGGCAAGAAGACTCGCGAGCTGTCATGGCCCACCGGTACCCGTTTCCCATCCCACGGCGCAGTGTGGCCGCGCAGCAAGCTCGACACGTTCCTCATCGACCAGGCCATCGAAGCCGGCGCCGATGTGCGCTTCGGCACCGAGGCACTACCGGCCATCGAGAACGGCCAGGTCGTGGGCGTCGACGCGGGTGGAGAGCGAGTGCTGGCCCCGCTCACCATCCTGGCCGCCGGTGCTCAGGGTTTGGCCGCGACGATGCTCGGTGCCGAGCGCGACCCGGACGAAACCTTCGGGCTTGCGATCCGCGCGTATGCCCCGACGCCACGCCATGCCGAGCGCCACCTGGAGGCCTGCCTCAGCCTGCGCGACGAGCACGGCACGCCGGTACCCGGCTACGGCTGGATGTTCCCCGCCGGTGATGGCACCGTCAACATCGGCGTCGGCGCGCTGAGCACCATGAAGGGTTTCAAGAAGCTCAACCTCAACCGGCTGCTCGATCAATATGCGGCCATTGTTCGCGAGCCGTGGGGCCTGGGCGAGTACGTCGCCAGGCCGCGTGCGTGGCGGCTGCCGATGAGCAGCCTGAAGCGCTTCGGCCCAGGCTGGGTGGCCATCGGCGATGCCGCTGGCTTCGTCAACCCGATGAACGGCGAAGGCATCGACTACGCGCTGGAGAGCGGCATCGTCGCTGTCGAAGAGTTCATCGCCGACCCCGCCAATGCGACCGCGAACTACGACCGCGTCGTGGGCGATCGCTTCGATGCGTTCCTGCGCACCGGGCGCCGGTTCAGCTTCATCATCGGCCACCCGTGGCTGCTGCGGCCCGGCCTGCGCATCGCGGTGGGCACCCAGACCGCAGCCGACATCACGCTGGCCGTGATGGGCAACCTGATCGACGGCGACACACCTGGCGCCGCAGGGCGAGTGATGCGGGTGGCAGATACCACCCTGCGCTGGGCCGACCCGCTACTGCGCCGCACCCGCGCCGCCGCCTGAGCACTGCCCAGGCGACGGCCTCGGAGCGGGCTAGACGAAGGCGGGGGCGAAGATGAGGGCCACCACGGTCATCACCTTGATGAGGATGTTCATCGAGGGGCCGGCGGTGTCCTTGAACGGGTCGCCGACGGTGTCGCCGACGACTGCCGCCTTGTGGGCGTCGGACCCCTTGCCACCGTGAGCGCCGCCCTCGATGTACTTCTTCGCGTTGTCCCATGCGCCGCCGGCGTTGGCCATGAAGATGGCCAGGCAGAAGCCGGTGACGAGGGCGCCGGCCAGGAAGCCGCCCAGCGCGTCGACGTCGATGAAGCCGATGGCCAACGGCAGCACCAGTGCGAGCGCACCGGGGAGGAGCATCTCCTTCAGCGCCGCCTCGGTGGAGATGTCGACGCAGCGCTCGTAGTCGGGCTTGGCGTCGGGGTGGCCTTCACGCAGGCCCGGGATCTCGCGGAACTGGCGCCGCACTTCCTCGATCATCTTGTTGGCAGCGCGACCAACGGCGTCGATGGTGAGCGATGCGAACAGGAACGGCAGCATGGCGCCGAGGAACAAACCGATGAACACCTCGACCTGGCCGACGTCGAGCGACAGCACAACACCCTCTTTGGCGAGCGAGGCCTGGAAAGCCTTGAACAGCGCCAGCGCAGTCAACGCCGCCGAGCCAACGGCGAAGCCCTTGGCGACAGCGGCGGTGGTGTTGCCCAGGGCATCGAGGCTGTCGGTGACTTCACGAACCTTGGGGTCGAGGTGCGCCATCTCGGCGATACCACCGGCGTTGTCGGCGATGGGGCCGTAGGCATCGACGCTGACGACTACGCCGGTGGTGGCCAACATGCCAATGGCGGCGACTGCGATGCCGTAGACACCGAGCCCGTCCATCGTCTGCTGGCCGCCCCAGTAGGCAACGCCGATGCCGATACCGATGAGCACCACGCTGGCCGCCACAGAGATCATGCCCGCTGAGATGCCGGCGAGCACCGTGGTGGCCGGGCCAGTCTCGGCCTGCTTGGCGATCTTCTTCACCGGCTTGTAGTCGGAGCTGGTCCACACCTCCGCCACCTTGCCGATCGCGTACCCGACGAGCAGGCCACCGATGACGGCGAGGGCCATACCCCACCAGTGATCAACCCCGTCCTTGCCGTGGAACAGCACCGCGCTCAACACGACGACGCCAACCGTGGTGATGGCCATGGCGACGTTGGTGCCGCGGTGTAGTGCCTTGGCGAGCTGGTGGCTCTCCAGGCTGTCGCCCGACCTCACCATGAAGGCGCCGATGATGGACGCCAACATGCCGACGGCCGCGATGGCCAGCGGGAACACGAAGAACTCGGGCGTCTTCTCCAGCGTGAGAAGAGGGATGAACGAGGCAAGCGCGATGGGGGCGATGATGGCCCCGGCGTAGCTCTCGAACAGGTCGGCACCCATACCGGCGACGTCGCCCACGTTGTCGCCCACGTTGTCGGCGATGGTGGCCGGGTTACGCGGGTCGTCTTCGGGAATACCGGCTTCGACCTTACCCACCAGGTCGGCGCCCACGTCGGCGGCCTTGGTGTAGATGCCGCCACCTACGCGGCTGAACAGGGCGATCGACGAACCGCCCAGCGCAAAGGCGGTGATCACTTCGAACGCATCGTCGATGTCGAGCCACTCGACGAACAGCAGATAGCAGCTCGAGATGCCGAACAGTGCCAGACCGGCCACCGTGAAGCCCATCACAGCGCCACCGCGGAAGGCCAGCGGCAGCGCCTTGTGCGCGCCCTCGATGGCGGCGTTCGTCGTGCGTGCGTTCGCCTTGGTGGCGATGTCCATACCGATGAATCCGGCGAGCGCCGAGAAGAATGCGCCCAGCAGGTACGCAACGGCACCCCACGGGCGGCCGTAGTCGAGCAGGGCGAAGATGAGCACGGTGACGGCCACCACGAAGCCGGCCACCCAGCGGTACTCGCGGTGCAGGAACGCTCGCGCACCCTTCTGGATGGCTTCCATCAACTCGACCATTCGCTCGTTGCCGGGCGACTCTTTGGTGACTGCCCTGTAGAAGTACGCGGCCAAGCCGAGCCCACAGAGGGCGGACAGCGCGGCGATGTACGGAATAAGATCCATGTGTAGGTTCCTTCGGGGGTCGGGGCGTCTGGCGCTCTACGCGCCTCGCCGACCAGACTTCCCGGCACACCTGGGCGGTGAGGATACCGGCATCGCCGCATCACACTCAAACTGAGGTGCCTGAACGGCAAAGGCCCAGGTCGAACGACCTGGGCCTTTCACGTTCGTGGAGCTGTGGGGAATCGAACCCCAGACCCCTTCCATGCCATGGAAGTGCTCTACCAACTGAGCTACAGCCCCGAACGAGTGCAGGACGATACCAGCGCGTCCACGCAACTCAAAACGTGGCTGGCGAGATGACGTCAGAGAGTTCGGCGCGAGCGCAGCTTCGAGCGCAGCGGGCCGACCGCCAGCCGCATCACGGCCGTGATGAGCAACGTGGAGATGGTGACCCGCACCGCAAACGGCAGTTGCGCGATGCGCGGCGCGACGACCAGCGAAGCGACGATGGCCACCGGGTACACCCACGCGACGTCGGTGGCGATGCGCCCCCACAGTGGGCGTCGCGGCTCGGCCCGGTCGGGGAGCTCGAACCAGTTGTCGACACCGACGGTGCGCATGATGCGCTCGCCTGACACGAAACCCTGAGCACGCGCCATGAGCACTGCCCGCTGCGGCGAACGTTCCCATTCGCGCAGATGCACACCGTCGACGAAGCGGAACACGATCTGATGCTCGCCGCCGTCGGGCCCGGGGTGCAACACACCCGCGCCGAGGCACCCGTGGAACCGGCGCAGCGTGGCCACGACGTCGTCGGTCCACCGCAGGTACTCGGCCTCGAGCCCGGGTGCGACCGTACGCGCCACCGTGATGGTGACGGGTTCGGAAGCGATGCGCGGCAGTTGCGCAGTGTCGAACGGACCGGACAGGGTGAGGGCCATAGCACCATCAACACTAGCGATAGCTCAAGCGACTCCATCGGTGACGACGATCACATATGCACGAGATACCTGGATTTCCGCATTGAACAAGCGCTATCAGCCCTGCCAGTCGATCTTCGGTACGTCGCGGTACAGGCGCTCGATCTCGTAGTACATGCGAATCTCCTCAGCGAAGATGTGCACCACGACGTCGCCGTAATCGACCAGCACCCATTGCTGCTCGGAAGCACCCTCCGTGCGGATGGGTGACCGGCCCAACTGGTCGCGCACCGCGTCTTCCACGGCGTCGACCACGGCTTTCACCAGCCGGCGGTTGCCGGCGCTGGCGATGACGAAGTAGTCGGTGATGGCCAGCACGTCGCCCACGGCGAGCACGAGGGTGTGCTCCGCCTTCTTGTCGTCGGCGGCGCGAGCAGCCACCTTGGCAAGTTCGAGCGCGGCCTCGGCGGCGGTTTGAGTCATTCGGGCTCCGTTGTGGTCGTGGTGATGATGGTCAACGGCGTGCCTAGCCCTCGGACTCGAGGAACTCGGTGCCCAGTTGCAACACCATGTCGATGCCCTCGATGGGCACGTCGGAAGTGATCGTCCGGGCGACGACGAAGAAGGAGTACGTGCTCTCGGCCTGTTCGGCGAACGACTCGTCGCTCACGTACAGGACAGTCTCGGGGCGTGCCTCGGCGCCGAGGTACACCGACTTCACGTTGCCCCCGAGGTAGATCACCGCTGCTACCGCGACTCGCACGCGGTCCTCGTAGCCAGGCGGGGCCTCCAGGCGAAACACGAGGCCGGGTGTTGGCGTGGTCATGGCGGACGGTGCGATCGACGCCATCGTGAACACTGCTTCGACTCGATCGAGGATGTCAACGTCGAGTTGATCGGGGTTCTGCGCCTCGGCGGTGAGACTGATCGGCAGCGCCCGCGCTCCAGTGGGCGCAGCAAAGACATGTTCGATGGCAGATGGCACGTCGACGGGTGGTATCGCGAGGTCGGGAGCGGTGCGCCCCGCTCCGATGGATACGGCCACCCCCTTCCACACCGCCTCGATGTTGGCCCGGCGGTCGGCGTGGTTCTGACCATCGGCCACGGCGGTGAGCACCTCTACGACCTGAGCCGCCGACAAACTGTTCTCGCCGGCGGAGTACAGCGGCGCTTCGTCAGCGCCGTCGAGAACATCGGCGGCCAGGGTGAGCTTCACCGGCGACACCGGCGCCAGCACGGGCGCAAGTTCGTCAGCAGCCAACACCGCGCCGAAGTTGACAGTGATCGAAAGCACGCTCTCGACGGCGTTGGTGAGCTCCTCGGCTCCGCCGGCGGCATAGACCGACGACAGCGGGTTGCGCACCGGACCGATTCCCAGTGTGGAGTCGGTGGATGCCGGCAGCGACACGATGTTGCCACCCCCCTGCTGTCCGGCGGACAGCACGAACACCGTCACAGAGGTGAGCGCGTCGGCGTCGTCGACGGTGCCCAGCATCGCCACCGGGGTGACCGGCAGCGGCTGTGACGCCGCCGTGGCACGGATAGCGCCCTCGTAGTTGCGCAATGCGGTAACGCCTGCGTAGGCCATGCCGCCCAAGGCCACCAACGCAAGCAGGTTGGCGGTGAGCATGAACGCAGTGCGCCGGCGCCGGACACCAGCGAGCGCGCTCACTCGCCCGCCCCGTACAACCCCAGCGCTTCGATGACCTCGAGAACCGGCTCGGTGACCAGGTAGTCGAGCGGGCGGCCGTCGTGGCAGCGATCTCGCAGATCGGTGCTCGACACCTCCAGGCGCGGCACCTCGACATGTTCCCAGTGAAAGCCGTCTGGCAGATGAACGGGCTCTCCCGGCCGATCGACCACCACCAACGTGGAGCGCTCGGCCACCTCGAGGTAGCGATCCCAGGTTTCGAACTTGGCCGCGGCGTCGTCGCCGACGATGGTGAACAGCCGTGCAGCGGGGTGATGGAGCGCCAAGCGGGCCAGGGTATCGGCGGTGTAGCTGGGCCCACCATTGTCGATCTCGATGCGACCTGCGATAAGGCCAGGCACGTCGGCAACTGCAGCCTGGACCATCCCAAACCGGTCTTCAGCTGGGGTGATGGGCCGCGAGCCGACCTTCTGCCACGGCTCGTTGGCCACCATCAGGTAGACGACATCGAGCTGCAATGCGTGGCGCACGTTGACCGCCGTGACGAGATGGCCGACGTGAGGGGGGTCGAACGTGCCGCCGAACAATCCGATTCGCTGTGGCACGAAGGGCGAGTGTACGGGTTGTGTGGTCACGGAGGGGGTTCACCCACCCTGAACGGACGACGGCGCGACGCAAGCCGACTCAGAACAGCCGGCGACACCCCCGTTGCCGGCACTGCACGGAATTCGTCTGGGAAGTGGCAAGTTCGCATCTGACACGACAGCGCTTGACCGATGTAGTACTGTGAACCGTCCCCCCAATCTGCCCCCAGATCTATCCCCAAGATCAGAGGCACGGTTCATCGTCATGCGCGATGTTCGTGTGCGTCTCGCATCACGCGATGTTGTGGTGGTCAGTGCACCCAACGACGACTGTGTCGAACGACACACCGCACTGCGGAATCTACCAACGAAACAAAGAGTTGAGACAACTTGCCATGAATGACTCAATCGGACTTTACCTGAACGACATCGGAAAGGTGTCGCTGCTCAATGCGGAAGAAGAGCGCGAGCTCTCCCGTGTGATCGAAGCCGGCCGCGAGGCCGCCGAGCGACTCGCCGCCGGAGAGAAGGGCGTGACGCTGAAGGCGTCGGTCGCCAAGGCCGCCGAGGCCAAGGATCGCTTCATTCGCGCCAACCTGCGCCTCGTCGTGTCCATCGCACGTCGCTACCCGCTGCCCCAGGGCATGGACCTCCTCGACCTCATTCAAGAGGGTAACCTGGGTCTCGAGCACGCCGTCGACAAGTTCGACTGGCGCCGTGGTTTCAAGTTCTCCACCTATGCCACCTTCTGGATCCGCCAGGCCATCGGCCGTGCGCTCGACCAGAAGGCCAGCCTCATCCGCATACCCGGCGATCGTTCGGCCAGCCTGCGTGCGGCCCTGCGTCAGGCGAGCGGCGACGGCGAGACGCTCGACGTGGGCAACGCCGAACTTCACCGTCTCACCACCCCGGTCAGCCTCGACAAGACCATCGGCGACGACGGCGATGCCACCCTCGGCGATCTCATGGCCAACGGCGACGGCACGCCCGAAGACGCAGTGATGACCATGGTCGACAGTGAACTGCTCGATGAATTGCTCGGCACGCTCGACAAGCGTGCCCGGTATGCCGTCGAAGCCCGCTTCGGCCTGCTCGACGGTGAGCGCAAGAGCTTTCGTGAGGTGGGCGAGAACCTTGGCGTCACCGCCGAGGCCGCTCGCCGCTTGGTCAGCCGAGCAGTGGCCGGCCTGCGTGAAGACGCAGTGCGCATCCTCGCTGTCTGATTCATCGGCGGCATCTCGCCGCCATAATTGAACATCCCGGTTTCGCCCGCTTCGGCGGGCGAGGCTCGTTTTCAGCCCGCTCCACCCCCGGCACCCGTTGCGAGCACGTTCGACAAAGCGGGCAGCGGGGCGCAGGCGAGCAGCGCTGCGGCCTGCACGAGACCGACGTCGCGGACGCGTGTGGTGGATCGGCTGGCGGCGATGTGCAGATCAAGGTGGCACAGGCCGGCTCTGCGCTGTCCCGGCGATTGACGCAGGGACACGCTCTGCACCTTCGCCCAGGGCTGCACCGTGCGGTGGAACACGAACCAGCCCGATTCGGTCACCAACACACTGTGGTCGCCTCCGTGACGCAGGCTCGCCCACCACCGCGCTCCCCCGAACCAGGCTGCTGCGCCTCCGGCCGCTGCCCCAGCCAGCGCCACCAGCGGTAGCGACCAGGCGAGCAACGCCCACGGCATCACCAGCACCGCCGCGCGGCGCGTGACTGCGCGTCGTCGAGCCGCCGGCGGGTGCTGCTCGGCTGCCATTGGCACGACGACGACACCGGCGAATTCTGCCACCAGCGGCTCCAGGAGCTCGCGAGCGCCGACGGGCACGGTGTTGTCCACGCTGCCAGCGCCCTCGTGGTCGATCGCCGCCGCCAGTTCGACGTCGATCGTGGCGAGCCCGACCCATCGACGCACCAGGTTCGCCGACAGCTGTACCGACTGCACCCGCCGCACAGGGATGACCGAGCTGCGCCGTTCCAACAGCCCTCGGTCGATGCGCAGATCGGGGCCGACCCGGGAGAGCGTGAAGCCATAGTGGCGCAGCACCATCAGGCCCGCGGCAACAGCGGCAGCCATCACGAGCCCACCCACGGCGAGCACGACTGCGTTCTGCGACAGGACGCGATCGACGGCTGCCTCATCGTCGACGTATCCGGCCAGCTCATCCCAACCGACGGCGAGGAACACGGGCAGCACCAGCACTGCTGCACCTGTGACACCGCCCAGTGCCAGCACGCCGAGGCCGAGGTGCAGCAGCGGCGCCGGTGGAGGCGGCGGCACGTCACAGGGCGCGGCAGTGACATCGCTGAGGCGCCGACCCAGCTGGAGCACGCGCTGGATGCGACGGGCCTCCTCGGCATCGATGGCATCGAGCACCAAAGGCGGTGCGCCGTTGCCCGCCACCGAGACGTGTACCGCGCGCAACCCCGTGACCCGGTGACGCAAGGATCGCACCACTTCGACGTGCTGCACACGGTCGAGCGAGATCACCCGCTCGTTTCGCTGGAACCAACCACTGCGGACGATCAGCCCGTCGGGGCTCAGCAGATACCACGTGCGCCAGTACGCAGCCAGGTGCCACACCAGCAGCAGCACGCCAGCGGCGATCACCAGACGACCGGCGGTGCTCGCGAAGACGATCACCGCCGGCAGCGCCAACTTCGGCGCCATCGCAATGACGCCGAGGAACGGCGACAGCGGATGGAGTCGCCGAGGGGTGTCGTCAGGCCCCATCGTCGCGCTCCGCGCGCGCTGCCAGCCAGGAGCGCAGCTCGTCGGCGTCGGCTTGGGGCACACCGGGGAGCGAACAGTCGGTACCTGCTGACGCAGTGCGGAGCCGCAACTCGACCATACCGAAGCGACGCTGGATGGGGCCCTGGTTCACATCGACCTGTTGGATGCGGTGGTAAGGCACTGAAGTCGCCACGTGCCACCACACCCCTCTGCGCAACTCGAGCGACTCCGGCCCGAACCGGTAGCGCCACGAGCGATAGCGCAGACCCACTCGAGCCGACACCATCCAGGTGGACCACACCCCGGCCAGGACCACGACCATCCACCACAGCCACTGACCCGCGAGGATGGCGATCACCAGCAGCGCCGCCAGCACCGGCACCACTACCAGCATCGCCCCGGCGCGCCACACACTGACGATGCCGGGGTGCAGTGGTCGCCACTCGTCCGCGTCCATCCCCGCAGGCTATGGCGACCTTGGGCCGGCGGGGCGGCGGACCGTTTCTCGATCGCACCACGACTGGCGCGCCGTTAGGCTTTCCGACGTGGCGAAAGCATGGACCCCATCTTCCTGGCAGGCTTTTCCTGCTCAGCAGCAACCCGAGTGGCCCGACCAGGGTGACCTCGACCGGGCACTGAAGCAGATTGCGTCCTATCCCCCGCTGGTTTTTGCCGGCGAGGCCCGCTCGCTCCAGGCGTCGCTGGCGCAGGTGGCGGCCGGCAACGCGTTCCTCCTGCAAGCCGGCGATTGTGCGGAGAGCTTCGAGGAATTCAGCGCCGTCAACATTCGCGAGAAGTTGCGCGTCATCCTGCAGATGTCGGTGGTGCTCACCTACTCGCTGGGCGTGCCGGTGGTGAAGGTCGGGCGCATCGCCGGCCAGTTCGCCAAGCCGCGCTCGGCCAACTACGAGAAGGTCGGCGACCTCGAGCTGCCCAGCTTCCGCGGCCACATCGTCAATGGCGATGCCCCCACCGAGGCTGCTCGGGTGCCCAGCCCCGAGCGCTTGGTGCAGGCCTACAACCAATCGGCGGCCACGCTCAACCTGCTGCGCGCATTCACAAAGGGCGGCTTCGCCGACCTCGGCCGAGTGCACGCCTGGACGCAGGAGTTCGTGGGCAGCAGCCCTGAGGGCCAACGCTACGAGCAGCTGGCCAACGAGATCGACCGGGCGCTGCGCTTCATGCGCGCCTGCGGGGTCGACACCGAGGCCAACCACCAACTGCACGAGACCAACGTCTACACCAGCCACGAGGCGCTGCTGCTGGGCTACGAGGAGGCGCTCACCCGCGAGGACTCGCTCACCGGTGCCTGGTACGACTGCTCCGCACACATGCTCTGGATCGGTGAGCGCACCCGTCAGCTGGAATCCGCGCACGTCGAGTTCCTGCGCGGCGTCGGCAACCCCATTGGCTGCAAGGTGGGCCCGACCACCGACCCCGGCTTCGTGCTCGGGCTGTGCGAGAAGCTCAACCCTGCTCGCATTCCCGGGCGACTCACGCTGATCAGCCGCATGGGTGCCGACAAGGTGGAGGATTCGTTGCGACCGCTGCTGCGGGCCGTGCGCGACGCCGGCCATCCCGTGGTGTGGGCCTGCGACCCCATGCACGGCAACACCATCACCAGCGTCGGTGGCCGCAAGACCCGCGAGTTCACCGCCATCACCGCTGAGATCGACGGCTTCGTGCGGGCACACAAGGCCGAGTCCACCTGGCCCGGCGGCATTCACGTCGAGCTCACCGGCGACAACGTCACCGAGTGCACCGGCGGTGCCGACAAGATCCTCGACAGCCAGCTCGACGACCGCTATCAGACCGTCTGCGACCCGCGACTCAACGGCCGTCAGAGCCTCGACCTGGCGTTCCACGTGGCCGAGAGCTTGCGCCGCACCGGCCTCGCCTGATCCCGTTCGCACACCAATGCAGGCACTGGCGCTCACCCAGAGTTGGCCGGTGCCCACCGTCGCCGCGGCTGTGGTGCTGGCCGACGGTTCGGTCACGACTATCGGCCCGACCGACCACCAGTTCCAGCTGGCATCGCTGAGCAAGCTCGTCATGGGCTGGGCCACGCTGGTGGCGTGCGAGGAAGGCACCATAAACCTCGACCAGCCTGTCGGCCAGCCCGAGTGCACGCTGCGGCACCTGCTGGCTCACGCCGGCGGCTATCCCTTCGACGGGCAGGAAACCATCACCACACCCGGCCGCCGCCGCATCTACAGCAACACCGGTATCGAGCTCGCCGCCGAGGCAGTTGCCCATGCGGCCGGAATGCAGTTCGAGCTGTACCAGCGTGAGGCCGTCCTCGAACCGCTCGGCATGCGCCACACCAGTCTGCGCGGCTCCCCTGCGCACGGACTGCGCTCCACGGTGGGCGACCTGCTCGCATTCGTGCACGAGTTGCGCGCACCCACCCTCCTCAGTGCTGCTACCGCTACCGACTTCCGGACGGTGCAGTTCCCCGGCCTTTCCGGCGTCGTTCCCGGCGTCGGCCGCTACCCCGACTGCCCGTGGGGCCTCGGCGCGGAGATTCGGGGCAACAAGCAGCCGCACTGGACCGGCATGCGCAATTCCCCAGCAACGTTCGGACATTTCGGAGGAGCCGGTACCCTCCTGTGCGTGGATCCGGGGGCTCAGGTCGCATGTCTCGCGCTCACCGACCGACCGTTCACCGAATGGTCGGCGGATGCGCTGCAGCTGTGGCCGGCGTTCTGCGATGCCGTGTTGCAGGAAGTCACCGCATGACCTTCTCTCCCGGCGACCGCATCCGCTACGAGTGCACCGGCGACGATGGGTTGCCATTGGTGCGTTACGGATTCATCGGCGGGGTGGCTGGCAACGGCGGACCCGTGGTGGTGCTGCTCGACGGCGAGTTGGGCGGCGACGTGGTCAATGCTGCACAGGTGCAACACGTCACCATCACCACCGTCGAGCTGTGTCTGCATGGCACCGACCTGGTCGACGACCCCGAACTGCGACGCGGGCTGGTGTCGCTGTGGCACGCCGAGGCCGACACTGCAGGGCTCGACGTCGACTCACTGCATTCCATCGGCGACGGTGAGTGCGATGCGCCGGGCGGATGGTGCTTGGCCGAGCTGGTAGCAGGCGGCGATCGCTACCTGCTGCGGGCAGTGCAGTTGCCCGACGAGCCAGAGATGGTTCGAGTGCGGGCGGAAGTCTGCGGGCCGGGCCCGGCGTGAGCGCCAAGCACCCGCCCGGCTGGCATCCACTGCTCGTCGCCACTGCCAGCATCGGCATCGCCAACAGCGTGGTGTTCTCGCTGCTCAGCAACCTGCAGGATCGCTATGGCTTCGGCGACGCAGGCCTCAGCCTCATCGCAGGCTCGGGCTTTCTGGTTGGTCTCATCGGTCAACTGCTGCTTGCTCCGTTCGCCGATCGCGGCCACTCGAAGGTGCTGTTGCTGGCGGGGTTGGGCCTCGCCGTGGTCGGCAGCATCGCCTTCGCGTTATCGGGTTCGCTGCTCACGCTCGTCGCGTCGCGCTGCGTGGTCGGCCTGTCCAACAGCTTGTTCATGCCAGCCGCACGCGCGATCGCGGTCAGCGTCAGCCCCAACAATGTCGCTCAGCGGCTCGGCACGATGAGCGGTGTCGAGCTTGCTGGGTTCGTCACGGGGCCCGTCATCGGCGGCTTCCTCGTCGGGCCGTTCGGTCTGAAGGTGCCGTTCCTGGTGGCGGGTGCGTTCGCATTGGTGGCGGCGCTGATGCTGGCACCGCGAGCCCTCCCCCAACCCCCGATCGACACGGTGCAACGCCTGGCATTCGACCTGCTGCGGCTACCGCGTGTGCGCTCCGGCGTGCTGATGAGCATGGCCTTGTTCCTGCCGGTGGGCTTCTACGACGCAACGCTCGACCGCTACCTCACCGACCTCGGCGCCTCCGACGTGCTGATCGGACTCAGCTTCCTGGCCTACGGCATTCCGTTCGCGCTGCTGGCCACCACCGGCGGGCGACTGTCCGACCGCAGCGGGGCGCTGCGCGTGGCGTTGATCGCGAGCATTGCGGTGGCGCCGCTCACCGGCATCTACGGGTTCGTCGCGGTGCCGATGGTGATCGTGCTGCTGTCGGCGGTGGAAGGCTGTGTGCAGGCTCTGGGTGTGCCCGCGTCGCAGAGCATGGTTGCCCAGGCGGCACCACCCGGTCGAGCCGCCGCGGCCCAGGGTCTGGCCGGTTCGGGCAACCTGCTCATCGGCGCAGTCACCGCCTATTCGGCGGGCAGTATGTACGAGCACTGGGGCTCGGAGTGGATGTTCACCGCCGCCGGCTCGGGCGTGGTGCTGTTCGCGGGGTTGTCGTTGTGGCAGTCCCGGGCGGGGGCCGACCGCGAGGGAACTCGGGCGCTGACCCCCACCCCATAACAGGTCAACCGAGGCTTTGCTCCCAACCGAGGCTTTCCTCCATGGTTTCCACGCGGAAAGCCTCGAAAGAGCCTGGGCTGGAGGAAAGCCTCGGACGGATGACGTCGTTGGGCGTTCAGCTGCGTTTAGCTGAGGCGCTCGATGACCATGGCCATGCCCTGGCCACCGCCCACGCACATGCTCTCGACGCCCCAGGTCTTGTCTTCCCACTGCAGGCCGTTGATGAGCGTGGTCATGATGCGAGCACCGGTCATGCCGAACGGGTGGCCGAGGGCGATGGCGCCACCGTGCACGTTGATCTGCTTGTCGAGGTCGATGCCGAGGTGCTTGGCCGAGCCGATGACCTGCACGGCGAACGCCTCGTTGATCTCGACGAGGTCGATCTCGTCGATGGTCTTGCCGGCCAGCGCGAGCGCCTTGCGGATGGCCTCGATGGGCCCGAGACCCATGATCTCGGGGTTGAGGCCCGAGACGCCGCTGGACACGATGCGCGCGAGCGGGGTGAGGCCCAACTCCTTGGCCTTGGTGTCGCTCATGACGAGCACGGCGGCGGCGCCGTCGTTGAGCGGGCAGGCGTTGCCGGCCGTGACGGTGCCGTCGGGACGGAACACCGGCTTGAGCTGGCTGACGCCTTCGTAGGTGGTACCGGGGCGGGGGCCGTCGTCCTTGCTGACGACGGTGCCGTCGGCCAGGGTGAGCGGGCTGATCTCGCGCTCGAAGAACCCGTTCTCCACGTGGGCCACGGCCAGGTTCTGGCTGCGCACACCGAAGCGGTCCTGCTCTTCGCGGCTGATGCCTTCCAGCTCGACAACGTTCTCGGCGGTCTGGCCCATGGCGATGTACATGTCGGGCAAGCCTTCGGGCGGGGTCCACGCGCCCTGGCCGCCCTGGGCGCGAGCCTTGGTGCGCTCGCCCGGCGTCTTGAAGATGGGGTTCGGGGCCATATCGCTGGCACCGCTGGCGTAGCGGCTGACGGTTTCGACACCACCAGCGATGAAGCAGTCGCCCTCGCCCGCCTTGATGGCGTGGAACGCCATGCGGATGGTCTGCAGGCTGCTGGAGCAGTAGCGGTTGACGGTGACGCCGGGGACGTCGTCGAGGCCGGCCAGGCTGGAGATGACGCGAGCGATGTTGAACCCGCCCTCCCCTGCGGGCTGGCCGATGCCCCACATCACGTCGTTGATGTGCGATGCCTGCACCTGCGGGGCCTTGGCGAGCAGCGCCTGCAGGATCTGGGCGCTCATGTCGTCGGGGCGCAGGCTGACCAGCGACCCCTTGTTGGCGCGGCCGATGGGGCTGCGGGCGGTCGCGACGATGACGGCTTCGGTCATGGAACTCTCCTCGAGCTTGGAACTGAGGGCAGGTTAGCGACCGGCAGCAACCTCGCCCCAACCCGACACCAGCCGGCGATTACCCCACCGACACCAGGCGGAAACCTTCGCCGAAGGTTCCCTCGGGAAGACCGCCGGCTGCTGCAGTGGCAGCCATCCACTGACGCACCCTGCCCTGCAGGCCATCGGGGTCGGGGTGCTGGCTGGCGTGGCACAGCAGTGCCTCGATCTTGCGGTCGACGTGCTCACTGACATCGAGCGTGTGGGTGAACGCGGAGTGGCCCGACAGCCAGATCTCGTTGACCTTCCACGGCTCGTGGCCCTCCTCGAGCAGCTCCGGAAACGCGAACGGGTTCTGCGAGTCGGGGTACACCGCAGCCATCGCTGCTTCGCCGGCCGCAAGGTGGTCGGGGTGGCTGGCGAAGATGCGATCGAGGTTGCGCTCGGGCGACTGGCACACGACCACCTGCGGACGCACCTGGCGGATGACTCGGCTGATGTCGCAGCGCAGCTGCAGGTTGGCCTCGACGCGGCCGTCGGGGTGACCCAGGAACACGAGGTCGTTGACGCCCACCACTGCGGCCGCCGCGGTCTGTTCCTTGCGGCGCATGGAA
>Ga0105047_10009529_pt1 | contig 15973 bp, 9 predicted proteins | sample MAT04_FD_78384 | JGI IMG/M metagenome (GOLD analysis project Ga0105047, IMG submission 78384) | Freshwater microbial communities from Lake Fryxell liftoff mats and glacier meltwater in Antarctica - MAT-04 (megahit assembly) | ecosystem: Environmental > Aquatic > Freshwater > Ice > Liftoff...
ACGCAGCGCATTCCTTTCTTTGGCGATCTGCCGTACATCGGCTGGCTGTTCAAGAACCGCGAATGGATCGACGACAAGACCGAGTTGCTCGTCTTCATCACGCCACGCATCGTCGCCGAGACGCTGTCGGTGCGCTGAGCGTCGGCGCAGGGACAAAAAAGCCGGCTTTTCAGCCGGCTTTTTTGCGCCCTTGGCGCGCCTGAATGCTGCGGTAGAATGTCGAAGTGGATAAACAATACGTAACCAACAACGTCTATCTGGTTGGGTTGATGGGCGCCGGCAAGACGACCATCGGTCGATCGCTGGCCAAACGGCTGAATCTCGACTTTCTCGATTCGGATCGGGAAATCGAAGCGCGCACCGGGGTCACGATACCGACGATATTCGAAATCGAGGGCGAGGATGGGTTTCGTAGACGTGAGGTGCAGATGATCGCCGACCTGTCGCGCTTGCGCGGACGGGTCGTCGCCACCGGCGGCGGCGTCGTCCTCCGTGAAGAAAACCGCGCGACTTTGCGCACCAACGGTTTTGTTGTTTATCTGAACGTCCCGCCGCAAACGCTTTGGGAGCGCACACGCAACGATCGCAACCGTCCGCTGCTCCAGGTCGCCGATCCACTGCTCAAGCTTAAAGAACTCTACGCAGAGCGCGACCCGCTCTATCGGGAAGTCGCCGACCTCATAATCGACAGTAGCCGGATCAACGCCCAGGGCGTTCTGCAACTCTTGCTCAAGGAAGTGGGTGAACGGTGGAAACCCTGAACGTCGCCCTCGGCGGGCGGACCTACCCGATCCATATTGGCGGCGGGCTCATCGAACGCAGCGAACTGCTGCTGCCGCATCTGCGCCAGCCGAAAGTGGCCGTCGTCAGCAATACGACGGTTGCGGCGTTGTACCTCGCGCGCTTCGTCAGTTCCCTGCGCGCCGCCGGCGTCGACGTCGCCGAGATTGTCCTGCCCGACGGGGAGCAGTTCAAGAACTGGCAAACGCTCAACGAGATATTCGATGCCTTGCTCGAGCGGCGCTGCGAGCGCTCGACCACGCTGATCGCCTTCGGCGGCGGCGTCGTCGGCGATATGACCGGGTTTGCCGCGGCCTGCTATCAGCGCGGCATGCCGTTCATCCAGGTGCCGACTACCCTGCTCGCGCAAGTGGACTCGTCGATCGGCGGAAAAACCGCGATCAACCACCCGCGCGGCAAGAACATGATCGGCGCCTTCCATCAGCCGCGGCTGGTTCTCGCCGATACCGATCTCCTCGTCACGCTGCCCGAGCGCGAGCTGCGCGGCGGGCTGGCCGAGGTCATCAAGATCGGCCTGATACGCGATTCGGCTTTTTTTGCTTGGCTCGAAGACCATCTTGAAAAGTTGCTTGCCCGCGATCCGGCGACGCTCCAGTACGCAATTTCTCGCGCCTGTGCGAACAAGGCCGAGGTCGTCGCTGCCGATGAACACGAACAGGGCGAACGCGCGCTCCTTAACCTGGGCCATACCTTCGGCCACGCCATCGAAACGGGGATGGGCTATGGCCACTGGCTGCACGGGGAGGCGGTTGCAGCGGGTACGATGATGGCCGTTGAACTGTCACGCCTGATGGGCTGGATCAGTGACGCCGAGCACGAGCGCTGCGAACGGCTTTTCATGCGCGCCGGCCTGCCAGTCTTCGGACCGGCACTGGGAGCCAAAACTTACCTCGAACTGATGCAGCACGACAAGAAAGTTCAGGACGGCCAGATGCGTCTTATATTGCTCGAAGGAATCGGCCGTGCCGTCGTCAGCAGCCGCGCCAGCCCAGCGGAAATTGCCGAAGCGATTGGAGCGCGCTCAGCCCATGTTTGAGCTGGCCCCCTACGCCGTATCAGCGAGCAACGCGCGCGGGCGCGTGCACGCCGACGAAGCGCCGTCGCATCGCAGCGAATTCCAGCGCGACCGCGACCGGATCGTCCATTCAACGGCGTTCCGGCGGCTCGAATACAAGACGCAGGTTTTCGTCAACCACGAGGGCGATCTTTTTCGCACCCGTCTCACGCACAGCATCGAGGTCGCCCAGATTGCCCGCGGCATCGCCCGCGCCCTGCGCCTTAACGAAGACCTTGCCGAAGCCATCTCTCTCGCCCACGATCTGGGTCATACGCCGTTCGGTCATGCCGGCCAGGACGCGCTCAACGCCTGCATGCGCGGGCATGGCGGGTTCGAACACAATCTGCAAAGCCTGCGCATCGTCGACCGGCTCGAAGAGCGCTACGCCGCGTTCGACGGACTCAACCTCTGCTTCGAAACGCGCGAGGGGATCGTCAAGCACTGTTCGCTCGAGAACGCGCGCCGTCTCGGCGAGCTCGGCGAGCGCTTTATCGCCCGCACGCAGCCTTCGCTCGAAGCGCAGATCTGCAACTTCGCCGACGAAATCGCCTACAACAACCATGATGTCGACGACGGCTTGCGCTCTGGACTGATCACACTCGAGCAACTTGACGAGGTCAGCCTGTTTTCGCGTTATGCGAGCGCCGTACGGTCGCTTTACCCTGGAATCGCCGGACGCCGCCTGGTGCACGAAACGATCCGGCGCATGATCAACGTTCTCGTCTGCGACATGATCGAGACGACAGCGGCCAACCTCGCCCGCGAACGCCCGCGCGACCTTGGCGAAGTGCGGCTTGGACAAGCGCTGGTTGGTTTTTCAGACGCCTTGCGTGAAGCGCAACGCGAACTCAAGCGCTTTCTGCACCAGCACCTTTACCAGCACTTTCAGGTGCTGCGCATGACGAGCAAGGCCCAGCGGATCGTCAGCGACCTTTTTTCGGCCTTTCTCACCGACCCGCGGCTGCTGCCGCCGCAATACCAGGCGAAAGCCAGCGACGACGACCAGCCGCGCCGCGTTGCCGATTACATCGCCGGGATGACCGACCGTTATGCGATGAAGGAACACCGCCGCCTCTTCGCTGTTGGGGAAATCTGACGCGCGCTACGGATTTTCCAGCGGTCAACGGACAACGCCCGTTCGCACGGGCGTTGGTGGTTGCAGCGAGCCGAAGCGATCAGGACTTCAGCGCGATCAGGACTTCGTCGAGCATCTTCTTGGCGTCGCCGAAGAGCATGCGGTTGTTTTCCTTGTAGAAGAGCGGGTTATCGACGCCGGCGTAGCCCGAAGCCATGCTGCGCTTCATGACGATCGACGTCTTCGCTTTCCACACTTCGAGTACCGGCATGCCGGCGATCGGGCTCGTCGGGTCGTCCTGCGCGGCCGGGTTCACGATGTCGTTGGCCCCGATGACCATCGCTACGTCGGTCGTCGGGAAGTCGTCGTTGAGCTCGTCCATTTCAAAAACGACGTCGTAGGGAACCTTGGCTTCGGCGAGCAGAACGTTCATGTGGCCGGGCATGCGGCCGGCAACCGGGTGAATGCCGAAGCGCACATTGACGCCTTTTCCGCGCAGCACCTTGGTAATTTCGTAGACCGTGTGCTGCGCCTGAGCGACGGCCATGCCGTAGCCCGGAACGATGATTACGTTCTTCGCTTCGCGCAGGAGTTCGGCGGTTTCCGGGGCAAGAATCGGCGTCACTTCGCCAACCGGTTCGGCAGCGCCGCCGGCCAGCGCTTTCGGCTTGGCGCTGTCGCCGCCGAAACCACCGGCGATGACGCTCAGGAACTGACGGTTCATCGCCTGACACATGATGTACGAGAGGATCGCGCCGCTCGATCCGACGAGCGCGCCGGTAACGATCAGAAGATCATTGTTGAGCATGAAGCCGGTCGCCGCAGCCGCCCACCCCGAATAGCTGTTCAACATCGAAACGACGACCGGCATGTCGGCGCCACCAATGGCCATAACCATATGCACGCCGAAGAGCAGCGCGATGATCGTCATGACGACCATCGCCGTCATGCCGGCCTCTATCGTCGGCGCGTTAAGGAATTGATAGCCGAAGACAATGACGACGAGCAGCCCGGCAAGGTTCATCAGGTGACGGCCGGGCAGCAGCATCGGCTTGCCGCCGATCTTGCCCGAGAGCTTGCCGAAGGCGATCACCGAACCCGACAACGTCACGGCGCCGATCAGCACGCCGAGGTAGATCTCGACTTCGTGAATCACCTTCTCAGCGTGCGTGAGATGGCTGCTGGCGGCCGGGTCAATGTAATTGGCGAAGCCGACAAGCATCGCGGCAAGGCCGACCAGGCTGTGCATGAAGGCGACGAGTTCGGGCATCTGCGTCATTTGCACGGCGCGCGCGAGATAGACGCCGATGCCGCCACCGACGACCATCGCGCCGATAATCCACGGCAGGCCGGCCGCCGTCACCTGCGGGCCGAAGACGGTTGCCAGGACGGCGATCGTCATGCCGATCATGCCGTAGAGGTTGCCGCGGCGTGCGGTCTCCTGATTGGAGAGCCCCCCGAGACACAGGATAAAGAGAATCGTTGCTCCGATATAGGAAACAGTTGCCAGACTTCCAGACATGTTCATCCTTCCTTTACTTGCGGAACATAGCCAGCATGCGCTGGGTGACGGCGAAACCGCCGAACATATTGATCGTCGCGAGAACGATGCCGCCGAAAGCCAGCCAGCGGATCCACTCTTCCGGGCGCGGCACGTTGCCGACGAGCGGCGGCGCGATCTGCACGAGGGCGCCGATGGCGATGATGCTGCTGATCGCGTTGGTAACGCTCATGAGCGGCGTATGCAGCGCAGGTTTGACGTTCCAGACGACCGTATAGCCGACAAAGCAGGCGAGGATGAAGACCGTGAAGTGGCCGAGGAAGGCGGTGGGGGCGTAGGCACCGATGAGCCAGAAAAGAGCTGCGGCGACGCCGAAAACGACCGCCAGCTTGTTGCCCGGCATCGGCTCGCTGCTGGCGCCGTGGCCGTGCCCCTTCCTGGCGGCCGGAACAACTGCGGCGGCTGGTTTGGCGGCCGCTGCGGCGACCTTGATCGGCGGTGCCGGCCAGGTGACGTTGCCTTCCTTGATTACGGTCAGGCCGCGAATCGCATCGTCGTCCATATTCATATCGATGACGCCGGCGTCGGTCACGCTCTTCGTCTTGACGATCTCTTCGGTCAGACGAAAAAGATTGGACGCGTACAGCGTCGACGACTGCTTGGCGAGGCGGCTGACGAGATCGGTGTAACCGATGATCGTCACGCCGTGCTTGACGACGGCCTGGCCGGGTTCGGTCAGTTCGCAATTGCCGCCCTGTTCGCCGGCCATATCGACGATGACGCTACCCGGCTTCATGCTCTTGACCATTTCGGCGGTGATGAGCTTGGGCGCCGGTTTGCCGGGGATCAGCGCGGTGGTAATGATGATGTCGGCGTCTTTGGCCTGCTGGGCGTACATTTCGCGCTGCGCCTGCTGGAAGCCCTCGCTCATGACCTTGGCGTAACCGCCGCCGCCCGATCCTTCTTCCTCGTATTCGACCTTGACGAACTCGCCGCCGAGCGATTTCACCTGATCGGCGACTTCGGCACGGGTGTCGTTGGCGCGCACGATCGCGCCGAGGTTGGCGGCGGTACCGATCGCCGCCAGGCCGGCGACGCCGGCGCCGGCAATGAAAACCTTGGCCGGCGGGACCTTGCCGGCGGCGGTGATCTGACCGTTAAAGAAGCGGCCGAAGGCGTTCGCCGCTTCGATGACGGCACGGTAACCGCTGATGCCGGCCATCGACGTCAGCGCGTCCATTTTCTGCGCGCGGGAGAGCTGGCGCGGCAAGGCATCGATGGCGAGGACGGTCGCTTTCCTGGCGGCCAGTTGCTGCAGCAACTCGGGGTTCTGCGCCGGCCAGATGAAGGAGATCAGCGTGCCACCCTGGCGCAGGAGCCCGACTTCTTCGCTCGTCGGTCCACGCACCTTGAAAACGATATCGGCAGCCGCCCAGAGCTCGGCCGCACCTTCGATCACTTCGGCGCCAGCGGCACGGTAAGTGTCGTCGCTGAAGTTTGCCAATTCGCCGGCCCCGGATTCAACCGCGACGTTGAAACCGAGCTTGATTAACTTCTCGACGACATCGGGAACGGTTGCGACACGCTTCTCGCCCGCAAAGACCTCCCGTGGAACTCCGATAGTCAGTGGCATTCAGTTCTCCATCACTTCGTAAGTGTTAAAAATGCGCCGCCATGGCCGCGTCGGCGCAGTCGCTATCGGCCGTCACCGCGGTAGGCACGAACCGGCGGCAAACGCCGAAGCCGGACAGAGGCCGCTTTTTTCCGTACCAGCACGGAACTTTTCTTGGCGAAGGGCGTCCGTTGAGCCGGCGGATTTTATCATGGACGGTGCGTCCGAACGAAGCGTTTGCGGCGCCGGGGAGTCACCGTGTTGGTGCGCTCAACGCCCTTTTTTGGTGCGGTTTTTAGGCTTGAACGGCGTATATGTCCCTGTATAATTATGGGTCGCCCGTTAAACTCATAAGCTGGCTCCGGCCGGCTTTTTTGACGTTTAGTGTCTCGATAATGGACGTAAAGTCATCGCTTTTGTGAGGTTCCCGCGTGATCGATTCGGCTGTACCTGAGCGCCAAGGGTTGTACGACCCGGCCAACGAGCACGACGCCTGCGGCGTCGGTTTTGTCGCACACATCAAAGGCCAGAAAAGCCATTCGATTGTCCAGCAGGGTCTGCAGATTCTGAAAAACCTGGACCATCGCGGCGCAGTCGGTGCCGACCCCCTGATGGGTGATGGCGCCGGCATTCTGATCCAGATTCCCGACACTTATCTGCGCGAAACGATGGCCCTGCACGGCGTTACGCTGCCGCGCGCCGGCGACTATGGCGTCGGCATGGTGTTCCTACCCAAGGAATCGGCCTCGCGCCTCGCCTGCCAGGAAGAAATCGAGCGCGCCGTGCGCGCCGAGGGTCAGGTCGTTCTCGGCTGGCGCGATGTTCCGGTTGACAAAACGATGCCGATGTCGCCGGTGGTGCGCGCGCGCGAGCCGATCATCCGCCAGGTCTTCATCGGCCGTGGTGCCGACGTCATGGTCACCGACGCGCTCGAGCGCAAGCTTTACGTTATCCGCCGCCGGGCGGCAAACGCCATCCGCGCGCTCGGCCTGCAGCACAGCAAGGAGTTCTATCAGCCGTCGATGTCGGCACGCACGATCGTCTACAAGGGCCTGCTGCTGGCAGACCAGGTCGGCGAGTATTACACCGACCTCAAAGACGCGCGCTGCATCTCGGCGCTGGCGCTCGTACACCAGCGCTTTTCGACCAACACCTTCCCGACCTGGCACCTTGCTCACCCGTTCCGGATGATCGCGCACAACGGCGAGATCAATACCTTGCGCGGCAACTACAACTGGATGCGCGCGCGCGAAAAAGGCACCTCGTCGCCGCTGCTCGGCGCCGACCTCGACAAGATCTGGCCGCTGATTTACGCCAACCAGTCTGACTCGGCGTCTTTTGACAACGCGCTTGAACTGCTCGTCATGGGCGGCTATACGCTGGCGCACGCGATGATGATGCTGATCCCCGAGGCCTGGGAATCGCACACGCTGATGGATGAAAAACGCCGCGCTTTTTACGAATACCACGCGGCGATGATGGAGCCGTGGGATGGCCCGGCGGCGGTCGCCTTTACCGACGGGCGCCAGATTGGCGCCACGCTCGACCGTAACGGCCTGCGCCCGGCGCGTTACCTCGTCACCAGCGATGACCTTGTGGTCATGTCGTCCGAATCGGGCGTGCTGCCGATTCCTGACGAAAAGATTACGAGAAAGTGGCGGCTGCAGCCCGGCAAGATGTTCCTCATCGACCTCGATCAAGGCCGCATCATCGACGACCTCGAACTCAAGGAAACGCTTTCGCGGCAAAAGCCCTACCAGGACTGGGTGGCGCGCATCAACATCAAGCTCGACAATCTGCCAGTCCCGGCCGACGCTGCCCCGCAGCAGAGCACCGCGTCGCTGCTCGATCGCCAGCAGGCGTTCGGTTACAGCCAGGAAGACATCAAGTTCATCCTCGAGCCGATGGCGAGGACCGGCGAAGAAGCGACTGGCTCAATGGGCAACGACTCGCCGCTTGCCGTTCTGTCGAACCGGAACAAGCCGCTCTTCAACTATTTCCGGCAGCTTTTCGCGCAGGTCACTAACCCGCCGATCGATCCGATCCGTGAGCAACTGGTCATGTCGCTCGTCTCGTTCATCGGCCCGAAACCGAATCTGCTCGGCATCAACGAGATCAACCCGCCGTACCGGCTCGAAGTGACGCAGCCGGTGCTCTCGTTTGCCGACATGGCCAAGCTGCGCAATATCGACGCTTACACCGAAGACAAATTCCAGTCAGCCGAACTCGATATCTGTTATCCGCTGGCCTGGGGAAATGAAGGCGTCGAGGCGCGCCTCGCCTCGCTGTGCGCCGAGGCCGAGGACGCCGTTCATCGCGGCGCCAGCATCCTGATCGTCTCCGACCGCAAGCTCGCCCGCGACAATGTCGCGATTCCGGCGCTGCTCGCCACCTCGGCCGTGCACCAGCACCTCGTGACGCACGGCCTGCGCACGCGCGTCGGCCTCGTCGTCGAAACCGGTTCGGCACGCGAGACGCACCACTTTGCCGTTCTCGCCGGCTACGGCGCTGAAGCCGTGCACCCCTACCTCGCACTCGAGACGCTGCAGCAGCTTGCCGGCGGAGACAATGACCTCGGCGAGAAGCACATCAAGCACTTCGTCAAGGGCGTCGGCAAAGGCCTCCTGAAAGTCATGTCGAAGATGGGCATCTCGACTTACATGTCCTACACCGGCGCGCAGATCTTTGAAGCGATCGGTCTGCAGAAAAAGCTCGTCGACAAGTACTTCACCGGCACCTCGACGCAGGTCGAGGGGATCGACGTCTTCACCGTCATGGAAGAAGCCATCCGCCTGCATAAGCAGGCGTTCTCCGACGATCCGCTGCTCATCGACATGCTCGACGCCGGTGGCGAGTACGCCTACCGCGTGCGCGGCGAGGAGCACATGTGGACGCCCGACGCGATCGCCAAGCTGCAGCATTCGACGCGTGCCAACAAGTACGAGACGTACAAGGAATACGCCAAGCTGATCAACGACCAGACGCGTCGGTACATGACGCTGCGCGGCCTGTTTGAAATCAGGCCGGCCGGGCCCTCCGTGCCGCTCGACGAAGTCGAGCCGGCCAAGGAAATCGTCAAGCGTTTTGCCACCGGCGCGATGTCGCTCGGTTCAATTTCGACCGAAGCGCACAGCACGCTGGCGATCGCCATGAACCGCATCGGTGGCAAGTCGAACACCGGCGAAGGCGGCGAGGATCCGGCGCGTTTCCAGACGGTGAAAGCCGGCCAAATGGTCTCCGAAATCATCGGCAAGAGCCGTGTCGAGCGCGACTACAAGCTCCTCGAAGGCGACAGCCTGCGCTCCAGGATCAAGCAGGTCGCCGCTGGCCGTTTCGGCGTGACGATCGAATACCTGACCAATGCCGACCAGATCCAGATCAAGATGGCACAAGGCGCCAAGCCCGGTGAAGGCGGCCAGTTGCCGGGGCCGAAGGTCTCCGAGTACATCGGCTATCTGCGCCACTCGGTTCCCGGCGTCGGCCTTATTTCGCCACCGCCGCACCATGACATCTACTCGATCGAGGATCTCGCCCAGCTCATTCACGACCTCAAAAACGCCAACTCGCGCGCCGCGATCAGCGTCAAGCTAGTTTCCGAAGTCGGCGTCGGCACGGTTGCCGCCGGCGTCACCAAGGCCAAGGCCGACCACCTCGTAATTTCCGGTCACGACGGCGGCACCGGGGCGAGCCCGCAGTCGTCGATCAAGCATTGCGGCTCGCCGTGGGAACTCGGGCTCGCCGAAACGCAGCAGACGCTGGTCCTCAACCGTTTGCGCGGGCGCGTCCGCGTGCAGGTAGACGGACAGATGAAAACCGGCCGCGACGTACTCATCGGCGCCCTGCTCGGCGCCGACGAATTCGGTTTCGCGACGGCGCCGCTCGTCGTCGAAGGCTGCATCATGATGCGCAAGTGCCACCTCAACACCTGCCCGGTCGGTGTTGCAACGCAGGACCCGGCCTTGCGCCGGATGTTTACGGGCCAGCCCGAGCACGTCGTCAATTTCTTCTTCTTCATCGCCGAAGAGTTGCGCGAACTGATGGCGCAAATCGGCATCCGCAGCGTCAACGAGTTGATCGGCCGCGTCGACCTGCTCGACATGAAAAAGGGAATCGAGCACTGGAAGGCCAATGGGCTCGATTACAGTCGCATACTGCATTGTCCCGAGCGACTGCCCGCGGACCAGGTCTGGCACAGCGAGTCGCAGGACCATGGCCTCGGCAAGGCGCTCGACAACGAACTCATTGAACTCGCGAAAAAAGCGCTGAGCAAGGGCGAAAAGGTCAGGATCGAGCGCACCATCCGCAACGCCAACCGCACGGTCGGCGCCATGCTATCGGGCGAAATCGCGCGCAAATACGGTCACGCAGGCCTCGCCGACGATACCATCGACATCACGCTCACTGGCTCGGCAGGCCAGAGTTTCGGCGCCTTCCTGGCGCGCGGCGTGACGCTCAAGCTGATCGGCGAAGGCAACGACTACGTCGGCAAGGGCCTCTCCGGCGGCCGCATTATCGTTCGCCCGAACACTGGCTTCAAGGGCGACACGACGACCAATATCATTGTCGGCAACACGGTTCTCTACGGCGCGATCGAAGGCGAAGCCTTCTTCGCCGGCGTCGCCGGCGAGCGCTTCGCGGTGCGCAATTCGGGGGCCACAACGGTTGTCGAGGGGGTCGGCGATCACGGCTGCGAATACATGACGGGCGGCACGGTCGTCGTGCTCGGCATGACCGGGCGCAATTTTGCCGCCGGCATGTCGGGTGGCGTCGCCTACGTTCTCGACGAAGGCGGCCAGTTCGAGTCCCGCTGCAATATGGCGCAGGTCGCCTTGCAGCCGGTCGAGGAAGAGATCATCGCGCGTCGCGGCTCTGATGCCGGCGATGAACTGGAAAGCGCGGGCAAGGTTGATGTGCTCCACCTGGGCATGGCCGATGAGGGCCTGCTCAAGGGGCTGATCAGCAAACACGCCGAGTACACCGGCAGCCTGACGGCGCGCCGGATCCTCGCCGAGTGGGCCGGCTATCGCGCGCGCTTCGTCAAGGTCATGCCGCATGAATATCATCGCGCGCTCACCGAGATGGCCGCCAAAAAAGGCGAAAAACTGCATTTGGAGTCTGTATAAATGGGAAAGCCGTCTGGTTTCATGGAACATCAGCGACTGTCCGAGGCCTACGAGCCGACGACCGCGCGTCTCAAGCACTACCGTGAGTTCATCGCCACGCTAAGCGACGAGCAGGCAAGCCTGCAAAGTTCGCGCTGCATGGATTGCGGCATCCCGTTTTGCAACACCGGCTGCCCGGTCAACAACATCATCCCGGACTGGAATGATCTTGTTTATCGCGGCAACTGGGAACAGGCGCTGGCCAATCTGCACTCGACAAACAACTTCCCCGAGTTCACCGGCCGTATCTGTCCGGCGCCCTGCGAGGAAGCCTGCACGCTCAATATCAACTCCGACCCGGTCGGCATCAAGTCGATCGAGCACGCGATCGCCGACAAAGGCTGGCAGATGGGCTGGGTCGTTCCGCAGCCACCCAAGGTCACCACCGGCAAGCGTGTCGCGATCATCGGCTCGGGACCGGCCGGCCTTGCCGCCGCGCAGCAACTCGCGCGCGTCGGCCACGACGTGACGGTATTCGAGAAAAACGACAAGCCCGGCGGGCTACTGCGCTACGGCATCCCCGACTTCAAGCTCGACAAGGGCCACGTCACCCGGCGCATCAAGCAGATGCAGGCTGAAGGCGTCACCTTCTGCACCGGCGTCAACGTCGGCTCGCGTGAACTGCCGGCCGGCGTTGCCAACGACGCCGTCGACTTCATCGCCGCCGAGGAAATCGTCCGCGACTTCGACGCAGTGATCCTCGCCGCCGGTTCAGAAGTTCCGCGCGATCTGACGATTTCCGGCCGTGAACTCAAGGGCACCTATCCGGCGCTCGAGTTCCTGATTCCGCAAAACAAGACGGTCGCTGGCGGCAAGGCCAACGCCATCAACGCCAAAGGCAAGCACGTCGTCGTGATCGGTGGCGGTGACACCGGATCGGACTGCGTCGGCACGAGTTACCGGCACGGCGCAGCGTCGGTGACCCAGTTCGAGTTGCTGCCGCAACCGCCACAACACGAAAACAAGGAGCTGACGTGGCCGTACTGGCCGCTCAAGCTGCGCACTTCGTCCTCGCACCTCGAGGGCGACACGCAGCGCAAGTTTGCGATCGCCACCAAGGAACTGATCGGCGAGAAAGGCGTGTTGAAATCGCTGAAGACCGTCGAACTCGAATGGACGGACGGCAAGATGAGCGAAGTCCCGGGCAGCGAACGGATCTTTCCGGCTGATCTCGTCTTACTGGCGATGGGCTTTACCAATCCGGTTGGCGCCCTACTCGAAGCCTTCGGCGTCGACAAAGACGCGCGCGGCAACGCCAAGGCGACGACCGACGGCCCCGGTTGCTATGCGACGAACGCCGCCAAGGTATTCGCCGCCGGCGATACGCGCCGCGGCCAGTCGCTCGTCGTATGGGCAATCAGAGAAGGCCGGCAGTGCGCCCGCGAGGTCGACAACTTCCTCATGGGATCAACGACGCTGCCGCGTTAGCAACGCTCCGGCGCTCCGGCGGGCCCCTTCTTCCCGTCGACCGGCAAAGCGCCAGGACCACGAAGCTTGGCAAAGAAAGTCCCGGCCCGGATTTTCTTTGCGGCCGATGCGTCTTTACCCCTTTGCGCCAGACGTTTGCCTTTAGACCTGGGGGCGCCTATGGCATAGTAGCGGCTGGCCGACGGGGGGAGTGGACGATGAATCCGGAATTACAAAAATCCTTGCAGGTGACCGCGCTGTCCAACACACTGGATAGCTATATGCTGGTCGTCCTGCTGATCATGATCGCCGCCGGAATACTCGGCGGTGTCGCCAACTATTACCTCAGCGATCGCCACGGCGAATCGCCCCGTGACTGGGTCAAGTACCCGATTCTCGGCGTCATCGCCGCGCTCACCGTACCGCTTTTCCTCAACATGATCTCGAGCAATTTGCTCGAGGCGGCGCGCACACGGCCGATCGAGTTCTTTGTTTTCGGCGGTTTCTGTGTGATTTATGTCGTCGCCTCGCGTCGCCTCGTCGAAAACGTCGCCAACAAGCTGCGCTACCAGATGGACCAGATGAAGCGCGATATGGCGCAGGTCAAGGCCGAGCAGCACGAGGCAGCGCTCAGCGCGCTTGCCGCGCCGCGTGAGGAGTCGCCGATTCCCGATGCGCCACTGCCGGCATCGGCCAGGGCGGAGCCCAGCAGAGAACCGCTCGCTTACAACGACATCGAGATCATGCGTGCGCTGGCCGAGGAAAACTATGTCTATGGCAACCTCGTCGGAATTACCGACAGGACGCACCTGGCGCGCGAACTGGTCAGCGCGCGGCTCACGGTGCTCAAGAACCTCGGCATGATCGAAACCCGGATCAACGAAAAGAACGTTCTGCACTGGTATGTTTCGCCCAAGGGCAAACAGATGCTCGAGGGAATCCTGTCTGGCCAGGAAGACCGGTAAAATAGACGGTTTTTAGCCACCGGACCTCATGAATATCGTCATCCTCGCGGCGGGGCAGGGAAAGCGCATGCATTCGCATCTGCCGAAGGTCCTGCATCCGCTTGCCGGCAAGGCCCTCGTTGCCCATGTCATCGACTGTGCGCGGGCGCTCGCTCCGCAAACACTGTGTCTCGTCTATGGCCACGGCGGCGACGCGCTGCGCGCCGCCCTGCCGGCACCCGACCTCGCCTGGGCGCTGCAGGAACCGCAATTGGGTACCGGCCACGCCGTGCAGCAGGCACTGCCGTGTCTCACCGGCGAGGGAACGACGCTGATCCTCTACGGCGATGTGCCGCTGATCCGCGCCGAGACGCTCAAGAGGCTGGTGCACGCGGCACACGACGCACTCGCGATTCTGACCGTTGAACTCACCGATCCGCATGGCTACGGACGCATCGTGCGCGATCCGGCCGGCCAGGTCGTGCGTATCGTCGAACAGAAAGATGCGACGGCCGACGAGCTGCGCATCGGCGAAATCAACAGCGGCATCATGGCCATGCCGACCGCGCGGCTCGCCGACTGGCTGGCGCGCCTGTCGAACGACAACGCGCAGAACGAGTATTACCTCACCGACGTCGTCGGCATGGCGGTCGCTGAAGGCCTGACCATCCGCACCGAAAACCCGCGGGACGCGTGGGAGGTTGCCGGCGTAAACAGCAAGGTCCAGCTTGCCGAACTCGAGCGCATCGCCCAGCGCGGCACTGCCGATCGACTGATGGACGCCGGCGTACGCCTCGCCGACCCGGCACGCATCGACGTGCGCGGCGAGCTGGTTTGCGGACGCGACGTCTTCATCGACGTGAACTGCGTTTTCGAGAGCCGCGTCGAGCTCGCCGAAGCGGTTGAGATCGGCCCGAACTGCGTGCTGAGGAACGCTCGTATCGGTGCCGGAACGCGCATCGCCGCGTTCACCCATATCGACGACGCCATCGTCGGAGCGGACGGGCAGATCGGCCCGTTTGCGCGCCTGCGTCCGGGCGCCGAACTCGCTGAACAGGTGCATATCGGCAATTTCGTCGAGATCAAGAAAAGCACGATCGCCGCGCAGTCGAAGGTCAACCATCTGGCCTACATCGGCGATGCGACAATCGGCAGCCGGGTCAACGTCGGCGCTGGAACGATCACCTGCAACTACGATGGTGCCAACAAGTTTCGCACCATCATCGAGGACGACGCCTTCATCGGTTCGGACACGCAGCTCGTCGCGCCGGTGACCGTCGGCCGCGGCGCGACGCTCGGCGCCGGAACCACGCTGACTAAAAATGCGCCGCCCGACACGCTGACCATCTCGCGCGCCAAGCAGGTTTCCATCTCCGGCTGGACGCGACCCGTGAAATCCGTCAAGTGCAAGGAATGAGGCGAGAGGAGAACACGTTCGCCGCTCTACGCCTCACGCTTAATTCTCACACGTCCTCCTTCCTCCCAACTCCTCACGGAACTTAAGCCATGTGTGGCATCGTTGCCGCGGTCGCCGACCGCAATATCGTCCCCGTTCTGCTCGAAGGGCTACGCAAACTCGAATACCGCGGCTACGACTCGGCCGGGCTGGCGCTGATCAACAGCGCCGGGCTGCAGCGCCTGCGGGCCGTCGGTCGCGTCGCCGAGCTGACGGCACAGGTCGACGAAACCAACGCCGCCGCCCAGACCGGCATCGCGCACACGCGCTGGGCGACGCACGGCGTGCCCAGCGAGCGCAACGCGCACCCGCACATTTCGGGCGATCTCGCCGTCGTGCACAACGGCATCATCGAAAATCACGCGCCCCTTCGCGAACGCTTGAAAAGCGAGGGCTACGTATTTTCCTCGGAGACCGATACCGAAGTCGTCGCCCACCTGATCGACTCCGAACTCAAGAAATGCCCGGACTTCTTCGCCGCGACGCGCGCGGCGATCGCCCAGTTGCAGGGGGCTTACGCGCTCGCCGTGCTGCGCGAGAGCGAGCCCGAGCACATCATTGTCGCGCGCGAGGGCTCGCCGCTCCTGCTCGGCCTCTCCGACGCCGGCAACTACGCCGCCTCCGACGCCTCGGCGCTCCTCCAGGTGACGCGGCGCATTGTCTATCTCGAAAACGGCGATTGCGCCGAGCTGACGCGCGACGCCTACCGCGTGACGCGCGTCGACGGTACGCCGGTTGTCCGCGCCGAGACGCTGTCGCAGCTCTCGGCCGATTCGGTTGAACTCGGCAACTATCGCCATTTCATGCAGAAGGAGATCTTTGAGCAACCGGTCGCGCTTTCCAACACGCTCGAAATGCTCGGCACGGCGCGCAGCCTCCAGCCCGGACTTTTCGGCGCCAACAGCGAAGCCGTTCTCAAGGACATCCGGCAGGTTCTGATCATTGCCTGCGGCACCAG
>Ga0105047_10009530_pt1 | contig 15972 bp, 14 predicted proteins | sample MAT04_FD_78384 | JGI IMG/M metagenome (GOLD analysis project Ga0105047, IMG submission 78384) | Freshwater microbial communities from Lake Fryxell liftoff mats and glacier meltwater in Antarctica - MAT-04 (megahit assembly) | ecosystem: Environmental > Aquatic > Freshwater > Ice > Liftoff...
AAAATTTATCCATTATTTTTGCCGCATGACAATAGAACAAATAAAGGCTCTTCGTGACCGTACAATGGTTTTGAGGAGATTTCTTTGACGTAGAAAACCGAGAATCAAAGATTGCAAACGATAAACAACTTTCTCTTTCGCCCGGCTTTTGGGATGATAATGCAAGGGCAACTTCCATTTTAAAAGAAACCAAAGTAAATGAATATTGGGTAAATATGTTTTACGCTGTAAATACGGCTGTAGAAGATTTTGCGGTACTTTTTGAATTTTGGAAAGCCGGCGATACAACTGAAGAAGAAGTGAGAGAAGCTTTTAATGATGCCGTAAATAAAGTAGAGGAAGCGGAATTTAAAAGTACGCTGAACGAGCCTGAAGATGAGCTGCCTGCCATGCTGCAAATAAACAGTGGAGCAGGTGGAACCGAAAGCCAGGACTGGGCAGAAATGCTTGCACGTATGTTTAGAATGTATGGTGAAAAACAAGGATGGACAGTTACAGAAATGGATTGGCAATGGGGCGATGGCGCTGGTATAAAAACCTGTACCTATAAATTTGAAGGTCCGTTTGCTTACGGTTTTTTAAAGAGCGAAAGTGGTGTGCATCGCTTGGTGCGAATTTCGCCTTTTGACAGTGCAGCTCGCCGGCATACCAGTTTTGTAAGTGTAAATGTTTATCCGCTGGTTGATGATTCTATTGTAATAGATATAAACCCTGCGGATGTGAAAATGGAAACATCCAGAAGTGGTGGTGCAGGTGGACAGAACGTAAACAAAGTAGAGACAAAGGTAATGCTGACGCACATTCCAACAGGTATTGTGGTGGTGTGCCAGCAGGATAGAAGCCAGTTGGGAAACAGGGAACTTGCTATGCAAATGCTAAAAAGCAGACTGTATGAAATAGAACTACAAAAGCGCAACGAGATAAAAGATGCCGCCAATAGTAAGAAGAAGAAGATAGAGTGGGGAAGCCAGATACGTTCCTATGTTTTTCACCCATACAAAATGATAAAAGACCACAGAACCGACTATGAGGTAGGCAATGTAGGACCAATTATGGATGGTGAAATTGATGGATTTATAAAGGCTTATTTGATGGCGGAGAAGGAGGAGGTGTAGCAAACATTAGTAATTAATTTATAGTAACTTTCAGTATGAAAATGACTAAACCTATATTGGCAAAAAGGATTTTTTGGGATGTTGATTTTGAAAAAATTGACTACGATAAAAAATATAAATTTGTTATAGAAAGAACATTTGAGAGAGGTGATATTGATGATATAAGACAAGTGAGAAGATATTACGGAGATGAAAAAGTAATAGAAGCGCTTGTTACTGCAAGATATTTGTTTGATGAAACAATTGAATTTTGTTCAGGTCTTTTTGATATTCCTAAAGAAAAATTTAGATGCTATATATTAAAACAGTTAAACCCGATACCTTCTCTTTACTGAAAAAATTGATGCTGATAAAGGAATTGCAACATTTCAATTTGGTCGGTGGCACAGCATTGTCTCTGCGTTTTGGCCACAGAATTTCAATTGATTTGGATTTGTTTTCTCATAACCACTTTGATAATGAACAAGTCATTGAAAGTTTAAAAACAAATTTCGGAAAAAGCCTTCAATTAATTTCTAACCCCAACAATAAGCTTGGAGTTTTTTCTTTTATTGATGAAGTGAAAATTGATATTTGCAGGCATAATGGAATTCTAATAGATGAAGTTTTTGAAGAGGACGGGATAAGGATGTGGGGTTTAAAAGATATCGCTGCTTCTAAGGTAAATGCGATATCGAAAAGAGCAACCAAAAAAGATTTTTGGGATATAAATGAGCTGCTGGACATTTTCGGTATAGAAGAAATAGCAAAATTTTATAGAGAAAAATACAATCCGATGCTTGCAATTGGTGTTGCAAAAATGATTACCTATTATGCGGATGCTGAAGATTCGGAAACACCAAATTGTTTAAAAAAGAAAACCTGGTCAAAAGTAAAAAAAGAAATTTTTAAGAAAATAAATCATCAATTTAAATAAACCTATGCAATACGGCTCATTTTATTACCCGCTACCAATCAACGAACCCGTGCTTAATTATGCAAAAGGGTCTAAAGAAAAACTTGCGCTAAAAGCAGCATTAAAAGAATTTAAAAGTACAAAAATAGATGTGCCAATGTACATCGGTGCTGATGAAGTGCGTACAGGTAAAACGGTAACAATACGCCCCCCGCACGAACACAAACACGTGCTTGGGCAATATCATATCGGAGATGCAAGTCATGTAAAAAAAGCAATTGCCGCTGCCTTAAAAGCAAAAGATAAATGGGCAAATATGAGCTGGGAAAACCGGGCAAATATATTTTTGAAAGCCGCTGATTTATTGGCTACCAAATACCGTCCGCATATAAATGCAACTACCATGCTCGGGCAAAGTAAAAATGCCATGCAGGCTGAAATTGATGCAAGCTGCGAGCTGATAGATTTCCTCCGATTTAACGTTCACTTTTTAAGTGATATTTATCAAAAGCAACCAATCAGCAGTCCTGGTATTCAAAACCGTTTAGAGTACCGCCCGTTGGAAGGATTTGTTTTTGCATTAACGCCTTTTAACTTTACAGCAATTGGTGGTAATTTACCTACGAGTGCTGCTATGTGTGGCAACGTGGTTGTATGGAAATGCGCCAACACACAGGTGTACAGCGCACAAATGTTTATGAAGATTTTAAAAGAAGCTGGTTTGCCGGATGGCGTTATAAACCTGGTTTTTATTGATGGACAAACAATAGGTGATGTAATCTTTAACCATCCTGAATTTGTAGGCTTGCACTTTACAGGCAGTACAGGCGTATTTAATAAAATGTGGGAGACCATTGGTAAAAACACACCAATTTATAAATCTTACCCACGCATTGTAGGCGAAACCGGTGGTAAAGATTTTGTGATTGCACACAAGAGTGCCAATGTAGATGCAGTGGTAACAGCACTTGCAAGAGGAGCTTTTGAATACCAAGGGCAAAAATGTTCAGCGGCATCCCGTGCCTATATTCCAAGCAACATGGCGGCTGAAGTAAAAAAGAAATTGGTGGAAACTGTAAAAACCATGAAAATGGGAACAGTTGAAAACTTTACCAATTTTATTAATGCCGTGATTGATGAAAAGAGTTTTGATAAGTTAGAAGGTTATATAAAAAATGTACGTAAAAAAGATAGTGGTGCAAAAATATGGGTAGGCGGTAAGTGCGATAAAACAAAAGGTTATTTTATTGAGCCAACTATTATTGAAGCAACAGATCCGTATTATGTAACCATGTGCGAAGAGTTGTTCGGTCCTGTATTAACCATTTATATTTATGACGAAAATAAATATGAAGAAACCTTAAAACTCGTCGACAGCACTTCGCCTTACGCACTTACAGGAGCGGTTTTAGCGCAGGACAGATATGCTGTGGAATTGGCGGTAAATAAACTTCGCAACAGTGCAGGAAATTTTTATATAAATGATAAACCAACTGGTGCAGTGGTAGGGCAGCAGCCATTTGGCGGTGCCAGAGCAAGCGGTACCAATGATAAAGCGGGTTCGCAATTAAATTTATACCGTTGGTTAAGTGCACGTACAATTAAGGAAACTTTTGTTCCTGTAATAGATTATAGGTATAGTTTTATGGAAGAGGCATAGAATAAAAATGATGTCAGGTGTTTTAAAATCCTGACATCATCTTTTATAAATTAAAAAATAATTTGCGTGTGCCCCGCCAAAAAATGCGGGTAATGCTTTACGCTACTAACCATCACGTGTAGTCGGAGTTTTTATTTTGAATAGACTTTTTTTAAAATTTATTTATTTCGTTCTATCCCATTTAACAAATCTTCCAGTCCGTTCATTTTTATTTCCAGTAAACATTGCAACAAATTGCCCAGTTTACTTTTTGGAAAACCCTTGCGTGCAAACCACTCCAAATAACTTACAGGTAAGCGTTTTAGCACAGTGCCTTTGTATTTACCAAAAGGCATTTGCATCGTCACAATTTCCCTGAGCATGTTACCATCTGGCATTGGAATATCTTCCATTTACGTTTAAGATTTTAGAAGTAATATTTGATATTTCATACCTCCGAATTCCACATTTCTCCTTTTCCATCGTTGCTACAATCTTCTTAATTTTCCTCCCCTTAGGGGAGGCTAGGAGGGGCTTTTCTTTTGGCAGCATAGGAGGGGCCGATCTTTACCTCCCCACACCCGGAACCACCGGCAAACTTTCATTGCCGGTTTCATTCACTGACTGCACAGCAAAAAAGTAATTATCCTTTGAATATGGAACTGTTATTTCGGTAGCGCTTGTAAATATTTTCTTTTGCCAGAATGCATTGGTGGTTTCTCTCATTAATAAATAATAACCTTTTACAGCACCTGTTGTAGGTTTTTTCCAATAGAGAGAAGAACTGTTGCCAAGTTTCTTTACATCAATTTTTACTTCCTCGGGCATTGATGGTGCTTTTGCTAAATTAGCCAGTGTACTCAAATTCATACCCGTATTTTTTCTTAAATATTCAAAATCTATAAACTCTATAAGGTCTCCATATTGAATGCCATTTTCTATGCGAACATTTTGGTGTTGCCTGGTATAATTTTCATTCATTTCTGTAATGCGCACAGCGGTAAAACCATTTTCTACAAAAGGCGTATGATCGCCGCCACGTAAAAAACGATCGTTGCGGTAAATCAATTTTATATCCAGATTATCTACATAACGCTCGCCGGTTTCTTTTACATAGCGGGCAAGCTGCCTGCTTTTACCATCGTTTTCCAAACCAAGCTGGCGAATATTTTTGGCATTTTTATCGAGCTCATAAGCTGGTAAACCTTCACTAAACACCCTAACCTGCGTATTGTTTATGTTGTTTGTTTCGTTACTGTTGTTGCTGCCCATAATATCATTGTTAAGCAGTGCTTCAATATTTAAATTTTCTTTTCTTGCTTTTGTTGCCATATAGGTAGAACCAAGCAGGCCTTGCTCTTCGCCACTTACCGCCATAAAAATAATGGTTGCACTAAATTTTTTTTTGCTCATTATACGTGCACATTCCATCACGGCTGCCACGCCGCTTGCATCGTCGTTTGCACCGGGTGCATCGCCTGTGCGGTCCATTACATTTGTACGCATGTTATCTAAATGCCCACTGATAATAAAAATGCGAGTATCTGCCGGGTCAGTGCCTTTTAAAGTTGCTACTACATTTCCTAATAACAATGCTGTATCAACTCTTCGTTTATCTGGTTGTAGTGTTGTTGTATCAATGATAGAGCTAAGTCTACCGTTTGATTGCGCAGCAAATTCGTTAAACTTTTGCAACACATATAATCTTGCTGCACCTATGCCTCTTTTCTTTTCTGTTTGTGTGCTGAGGGTATTTCTTGTTCCAAAATTTACCATTGTTTGTATATAACTCCGCAAAGAATCTGGCGAAATTTCATTTACCATTTGTTCAATAACCGGATCTCGGGTGATGGTGATTTGGGCATAGGTTTTTGTTACAATTAAAAATACAAATAGAAGTGTTGCAATTTTTTTCATAATTTTTTTAAAATGGTTTTAGCTAAATAAATTATTTTTTAACACAAAGGGCACAAAGGTTTTTCACAAGGAGCACAATGAATATTTCTTTGTGCTTCCTCAATACTTTTGCACTTTGTTCCTTTTTTTCTTTGCGAGAAAAGTTTCGCTTTATTTTACCAATAGATAAAAGGTAAACAGATAACTGAAGATGAAATGTGGTTCTTTTTTTTCTTTTCCCCAAAAAGAAAAAAAATATTTGCCACCTCAGCTACATCAGCGCTTCTCTGCCAGAAACCACCCAATAAATTTTTATGAAATAAAATTTTTATTGCATGATTACCCCATTAGCAAATTAGTATATAAGCAAATTATTCAACCTCGTTTTTAAACAAACTGTACTTGCGCCATTTTTCTATTAACTGCGCCATATCATCTGGCAGTTCACTTTTAAACATCATATTTTCTTTTGTGGTTGGGTGTACAAAGCCAAGTTCCTTTGCATGCAGGGCCTGGCGTGGACAAATAGTAAAACAATTATCTACAAACTGTTTGTATTTTGTATAAATAGTTCCCTTCACAATTTTATCGCCGCCATAAAAATCATCGTTAAATAATGGATGCCCTTTGTACTGCATGTGTACCCGTATTTGATGCGTACGGCCGGTTTCGAGCCTGCACTCCACTAATGAAACATAGTTAAAATTTTCCAACACTTTATAATGTGTGATGGCCTCTTTGCCGTAATCTCCTTCGGGATAAACAGTAAATAATTTCCGTTGTTTCTGGCTGCGTCCTACATGCCCCGTAATGGTTCCTTCAGGCTCATCAAAATTCCCCCAAACCACTGCATTGTATCTGCGATGCACGGTATGATCGAAAAATTGTTTAGCCAATTCGCTCATCGTTTTTTGTTTTTTTGCTACCACAATAAGTCCGCTGGTATTTTTATCAATACGATGCACAAGTCCATAACGGGTGAGTTCTTTTTCATCAATCTCGGGACAGTTTTTTTGCAGATGCCACGCCACAGCGTTTATCAAAGTATTATCAGGATTACCGCTGCCAGGATGGACGACCATACCAACCGGTTTGTTTACCACCATTAAATCATCATCTTCGTACACGATATTAAGCGGAATATCCTGCGGAATTATTTCTGACGATTCAGGAGAATTGGTATCGTACACTACAATTTTATCGCCGGGGCGAGTATTGTAATTTTTCTTAGTAGGCTTATCATTCACTAACACCATTTCATTTTCTATAGCCTGCTGAATTTTATTTCTGGTAGCACCTTCAATGCGCTGCATTAAAAACTTATCTATACGAATGGCTTCTTGGCCCTTGTCAATAACGATCACATGGCGCTCAAAGAGCTCGTCGGAGTCATTAATTTCTTCGTTTATTATTTCTTCGTTTTCCATATATTTTATAAGACCACTGACCACGGATGACAGACCACGAGTTTCTGTGCGTGTATTGTTTTTTTTATCGTTCGAATTTTCCAATGTCAATTCTCAATTATAAACTTCCCAATCAACTAATCAACCGTTCAACCAATCGCTATCTTTGCAAAGTAAAACATTTACAACTGTATGCAGAACGTAATATTTAAAGATTTAGGGATAATTGATTATAAAGAAGCATGGGATTATCAGGAAAAGCTGCTGCAGCAGAATGTTTCTATTAAATCTGCCATAAGAAATGACGTGGCCATGGCTGAAACGCTTGACACTCAAAACTATTTTTTGCTCTGCGAACATACACCGGTTTATACTTTGGGTAAAAGTGGCGATATTAAAAATGTATTGATGAGCGAAGCAGAACTGGAGTTAAATAATATTCAGTTTTTTAAAACAAACAGGGGAGGAGATATTACTTTTCATGGGCCGCAGCAAATTGTAGGGTACCCCATTTTAGATCTTGAAAAATTTTATACAGATATTGGTAAATACCTCAGGAATTTAGAAGAAGTTATTATTTTAACCATTGCAGATTACGGTATAAAAGGAGAGCGGAGTGCAGGCGAAACAGGCGTTTGGATTGAACCCGGCATAGCAGGTAAAGAAAGGAAGATATGTGCAATAGGCGTGCGTTGCAGCCGATGGATAACCATGCATGGTTTTGCGCTTAACGTAAATACCGATCTTGCATATTTTGATAATATCATTCCTTGCGGTATTGTAGATAAACAGGTAACATCAATAGAAGAAGAGCTGAGGGAAAAAGTAAACTTTGAAGAAGTGAAAGAGAAAATACAGTACAATTTTAAAATAGTTTTTAATGTTGAGTATATTTTTCAGGAGGAGGAAAATCTATAATTTTTTTGCATCCTTTGTTATCTGAAATTTATTGTTTTCAATCATCATTCCGTTTTCATATAATTCGAAGCGATACCAACCGGTACGAACAAAATTTACTTTCTCTATAATTAAATATTCTTCATTAAGTTTTGTAAGTTCAAATAGAAACTTTTCTGTTTCATCAAAAAACTTAACGGTGTATTTTTTAATATTACTCTCTGGCAAGTATATAACAACATTATTATCTTTTGCAGTATAAATGGTAGTGCTAGGATAAGTTATACCTGATTTGCCCGGCGGATAAACAATACCTGAGTCTCTGTTTGCAGCGTTCCATGGAAATTTATCCTGTGTTAAAACTTCTGAACCATAAATATCTTTTACAGGTCGGGCAGAGTTCGTTATTATGTAAGAGCCACCTTCAAAAGAAACGAAAACCCTGTAATACATTTTGTTGTAAGGTGCATTTGCATCTGCAAAACCATTTTCTCGGCTTTGTGGGCTCAGCACGCTTCCAATGGTGGAATAATTTTTTAAACTGTCGTAAGAACGTTGAATATTAAGTGCTGTAATGGGTTTGATATAATCGTTTACCCAGTTCACTATAATTTTATTGTTTATATTTTTTACGGTGATAGCAGGCAGCGGATTTACTTGCGCAAATATTAGGTTTACTGTAAAAAATAAAAGTATAAAGAAGGAAAACTTTTTTATCATAATCTTATTGGATATGCAAATATATAGGCAATATCTATCAGCTAATTGGTTCGATAAATTTAGGGTGTTAAACTTATTTAAAAAATTAATGTATTTTCTTTTAATGATTTATTGCCCTGTAAACCTCCTGTGTGGAGGCAAAGAATATTACTACCCTTTTTAAAGTAACCCGATTTTAATTTATCAGTAATGCCATACATCATTTTTGCAGTGTAAACAAAATCAGTTGGTATCTGTTCTTCATTGTAAAAACTATTCATAAAATTTATCAGTTCTTGGTTATATTTTGCATAACCACCAAAATGGAATCCTTCAAAAATAATGGGTTTGTTTTCTTCGGGTACTTTTAAAAAATTAAGTCTTTCATAAATGTCCGTCATACTTTTTATAACGGGTACAGCAATAATTTGCTGATGTGTTTTCTTCTTTAAAAGTAAGCCTGCAAGTGTAGTAGCAGTGCCTACACATGTACAGATATGTGTGTAACTGTCTGCATTTACAACATCCATTATAAGTGATGCTCCTTTAACGCCATCATAATCGTAACCACCTTCAGGTACCAATGTAAAATGCCCAAAGTCACTAGTAAGTTGTTGTAATAATGATACACTATTTTCTTTATAATCTTGTCTTGGAATAAATTTCAACTGCATACCAAATTTTACACACCGTAAAAGTGTATGAGAAAGTTGTGCTGGTTTTTCGCCTCTCACAATACCAATACATTTAATGTTATTTTGACGGCATAAATAAGCGGAGGCTACTAAATGGTTTGAATATGCACCGCCAAAAGTGAGAAGTGTTTTATGATTTGTTTTTAAACAGTGCTCTACAAAGTAATGTAGCTTAAATAATTTATTCCCAGATACATCCGGATGAATTTTATCGAGCCGGGCAATCGTAACTGTTATATTATTATCATTATATATTTTGCCCCGCAGTTTATCAAAAAAAATATTGTTAAGTGGAATGAACATTCTGTGAATTATACTATTTTATTCAGTTTTGGCGATCATTTTAATGAATGAATTCCGCTATTTTTGTTACTGCAAATTTATTATTACAAAATGAAATCATTTAAAAAATTTCATTTTATTCCATCTCATTTAATAGATATAAACTTATACATAATATGAAACCAACTCTTTTAATATTAGCTGCAGGTATGGCGAGCCGTTACGGCAGTATGAAACAAACGGAAGGCTTTGGTCCGGATGGTGAAACGATTATGGACTATTCAATATATGATGCAATTAGAGCAGGCTTTGGTAAAGTGGTTTTTATTATTAGAAAAGATTTTGCTGAAAATTTTAAAGAAGCATTTGGGCCAAAGTTTGAAGGCAAGATAGAAGTAGATTATGTTTATCAGGAAATTGATTCGTTTGTAGATGCAGCTTTTTTGCCTGCCGATAGAACAAAACCCTGGGGAACCGGGCATGCCTTATTATGTGCAAAAGATGCCGTACACGAACCATTTGCTGTTATAAATGCCGATGATTTTTATGGTAAAGATGCCTTTGAAAAAGCTGCTGACTTCCTTTTAAATAAATGTAATGAAACTACTGCAGCCATTATTGGGTATAAACTTGCCAATACGCTGAGTGAACATGGCACTGTAAGTCGTGGCGTATGCGAGGTTGATGAATTGGGAAACCTTACCGCTATAAATGAAAGAATAAAAATATATAGTAAAGACGGCAATATTGTTTTTGAGGAAAATGAAAGCGTAACAATTTTGCCTGATGATACAAATGTATCTATGAATTTTTGGTGCTTTCATCCGTCTGTATTTGAAATAACGGAAACCATGTTTAAAGATTTTCCAAAGAAAAATATGGATAATTTAAAAGCAGAGTTTTTTATTCCCTACATAGCAGAATACTTTTTAAGCAACGGACAAATAAATGTAATACCAACAAGCGCACAATGGTTTGGTGTTACTTACAAAGAAGATGCAGATGGTGTGAGAGAAAGTTTACATAAGCTTATAAATGATAAAGAATATCCATCATCTCTTTGGTGGGCTTAAATATATTAAACCAATTCTTGAATTTTTAATGATGCTAGTGCTTCGCTGGCATTTTTCATTTCAGCTATCTTTTCTATAACTTTTTCTACCATGGCATCAGGGCAACTTGCGCCACTGCTAATTAAAATTTTCAGTGGTTTTTTTTCAGGTAGAAAATGATTGGTAACAAGTTCTTCATGCGTGTGAAGATTGTAATGAAAAATATTATTATCAGCTGTAATTTTATCTGCACCGTTTATGAAATACGTAGTCAGTTTTTCTTCGCACAACTCTACAAGGTGAGAGGTGTTGCTGCTATTGTATCCGCCTACAACAATAGCAAAATCTGCCTCCTGTTCCAGCAGGCTGTAGATGGAAGTTTGGTTATCGTTGGTGGCGTAGCATAATGTATCTCTTGTGTCAGCAAATCGCTCTGCAATATTCTCTTCGGTAAGATGATACTTTTTAACCATAATATTTTTTAGATAATCTGCAATGGCTTGTGTATCGCTTGCCAGCATGGTAGTTTGGTTAATAACACCTATGCGTTGCAAATCTTTTTCAGGGCTAAATCCCTCAGAAAAGCGATCGGCAAATTCCCCATAAAAATCTGCGGTATTTTTTTCTCCGGTAATGTATTTACTCAACTCTACTGCCTCTGCCATATCATTTACAATTACAGTAGGGGTCACTTTTGCAGCATGAGAAAATGTAGCACGGGTTTCTTCGTGTGTAGGTTTACCATGTACCACTAACGCATAATTTTTCTTTGCTATCTGGTCGCCACGGTTCCAAACCTTTTCTACAAAAGGACAGGTAGTGTTGTATTTTTTAGTAGAGATCCCAATGGCATTTATTTTTTCTTCAATCAATAATGTTGTACCAAAAGCCGGAATAATTACAACATCCTCAGCAGTCAGTTCTTCAAAAGGAATAAGCATATTGCCCTTTGTATCCTGTAAAAACTGCACACCCCGTTGTTGTAAATCTGCATTAACCTGTGGGTTGTGTATCATTTCACTAAGCAAAAAAATGCGCTTGCCAGGGTTTTCATCAATTGTTTTAAAGGCAATTTCTATGGCATTCTCCACCCCATAACAAAACCCAAAATGACGGGCCAGATAAATATGTACATCTCCAAGATCTAAAAAAGTAGGTGTAAAATCTTTCTTCATTTTATCCTGCTCTTTCCGCTTTTCTTTAATGGCTGAAATAAGTGGGCTGCGGTATGTAAAAGGTATAGTAAATTGCTTCATAATATTTATTGGTTGCAAAGGTACGTTTTAAGATAAATGATACCATATCGTAACAATTGTTTCCGTAATAAAAAATACATAAACTAATGATATCGTCGAGCCTTTTTTCAATTCCTGCATTTTTAAATGGAAGTAATATGTATGAGGTAAACATACGCCAGTACACGGTTGATGGAACTTTCAATGCGTTTGCAGAACATTTACCAAGGCTGAAAGATATGGGTGTAGAAATTTTATGGATGATGCCAATACATCCAATAGGGATTGTAAAACGAAAGGGAATATTGGGCAGCTATTATTCTATTCAAAACCATAAAGGCATAAATACAGAATTTGGTACAGAGCAGGATTTTAAAGACCTTATTTTAAAAGTGCATGCGCTTGGTATGAAAATAGTTATTGATTGGGTGGCAAACCATACATCATGGGATAATGTGTGGACGGAAACTAATCCTGAATTTTTCGTGAAAAACGAAGAAGGAGATTTTATAGCGCCTTACGACTGGGATGATGTAATACAAATAGATCATAGCAACGAAGCCGAACAAATTGCCATGATAGATGCTATGAAATATTGGATCACCCACTTTAATATTGATGGATTTCGGGCGGACCTTGCACACCTTACACCATTGCCATTTTGGTTAAAGGCCAGAACCAATTTATCCCCTTTTAAAAAAGACCTTATCTGGCTGGCAGAAACAGAAGAAGTGAATTACCACCAAGCTTTTGACATTTCATATACATGGAAATGGATGCACTTTACAGAACAGTTTGCCAAAGGCGAAAAAACACTGGCAGATTGTACAAAAGTTTTGATAGAATATAAAAATGATTTTCCGGAAAATGCGTTGCGTTTATTTTTTACGAGTAATCATGATGAAAACTCTTGGAATGGATCTGAATACGAAAAATATGGCGAATTGGCAAAAGCTTTTGCGGTACTCTCTTGCTTGTATGCCGGGATAGCACTTGTTTATAGCGGACAGGAACTCCCTCATAAAAAGCGCCTTTCGTTTTTTGAAAAAGATTTAATAGAATGGAACACCAATATAGAACTGCATAGTTTTTATAAAATATTGCTTTCATTTCGCAAACAAAATGCTGTATTAAAAAATGCTATAATGAGAAATATTACTATAGACGAATCATTGGTAGATAAAAATATTTTAGCGTATAAAATAGAAAATGATTTTGGTAAAGTGATCGTAATTTTAAACTTAAGAAGAGTAAGTATTTCTGAAAATATTTCTTTTACAGAAGGCGAGGAGATTTATAAAAACATTTTCACGCAACAGGAAGTAAGGGTCGGAAACAATTTCTTATTTGAAACAGCAGCAGGCGGATATTGTATTTTGGAAAAGCTGTAGTTCACAATTTTGTAATGCACTTTTTTAAAATATTTTTATTAATTTCCAACATATCGTATTAATACTATTTCATTTTAAAGATATTATTTATGTCCAGTCCAGAAAGTTTACAGCAGTTTAAAAATCTTGTGGGCATTAAGTTTCAGTTGTATAACAGCTTATTTACATCTTTGCCTTTTCATAAAATAGAAAAGACTGGAATCTTATTATCTGTGCTTTTGATGCAGTGCGATGAAGGATACAAAAAGCAATCAAATCCGGAAGAAATAATAGAAAATTTTTTTAAAACACAAACTGCGCTTGTAAGTGAAGCGGATAAACTTGATATCCTTTTTAGGTTTGTACAATATATGGAACGCCAGGTTGTATTATTTGATGCGTTGGAAGATGCAGCGTTTACACAGGTGAATGATGTAAATGGAAAAGGAACAATAAAAGCGCTTGCACTGGAAATAGAACAGCAAAAGAAAGAGAAAGAATTTGCAGAAAAATTAAAGGATTTCTCTATACAACTGGTACTTACAGCCCACCCTACCCAATTTTACCGTGGCGCAGTTTTAGGTATTATAAATGATCTTACAAAAGCCGTAAGCGTAAACAACGAGAATAATATTTACAGTTATTTGCAACAACTTGGTCGTACACCATTTTTTCAACAACAAAAACCTACACCATTTGACGAAGCCACTATTTTAATTTGGTATTTGCGTAATATTTTTTACCATGCTGCAGGCAAAATCGTAACCGCTATCAAAAACAGTTTTGGCGATGCAGTAAGTGCTTCCAATCAAATTATTAAAATGGGGTTTTGGCCAGGCGGCGATAGAGATGGTAATCCATTTGTAAAAGCCGCTACTACATTGCAGGTGGCTAATTCACTTAAAGATGCAATATTAAAATCGTATCATTTTGACATAATAAAATTGAGGAGACGTCTTACTTTTAAAGGAGTTGATATAGCACTTATTTCTCTGGATAAAAAACTACATAATTGTTTATATAATCCTTCTGACGATGAAGAAATGAATGTGCCTTTTTTACATTCTTCTTTGCAGGATATACGCAATCAACTGGTGCACGATCACAACAGTCTTTTTGTAGAATTAGTTGAAGAGCTGATAAATAAAACTGAAATATTTGGAATGCATTTCGCTTCGCTGGATGTGCGGCAGGAGAGCAGTGTGCACGGAGAACTGCTAAATGCTGTGGCAGCAAATTCAAAAATTTTACAGGACAATTACGCAGGATTAGATTCAACAAAAAAAATTGACATCATTACAAAAATAGTTGAACAAATTGACGGCAATAGTTTAACAGATGAGTTGCATAAAGATGCACTGGAACTTGTAAAAGTTATTAAAACAATTCAACAAAATAATGGAGAACTTGGTTGCAACCGATACATCATCAGCCAATGCCATAGTGCTTTAAATGCTATGGAAGTAATTGGTATTTTTTTATTGGGTGGGTGGAAGGCGGAGGATTTAACGGTAGATATTGTGCCATTGTTTGAAACGGTAGATGATTTACAATTGGCTGCTGAGACGATGCGTACTTTATATGAAAATGATTTTTATAAAAAACATTTGCAGCGTAGAAAAAACAAACAAACCATTATGCTTGGCTTTAGCGATGGTACAAAAGATGGTGGTTACTTAATGGCTAACTGGAGTATTTATAAAGCCAAAGAAGCACTTACGACAATATCAAAACAATACGAAATAGACGTGGTTTTTTTCGATGGTCGTGGTGGCCCACCAGCTCGTGGTGGCGGTAAAACCAACCAGTTTTATGCAAGCATGGGAAAAAATATTTCCAACAAAGAAATACAATTAACCATACAGGGGCAAACGGTAAGTTCTAATTTCGGCACTATTGATTCTGCAAAATATAACATGGAGCAATTGATACATGCTGGCATAAGTAATGGGCTAATTACCGATAATGAAATTACGCTACAAACTAACGAGGAAGATATTTTACAACAATTAGCTGCTGCCAGTTACGACTCTTATATAGCTTTAAAGGAACATCCTTATTTTATAGAATACCTGGCAAATGCAAGTCCGCTTAGGTTTTATGCCGAAACAAATATTGGTAGCCGCCCAACCAAGCGTGGTAGTTCAAACAGAATCGAATTGAAAGATTTGAGGGCTATACCTTTTGTGGGTGCATGGAGCCAGATAAAACAAAATGTAAGTGGATATTATGGGGTAGGTACCGCATTGGAAAAATTGCATAAGCAAGGCAAGTTTAAAGAAATTAAAGAGATGTACAACCAATCGCTGTTTTTTAAAACATTGTTGGATAACTGCGAAATGGCTATGGCAAAATGCTTTTTCCCATTAACAGGGTTCTTGCAAAACCATCCCGTGTATGGAGAAATATGGAATATGTTGCAGGAAGAATTTGAGCTTACTAAAAAATATATTGGAAAATTATCAGGTAAAACAATGCTAATGGAAAATTTTCCGGTAGATCAATTATCTATTCAAATGCGGGAACGAATTGTACTTCCATTAGTAACCATACAACAATATGCGCTCACCAAAGTAAGAGTGATGGAAGAAAATGATGAAAAAAATCCGCTGAAAGAAACCTACGAAAAACTGGTTATGCGTTGCAGTTTTGGAATTATTAATGCCGGTAGGAATTCGGTTTAAATTTTCGAAAATCTTTTTTTGTATTTTAAAGGCATCTGTGTATTAATCTTTATTATCAGCTACACTTGTTTTTATAATCTGCTATTTATTCACCCAGTAAAATAATT
>Ga0105047_10009531_pt1 | contig 15972 bp, 13 predicted proteins | sample MAT04_FD_78384 | JGI IMG/M metagenome (GOLD analysis project Ga0105047, IMG submission 78384) | Freshwater microbial communities from Lake Fryxell liftoff mats and glacier meltwater in Antarctica - MAT-04 (megahit assembly) | ecosystem: Environmental > Aquatic > Freshwater > Ice > Liftoff...
AGCAATTCGGCCTTGTTCAGTTTCACCACGGTGCTCGGTCCTGGTGTCTGCCCGGGCGGCCAGGCAACGCGGGTGCTTTTCACCGACGACGTTGAAGGGACCGCGTCAAGCTGGACGCCGTTTACCACCACCGGGACGATTCCGTGGGCTGTTTCAACGGCAAGGGCCAATTCGCCGACGCGCTCGTGGAAGGGCTCGACGCCCGGGAGCACGTCCAACCAGTCGGTTGATTTGCCATTGACGCCGGTGCCCAGCATTGCCCGCGCGGCCTGGCTGCGCTTTTTTCACTGGCGCCAGATGGAGCCCAATGCGGCCACCGGCTGCTACGACGGCGGCAGCCTGTTTGCTTCGATCAACGGCGCTCAATTTGCGGCGGTCCCGACGCTGCAGATCGTGCAAAACGGCGCGACGCTGCGGCCGTTGGGCAGCGGCGTGCCGGCGTGGTGCGGAGCCGCGCCGTGGGAGGAAGTGATCGTCGACGCAACGCCTTACATCGGCCAGGACGTGCGCTTTCGCTTCCGCGTGACCAGCGATGTCTCGCTGTCGCAAGAAGGCTGGTACATCGACGACGTGCGCGTGCAGGCGTGTCTGGATGATTTGATCTTTGCCAATCGCTTTGAGAATTGAGCCATGTCGCTGCTTGCCATTGCCATCATCGCGCTGCAAATCTACTGCGTGTTTCACGCTTATAAAAATGGCAACCAGCAGTGGATTTGGATCATCATCATTGCGCCCGGCGTGGGCTCTGCCGCGTATGCACTCGCGCACCTGATGCCGGAACTTTTTGGCTCATGGGGCGTTCGGCGCGGTGCCAAGCGGGTGGTCAAGCTGATTGATCCGACCCGCGATCAGCGCGTGCTCGCGCTCAATCTGGAACGCGCCGACACCCCACACAACCGCCAAGCGCTGGCGGCCGAGCTGCTTGAACTTGAGCGCTTCGACGAGGCCGAGGAGCTGTACCGCAGCTGCCTAACCGGCATCAACGCCCACGCCCCAGACCTTTTGCTCGGGTTAGCCCGCGCCTGCCGGGGCGCGGGCAAGCTTGAAGGCGCCAAGCAAGCGCTCGATGAGCTCAAATCGCACAACCCAGAGTTTCGCTCGCCTGACGCACATCTGCTCTATGCGCGCATTCTGGTCGACTTAAAGCAGTACCCAGAAGCGCTTGAAGAATTCGAGGTCTTGAAAGACAGCTATCCCGGCGAAGAAGCCCGTTTTGCCTACGCCGAACTGCTGCTGGCCATGGACCGCCGCGAAGCAGCTCAAGCCTTGTTCGACGAAATCATCAAGCGCACCCAGCTTGCGCCCAACCACTATGCCCGTGCGCAGGCCGAGTGGGTCCGCGCCGCCAAAAGCGCACTGAACAACGAGAACCCACAGCGATGATCAAATCCCGCGCCGCCGTTGCATTTGCGCCCAAGCAGCCGCTTGAAATCGTCGAAGTCGATGTCGACGCGCCGCGCGCCGGTGAAGTGCTGATCCGCAACGTCGCAAGCGGCGTCTGCCACACCGATGCGTACACGCTTTCAGGCGCGGATTCTGAAGGCGTGTTTCCGTGCATCTTGGGCCACGAAGGCGGCGCTGTGGTTGAGGCCATCGGCGCGGGCGTGCGCTCGGTCGCGGTGGGCGATCACGTGATTCCGCTGTACACGCCCGAGTGCGGTGAGTGCAAGTTCTGCAAATCCGGCAAAACCAACCTTTGTCAGGCGATCCGCGCGACCCAGGGAAAGGGCTTGATGCCCGACGGCACCACGCGTTTTTCCCACGCTGGCCAGCCGATCTTTCACTACATGGGCACCTCGACGTTTTCTGAATACACGGTGCTGCCGGAAATCTCGCTCGCGCGAATCCAAAAAAGCGCGCCGCTTGAGAAAGTCTGTTTGCTCGGCTGCGGCGTCACCACCGGCATTGGCGCGGTGCTCAACACGGCCAAGGTCAAGCCAGGCGATACGGTTGCTATCTTTGGCTTGGGCGGAATCGGCTTGTCCGCGGTGATTGGCGCGGTGATGGCCAAAGCCGCGCGGATCATCGGCATCGACACCAATCCGGCCAAGTTCGACATAGCGTTTGCGCTTGGCGCGACCGATTGCATTAATCCGACCGACTTAAGCGTGCCGATTCAGCAGGTGATCGTAGACCTAACCGACGGCGGCGTGGATTTCTCGTTTGAGTGCATCGGCAACGTCAAAGCGATGCGCGCAGCGCTTGAGTGCTGCCACAAAGGCTGGGGCGAGTCGGTGATCATAGGCGTCGCCGGCGCAGGCGAAGAAATCGCCACGCGGCCGTTTCAGCTGGTGACCGGCCGGGTCTGGCGCGGCTCGGCTTTTGGCGGCGTGCGCGGCCGCAGCGAGCTGCCTTCCTTTGTTGATCGATTTGAGCGCGGCGAGATCCCGCTCGATACCTTCATCACCCACACCATGGGTTTGAACGACATTAACCACGCCTTTGCTTTGATGCACGAAGGCAAGAGCATCCGCAGCGTGATCCACTATGACCTTTAAACTAATCGACGAAAATCGCTGCTTTGGTGGGGTTCATCGGCGCTATCGGCACGCGTCAGCCACGCTCAACTGCGACATGGGTTTTGCCGTTTATTTGCCGCCGCAAGCGCTCGCCTTAGAGCGCGTGCCGGCGCTTTACTGGCTCTCTGGGCTGACCTGCACGGACGAGAACTTTATGCAGAAAGCCGGCGCTCAGCGCGTCGCGGCTGAGCTTGGTTTGGCCCTGATCGCGCCCGATACCTCGCCGCGCGGCGCGCACGTGCCGAGCGACCCAGACGGTGGCTTTGAGTTTGGCCACGGCGCGGGCTACTACATCGACGCGTCCGAGGCGCCGTGGTCTGCGAACTACCGCATGCACGATTACGTGGTGCGTGAATTGCCGGAGCTGCTGGAGGCCGCCCTTCCGCTCAGCGGCGTTCGCTCGATTGCGGGCCACTCCATGGGCGGACACGGTGCGATGGTGATCGCTTTGCGCCATCCCGGGCGCTATCGATCCGTCTCAGCATTCGCACCGATTTGCCACCCCAGCGCCAGCCCGCGGGGGCGCAAAGCGCTGACGCTGATGCTCGGCCAAGACGAGCGCAACTGGCGCGGGTGGGACACGGTTTTGCTGCTGCCCCACGCCGTCGAGCGGCTGCCCATTTTGGTCGACCAAGGTTTGCGTGACGCCTCACTTGAAAGCCTCAGGCCCGATGCCCTGGAAGCGGCGGCTCAGGCCTTGGGCTATCCCTTGACCCTGCGCCGACACGCCGGTTACGACCACGGCTATTACTTCGTTTCAAGCTTTATCGAAGAGCACCTGCGCTACCACGCGCAAGCGCTTAAAGCAGACATCTAAAGCCAGGGCCGGCCCTGCCGATTCAGGCGACGCCTTTATCCGGCGGTCGCGAGTGCATTTGATCCCGCGCTGGCGCCGGTGGCCGCGCTGTTGGCTATTTTCGGCTGTGCGTTGGGAACCTGCAGCGGCTGGCTGACCGGGCAGCTGCTGCGCTTGGTGTTTGGCGGTTAATCCGGCACAGCGTTAAAAAATCGGTAAGATCGGCGCGGACGTATAACCGTCTATTCCGGATTTTTGAGGCCCTGATGAGAAACCTACTGCTCCACCCGCTTTCTGTCGCCATTGCGCTTGCCGTTCTCAGCGCAAACATCTCTGCACAACAAGTAGTAGCGACCGACGCCGAAAGAGATTCGGCTGCGGCCCTTGACGATGTGATCGTCACCGGCACCCGCCGCTCAGATCGCACGGTCGGCGAATCACTCTCGCCCATCGATTTCCTGCCCGCGCGCGAGCTGCAGAACTCAGGTTCGCCCGATCTCAATTCGATCCTTGCGCGCACCCTGCCCTCATTCAATTTCCCGAGGCCGTCGATTTCTGACGGCACAGATCACATGCGCCCGGCATCGCTGCGCGGTCTTTCTCCCGATCACACCCTGGTTTTGGTCAACGGCAAACGCCGCCACGCCACCGCCATCGTCAACGTCAACGGCACCACGGGCCGCGGCTCCTCGCCGGTTGACCTAAGTGCGATCCCGGTCAGCGCGATTTCGCGCGTAGAAGTGCTGCGCGACGGCGCCGCGGCGCAATATGGCTCCGACGCGATCGCCGGGGTGATCAACATCGTGCTCAAGAACAAAGACGATGGCGGGATGCTTGGCGGGCGCTACGGCGTCTACAAGAAAGGCGACGGCGAACTTCAGGAATTTTCTGCCAACAGCGGCTTTGCGCTTGGGCAAGACGGCTTCATCAACCTGACCGCTGAATTCCGCGACAAGGACTTTACCAACCGCGCGCGTCCAGATTTGCGCCAGCAGTATCCAAGCGTCGCAGGTCGCCCCGACGTGCGCGAAGCCGGAGTCAACCGGTTAAACCATCGCTCCGGCGAATCCGCAATTGAAGACAACCTGCTGCTGCTCAATATGGGCTTGCCGCTCAATGATTCGGTTGAGATTTATTCGTTCATGAATTACGCCCAGCGCGAAGGCAACTCCGCGGGCTTCTATAGGCGCGCGCTGGACGCGCGCAACATCCCGGCGATTTACCCGGACGGCTTTTTGCCCTTGATTCTTTCGGATTCCGAAGACGTCTCCTTCAACGGTGGCGTGCGCGGCACGACCACAGGCGGTTGGACGTGGGATGCCTCGTATGTTTACGGCGGCAACAATTTCACCTTCACCATCGCCAACTCATTGAACGTCGATTTGGGCCGCAGCAGCCCGACCCGCTTCAACGCGGGCGAGCTTGAAAACACCCAGCAAACCCTCAATTTTGATATCCGCAATGACTTGACCCCGGGCTTTCTCGCCAACCCGCTCAGCGCCGCATTTGGCGCTGAGTATCGGCGCGAAAGCTATGAAATTGTGCCCGGCCAAGCCGAGAGCTTTTTCGGCACCGGCTCGCAGGTGTTCCCCGGTTTCCGCCCGTCTGACTCCGGCAAGAACTCGCGCAACAGCAAGGCCCTCTACGCCGATTTCGAAACCAATCTGACCGAGCGCTGGTCGGCCTCGATTGCGGGTCGCTACGAGGATTACTCTGATTTCGGCACCACCACCTCGGGCAAGTTCTCCACCCGGCTCGCGATCACCGATGGCTTTGCCCTGCGCGGCACGGCGTCCACTGGCTTTCGTGCACCCAACTTACAGCAGCAGTTCTACGCGACCACCGCCACCAACTTCATCAATAACGTGCCCTTTGACGTTCGCACCTTTGCTGTCGGCAACCCCGTCGCCGTCGCACTGGGCGCAGAACCGCTGAAAGCCGAAAAATCAACAAACTTCAGCATCGGTGCAGTGATGACGCCGATTGAGGGTTTCAACGTTACCGTCGATCTCTATCAGATCAGGATAAAAGATCGCATCGTGCTGTCGGAAAACATCACCGAAGCCACGCTGCCCGGTGTGCGCGCATTCTTGGCCTCGCGCGGTTTCCCGGGCACCGACGGTGGTCGCTACTTTACCAACGCGATCGACACCAAAACCCGCGGTTTGGACGTGATTGCGCGCTACTTCCACGATTACGGCGACTGGGGTTCGAGCACCTATACGCTTGGCTTCAACCGCAACGACACCGACATCACGCGCACCCGGCCAGACGCGATCCGCTTCCCGACCACGCCCACCAATGCCCCTCAGCTGCGCATCGGCCGGGTAGAAACGGGGCGAATCACGGTGGGCGCACCCAAGGACAAGGTCACCTTGGGCTTAGATCACACCTGGAACGCCTGGTCGGGCACCCTCGGGGCGACCCGCTATGGGACCTATACGGTGCTCAACGCCAACTCGGCGCTTGATCAAACCTTCAGTGCCGAGTGGGTGGTCGATATCAGCGCCTCGTATGAATTTGCCAGCGGCCTCAAAGCCACGCTGGGCTCTGAAAACTTCAACGACCGCTATCCGGACCAGCTGATTGCTGCCAACAGCTTCTCAGGCATCTTGCCGTACCCGCGGGGCGAGGCGCCCTTTGGTTTCTCGGGCGCGTTCTACTACGCCAAGTTGAGCTATTCGTTCTGATTTGAGCATGCAGGTCAAAAAAGCCGCGCGGGCATCCCGCGCGGCTTTTTTTGTGCCCGCGATCAGCGCGCTTTTCGCGCCACCAAGAGCAAGTTCTTGCCAATCGGTGGCGGGATCAGCGCTTCTAAGCGGCGCATGATCGGCACCACCAAGCGGTCATAGGAGCCCGCCGCAGCGGGGCTCGGTGTGCGCCCAAGCACGCGCATGAGCAGCCACCAAAGCGGCATCCCCAGCACGTCGAACCAGATCAGCTTTTCGACCTTGAGGCCGGCCGCGCTAACCTTGGCCTGAAGTTCTGCGCGGCGATAGCGCCGGCGGTGCCCGAGGGCGAGATCAAACGCGCTCATCAAAGCGGGCAAAGCCGGCACGAAGATCAGCACCGCGCCGCCGGGTTTGAGATGCTGATGGATCAAGCCAAGCTCGGCCACATCGTCATCAATGTGCTCCATCACGTTGACATAGACCAGCGCGTCGAAGCCCTCTCCAACTTGCGCCAAATCAGCCAAAACGCCCTGAAAAATCCGCGCTCTGGGATGCGCCGCCAAACGCGCTAGCAGGGCTTCGCGCATACTCGGAAAGGGCTCCACCGCAAGCAACGAGCGCACCTTGGGATTGGCCAGCAGGCGTTCGGAAACCGCGCCCATGCCGGCGCCCACTTCCACCACATCGCCGCTCAAGGCGTCGCCGAAACATTCCAATATCCAGTCGTGATACGCAGGTGCGGCGCCGGCAATGGAGAGTTCGGCGCTGATATCGGGGTGGTCTGGCTGCATCAAAAAACGCCGAGCACGAAAAATGAAGGGCGATCAGCTTATCGTTAAGCCATGCTGATCGCTTTCAATAAACCGTTTGGGGTGCTGACCCAGTTCACCGACCCCAACGGCCGGCCCACCTTAAAAGACTTCATCGCCTTGCCCGACGTCTATGCAGCAGGGCGGCTCGACTTTGATTCTGAAGGCCTGCTGCTGCTAACCGACGACGGCGCGCTGGTCAAACGCTTGAGTGATCCGCGCTGCAAAACCGAAAAGACCTATTTGGCCCAGGTCGAAGGGAGCCCCAATGGAGATGCGCTGGGGCGTTTGCGCGCCGGCATCACCCTCAACGACGGGCCGGCGCGAGCGCTCAAAGCGGAGCTGATCGGCGCCGACCCCGCTTGGCTGTGGCCACGCACGCCGCCCATCCGGATGCGCCTTGCGATACCCACGCACTGGCTTACGCTTAGCTTGACCGAAGGCCGCAACCGCCAAGTCCGGCGCATGACGGCGCACGTTCGCCTGCCCACACTGCGCCTGATTCGCACCCAAATTGGAGCGATCGAACTCAGCGGATTGGCGCCCGGCAGCTGGCGTGAAATCAACTACCATGAGCTCAACTGACGTTTGAGCGCACACCATGACGGATCCCACCCTGCCCCAAGAAATAAAACCGCGTTCCCGCGGCATTTATCTGCTGCCGAACATCATGACCACCGCGGCGCTGTTTTCGGGTTTCTACGCGATCATTGCGGCAATAGACGGGCAGTACGTCGCGGCCTGCATCGCCGTCTTCGTCGCCGGTCTGTTTGATGGCTTGGATGGTCGCGTCGCGCGCATGACCAACACGCAAAGCGAATTCGGCGTGCAGTACGACTCGCTATCGGACCTGATCAGCTTCGGCGTGGCGCCGAGCATCATCATGTACACGTGGGCGCTGGCGTCTCTCAAGGACTTTGGCAATTTTTGGGGCAAGGTCGGCTGGCTGTGTGCGTTTTTGTACGTGGCGTGTGCGGCGCTGCGTCTTGCGCGGTTCAACACCCAGGCGGGCGTTGCCGACAAGCGCTATTTCCAGGGCTTGGCCTCACCCGCCGCGGCCGGCACCATGGTTGCTTTTGTTTGGTGCTTTGAGGACCTCAAACGCGACATGGGGCTAAGCGCGGCGAGCTTTGTCTGGTTTGCGGCACCGTTGACGGTCATCATCGCGCTGTTGATGTTTTCCAACTTTCGCTACTACAGCTTCAAAACCCTGCCGCAGCGCGAAGATGGCAAGGTCGCGTTTAAATGGATTGCAATTCCGATGCTGGCGCTGGTGACCATTGCGCTGGCCCCGCCGCAGGCCATGCTCGCAATCGGTTTGATTTACGTGGTTTCAGGGCCGGTCATGACGCTGCTCTTGCGCCGTCGGCTGCAAGACCGCCGCGCGGTGGTCAAGGCCGAAAACAAATGATCGACTCGGGCGGCGACACGCTCTCGCGGTTGGCCGATCTGAGCCAGGCGCTGGCGCAATCGCTGAACATCGAAGCCACCCTCAAAGAAGCGGTCACCCGCATTGCCGCCTACATGGAGGCCGAGGCGGCCAGCCTGTTTTTGCTCGATGACGGGCGCGAACAATTGATCTGCCGCGCCTGCGCGGGCCCGGTCAACGTGGTCGGCATGCGCCTGCCCTTGGGCAAGGGCATCGTTGGACGCACGCTCGCGCTGAACAGCCCGCAGCTGGTTACAGACGCCGCAAGCGACCCCGACTTTGCCGGCCAAGTGGATCGCGCCACCGGCTTTTCCACGCGCACCACCGCGACGGCGCCGCTGAATACCGCAGAGGGCGCCATTGGCGTGCTCCAGGTGATCAATAAAACCGGCGAGCGCCAGTTTGATGAACGCGACCGCGACGTGCTGCGATTGCTCGCAGCGCCCACCGCGCTTGCGATCAACAACGCGCGCATGGCCGGGCAGTTAATCGAACAAGAGCGCCTCAAGCGCGAGTTTCAGCTTGCTCGGCGCCTGCAAAAATCGCTGCTGCCCAAGCGCCAGCGCCACTCGTTTCCGCTGATCGGCATCAACATTCCGGCGCGCGAGATATCCGGCGACTTCTACGACTATTTTGAACTTCCCGATGGCCGCATTGGTTTCACCGCGGGCGATGTCTCCGGCAAAGGCATGGACGCGGCGCTTTTGATGGTGCGCGCGCAAAGCCTGCTGCGCTGGCTCGGCAAATCAATGGTGACGCCAACCCACTGGCTGGAACGCGCCAACGAAGAACTCACCGAAGGCATGACCCGCGGCATGTTCGTGTGCGCGGTGGTGGGCTATTTTTCGCCCGATTCCACCCACGTTGAATGGGCCAACGCGGGGTTTCCACCCGCCCTGATGCGCTTCGACGACGGCGTGATTGAGGAATTTCAAGCCGATGGCCCGCCGCTTGGGATCATGACCGGGATGCACTATGCAGAGCGCCAGATTCGGCTCGGCGCCGGCACGCTTTATTTCTTCTCAGACGGCGTGACCGATGTGCGCGACGCCAGCCGCGGCCTGCTTGGCGTTGAAGGCGTCAAGAAACTGATCAATGATTTTGCCGGCGAACCCGCTGAGCAGCGCCTGCGCGCCATCGTCAGCTACCTGCGCCATTTGAGCCTCCCCGACGACACCACCATCTTGCTGATCGAAGACCGCCAGCGTTTGCGCGACTCGCGCCTGCTGGAGCTTGGCTTTACCTCAGAGCCCGCCAATCTGCGCGCAGTGCGGGCCGCTTTGAGCGATGCGCTGACCCGCGCCCACGTCGACGAAAAGCTGGTCCAGCTGTTGATCTTGGTGATCGACGAGGCCTGCGCCAACATCATCCGCCATGCCTATCAGGGCGACCCCGACGGCAAGATCGAACTCAAAGTATCGATCAAAGGGGCAGAACTTGAATTCCTGTTGCGCGATTTTGCCGCACCCGTTGACCGCAGCTGCATCAAGCCGCGCGACCTAGACGAAATCCGCCCCGGTGGACTCGGTATCAATCTGATCGACTCGGTGATGGACCGCTGGCAGCTGCGCAAGCCAGCCAGCGGCGTGGGCAACGTGATGGTTTTGGCCAAGCGCTTTCGCGAATCGGCGAACTAGGTTCCCGACTCGGGCGCACTGGGTTACCCTCGCGCCCCATATGCAGGCCACCGTCTCAGAAAACCCTTCCGGCAAGCGCGATTGGCTGCGCGCCATGCGCTATGTGGTGCGGACTCCCCTGCTGGTTTGGCACATGGCCGTGCATTTGCCGCTGACCTTGCTGGCGATCAACTGCGGTGGTCGCACCTTTCACTTGGCCTCGGGCGAAAGCCTAGCCCACCGCGTGATCCGCGCCTGGTCAGCGGGTTTGCTCCGAATTTTTGGCTTTCGCTTGCGCCGCTTTGGTGCGGCAGCCCCCGGCGCTGTGATGTTTGTGGCCAATCACGTGAGCTGGCTCGACATTCATTTGATGCATTCGCAGCGAATGATGGGCTTCGTCGCCAAAAGCGAAATTTCGCGCTGGCCACTGCTCGGCTGGCTCGCCTCTCAAGCCGATACGATTTATCACCAGCGCGGCTCAACCGAGTCCCTTGGCGCGGTGGCACACCTGATGGTCGAGCGCCTGCGCGACGGCCGCGCGGTGGCGGTTTTTCCAGAAGGCGGCACCTCATCGGGTGAAGCGGTGCGCACCTTTCACGCCCGAATCTTTCAAGTCGCACTCGAAGCACAGGTTCCGGTGCAGCCGGTGGCGCTGCGCTATGCGCTGAATGGCCGCTTTAACCTCGGCCTGCCCTTTGCCGCCGGCGAGAGCCTGATCGCCAATTTCATTCGCATTCTGGGTGAACCCGCGATGGACGCTGAGGTGCACTTCTTGGATCTTGATGCTGATCTGTCAAGCGGTCGGCGCCGGATCGCGGAGCGCGCGCGGAGTGAAATTATTGCCGCCCTTGAGCGCCATGAACGCGCTTGATTTCATCCCGCGGCGGGGCCTGCGCTCGCCGCACGTGCAGTCGTTTCTCGCCTCTGGCAGCCTGCGGCGCTGGCTCCATCGAGAGAACCTCCGGGCGCTGACCACACAAGCCGTTCCACAGCTAATCGATGCAGGCGGCGGCGTTCGCCTAGCGGGCTGGCTGAATGCTCAGCCCAAGCCCTCTGAACGCGGCCTGGTGATCTTGCTGCATGGCTGGGAAGGCTCAGTCGATTCAACGTATCTGCTGCACACCGGCGCTGAGCTGTATAAGCGCGGCTTCGATGTGTTCCGCTTAAATTTTCGCGATCACGGCGCCAGCCACCATCTGAATCAGGACCTTTTCCACTCCTGTCGGCTTGCTGAAGTGGTGGGTGCGGTTGCCCAGATCACCCGCCAGTTCCCCGCCAAAAGATTATTTCTAGCGGGGTTTTCGCTTGGCGGCAACTTTACTCTGCGGGTGGCCCTCGAAGCACCCGCAGCGGGCATCGCGCTCAACCACGTGGTTGCGGTTTGTCCGGTGATCAGTCCGCATCAGTGCCTCAGTGCAATCGAACGCGCGCCCTGGTTTTATCAAAAGTATTTCGTGCGCAAATGGATCACGTCGCTGAAGCGAAAAGCCGAGCTGTTTCCCGACCGCTACGACTTCAGCCGCTGGCAGCGCGAGGGTTCGCTGCGCGAACTGACCCGCCTGATGGTAGAGAACCACACCGACTTTCCGTCGATCAACGAATACCTCGACGGCTATTCGATTGCCGATGCGCGCCTGCGCGAACTCACGATCCCGAGTACTATTTTGCTCGCCCGCGACGATCCGGTCATTCCGGTGAGCGATGTTGCAGGCTTGGAACTTCCGCCCAACGTCGAGCTTCAGATCACGGCACACGGCGGCCATTGCGGGTTTATCCGCGATTGGAGCCTTACGAGCTTTGTTGAACACTATGTTGCCGCGCGCTTCGAGCGCGCGTGTGACGCCCCTTAAATCTATTTCTACGGAGTAACCCCATGGCTGAGACCGTCAGCGCGCTGCGCAAAGGCCCGTCGCCGGCTGAATCTGAGGCGGTTTATCGCCAATTGCTTGGCTTAAATCCGCGCGATCAGAGCGCTTTGTTCGGCTTGACCCAGGCGCTGCGCGCGCAGGGTCGTTTTGGCGAGGCGTTGGCCCTGCTGCAAAGCGCGCGCGGGCAGATCAAGCTCGACAAGGTGCTCGTCACCATTTTCGCTGAGCTTAAGCTGATGAGCGGCGATCCCGCTGCTGCGGCGCAGGCCTTTCGCGAGGTGTTAAAAGACGACCCCAACAGCACCCGCGCATACGTCGGCTTGGGCCGTGCGCAGGTGGTCCAAAATCAGTTCGCTTCGGCCGAGGAAACTTTCAAGACGGCGCTTCGAGCGGACGAAAACTCAGTCGACGCACTTGCCGCCCTTTCGGAGCTTGCACTGGGCCGCAACGAACTCGATTACGCCGTAAAACTGGGGCAGCAGGCAGTCGAAATCAACCCCAAACACCCGCTCGCACAGACCGCATATGGCATGGCGCTGGCCCGCCAAGGCCACGTCGACTTCGCGATCCAGTGTTTCAAAAACGCAGTCGAAGCCGACCCGGATTTTCATCCAGCGCGGCTGGCTCTGGCTGAATTGCTGCTCAGACGCGGTGATCTTGAAGTTGCAGGCCAGCTGTTTGCGCAGCTGATTCAGGCGGTGCCTAACTGGGGCCCGCCGCGCCACGGGATGGCGCGCGCGGCGCTTTTGGCGGGGCAGCCGGAAATGGCTGAGAACCTGCTGGTTGGGTTGATCCCGCGCGAGCCGAGGCGCATGGATCTGCGTCTGGAGTACACGCAGGCGTTGATGCTGCAGCGCAAGCTTGATCTGGCCGATATGGCGCTGGCTGAGGCCCTTAATGTTTCCCCTGGCCTCATCGAAGCCGAACTCATGCAGGCGGATTGTCTGCGCCTGCGCGGGCAGTTGGGCGATGCGGAAGCCGCTTACCGGCGTTTGACCGAAATCCATCCGGCGCGGGTTGAAACGCATCTATCGCTGTGTACTTTGCTCGACGAAATGGCCGATTTCTCGCGCCTTGAAGCCGCCACTCAGGCCGGGCTCGCGCTCGCGCCGACGTCTGCGTTGATGCGTTTGAGCCTTGCCCGCGCGCAGTTTAAGCGCAACGCCCACGAACAAGCCATCCACGAGCTCAAGTTAATCGACCCGAAGGCGCTCGACGCGCTTCGCCAAGTGCGCCTGGAGCGGACGTTTGCGCGCTCGCTTGAGGCCCTCGGCCAACCGCAAGAAGCGCTCAAGCACTATCTGAATGCCCGCCACCTGGTGCGCGACACGGATGCCGCCGTGGCTGAACTTGAGCCCGCAAGCATTGCGCCCGCGGATGCCAATGCGGGCAGCGAGGGCGCCAACTTGCTGTTCCTGCTCGGCTTACCCGGCTCAGGCGTTGAGGTGATCGGCCGCGTGCTGCGCTCGATCGACAGCAGCTTGGTGGATGACGACCGCTTGGGCTTCGACATCCGCCGCGTGGACATATTCGCTGATGCGGTGCTAAGCGTGCGCTCGCCGTTAACGCCTGAGGACGTAGCCCTAGAACGCGAGCGCTACACGAGCGAACGCGCCAAGCTGCCGGCACAGCAGGGCGCCGCGTTGGACTGGGTTCCCGGTTCTGCGCAAGCGCTGTCGCTGATCCACGAACTCTACCCGCAGGCGCGCGTGGTGCTGGTCGAACGCGACCTGCGCGATTGCGTTGCGGAAGTGATTGCGTGCGGCGCGCTGGTGCAGACCGCGCCCTTTGATCCGCTCAAGCTGGCCGAATCGCTTAAACGCTCCCAAGACGGCATCAAGGTGCTCAAGGCGCGTCTGGGCAAACGCCTGTTCAGCCTCAATCCGAACGAATTTATTGAGCGGCCGGACACCTCGCTGGCCGCGCTGAATCGCTTTCTCGGGACTGCGCTTTCGGTGCCCGACTGGCTGACTGACCAGCGCACCGGCGATCCGTGGGGCGTCTTGCGTGCGGCTGGCAGCTTCAAAACCATGCAGCCCGCGTGGTCGCCAGAGGTGCTGGAAGTGCTTGGAGGCCAAGGCGGATGAGTTTTGAGCTGACCGCCAACGCACGCGCTTGGCTTGCGCGACTCAAGCCCTTCATCCAAGAAGTCGTCGAGCCAGGCGAGCGGCTTTACTGGCAGCAGCACGCCGCATTTGCGAATCGATTCACCATCCCACCGATCATGGAAGAGATGAAAGCGCAGGCGCGCGCGGCTGGCCTGTGGAATCTGTTTATGCCCGATTCCGAGCACGGCGCAGGGCTTTCCAATCTCGACTACGCGCCGCTTGCTGAGGTGATGGGCCGCTCGCTGATTGCGAGCGAAGTGTTTAATTGTTCGGCGCCGGATACCGGCAACATGGAAGTTCTGGCGCGCTACGGAACACCCGAGCAGCAGGCGCAGTGGCTCACGCCCTTGCTCAACGGCGAGATTCGCTCGGCGTTTGCAATGACGGAGCCGCAGGTGGCCTCATCGGATGCCACCAACATCGAATGCGCCATCGTTCGCGAGCCCGAGCACTATCTGATCAATGGGCGCAAATGGTGGACTACTGGGGCGCCAGATCCACGCTGCAAGATCCTGATCTTGATGGGCAAAACCGATCCCGCTGGGCCGCGCCACGCCCAGCAATCGATGCTGCTGGTGCCGATGGATAGCGCAGGCGTTGAGATCGTGCGCACGCTCAACGTCTTCGGCTTCGACGATGCCCCGCACGGGCACGCCGAAATGCGCTTTAGCGACGTGCGCGTGGCGCACGCCAACCTGCTTTTGGGCGAAGGCCGCGGTTTTGAAATCGCGCAAGGACGGCTTGGCCCCGGGCGCATTCACCACTGCATGCGCTTGATCGGGCTGGCTGAGCGCGCGCTTGAAGCCATGGTTAGCCGCGCGCAGACGCGGGTTGCTTTTGGCAAACCCTTGCTGGCACAGGGCGTTGTATTGCAAATGATTGCGCAATCGCGCTGCGATATCGAACAAGCGCGCCTGCTCACCCTCAAAGCGGCCTATCTGATGGACACCGTGGGCAACAAAGCGGCCCGCGAGATCATCGCGATGATCAAGATTGTGGCCCCCAGCATGGCCTGCACGGTGATCGACCGCGCGATCCAGCTGCACGGCGGCGCTGGCGTGTGCGACGACTTTTTCTTGAGCCACGCCTACGCAGGCGCGCGTTCATTGCGGCTGGCCGACGGCCCGGATGAAGTCCATTTGAACCAGCTGGGCCGGCAGTTGGCCCGTGGCTGAGAACACGCTTGCGCTTGCGGATTTTGCGGCGCGGGTGGGCACCGTCGTCGGCGTGAGCCCCTGGCTTTTAATCGACCAGACGATGATCGACCGCTTCGCCGATGTCACGCGTGACCACCAGTACATCCACATCGACCCGATCCGCGCCGCAGCCACCGAGCTCGGCGGCACCATTGCCCACGGCTATTTGACGCTGGCGCTCAGTGCCCATCTGGCCGAGCAAGCCCTGCCTGCGCTTGCCGGCGCGCAGATGACCATCAACTACGGCTTTGAGCGCCTGCGCTTTTTGCATCCCGTCCCGAGCGGCGCAAGAATCCGCGCGCACTTCGGGCTGGTCGAGCTTGATCAAGGCCATCCGGGCCAAGTGCGCTTTCATTGGGATCTGCGCATCGAGATCGAAGGCGTGGATAAACCCGCGCTGATTGCGCGCTGGATTACCCTTGCGGTGATCGCTCAAGCATCGGTTTGAGCGGAGCCGTTGATCACGCCAAGCGCGCTGTTGGTATTGCCCATAAACAATCACAATAGCGCCCTTGAGCCCAACTGAGCGCCGCTGCAATGACGGAAAGCAAACCTTTGAGCGTTGCATCGCTCAATGCCCTCAAAGCACTCGGCGAACCGATTGCCACACTCACCGCGTACGACGCCACCTTTGCGCACGCGCTTGATCAAGCCGGCGTCGAGCTGATCTTGGTCGGCGATTCGATGGGCATGGTGATCCACGGCGAACGCCACACCTTGGGCGTTACGGTAGACGACATCGTTTACCACTCACGCGCGGCGTCTCGCGGTATTCAGCGCGCTTTTCTGGTCGCCGACATGCCCTTCATGGCGGCGGCAACGCCTGAGCGCGCGTTCAGCGCGGCGCAAGCGATGCTGGGTCAAGGCCGCGCCAAGATGGTCAAGCTTGAAGGCGCGGGCCACATGCTCGAAACGATCCGTCTGCTCAGCGAGCGCGATGTGCCGGTTTGCGGGCACCT
>Ga0105047_10009533_pt1 | contig 15971 bp, 11 predicted proteins | sample MAT04_FD_78384 | JGI IMG/M metagenome (GOLD analysis project Ga0105047, IMG submission 78384) | Freshwater microbial communities from Lake Fryxell liftoff mats and glacier meltwater in Antarctica - MAT-04 (megahit assembly) | ecosystem: Environmental > Aquatic > Freshwater > Ice > Liftoff...
AGCTTCCGGTCGCGCGCGGTCACGACCCACTCGTCGACCTGCTGTCCGTTCTCGATCACGAGGACGGTGCGGTGGAGCGCCGACGTGGGACAGACGTGTCGGGGAATCGCCAGCAACCAGTCGCCGACTTTCCATTTCGAGGCGTTCGGCGTCTCGACCACGAGATGCTCCTCGTTGTGCAACACTTGCACTCCGTCCGGAATCGCGGGGAGAACCACCCGCTGACCCATGGGGGGGTCCGAAGCGACGGCCTTGGTGCCGACATCGAGAGTGACGCGATTCGCAGTGGGACGACTGATGACTCGTGTGAAGACCAGGGCTGCGGGGATGAAAGCGGCCAGGTCTGGGAATTTCTCGCCATAGCTGCAGTCGTGGAACACACACGTTCCCGGACTCAATTCGATCACGGGATCTGTCATGCGGGCGTAGACCGGAAAGGTCGGTGTCCCACCGCAGATGATTCGCGGAACATGGACCCCAGTCCGCTCAAGCAACTCGCGAAACGCGCTCACGCGCTCCCACACGTGTTCAATTGCTAACTGACGTTCTACTGGGTCGGCGTGCAAATGCTGCCCGTCATAGAGATGCAGCCCCTCAGGACGCAGACCCGGAGTGTGGGCGATGAGCTTGTACAGCGCAGCTGCCGCCGGACCGGGAGCGACCCCGGTGCGATCGCGTCCCGGATTGATGTCGAGGACCACTCCAATCGAGACGCCCGCAGCGGTGGCTGCGGCTCCAAGTTGTTCAATGCAGCCCGCATCATCCGCGTTGACCGCGAACTGAACATGCGGGTAGGCCCGGGTCAGCGCCACCATGCGGGCAATGCTCGGCCCGACCATGTTGTAGCTGATGACGACATCCTTCACGCCGCATTGGGCCAGCATCTCAGCTTCGGCGATCGTCGCGGCTTTATGCTTCGTGATGCCACGGTCGAGCATCAGCTTCGTGATGGCCGCCATCTTGTGCGTCTTGCAATGCGGTCTCAGCCGCTGCGGGTCGCCCGCGATTTTCAGGATCGTGTCGATGTTGTGCAGCAAGTGTTCGCGGAAGATCACGAACGACGGGCTGGGGAGCGTGTCCGGGGCGGCGATGGCGTAGCGGTGGGGCATGAAAGTGTTCTCGTAGGACGGGCACATTTGCCGTCCTGCTTCAGATGTGAGCCTCATGTCGAAAAGGCAGATTCACGAAGGGGGCTTGCAGGACGGGCAAATGTGTCCGTCCGACAGTCCTCAACTCAAGCTCATGCTTTGCAGGAACTCGTCATTGGTCTTCGAGCGGCGCATGCGGCTGGTGAGGAGTTCCATCGCTTCGACCGGGCTCATGTCGCTGAGGACGCGGCGAAGAATCCAGATGCGTTTGAGTTCCTCTTCGGACATGAGGAGCTCTTCGCGGCGCGTGCCGGACTTGTTGACATCAATCGCGGGCCAGATGCGTTTCTCGACGATGCGGCGATCAAGGTGCAGCTCGGTGTTGCCGGTGCCCTTGAACTCCTCGTAGATCACGTCGTCCATCTTCGAGCCGGTCTCGACGAGTGCGGTCGCGATGATGGTGAGGCTTCCGCCTTCTTCGATCGAGCGGGCGGCTCCATAGAATCGCTTGGGGTGTTGGAGGGCTCCCGCATCGATCCCACCGGTCAGCACCTTGCCCGAGTTGGGGCACTCGGTGTTCCACGCGCGGGCCAGACGGGTAATCGAGTCGAGGAAGATCACGACATGATGGCCGAACTCCACCATGCGTTTCGCCTTCTCGATCACCATTTCGGAGACCTGGATGTGGCGGCTGGGCGGTTCGTCAAAGGTACTTGAGACGACTTCGCAGTTCGGCCCCTTGACCTGCCGCTCCATGTCGGTCACTTCTTCGGGCCGCTCATCGATGAGCAGTACGATCACATAGACATCGGGGTGATTGACGAGAACTGCCTTGGCCATCTTTTGCAGCAGGATCGTCTTGCCCGCCTTGGGAGGCGACACGATCAGCGCCCGCTGGCCAAAGCCGATCGGCGACACCATATCGACGATCCGCGTACTCAACTCGGCCGGGTCAGTGGTCAGGCGAATCCGCTGCGTCGGATGCAGCGGCGTGAGGTCGTCAAACGGCACCTTATCGTGGAGGACATTCGGGTCAGCCCCGTTGATGCCCTCGACGCGCAGCAGGGCGAAGTAGCGTTCGTTCTCTTTCGGCGGGCGGACCTGGCCCGAGACGGTCGCTCCCTTGCGCAATCCGAAACGCCGGATTTGACTGGGCGACACGTAGATATCGTCAGGACACGGCAGGTAGTGGTAGTCGGGGCTGCGCAGGAAGCCGAACCCGTCGGGCAGGATCTCCAGCGTCCCTTCGCCGAACATTAGCCCATTCATCTTGGTCCGCTCTTTGAGGATGCGGAAGATGAGGTCTTGTTTCTTCAGGCCCGCGATTTCGAGGACCTGTTCCTCTTTGGCGAGGTCGATGAGTTCCTTCATCGTCATGCGTTGGAGCGCGGCGACGTTGATGTCGTGCTTGCCGTCCTCTTCAGTCCGCAGCGAGGGGTCGTTGTAGATGTCTGGAAGCGGCTCTTCTTCCTCGTCGTCTTCCTGAGAGGCCGGTGCCGCAGCGACGCGTTCTCCGGGGGGGAGAAGATTCCCGCCGCCTTCATCGGGGTCTGGGAGTGCCCCCTCCGCGCCGCGCCGTTTGATCGGCGGATCGTTGCGGTCGTAATGGGGAAAGTCCGGGCGCTGGCCGCGCGGGGAGGGTGTGTTAGATGGGCGTGGCATGGTGGGTGTCCCGATGAGGTCGGGTTGGAGGGGAAATAGAGTGGACGATCGCGGAAAGAACTCCCGCTTCTCGCCCCCTCGGGGTGATTCGGATGGGTGGACAGTCAGAGCATTAGCGTCCCGTAGATTTCATTGGAGCAAGCCTTTCACGCAGTGCTCCAACTGATCCACCGCAGAACTCAGGCTCCCGGAATTGTCGATCACAAAATCGGACTCGCTTCGCTTCCGAGCAATCGTCCACTGGCTCGCTTCCCGGCGTGCCAATTCCTCTGGCGACCAGCCGCGACTGGCAGCTGTCCATTGCTGCCGCAGAGCGAGTGGGGTGTCAATGAAGGCCACCGCCTGGCACAGGTCTTTCCAACCGGCCTCCAGCAACAACGGAGCATCTAACAGGACCAACCGGACCTGTCCCAGCTCGCGGACATGTTGCAACTGCTGCTGGATGTCCTTTCGGATGACGGGATGCACGATCTGTTCGAGCGTGCGGCGGCTTTGTTTCGACCGGTCGTCGGAGCCAAAGACCAAGGCGGCGAGTGGGGCACGCAAGACCTCTTGCTGAGTGCCGAAGATCGAATCTCCGAACGCGCGACGCAAGGCGACTCTGACTTCAGGTTGCTGCAGCGCTGCATGCCCGGCTCGGTCGGCATCGAGAATGGCAACGGGCATCCGTTGAGCCAAGGCTCGCGTGATCGTACTTTTCCCAGAGCCAACTCCTCCGACCAGACCGACCAGAGGAATCAACGCAGCGGGACCGGGACTATCCACCGGGGGAGACACGAATGATCACAAGAGACAGAGGAAAGTGGTGAAGGAGGGAGACAGAACCAGAGGAAGAAGAGGACTAGAATTCCCACTGCCGTCCGGCGCGTGGCATCTAGTCAATGAGGCGAGATCAGAGGACAACCGCCGGAGTCGTGGTTGCCGATGTATGCTGTCTTGTGTGCAGGCAGTTGTCAATGACGAGGGGAAGCTGCCGGTTTGGCGGGTGATTCACATTGTGGAGTTTCTGCGTCGACAGATTTTCCAAATCCAGATTCGAACGTCGTGACTGCTGTTAATTCTGGTCTCCGTTGCATTTTACGTGTTCTGACGAACTCACCATTCGTGGTACGACTTCCATCGGGCACCGTCGGAACGCGGAGTCTGCCTCACCCGGAATTATGTCGGCGACCTCCCGGTTGAAATGCAAACGGGGGCCGATCGGCCCCCGTTTGTGTTCTCTAGGCTTCCACTGATCTGGCGGTACTCAGACGACCACAGATTGCCCGGGGACAGCGATGGGGTACTCGCCGTTCTCATTCGGTTTGACCGGCGTTTCAGCGTCAAAGGCGAACGACTTGGGCATGATGCTGATCTCGGAGTTCAACGCCTGCTCCATCGTGAGAACCTTGCCCGAGTAGGTACACAGACGACCGAGGATCGAGGTCATCGTACTCATCGCCCCGGATTCCGCCTCGTTGTAGTCCTTGGCATTCGTGCGGATCGCCTGGAACAGGTCATCGTGCTCGACCTGGTAGGGGTTCTCATACGCGGCCTTGGACGTGATCTTGTCCCCGTTCGGCATTTGGATGTAGCAACCACGGGCATTGCCGCCGCCCAGGTGGATCGTCCCCTTTGTGCCATGTGCATGTTCTTCCACAGCGCTCCAGCAGCCCGGGATGTGACGGCACTGGCTGAACATCTTGCTGCCATCGGCGTAGGTGAACTCGACCGCATGGTGGTCGTAGATCTCACCATACCGCTTGTCAGTTCGGACTTGGCGTCCTCCCATGCCATTCGCCGAAACGGGATAGGCGTTCTTGATCCAGTTCCCGACATCGAGATTATGAATGTGCTGCTCGGTGATGTGGTCGCCGCACAACCAGTTGTAGTAGTACCAGTTCCACATCTGGTATTCCATTTCGGTCTTCACCTGGTCGCGGGTCTTCTTCGGTTCCCAGACGCCGCCGCCGTTCCAATACACGCGGCTGGCCAGCACGTCGCCGATCGCTCCATCATGAACTTGCTTCATCAGTTCGATGTAGGACGATTCGTGACGACGCTGGAGTCCCACGCCGACCTTCAAGTCCTTCAGCTTGGCTCGCTTGGCGTTCTCCAACACCGACCGCACACCAGAGGGATCGGTCGCGACCGGCTTCTCCATGAACACATGGCGGCCTTTATCAACTGCATATCCAAAGTGAATTGGGCGGAACCCCGGAGGAGTCGCCAGGATCACCATGTCGATGTCACTGTCGATCACCTGCTTGTACGCATCGAAACCGCTGTACTTCTGTACGTCTTCGACCTTGAACTCGTTCGGCTTGCCCTTGACCGAGTTGGCCACTTGATTAAGCCCGTAGTCAATCACATCCGCAAAAGCATCACCCACAGCCACCAGCTTCACACGGCCATCCGTGGATAGGGCCTGCCCCGCAGCTCCGGTTCCCCGGCCTCCCACTCCGACCAATCCGACCTTCACGGTATCATCCCCAGCCGCAAATACTGACGAAGACAGGCTGCTCAGCATCGCGGCCCCAGCTGCCGCGGCTGCAGTGTTTTTCAGGAAAGTACGACGAGACATGAGGTCAGTCCTTGGAGTAAAGATCGAGTCGATGGGAAGACATGCAGCGTCGCCGTTCATGAGAAATCAGAGACAGCGGAGCCCCCAGTACGTGCATATCAGACGAGCCATCGAAAGGGCCAGACAGGCCGCCCCCAGCTGCTGATCTTGCATCGTCAAAATGATATCAATCGGGACGTTCGCCGGAAACGATCGGCGGTCATACCACACATGTCGTGGGTGGGAGAGAGCAGGTTGGTTCGTCTCGCGGTGGGCAATTCCCGATGGCGCCGCTACCGCGCGAACAGCAGTTTGAACCCGGCGAAGATCAGTGCGGCGCCGAGAAAAACATGGATCAGGCGCGGCGAGAGTCGCGTACTCCCCAAGCGAGAACCCAGCGTGCCGCCAAGGACTGCGGACAAAGCCAGCCACCACGCGATCACCGGGATCGTCTTCCCGCTCGCCAGATGCCCAGCCAAACCCGATGCCGAGTTCACGAGGATGAACATCGCCGAGACAGCTGCAGCCGTGCGGGTCTTGGCCCAGCGTCTGAAGAGCATGAGAGGCGTGAGAAAAATTCCACCGCCGGTCCCTGTCAGACCGGACAAGAGCCCGATCCCCGCACCGACAGCCAGCGCGACACCCCGGCGAGGGGGATGAACTTCGGGAGGATCAGCGGGGATCACGAACAGTCGTGCCGCCGAAGCAAACAGCACCGCTCCCAGCAGCGGGTTAAACAGGCCAATGGGAAGGTGGATGTAACCCCCCGCATAGGCTGCGGGGATCGCGAGGACGGCGAACGGCCAGAACAGGCTCCCGGAGAAGTGGCCCACTCGCCAGAACTGGAACGTGCCGATGCTCGACACCAGAATGTTGAGCACCAAAGCTGTCGGCTTAATCTCCGAGGCCACGATTCCCGCCAACGTCATAACTGCGATGTATCCCGACGCCCCTCCATGTCCTACCGACGAGTACAAGAGAGCCACAACTCCGATCGCCAGAGCCAGCAAAGTTGTCTGTAAAGGATCCATGCACTTGCCTGTTCTCTTCGCCAATCGTGTCACTGAGTCAGCGGACTGCGCTCGCTGTCGGCTCTTCAGACCGTACGCAGGGAAAAGCCCGCGGCTAGCGCCCAATGGCACTTGCTTTACTCACCCGAAGCGTCAGCGAGGGCGGGCGAAGGACGACGTTCTCTGGGTTTTAGAGCAGATTCAGAAATGGTCTTCAGTCGGCACAGACAGGAATGTCTCTGCGACTTTGCAGTGGGCAGACATTCCTGTTTGCCTTTCTTCTGAAGACCAATTCTACATCTGCTCTGATGGCCCTTCGTCGTGACTTCGCGCGGTCTGCTTTGGAGGCGTCCAAGGTCCTCACTTAAATGACATCACCGACTTGGAGTGGCACGACTGATGCCCATCTGAAATGGACATCGTCGTCGGGGTTCGGTCGCGATGTCAGACCTCCCACGGAATAGAACAGATCGGAGACCGCTTCACCCGGCCAAGCCGGAACAGTCTTCTTTCCGAGAACCCCGCTGGCTGTGACTCCAGCCGATAGGACTGCCAAGTCCTCTGCGCTGGCGATGCAGACTCGCTTGCCATTGAGAGTGACTTCGAAGGCAATCATCGAAGAACCTCACTTGCTCTCTGCCTGAAAGAAGTGCTCTCTGCGTGAAAGAAGCGGGGAGCCAATGAAAAACTCACCCCCACGGTCACACCACTTCATCCACCACCGGGTTCGTCAGTTCGCCGATCTTCTCGATGTCGATCGTCACAGTATCCCCCGCCTGGAGGTAGACAGGTGGCTTACGGGCCGCACCCACGCCGTGGGGCGTCCCGGTCAGGATGACTGTTCCGGGGAGCAGCTTCGTGCTGCCGCTCAAAAACTCGATCAGAGTCGGCACATCGAAGATCATGTCGTCGGTGCTCCAGTCCTGCATGACTTGCCCGTTGAGAATGGTCCGGATTCGCAGGGCGTTTGGATTGGGGATTTCGTCGGGAGTCACCAGGCACGGACCGAGAGGACAGAACGTCTCAAAGGTCTTGCCGCGGCACCATTGGCTGCCACCCCAGGTGATTTGCCAGTCACGAGCACTGACATCATTGGCACAGGTATACCCGGCCACGAACGACAGGGCGTTGGCCTGCGTCGCGTTCTTGCACTCCCGGCCGATGATGATCGCCAGTTCGCATTCGTAGTCAACTTGGGTGCTGGCCAGCTTCTTCGGCAGTCTGATTGGGCCGCCGGGATGCTGAAGCGTCCCCTTGTTCTTCATGAACAGAACCGGGTGTTCCGGGTGCGGCTTGCCCCCTTCGTCCGCGTGCTTCCGGTAGTTGAGGCCGATGCACAGGATGTCGACCGGGTCGACCGGAGCCAGCAACTGCTGGAGATCCGCCTGCGCTCCCGTGTCCTGCCAGGGACCGAACGGGCCGCCCTCAGCGCGGGTCGCACTGCCATCAGCGTGGCGGACTCCAAAGTGAATCTGAGCTGCGGAGTCTTGGTAGCGAATGATCTTCATGGTGTTCAGTGAATCCACTTCTTCGGGTAACCATCGAGGGGCGACTCTGCACCCGGCAGCCAGGTGACCTGCTCCTCGATCTTGCGGGCCAGTGCGAAATCCATCGCGGTCAGGCCGTGAACCTTGTGCGTCTGAAGCTTCACGACGACCCGCGCATATCCGAGTTCGAGATCCGGGTGATGCCAAGCAGCTTCTGCCAGGAAGGCGATCTGACTGGCCAGCAGCAGTGTATGAGACCAACCCGGCGTGCTGTAGGCCCGACGCAACCAGCCTTCGCGAAGTTCCCAACCGGGAAGACCGCGCAGCTCCAGTTCGATTTCGGTCGGCGTGAGAACAGGTAGCGACAAGAGCATCTCTCCGGGTTGAGGCACGGTGCAATCGTCCAGCATCTGTGCATGCGTGCATGGTAGGGAATTGGCCCAGCAAACTCACGCATCACACTAAAGTCAACGCGAATTGTCCGATAGGAACGCGAGCGCATGCATCTTGCATGTCGCCCCGTATTCGACTTGCCGCAGAGAAACAAGGGTGCAGAGTTTAACGATGTGGCCATTGAACGGGGATGTTTCTGGCACGGGTTTAGAAAACACTCGCAATTGATGGATTCTCTTGAGATTCGAGGAAAGGGATGTGATTCCAGTTCGTATTCATTGTGCAGAAGCTGAGCTCATACCACGAATCGTACAGCAATCGATTCCTGATGAGGTGGGGTGAGATTGGCGTTTGGCACGTCATCTTTTTTCCTTCGCGAGGAGGCCTCTGCATCCACGATTCCGTGTGATGATTCGGGCAGTCCGGCGATCCAATTCCAGGATTCGAGTGAATGACTCTCACACGCCCGTCTTTGTTTCTACGACTCCATTCCCCGGACAACACCGCCAGCTGGAAGGAGTTCGCAGCCACCTACACACAGGTTCTGAATGAGTACGCTCGAGCTTACGGGAAATGTGAGCATGACCAGCGAGACATCGTTCAAAGCGTCTGGCTCGTGCTGTGTCGCATCATGCCGAAGTTTCAGTACCAACCCAAGAGGGGCGGCTTCCGGCACCTGCTTCGAAGGATCGTCAAAACAACGGCCATCGACTGGTTCCGACATCGCGAATCGATGCAGCTCTCCAATGATGTTGTGGAGCAGACGGCGACTCCGCACCACGATGATCTCGCGTTGAGCGAGCAGCGGAGTGCGTTGCACAGGGCTTTAAAAGTGGCCCGCCGCAAGAGTACCACGCTGGCTTGGAGTTGCTTTGAACAGCATGTCATCGACAGGCAATCCGCCCGCGAAGTGGGCCAGCAACTGGGCTTGTCGGCCAACGCCGTTTATGTGAGTGCCAGTCGGGTGCTGGATCGAGTTCGGACATTGTGTATTGAAATGGAGAAGGGGGCACAGCATGAGTGATACCCCGTGTCCGGATGATCAGCGACTCTGGCTCGAAGTCATGGGCGACACTCTGGATTGGGATCTGCAAAAGCATCTCGATCAGTGCGTCCTCTGTCAGGCACGAATCGACACTCTTCAAGGAGATGTTCAGGCCATTCGGGATGCCAACCGGGGATCAGGTGCTGAGAACGACACCAACCGGTTGTCCGAATCCCTGCCGCTGTCGATCGGGGGTTACCCGATCCTGGCCAGACTCGGGTCGGGAGGTCAGGCCGATGTCTATCGCGCCTGGCATCCTCGTCTGAAAACGGATGTGGTCATCAAGTGGTATCGCCACGACGCTTTCCCCGAAGCCCAGGCGTCCCAGTTCACCTCTGAGGCGCACACACTCATTACAATCCGGCACCCCAATCTGGGGCAAATATTTGATGTCGGAGTCGAGGAGGGCCGCCATTTCGTCATCATGGAGTACATCTCGGGGCACACGTTCTCTTCGTGGCAACGCAAGTTCAAGCCGACCACTCTCCGGATCGCTGCGGTCCTCGCCCGCGCGGCCGACGCGGTCGACGCAGTCCATCGTCAAGGGGCTCTGCATCTCGACCTGAAACCCGGCAACGTGATTGTCGATGACGAGGGGAACCCCCGCGTCATCGATTTTGGAATGGCTCGTCTCCATGGACAGGGCTCCCAGCAATCCTTGTTACTCGCACCGGGAACGCCGGAATACATGTCACCGGAGCAGTGCGCTGGAGATGCCAGTCGGATTTCTGTGGCCTCTGATGTCTACGGACTCGGTGCCATCCTGTTCTCCGCGTTGTGCGGACGCCCGATTCGCACCGAGGGCCGCATGGCCCTGGAACCCGACTGGTCCTTGATTCGTCATGCTCCCCGACAACTCAGATGGATCTGCCGCAAGGCACTCGCCATTCGTCCCCAGGATCGGCAGGCATCGGCAGCCGCTTTGGCCCGCGACCTGGAACAGTTTGCGGGGAGTCGCTCGATCCGGAATCGCAGTCTGGCTGTCACTGTTGTCGTGGCGGGAATCATCAGCAGTCTCTGGGGCGGTCTCACTTTTCCCAGTTGTTCGCCGTTGGCGAGGCTGGTGATCGAGACTCAACGTCGGCAGCAAAACTCTGGACAGGTGGTTTACGAGAGGAGATGCGAAGCGATATTGGCCGAGCGACGCTTGCCGGGCCTGCTCGTGGTAACCGCGACCACGCTCCCCATCCAAGTCACCCGACTGGTCCATGAAGTCGATGCCGACTGGCTGATCTCGAAACTCGATGGCGAAGACAGGAACCTTCAGATCGCTGACAACGCCGGGCCGCACCTCATTCTGGCGTGTGCGACTCGGGACTGGGGGAACCCGAACGCCAGCGAGCTGTGCCGTGTGCTCAAGTCGCTTCAGGTCTTGTCCGTCACTTACCCGATTGAGATTCTGGTGAATCAGGATCAGGTAATTCTGATCCCCGCCAATTCACACGACATTACATCGGCAGAATCAGAACAGCATCGGTACGCGATGTCCGCAGTCCAGAAAATTCAAGCCCATCTCAGCCAACTGCTTCCCTGTTACAGCGGAATCGTCGTGATTCCTAGATCTCTCGAATTGGTCGCATCCATTCCTGAGAGCGGTATCACCGCTCAAATGTTCGGTCGCTAGGATGTGCTCGCTCTTCATCCGTGGCCGGGACTGGCCATCCGCGCGAACACTTGGACTTTCAGCAGGAATGGCCAGGCCGCGGCACCGATGGGGGAGGAAATGGTCGGTGTGCACCCCCGCCTGCAAGTCGGCTGAAATCGCTTCAAGATTTCTCAGCGGTGGCTGACCACAGCTCTGCGACTCATTATGCTGTACGAATGGCACCCTGGCCGATCGAATGATTCCAACTTCCGGGAGTTCCGCGGTGGCGCAATTTCGTGCAGTCTGGTTCTGTGGATTGGCAATGCTCATGGGAGCCGGGGGAACCGTCGCCCAGTCGGCCGACGTTCCGATCGATTTTGCCCGACAGATCCGTCCGATACTTTCCGAAAACTGTTTCGCTTGTCACGGGTTTGATCCAGCAGCTCGCCAGGGGGAACTGCGACTGGATGAACGCGGCGCTGCTCTCGCAATCCAAGAGGGGCATGCAGCGATCGTCCCCGGAGCACCCGATCGCAGCGAACTCTGGCGGCGAATACTCTCTGTCGACCCGGAGGAACAAATGCCCCCGCCCTCCAGTGGGAAGCATCTGACCGATGAGCAGAAAGATCTCTTCAAGCGCTGGATCGAGCAAGGAGCCGGATATGCCCCGCATTGGGCATTTGGTCGAATCGAGAAGCCAGAGGTCCCCGTGATCGATGGGCCAGTGGTTGCCAATCCGGTCGATGCCTTCGTACGGCAGAAGCTGCAATCTCATCAACTCTCGCCCTCGGTGGAGGCGGACCGTATCACACAGATCCGTCGCTTGTCGCAGGATTTGCTGGGACTCCAACCGACACTCGAGGAGGCCGACGCATTCGTGGCGGACACCGCTCCTGATGCCTACGAACAGCTCGTCGACCGACTGCTGCAGAGTCCGAACTATGGGGAGCGCTGGGGACGCCATTGGCTCGACCAAGCCCGCTATGCGGATTCCAATGGGTACACGATCGACGCACCGCGCATCATGTGGCCCTACCGCGACTGGGTGATTGACGCGGTCAATCGTGACATGCCATTCGATCAGTTTACGATCGAGCAACTGGCAGGTGATTTGCTCCCCAACGCGACAAAGTTTCAACAGATTGCGACCGGATTTCACCGGAACACCCTCATCAATCAAGAGGGAGGCGTGAAGCCCGATCAGTTCCGCCATGAAGCCATTATCGATCGAGTGAACACCACCGGGGCCGTCTGGCTCGGCCTGACGGTCGGCTGTGCCCAGTGTCATACGCACAAGTATGATCCGCTGAGCCACACGGAGTACTACCAACTCTATGCCTTTTTCAATCAGTGCGACGACGCCAACAACGAAGCCACGACCCTCCCGATGCTGGAGCAGGAAATCTTCGGCTGGACCGCTGAGCAGCTCGCCGTGCTGGAAGAGGTCAAGGTGCTGCGCGCCCGAATGGCCGAACTCGATCAAGAACTGGCGGCTTCGAAGTCGGCCAGTCTGCTGACCCATGCCTGGAACTGGCAGCCTGCCGACATCACCGACTACCGCACGCTGGGGATGGCCTCGTTCCTCAGACAGCCCGATGGGTCACTTCTCAGCGATGGGAAGGCGCAACCGAACGACACCTATCAGATTACTCTGCGCACCCCCACAGAGAAGTTCACTGCCATGCGGCTGCGCGTATTGACGGACGATTCGCTGCCGATGAAAGGCCCGGGGCTGGCCGAAGGGAACTTTGTTTTGACCGATGCGGAGATCAAGATTCGAGAGAAAAGTTATCGCTTCACGATGGCCAGCGCCGATCACAGTCAGGAAAAGTACAGCGTCCTGGATGCCATCGATAACAATCCGGCAACGGGGTGGGCCATCAATGTCAGCGATCTACAGAGAATGGCCAACCCGTCTCTCTCGCTGCATGCACCCCATGAGGCCGTTTTTGTTCTTGAGACGCCGATTGAAAAGGTCGAGGCGACTCTGTTCTTGAAGCACGAACTCAACGCGGGATATCTCATCGGGCGATTTGCCATCGACATTTCGGATGCCGCCCCGCCCGTCAGCGCGTCGTCCGAGATCCAGGCTCGCATCGCCGAGGTCAAACAGCAACTCGATCAGCGCGAAGCTAGACTCCCCGGCGCTGGCCGCACGGTGAACCAGATGGTGATGCGCGAGACCCAGACCCAGCGAGAGACGTATCGCCTGAATCGTGGCGACTTCCTGACCCCGGACACAGAGGCCGGCCCACTTCCGACTGCCGTTCCGGCCTCACTGGTCGTCGGAGTCACGCAGGAGTTCAGAACGCGTCTCGATCTCGCCCGCTGGATTATCAGCAGAGACAACCCGCTCACGGCCCGTGTGACCGTCAATCGAGTCTGGATGAGGTACTTCGGGCGTGGACTCGTGGAAACTGAGAACGACTTTGGGGCGCAGGGAACTCCGCCCTCGCACCCGGAACTGCTCGACTGGCTCGCTGCCGAATTTATGGAGAATGGCTGGTCAATGAAGCAGCTGCATCGCCAGATTGCGACTTCGCAGACATATCGGCAATCGAGTGACGAACGCCCCACTGCCGTGGCCCTCGACCCTCGGAATCAATGGCTGGGGAGGCAGTCGCGCGTTCGCGTCGATGCTGAGATTGTGCGGGATATGATCCTCGCGACAGCCGGAGCCCTCACTCCCCGCATCGGCGGCCCGAGTGTCTTCCCACCTCAACCGGCGGGGGTCTACAGCTTCACTCAGAACGTCAAGGTGTGGCCTGAGACAACGGGGCCGGATCGGTATCGCCGGACGCTGTATACGATGTTCTATCGCAGTGCCCCCTACCCGCTGCTCACCACGTTCGACTCGCCCGAGTTCAGCACGGTCTGCACCCGTCGGTCTCGATCGAATACCCCGCTCCAGGCACTGGCCATCGCGAACGATCCGATGTTCGTCGAAATATCCCAGAAGCTCGCCGCCCGCGTGCTGCAGGAGACTGCCACCGACACGGAGTTGCCTCACCGAGTTCGCCGGATGTTTCGGCTGTGCCTGATCCGAGAGCCCTCGGCTACTGAGCTGCAACTGCTCGTCGAGTACTGGAATCGCCAACTGCGGCTGTACACCAGCGACGCAGCGTCGGCCAGCCAGTTGACCTCCCTGGACCTCAAGGATTATCCGCCCGCAGAGGCCGCCGCCTGGACGAGTCTGGCCCGGCTGCTGTTCAACACGGATGAGTTCCTGACTCGCAATTGAGTGTCTGCTCTCGCCCGATGTTCGGGGATTACACTTCCGCCTATCCTGCTTCTTGCCTTCTCTGACTGAGTCCTCTCTATGCATCTCTGGAAAGACGTTTTTCCTGCGGTCACCACCCAGTTCCACCAGGACCAGACACTCGATCTGGAAGGGACGGCCCAGCACCTCGAAGTGATGCTTGACTCCGGAATCGCGGGTCTCATTATGTGTGGCTCGCTCGGCGAGAATCAGCAGCTGACCCCCGAAGAGAAGCGGAAGGTCATCACCCTGACCAAGCAGGTCGCGAAGGGGCGAGTTCCCGTCCTGAGCGGTGTCGCCGAGATGAGCACAGCTGCGGCGTGCCAATATGTGGCCGACTGCGAGAAGCTGGGGGCCGATGGGTTCATGGTCATGCCCGCGATGGTCTACAAGGCCGATGGGCGTGAGGCGATGAACCACTTCCGCCGCGTGGCTGCGGCGACCAACAAGCCGTGGATGCTGTACAACAACCCGGTCGGCTATACGGTCGACATCACTCCGGCTCAGTTCGCGGAGCTGTCTGACATCCAGAACCTGATCGCGATCAAGGAAAGCTCGGCCAACACGCGGCGGATTACGGAGCTGCGGATCGAGGTCGGTGACCGGTACGCGTTGTTCGTGGGTGTCGATGATTTGATTCTGGAATCGTCGTCACTGGGGATCGATGGATGGGTCGCAGGGTCGGGAGTCGCCTTCCCGTACGAGAACCAGTACTTCTGGAATCTGACGCGAGCGGGGAAGTACGCCGAGGCCCGAGCGTTCTACCAGTGGTTCTACCCACTGCTGAAGCTCGACACGTATTTGAAGTTTGTGCAGTACATCAAGCTGGCGGTGCAAGAGGTCGGCCTCGGCACCGAGTGGGTCCGCGAGCCACGACTGGTTTTGTCGGGCGAAGAGCGCGACCGCGTACTGAAGATCATCCACCAGGGAATCGCGAACCGGCCGAAGCTGGGGGCCAAGTAGGACGGGCAATCCTACCGGTGAACACAGTCTGGCTTAACCCCCGCCAATCCGGATTCTGACATTCTCGGTTCAATTTGTTTTGGACACTCGATCATGTTATGCGACATATCGCTTGACTCCGACTGAGATTTCTTTGCATGATCGACCTGTGCTGTGTTTAGGTCAACTCCGAGATGCTCTTTCGAGCGATCTCCATACCGTTCCGGAATGGGGGCCAATGATGCTTGTGATCTCCTCTCTCCTCTCTGAAAAATTCATTTCGAGTGAGCGGTCGGCGAAATCGACTCTCTGCCGATGGTCTGATTGCTGGCTAATTCGCCAGTTCGCTTGAACCGCGAACCATGATGGATGGACGGATTGCGAACCCATATGTTGCACCAGTCCCTCCGCCTCCCCCAGTGGCTGTTCCTCTCCCCGCAAACGGATTCTTGGGAGACGGTGGATCAGCTGCGGTGACTGATAACGTGGCAATGAGCCAGAGCTTGGCAACAATCGTGATCGATGTAAAAGACAATGACACGAATCCAAATATGGCAACGCTGGTTTCAGCATCGCTGGGGACGCGTGGAAGTACAACTGTTGCGTTTTCCGGTGGGAAGAGGCAAGTCACATACCTACTTCAAGCGGCCTCTTTGCGTCTGGGATGGGAAGTCACGGCTAAAGAGGCCCACATTCGGACGCATCTGGAGGACTGGAAAGAGAAGCGAAGAGATCGGCTCGACATTTTGAAAGACATTGATTTGGCGGCAATTGGATCTTTCGAAACGTTTATCGGGGGGAGTCAAAGTCATTTGGACACGCTGATGGGAGCTCTGAGCACTGCGACTGCCGGGGGAGCTATTGTTTCTGCACCCTGGGTGGTCCCTTCCACTGGTATGGCTTTGTTAAGTCTGATGGCACAGATTGCACAAGAAGCATGGGGAGGGACAGCGATTCC
>Ga0105047_10009534_pt1 | contig 15971 bp, 17 predicted proteins | sample MAT04_FD_78384 | JGI IMG/M metagenome (GOLD analysis project Ga0105047, IMG submission 78384) | Freshwater microbial communities from Lake Fryxell liftoff mats and glacier meltwater in Antarctica - MAT-04 (megahit assembly) | ecosystem: Environmental > Aquatic > Freshwater > Ice > Liftoff...
GGGCGTCGGCATCGAGGTCGTCGGCGACATCTGGATCAGCGGTCTGGGCCGGGGCCCGTTCGCCAGGTGGCTGTCCGCCACTGGCGCGCTGCGACGGCGTGCGGGCAGACATCACGCGGGAACGAGGAGATTGATCCGGTCGAGGAAGTCAGAGATCAGGGGGGCAGCTTGGTCGGGGAGGTCGAAGAGGAAGAGGTGTCCGCCATCCTCGAGGACGTGCAGCTCGGCCCCCTTGATGATCTGGGCGATGAGTCTGCTGTTGGCGACCGGAGCCATCGGGTCCTCCTCACCGCCGAGGACGAGGGTCGGTTTGTCGATCGTCGACAACCACGACAGCGAGCTCCACCCCGAGAAGGCCGCGATCTGGGCGCCCACCCCCAGCAAGGTCGTTCGGTGGGCATCCCACCCCGCGAGCTCGTCCTCGAAAAGCCGAGGGTGACGCCCACATCGCCCGCGGTAGATGATCGGCGCCGCCATCTCGCGCACCAGCGGAATCATGTATCGCAGCGGGTTCGCGGCGGTCATGATCGTCAGCGGGTCCGCAGGGAAACCCCCCGCCCCCGGGGCTGTGGCGCACAGAAGCAGGCTGTTGACGTACTCGGGGAAGTCCTTGGCCATCTGCTGGGCGATGGTGCCGCCGAACGAGAAGCCGAGGACGTCCGCCTTGGCCACGCCGACGTGGTCGAGCACCTGGGTGTAGAACTCGGCGAGCTCCGGCATGCTCAGAATGTGGTTGGGCGGGCTCGACAAGCCCGTCCCCGGGTGGTCCACCGCGATGATGTCACGGCCGATCAGTTGCTTGGTGAGCGGCTCCCAGGCCTCAAGGCACCCGCCGAGTCCGTTGATGAGCAGCAACGGCCGACCGGGCCGTTGCTGCCGGCGGATCCGGACTTTGAGATCCATGATGCGGACGAAGGTGTCCTCCATCGTGGAATAGCGGACCTTCTTGATGAACGACATCGGGCCGGGACCTCCATGGCTTGCTGAGCTTGGATGCGAATGAGGGGTCAGTCGAAAACGATGATGCTGCGGGCGACTGACCCCCGCTTCATCTCCTCGAAGGCCACGTTGACCTCCGCCAGGGGCCGCCGGGCTGACACGAGCTCATCGAGCTTGAGTCGACCCTGGGCGTACAGTTCGGCGTAGCGAGGCGTGTCGGTGCGGAAGTTGTTCGACCCCATGAGTGACCCGAGCAGCTTCTTCTCGGACATGAAATCGACCCCGGGAAGCTCGATGGACGTCCCCACCGGGATCATGCCCACGACCACCGCCGTGCCGCCGGGACGGAGCATGGCGAAGGCCTGCTCCGTGGTGTCCTTCAGCCCGATGGCCTCGAAGGCGTAGTCGACACCGTCACCAGTGAGACCGCGCACCGTCTCCAGCACGGTCCCATCGCTGGCGTCTATGACGTCTGTCGCACCGAACGAACGGGCCACCTCGCACTTGTCGGTGCTGCGGTCGACCGCGATCACACGGGCTGCGCCGGCGAGCACTGCCCCCTGTACGACGTTGAGGCCCACCCCCCCGCACCCGATGACCGCGACGGTGGACCCGGGCCGGACCCGTGCCGTGCGGAACACCGCACCGAGGCCTGTGGTCACGGCACAGCCGAGAAGGGCTGCCCGGTCCAACGGCAGGTCGTCTCTCACGGTGGCGACAGCGTTCTCGTGAACGAGCATCCGCTCGGCGAAGGCCGACACATCGAGGAACTGATGGATGTCGGTACCTTGGCGACGCAGTCGCTGAGGCTCACCTCGTCCGCGCCGGGTCCCTCGCTTGGAACAGAGGACCAGCTGGCCAGAGAGGCAGTACTCACAGGTGCCGCAGAAGACGCTCAGGCAGGTCACGACGTGTTCACCGGGCTTGACGAAGGTGACATCGCGACCGACCTCCAGGACCACCCCGGAAGCCTCGTGCCCGATGACGGTCGGCGTCCGGGTCTTGAACTTGCCTTCCATGAAGTGCAAGTCGCTGTGGCACACACCAGCGGCCGACGTCTGGATGAGGACCTCACGCGGTCCCACGGCGTCGTGCTCGACGTCGTCCACGATCACCAGCTGCCCCGGGACAGCCTCCAACAACGCGGCCTTCACGGTGTGCCTCCCCTTGTGGCTGCCTGCGGGAGGGGGATGGTCTCGGCTGGCTCGAGGGTTGCCATGGTGGCGAGTTCGAGACCCCCGATCGAGGCCAGGTTCCGCCCGGCCTCGCGCCAGGGCGCGCTCCGCATCGCTTCTGCCATCGCCTGGTCGTCGCCAAAGGTCATCACGGCGACGAGGAGGAGCCCGGGCTCGCCGTGCACCGTCTCCCGCACTCGAGAGACCTCGATGTTGACCAGGCCAGGCGTTTGCACAAGAAGAGGCACGTGGGTGTCGCGGTAGTCGGCGCTGAAACGCGCTGCATCCTCTGACGTCTGCGGCAGCCGGTATATCGCCATGAAGCGCGCCATGCAGGGAGGTCCCTTCGTCGACAGTGACGGATGGATTGGGGAGACCCGGGTGGGTCCGAGCGCGACCCGTGGCCACGGCGGCCGAAGGCGGAACTCCACGGAGCCAATTTATCGACCGACCGTTCGGTACAACCGTACACTGCGAGCATCGGTGCACACCAGAGTGCCCGCCCAAGCCCTCGGTCCGCGGTCCGCTCGCACTCGTCAGGAGCAGCGACCCAGGGCCATGCGACCCCAGGAGCTGCAATGATCACCCGCTACAGCGACCAGTTCCCCGCCCTCCACTTCGCCAGCCCGTCCGAGGGGATCCTTGAGGTCGTTCTCAACTCCCCCGGCAGACTCAACGCCGCAGACCGTGGGATGCACCGACAGCTCGCCGACGTCTGGCTGACGATCTCCCGCGACCCTGCCGTGGACGTCGTCATCGTGCGCGGAGAAGGCGGCGCCTTCTCCGCAGGTGGCGACTTCGACATGATCGATGACATCATCGCCGACTTCGGGGACCGGGCGACGGTCTGGCGCGAGGCCCGCGACCTCGTCTACAACGTCATCAACTGCGACAAGCCCGTGGTGTCCGCCATGGAGGGGCCGGCAGTGGGCGCGGGTCTCGTCGTCGGCTTGCTGGCGGACATCTCCATCGCTGGACGCTCGGCCCGCATCATCGACGGGCACACCCGCATCGGGGTCGCCGCCGGGGATCACGCCGCGATCGTCTGGCCTCTGCTGTGCGGCCTGGCCAAGAGCAAGTACTACCTCATGCTCTGCGAGCCCCTGTCCGGTGAGGAGGCCGAACGCATCGGCCTCGTGTCGCTCGTCGTCGACGACGGCGCCACCTACGACAAGGCGATCGAGGTGGCCGCGCGACTCAAAGCCGGCTCCCGCTCTGCCCTGAGCTGGACCAAGTACTCCCTGAACAACTGGCTACGGATGGCAGGGCCGACCTTCGACACCTCGCTCGCACTGGAGTTCCTTGGCTTCACGGGACCAGATGCCAAAGAGGGGGTCGACGCCGCACGGGTCAAGCGTCGCGCGCAGTTCGAGGGGCCGGGCCCTGCTTGAGCGGCCACCTCAGCCCGCCGAGCGCGTCGTTCGGCAGCTTGCGCTTTACACCTGAACGTTCGGTCGGTTAATCTACGCTGGTACTGGCACGCGGATCACCCTCAAGGGCACGTAGCGTGCCGTCACATGACTCGGCACGATGAAGTGCAGGACGGCGGAAACCCATGTACGGCGCAACCTTTGGCGAGGACGAGTCGCAAGTCCGCGAAACGGTGGTCGACACCGATGGGCAGGCCCGATTCGACCGTCTGATCGCCGACGACTCCCGGATCGAGCCACGCGACTGGATGCCGGATGCCTACCGGCAGACCGTGATTCGCCAGATCGCCCAGCACGCGCACTCAGAGATCATCGGGATGCAGCCGGAGGGCAACTTCATCACTCGCGCGCCGAGTCTGCGCCGCAAGACGATCCTGTTGGCCAAGGTGCAGGACGAGGCCGGACACGGCCAGTACCTGTACTCGGCCATGGAGACGCTCGGGATGAGCCGGGACGAGGCCATGGACCTGCTCCACCAGGGCAGGCACAAGTACTCGAGTGTGTTCAACTACCCCGCCGTGACCTGGGCCGACATGGGCGCCGTGGGGTGGCTCGTCGATGGTGCTGCCATCGTGAACCAGGTGGCGCTGTGCCGGACCTCCTACGGCCCCTACGCCCGGGCAATGATCCGGATCTGTAAGGAAGAGAGCTTCCACCAGCGCCAGGGCTACGAGGCGCTTCACGTCCTCTCACGCGGCACCGAGGAGCAGCGCCGCATGTGCCAGGACGCCATCAACCGCTGGTGGTGGCCTGCGTTGATGATGTTCGGTCCTCCGGACACCCAGAGCAGCCATACGGCTCAGTCGATGCAGTGGAAGATCAAGCGTCACACCAACGACGAGCTGCGCCAGAAGTTCATCGACATGTCGGTGTCGCAGGTCGAAGTTCTCGGCATGACCTTCCCCGACCCCGACCTGGCCTGGAACGCGGAGCGCGGCCACTACGACTACGGCCAGATCGACTGGGACGAGATGTACCGTGTCGTCAAGGGCGACGGCCCGTGCAACACCAAGCGAATCGAGCACCGCAACCAGGCCCACAACGAGGGCCGCTGGGTGCGCGAAGCAAGCAATGCCAACGCGGCGAAGCAGGCCGCACGCGCCCTCGGGGAGGCTGCAGCATGAACGACAGCATCGTGCCCATCACCGCACCCCAGCCGACGACCCGCGCCGACGGATGGCGACTGTTCGAGGTGTTCGTGCGGCCCCGTCGAGGGCTGTCGCACAGCCACGTCGGGAGCATTCACGCTCCTGACGCACACATGGCCCTCAAGAATGCGCGTGACCTGTACACCCGCAGGCAGGAGGGCGTCTCCATCTGGGTGGCTGCAGCCTCCGACATCACGGCGAGCAGCCCTGACGAGCGCGACTCCTTCTTCGAGCCGGCCGGCGACAAGGTGTACCGGCACCCGACCTTCTACGACGTGCCGGAAGGGGTGCAGATGTGACTGCTTCGCCGATCGCCACGGACACGACGAAGGCGGATCGCTTCGAGTACGTCATCCGACTCGCCGACGACGCCCTGATCCTCAGCCATCGGGTCGCCGAATGGGCCAGTTGGGCACCTCAGCTCGAAGAAGACATGGCCCTGGCCAACATCGGCCTCGACCTGCTCGGACAGGCACGCCTCCTGCTCACCTATGCCGGTGAGATCGAGGGAGAGGGCAACACCGAGGACGACCTCGCGTTCCTGCGTGAGGAGCAGGAGTTCCGGAGCATCTGGCTCGTCGAGGAGCCAAGCCTGCACGAGTACAACAAGCTGATCGCCCAGCTCTTCTACTTCAGCGCCTACTACGTCCCACTGCTTGAGCGGCTGGCCTCATCGGTCGACCGCACGCTGGCAGAGATCGCCGTCAAGAGCCTGAAGGAGGCCCGCTACCACCTTGAGCACGCCGCGGGCTGGGTGGTGCGACTGGGTGACGGCACCGAGGAGTCCCGGGCGAAGATGCAACAGGCCGTCGACCACCTGTGGCCGCTCACGGGAGATGCATTCGACGTTGACCCGGTCGTGGAGCGGCTCGCGGCCACCGGCGTCGTCCCGCACCCGGGTACGGTCAGGCCGGTGTGGGACCGCACGGTTGATGCCGTGCTCGCCGAGGCCACCCTCACCAAGCCCGAGCGCGCCCAACGGGTCGGCAGCGGTCGCCAGGGCCTGCACTCGGAGCACCTCGGCTTCGTCCTCGCGGAAATGCAGTACATCCACCGGTTGCACCCCGACGCACAATGGTGACCGGGGCGAGCCCAGACCCGGCGGGGGCACTTCGCGCGAGGCTTGCGAATGTCACTGACCCGGAGATCCCGGTCCTGACCATCGAGGACCTCGGGATCCTGCGCGACGTGGTGGTGCATGCGGGCGGACGCGTCGAAGTCATCATCACGCCGACGTACTCCGGGTGCCCGGCCATGCACGAGCTGGAGCAGGACATCGTGGCCGAGATGACGGCCGCCGGGCACGCGGACGTGACGGTGACAACCGTTCTATCGCCGGCGTGGACCACAGACTGGATGACCGCGGAGGGACGTCGCAAGCTCCACGAGTACGGGATCGCACCTCCCGTCGGTTCCGCACCTGCGGGGCCCGTGTCCTTGTCGCTCAGCAGTAGGCCGCCCGTGAACGTGCGCTGCCCCCGATGTGGGGAGGCCGCCCGGGAAACGAGTCGGTTCGGCTCTACGGCCTGCAAGGCAGCCTACGTCTGCACGTCCTGTCAAGAACCGTTCGACTACTTCAAAGCCATCTGAAGCACGATCAACCGACGCAACGAACCACGGTGAGTGAGACATGACGAGTTCTGTGAAGCGCGCCAAGGCCAGCGTGGCCGCCCCCGCCGCGAGAAGGACCGCCCACAAGCGAGTCGCCTTCCATGTGTTGCGAGTAGCCGAGCTCGACCGGATCACAGACGACGCCGTGGCCATCACGTTCGAGGTGCCCGAGTCACTGAAAGAGGAGTTCGGCTACCGCCCGGGCCAGCACGTCGCAGTCCGGGCGACGATCGCGGGCGACGACGTGCGCCGCAACTACTCGATCTGCGCTCCGGCGGGGTCGGGTCTGCTCCGTATCGGCGTGAAGAGGCTGCCGGACGGCGTCTTCTCCAACTACGCAATCGAGCGGCTGCGCGCCGGGGACTCGCTCGAAGTGCTGAGTCCCAGCGGAAGCTTCACCAGAGACATGTCGGCTGACGAGACCGCACACTACGGAGCGATCGCTGCTGGCTCCGGGATCACCCCCATCCTGTCGATCCTGTCCAGTGCGCTCGCGGCGAACGACGGCAACCGGGCAACGTTGATCTTCGTCAACGTCAGCGCCAACAGCATCATGTTCCTGGAGGAGGTCGAGGCCCTCAAGAATCGCTACATGGAGCGCTTCGAGGTCTTCCACGTCCTTGACGGGGAGAGGACTGAGACCGATCTGCTGTCGGGTCGACTGGATGCAGAGCGACTGACGTCGATCCTCGACGGCTCGGGCGGGGGCTCGGTCGAGCACTGGTTCCTGTGTGGCCCCCTGCCGATGACGGACATGGCCCGCGAGACGCTGTTGGCCCGCGGTCTTCCAGAGGAGCAGATCCATCGAGAGCTCTTCCACGTGGCAGGCGCTGCGCCGAAGCCGCGTGCCACGTCGGCTCAGGTCAAGGCCGAGGGCGCGGACATCACGGTGGTCCTCGACGGACGGTCGACGACGTTCGTCCTGCCCCCCACCACGGAGTCAATCCTCGACGCGGCCCGCAGGATTCGAGAAGAAGTTCCCTACGCCTGCAAGAACGGTGTCTGTGGGACCTGCCGATGCAGGGTCGTGGCGGGCACTGTCGACATGGTGCAGAACTTCGCCTTGGAACCCGACGAGGTCGAAAAGGGCTTCGTGCTCGCCTGCCAGGCGTTCCCGACCTCGGATGCCGTGACCGTCGACTTCGACGCCTGAGCCGATGCCGCACCTCGTCGACGCCCAGCCGGCGCCACTCGCTCGTTGATGCCGGACCTGAACAGCACGTAGTAGTCGACGCCGAAGCCAGCACCGTACCTAGCGCCGGTCCGCAGACTGCGCACCACCACCCCCGTGCACCAAGGAGAATCGTGTCCCACGCGTACCTCGTCACCGGCACCCGAAGTGCCTTCGGCCGATACGGCGGCGCCTTGTCCGGCGTTCGCCCTGATGACCTCGCGGCAGATGTGATCCGGGCCGTCGTCGCGATGTTGCCCGAGGTGAACTGGGCCAGCGTTGATGACGTGATCCTCGGCAACGCCAATCAGGCGGGGGAGGACAACCGCGATGTCGCCCGGATGGCGGTCCTGCTCTCGGGGCTTCCCGTCGACGTCTCGGGCAGCACCGTCAATCGCCTCTGCGGCTCGGGTGCCGACGCCATCGCCACCGGCGCCCGGGCGATCCGTGCCGGCGAGGCGGACCTGATCCTCGCCGGTGGGGTGGAGAGCATGAGCCGGGCCCCCTTCGTCATCCCGAAGGCCACTTCGGCCTACTCCCGCACCGCGGAGATGTATGACACCACCATCGGCTGGCGCTTCGTCAACGCCAAGCTCAAGTCGCAGTACGGCATCGACTCGATGCCGGAGACCGCCGAGAACGTGGCCGAGCAGTTCGGTGTCTCACGAGCAGACCAGGACGCCTTCGCACTGCGTTCCCAGGAACGTGCCGCTGGCGCTCAGGCCAGCGGCCGCTTCGCCGAGGAGATCACCCCCATCGTCATCCCGCAGCGTCGGGGCGAGCCCATCGTCGTTGACCGGGACGAGCACCTGCGCACGACGTCTCTCGCTGCGCTTGCGGCGTTGCCCACTCCCTTCCGCCCGGGGGGTTCGGTCACAGCCGGCAACGCCTCCGGAGTCAACGACGGCGCAGCGGTGGTCCTTCTCGCCTCTGAGAGGGCGGTGGCCAAGTACGGGCTGAGCCCCATCGCTCGGATTGCGGGCGCAGCCACTGCCGGCGTCGAACCCAGGATCATGGGGATCGGTCCCGTGGCGTCCAGCCGCCGGCTGCTCAGCCGCCAGGGTCTGAGCATGGCGGACATCGACCTCGTCGAACTCAACGAAGCCTTCGCAGCGCAGGCCTTGGCAGTGCTCCGTCAGCTCGGTGTGCCAGACGATGCCGAGTACGTGAACCCCCACGGTGGGGCCATCGCGCTCGGACACCCGTTGGGCGCCACGGGCGCCCGGCTCACGCTCACCGCCGCCCTCGAGCTCCAGCACCGCCAGGCGGAACGGGCCCTCGTGACGATGTGCGTCGGGGTCGGGCAAGGCATCTCGCTCTTGGTCGAGCGCGTGTGACACCTGCTGGACCCACACCACCCCCCAAAGGAAGGACCCTGCAATGCCTATACCTGTCAGGACCCCAGGCACCCTCGAGCTCGAGCCGATCGAGCGAGCCAGCCTTGACGAGATCCAGGGCCTCCAGCTCGAGCGGATGAAGTGGTCGCTCAATCACGCGTACACGAACGTACCGCTGTACCGGCAGCGGTACGACGAGCTCGGCATCCACCCCGATGACCTCAAGGAGCTCTCCGACCTCGCCATCTTCCCGTTCACGGCCAAGAACGACCTGCGGGACACCTATCCCTTCGGCATGTTCGCGGTGCCCCGGGACCAGCTGCAACGCATCCACGGGTCCTCCGGTACCACCGGCAAGCCGATCGTGGTCGGGTACACCCGCAACGACGTCGCCATGTGGACCACCGTCGTCGCTCGGTCCATCCGCGCGGCCGGTGGCCGAAAGGGGATGCTCGTCCACAACGCCTACGGCTACGGTCTGTTCACTGGTGGTCTCGGCCTCCACCAGGGGGCGGAGGCGCTGGGCTGTGGCGTCATCCCGATGTCGGGTGGGCAGACCGAACGCCAGATCCAGGTGATCCAGGACTTCCGGCCGGACATCATCGTCGTCACCCCTTCGTACATGATGACGTTGCTCGACGAAATGATCCGGCACAACATCGACCCCGCGTCGACCTCCCTCCAGATCGGGATCTTCGGGGCCGAACCGTGGACCGAGCAGATGCGCCGTGAGATGGAGGACACCCTCGACATGCACGCCGTGGACATCTACGGGCTCACCGAGGTCGTGGGACCGGGCGTGGCGAGTGAGTGCGTGGAGACCAAGGACGGTCTGCACGTGTGGGAGGACCACTTCTACCCCGAGATCATCGACCCCGCCACCGGCGCGGTGCTGCCCGACGGCGAGATGGGCGAGCTTGTCTTCACCTCGTTGACGAAGGAGGCCTTTCCGATGATCCGCTATCGGACGAGGGACCTCACCCGGTTGCTGCCGGGCACCGCTCGCCCATTCCGGCGGATCGAGAAGATCACCGGTCGCGATGACGACATGATCATCCTGCGCGGGGTCAACATGTTCCCCAGCCAGATCGAGGAGATCATCCTGGGCATCCCCGGCCTCGTGGCGAACTATCAGCTGCAGCTGAAGAGGAAGGGGAGAATGGACACCCTTGACGTCCTCGTCGAGGCGCGCGAGATCGCGTCCGGCGAACACGACCGCGAAACGCTGGCCAAGCAGGTCAAGGGCCGCATCAAGGACGTCATCGGCGTTTCCGTCGGGGTGAACGTCCTCATGCCGAACAGCCTGCCGAGGTCCGAGGGCAAGGCCAAGCGCCTGCTCGACCTGCGCGACAAGTGAGGATCGCCGTGTCCCCCAACGCCACGCACGCCGGCCCTGACAGCCCTCTGCCAGAGGCCAGTTTCGCCCCCGATCTGGCCTCCATCGTCGTCGCAGAGATCGACCCGTCCATCGATCTGGGTGCCGTTCAGCGCATGCTGCGCGACGACCGGGCCTCCGCTGCGCTCGGCATGCGGGTGACCGACCTGCACCTTGGCCGCGCGGTCGTGACGATGGAGGTCACGGAACAGATGCTCCAAGGCCACGGAACCTGCCACGGTGGTTACATCCTGACCGTGGCTGACACGGCCTTCGCCTGCGCCTGCAACTCCCATGGCCCGCTGACCGTCGCGGCGGCTGTTCAGATCGTGTATGTTGCACCGGTGTACTTAGGCGATCTGCTGACCGCCACCGCGACCGAAGTCAGCCGGTGGGGCCGCAACGGGCTCTACGACGTTGAGGTCCGAAACGACAAGGGCGTCGTGGCGCTGTTTCGCGGCTCGTCCCGCACCATCGAACGGAGCACCGGTGAACGAGGTGAGCCCAGCCATCCTGCTGAGCGGTCACAAGCTTGACGGGCGGGTTGCCCTCGTCACCGGGGGGACACGCGGCATCGGCGCCGCAACGTGTCGCAGTCTCGCGTCCCAAGGCGCGATCGTGGCAGCTGGCTACAGCGCCAACGACGAAGTAGCGCTGAGCTTCGCGGAAGAAGTGCGCACCGGGTACCCCGGAGCACGGCTGAGCGTCCACAAGGGCAACATCGGTGACCCTGCGGACTGCCGCCGAGTGGTCGCCGAGGTCATCGACGCGCACGGGCGACTTGACATCCTGGTGAACAACGCCGGCATCACGATCGACCGGACCTTTATGAAGATGACCGACGAAGAGTGGATGAAGGTCATTGCCGTCAATCTCTCCGGTGCCTTCTTCATGTCACAGTCGGCGCTCAAGCACATGGTGGAGCGCGGAAGCGGCCGGGTCATCAACGTCTCGTCGATTGTCGGAGAGGTCGGCAACATCGGCCAGACGAACTACGCGGCGTCCAAAGCCGGTCTTCTCGGAATGACAAAGTCACTGGCTCGCGAGGTGGCGTTCCTGCTCGGCCGAAGCGGAAAGCGCAACGATTCGTCGATCGGTCTCACCGTCAACGTCGTGTCGCCAGGGGTCATCGCGACCGACATGACCAGTTCGATACCGGAGAAGATCCGCGACAACCTCTACGAGCAGATTCCGGTGCACCGGTTCGGGACGCCCGAAGAGGTCGCCCGGGTCGTCCACTTCCTTGCCGCCGACGCTTCCGCATTCATCACAGGGCAGGTGTGGAGCGTCAACGGCGGGATGGACATGTAGCCCCGCACGGCGTTGCTGGCTCATCGGACCCAACCGGGCACCTCGCTGCTGGCAGCTGAGGCTCGTCGGTGTTGACGAGCGCAGGACCAGCGGTGCTCGGCGGTGACTGTCCACGTTGTGATGGCCGAAGGCGTGGCGGCAGTTCCTGTTTCGCGAGGCTGTTGTAGCCCTCGGATCCGAGGTTGGAACAGTCGGTGATGATGGCGGCCTCGGTTGCCGGCCAGCACGTCTGGACCGAGAAGGACCCGAAGAATCCCAGCCCCGCCGAGAATCGGGTGTTCGCGTGACCCTCGGCTCGCGGCCTCCCTTCGCTCCACCGTCGTCAGCGGCCTGGCCGGAAGCATGACCTCGACATGCCGCAGAGCGAGCCCCCCACCCCTCGCTCTGCGGCATGTCGATCGCGCCATCAGCGCTTGGCCTTCCTGCTTGAATTCGTGGCCTAGTGCGCGGCCACCCGCTCATGCGGCGGGGCGGCTTCCGGGTTGGCAGGGTCGATTCCCGTCGTTGCCTGGAAGCGAACTCGTTCGAACAGCTCGTCCGCGTCGGTCAGAGCATCACCCTTGGGCTGGCTGGCCAATGACACCCCAACCATGACGAGGAATCCGATGGGGATGGAGATCAGGCCTGGTGAGCTCAGCTTGACCAGTGAGTCCTCCGGGTTGAAGATCGGGCTGAGCAAGATGATCGTCACGGCAGCGACGAGGCCTGCAGCCATGCCCCAGGCCACACCAGCGGCCGTTGCCCTGCGCCAGTAGATGGTGAGCAGGAGCGCGGGGAGGTTGGCGGACGCCGAGATCGCGATCGCCAGCGTGGCCAGGAAGGCGACGTTCTGCTTCTCCACCGCGAGTGCGATGAGCATGGCCACCAAAGCCGTCGAGAAGGTCGCGAGGCGGGCCACCTTGAGCTGCCGCGAGTGATCGACGATGCCCTTGTGGAACAGCTTGCCGTAGATGTCGTGCGTGATCGCGCCGGTCGTGGCGATGACCAGGCCCGACAGAGCGGCAAGGATCGTCGCGAAGGCCACCGCAGAGATGAAGGCGAGCAGGAAGTCGCCGCCCACCGTCTGGGCCAGCAAGGGCATGCCGAGGTTGCCTCGGCTGTCCGCGACCTTCTTGAAGTCCTCCTGGCTGAGCAGCAGCCGCGCCCCGTAGGAGATGATGGGGAGCAAGATGAGGAACCCGGCGAAGATCCAGATCGAGGTCACCGCCGACGTGCGCGCTTCGCGTGAGCCCTTCACCGTGAGGAAGCGGACGAGCACGTGCGGCAGACCGAGCACACCCAAGGTCACGCCGAAGATCAGCGAGAACTGCTCCCACTGAGCGGCGGATCCGGCACGCAGCGGCTGCAGCAGGCTCGAGCCCTCGATCGGCCCCGTCGCCTTGGTGGCGAGCGGGATCTCGCCGGCCCTGCGGAAGACGTCCATGGGGTTGAACCCGAACTTGGCGAGCACCATGAAGACCAACACGAGTCCGGCGAACAGGAGCAGGCACGTCTTGATGATCTGGATGTACGTCGTCGCGAGCATCCCGCCGATGATGGTGTACACCGTCGTCAGCGTGAAGATGGCCAAGGCAGCCCAGAAGTAGCTGATGCCGAAGAGCAGCTTGATGAGGACCGCAGCACCCACGAACTGGGCAACCATGTAGACGAGCGAGATGATGATCGAAGACATGGCGATCGATGCACGGACGCCGTCTCCGCGGAAACGGGTCGCCAGCACGTCGCCCAAGGTGAAGTGGCCGAGGTTTCGCAGTGGCTCCGCGATCAGCAGCAGGGCGAGAAGGAACGCCACCGGGATGTACACGGCGTAGTAGAAGCCGTTGAACCCCAAGAGGATGATCGCGCCGGTGGTGCCAAGGAACGTCGCAGCCGAGATGAAGTCACCCGCGATGGCGACCCCGTTGGCCCGACCGGAAATCGCGCCCTTTGCCACGAGGTGGGACTCGACGGACTTGTTGCGCTGCCCCGCCCACCAGGTGACGCCGAGCGTCGTGGCGACAAAGAGGATGAACAGAACTGATGCAGAGGTGCTCACAGGCCCTTCTCCTTCTCGTGCTGGTGACGGAGCTCGTCGATGAGCGCCTGCCGCTGATGCTCGTCGCGAACGTCCTCATCCGCCTCGAGCGTCGCCTGGTGACTCTCCCACGCGCGCCAGTCGTCGTAGTGGGCTGCTGTCTGGTCGAGGTGCGGCGGTCGGTGCTCGCGCTCTACCTTGTCCATGGCGCTCTTGTAGATCATTGTCAAGACGACGACGAGGAAGAACAGCGCGAAGCCGTAGAGATAGGCCCACGTCATGCCTTCGAAGACGAGGCCGTCCATGACAGGCGTGAAGTTGGTGAGGATCTGCTGGAGGAAGAACGCGCCCAGCGTGATGCTCGCGAGCGGCATCACGACGCGCTTGCGCGCCGCGGACAACTCTTCGTAGTACCGCTGGAGGGCGGCCGCACGTTCTTCCCTGGTCAGGTGATTCGCTGCGGGTGGTTGTGCCATTCCTGGTTCCTTTCTTGGGCAAGTGAAAGCAGTTGGGCTGCCGCTCCCCGCGCTGTTGGGGATCGGACGGCACCGTCAGCCGGGTGCGGAGGGATCTCCTTTCGTCATGCGCGACGGCCTCGCAGCCCAGGCGCTCTGCCGCGGTTCGCCATGGGGCCGCACATCCTGATGCGCGTCAGGGTGTCGCTCATCGATCACCGTTGGCGACACGACCCCCGCAGGGACGGCTGACGCTCCAGCCGGTCGGGGGGGGGCATGACCTGCTCTCGACCCGTGGCGCTGGTGATGGCCAGACACAGCGAACGCGGACAGGACTGCGCCCAGGACGAGGGCGTCCGGACCGCGTTGTCTGCGGGCACCCGGTGAGGGGTTGGCGCGGCAGTAGGCCACAACACGAGGGAGCACACCGACCGTCCTCTCCGCACTTCGTTGTGCATGAGTCACCATCCGCACACTGGTGGGAGTACCATACGGCGTGCGGTCACCATACTGACTGAACGTTCGGTTGTCGAGACCCCCGATAATCCGGGGAGCGCTGCAACTGGGCGCTCCTCTTGTGCCGCGCCCCCGCACTCCGGGCGGGTGAAGTCGGCGGGGTGGGAGACGAGAATCACCCACGTGTCCGCGTAGTCCTGCGGAAGGGGTGTGTCCTCTGTCAGTGGCCAATCTCAGGTCACCGCTGGTGGCCAGGTGGAAGTCCCCACTCCTTGCGGTTGTTCGGCTCGTGGTGGGGCGCCCTCCTGTCCGCGTTCGGGCCTGGAGCATGCGGTAGGACCGGCCGCTGGTGGCCACGGTGGTGGCGTGGCGCAGGAGCCGGTCGAGCATGGACACGGCTGTCGTGCGTTCGGGTAGGAACCGCCCCAGTTCGCGGAATCAAGGCTCGTGGTCGACGCGACCGACCCGACCGTCTCGTCCGGGCCGTGCCGGGTGACCGGCTGTGACCGGCTGTCGCGTGGACACGGCCTGCGCGCCGGGCGCTCTCGTCGTTGGACGAAGGCAGGCCGCCCAGATGTGACCGACGTCGCTGTCGCGACCGATTTTCGCTGGGGAGGTCGCGACCCAACCAGGCCTGCCGCATCAACGCCTACCTCTGACCACCACCCCGTGACCACCTCACGTGCACAGACAACTTGACAACCTCCCGGGGCGACCGGATAGGTCCTGGTCGGCGCGGACTCCGGGTACTGCGGCCCGCGACGTCATTGCCGCCACCATCAAGGCTCGTGCGTGGTTCTCCGTGACCGCCCGGATGAACCCCGCCGTGACCTGGGCGATCGCGGCGATCGCCGAGCATGCGTGGGCGGCGATCAAGTACCCGCGGGCGGTCTTCGACGAGCAGGAGCAGCGGTGGGTCTGCGACGCGCAGGTCGCCCAGATCGACTGCACCGCGTTCACCTCCTACCCCAAGGACCAGCAGATCCCCTGCCGCCTCGTCGTGCGCCGCGTGCAACGCCTCAACAAGGCCGCGGCACGAGGTCAAGGTGAGCTGTTCGACACCTGGCGGCACCGCGCGTTCGTCGCCAACTCCACAGACCGCCGAACAGTTCTGGCCTCCTTCGGGCGACTTCTCACACGAATCTCCGGCGCAGGCCTAGTTCGAAACTGACCTCATCCGGGCAGGTGGCAGCAACGCGGCCCAGAACCCCCCAGCCCCCCGTCGCCGACAGCCAGGACCGAGGGCCGCTCCCGCGGCGCTTGCAGCTGCGCAGCAGGTCAGCCCACGACTCGCTCGACTCGCGGTGACCATCGTCGAGCGCGCTGAGCTCCTCGGTGGCCGTCGGTACCTACCCCGATGATCACCAGCAGGCACAGCTTGTCCAGCTCGAGTCGCACCTTGAGGTGGATCCCGTCGACCCAGGTGTAGATGTGGTCGCTCTCGGCCAGGGACCGCTTGTTGAACGCGACCGCCTCGTCTTGCCACTGGCTGGTGAGCCGGGTGGTCGTCGAGGCGGACAGGCCGGCAAGGAGCCGAGGAACTGGGTCA